>Ga0207658_10003668_pt1 | contig 10827 bp, 12 predicted proteins | sample KBSS33metaG_FD_184322 | JGI IMG/M metagenome (GOLD analysis project Ga0207658, IMG submission 184322) | Switchgrass rhizosphere microbial communities from Kellogg Biological Station, Michigan, USA - KBS S3-3 metaG (SPAdes) (version 2) | ecosystem: Host-associated > Plants > Roots > Rhizosphere...
CTCACCGCGTCCGAGCGCACGCGCGCGCTCGCTTTGCCGGACGGTTTCAACCCGCGCGCCCGTGCGCTCGCCGAGCGCTGGCGCCAGGAAGGCCGCAACGACGAAGCCGTGATCCGCGCTTCGCTGGACCTCTTCCACCAAAGTTTCACCTACACGCTGACCCCGCCGCTCCTCGGTCGCGATTCGGTCGATGATTTCCTGTTCGCGACGCGCAAAGGCTTTTGCGAGCACTACGCGTCCGCGTTCGTCGTGCTGATGCGCGCAGCCGGCATTCCGGCGCGCGTCGTCACCGGCTATCAAGGCGGCTGGTGGAATCCGACGGTCGGCTATCTCCTCGTGCGCAATTCCGATGCGCACGCGTGGGCCGAAGCATGGATGCCAGGCCGCGGCTGGGTACGCGTCGATCCGACCGCCGCGGTGAGCCCGGCTCGCATCGAGCAAGGCGCCGCGGCCGCGAACGACGCCGCGTCGTGGGCGCAATCGGCATGGTTGCGCGAACTGCGCAACCGGCTCGATTTCGTCAATGGATTGTGGACGCGTTCGATCATCCGCTTCGACGCGCTGCGGCAGAAAGGACTGTTGACGCCGTTCGGAATCTCGAGCGCTAACCAGGGTGACCTGTTGCTCGCCTTCTCGGCCGTGCTCGGCGTCATCCTCTTGTTTGCGACGATCTGGGCGATGCGCGATGTGCCGCGGGCACGCGGCGACGCGCTGGACGAAGCATGGAATCGCTTCAGCCGGCGCCTCGCGCGAGCGGGCTTTGCAAGGAACTCCAACGAAGGCCCGCTCGACTGGCTCGCGCGCTCGCGCGACGCGTTGCCGGCGCTGTTCGCCGCCATGAGCGGCCCGGTACAGAACTATGTGGCGTTGCGCTATGGTGAGATCGAACCCGCACCTGAACGCGTGCGCGCATTTGCGGCGTCGGTAAGGAATTTTCAAATGCCTGTAAAGATCGAATCGTCGGCTCGTTCGGTGCAACGCTGATGTGCGTTGATACGTCTTTCCCTTAGCAGTAACAGGATCGTCCCGATGCATCCCCTCGCCCGCTCCACTTTCAGACCGCTCGCGATCGCCACGCTGATCGCGGGTCTCGCAGCTTGCGCGACGGTGCCGGCACCGTTGCAGGGACAGTTTTCGGAGGTCTCGCCACGCGATGCGGCGGCCGGCGGCAGCGGCCAGGCCGTGCGCTGGGGCGGCGAGATCATCAAGGTTGAACCGCAGGCGAACCAGACTTGCTTCGAGGTCCTCGCACGCCAGCTCGACTCGACCGCGCGGCCGATGGCGCGCGATCCGAGCGGCGGCCGTTTCATCGCCTGCCGCGGCGGTTTCTACGATCCCGAGGAATTCCAGCGCGGCCGCGAGCTCACTGTCGTCGGGCGCCTCGACGGCAGCGAGCGCGGCAAGGTCGGTGAATTCGACTACACCTATCCGCGCGTCTCGGCCGACGCGATTTATCTCTGGCCCAAGCGGCCGCTCTACGTGCAGTCGCCGTACTACAACCCGTGGTACGGCGATCCGTTCTTCTGGGGTTACGGTCCGTATTGGGGACCGTACTGGGGCGGGCCGGTGATCGTGCGGCCGCGCAATCCGTCGCCGCCGCCTCCACCGCCGCCGAAGGGCAGCTGATCGCCGATCGAGTTCGTCACGCTGGTTTTCACGGGAGAGAATGCCAATGCGCGCAACAAGCTTGTCGCTTCTTCTGGTCGGTGCGCTGACCGCCCTGTCCGCCTACGCGCAAGAGAAGTCGCAACCCCTCACAGCCGAAGCGGCTGCCGACGGCCGGCATCAGGGCGAGGCCGTGCTGTGGGGCGGTCTCGTCGTCGACCGCCTCGCCGACGCTGAAGGCAGCAAGACGTGCCTTATGGTCGTGACATATCCGCTGCGCCGTGCGGACGGCAAGCCTGACACGAACTTCGAGCCACGCGGCTGGCCATTCTTCGCATGCGATCCGCGCTTCGTGTCGGACGACTACGCACCGGGCCGGCTCGCGACAGTTGCGGGTGCGATCGGCCCGACGCAGGAACACCGGTTCGAGCCGGGGAAAACCGCCGATGCCGCGTTCTGGAACAAATCGCGTAACCACGCGCGCCGGTGGGAGGATGGTGTCCGTGTCGCCGATATTCCGGTCGTCGCGGTTTCCGACAGCCGCAACTGGATAGCGCCCTTGCCTCGGGCAACGGACTCGAACTTCTCCAATCCCGGCTTCTGGCAGTAAAGCGGTCAGCCCGGCGGCCAGCGCATCGGCCGCCCGGCCAGCAAATGCAGGTGCAGATGGAACACCGTCTGCCCGCCGTCGCGATTGCAGTTGATCACGCAGCGATAGCCGTTGTCGGCGAAACCTTGCGCCTTCGCATAGCGGCTTGCGGCCATCACGAGTTTGCCGACCGCGAGCGCGTCGGCATCGGTCAGATCGTTCAACGTCGCGACCGCCGTCTTCGGAATGAACAGCACGTGCACCGGCGCCTGCGGATTGATGTCGCGGAACGCGAGCACGTCGTCGTCTTCGTAGACGATATCGGCGGGGATTTCGCGGCGGATGATCTTCGAGAACAGCGTGTCGGCCATCGATAGCTCCGTTAGAGTCGTAACGCTCGGATCATCCCAACGATTGCCGTCCGCCGAACGCATGCGCGAGCGTACCGCGATCGATGTATTCGAGCTCGCCGCCGAGCGGCACGCCGTGCGCGAGCCGGCTTGCGCGTACGCCCGCGGCTCGCGCGAGCTGCGCGAGCATGTGCGCGGTGGCCTCGCCTTCGACGGTGGGGTTCGTCGCGACGATGAGCTCCTGCACTTCGCCTTCGCCAAGACGCGTTGCGAGCGCATCGAGGCCAAGCTCCTTCGGCCCGAGGCCATCGAGTGGCGACAGGCGTCCGAGCAGCACGAAATAATGTCCGCGGTAACCGGTCGCGCTTTCGATCGCGAGCTGATCGACCGGCGTCTCGACAACGCACAGGAGACTTTGATCGCGCGCTGTGTTCGAACACAGCGTGCACACGCTCGTCTCGCTGAACGTGCGGCAGCGAGAGCAATTGCCGATACGCTCGACCGCCGACGCGAGCCGCTCGGCGAGGCGCTTGGCGCCGATACGATCGCGCTCGAGCACATGGAACGCCATGCGCTGTGCGGTCTTCGCGCCGACGCCGGGAAGGCAGCGCAGCGCGTCGATGAGGTCGGCGAGTAGCGGCGATCCCGTCGACATTCAGAACGGCATCTTGAAACCCGGCGGCAGATTCATGCCGGCGGTGACACCGCCGAGCCGCTCCTGCGTCACCGCGGCGATCTTGTTGACCGCGTCGTTGAACGCCGCCGCGACGAGATCCTCGGCCATTTCCGCATCGTCCGAAAAGAGCTCGCGATCGATGTTCACGCGGCGCACTTCATGGCGGCCGCTCATGACGACCGTGACGAGCCCGCCGCCGGATTGCCCGGTGACTTCGAGATTCGCGATTTCTTCCTGCGCGCGCTTCATTTCTTCCTGCATGCGCTGCGCTTGCTGCATCAAGCCGGCCAGGGGACCTTTCATCAGACTGCTCCGATCATGTTTGGGGCGGCTCGGCGTCGGCGGGCCGTACGCTGCCGGATATCACGCGCGCGCCGAACGTGTCGACGAGCGATTGCACAAATGGATCGCCGTGCACTGCATCTTCGGCGGCCTGGCGTCGCGTTTTGTCATTACGCGCTTGGAGTGCGGCAGGGCTTTCTGCACTGCTAGCGATGCGTTCGAACTTCACACGCACTTCGTGGCCGAGCACGGTCGCTAGTTTTTCTTCGAACTGAGCAAGCATCGTGCCTGATGTGAAATGTTCGTCATACACCGAATGCACCGCGAGACGAACATGCTTGCCTTCAATCGCTATCAATGTCGAATTGCGCGCAAGCTCTCCTAGTGAACCGACGAGTTGCGCTCGCTCGATAAGCGAGGTCCAATCGTTCGTTGTGAGCGATGCGCCGTTGGACACGGAGGCGATGGGTTTCGCTTCGGCTGGCGGCGTGACGTTTGCAGGCTTAACCGGCGGGACATTACTGGAAACCGCGCGCCGCTTTTCGGCAGCGGATGCCGAGATCTTCTGCAGTTCCGTCGTAGGCCGCGTCACCGTCGCGCCCGCGGCGCTAGCGGGCACGAACGCCAACATGCGCAACAGCGCCATCTCGAACCCGACGCGCGGCGTCGGCGCGAGCGGCAGATCGCGACGGCCGGTCACGGCCATCTGATACCAGAGCTGCACGTCCTGCGCCGGCAATCTTCCGGCAAGACCGAGCAGCGCCGCATCGTCCTCGCCGGCCGCATCCGGAATCAGCTGCAGGAGCTGGATGCGATGCAAAAGGCCCGCAAGCTCGTCGAGCACCTGCGCGAAATCCGGCGCGAAGCTTGCGATGCGCTCGATCTCGTCGAGCAGCGCAGGGCCGTCGCCGCCGACGAGCAAGTCCAATAGCACGCGCACTTTCGCGCGCTCGACCGTGCCGAGCATCGCATGCACGTCGCTCGCGCGCAGCGCGCCGCCGCCGTGCGCGATCGCCTGATCGAGCAACGAAAGCCCGTCACGCAACGAGCCGTCCGCGGCGCGCGCGAGCACGTCGATGGCTTCGTCGTCGAACGCGATGCCCTCGGCGCGGAGAATGCCCTGCATCTGGCCGACGATCTGTTCGGGCGTCAGCCGCTTCAGGTTGAACTTGATGCAGCGGGACAGCACCGTCACCGGCAGCTTTTGCGGATCGGTCGTCGCGAGCAGGAACTTGACGTGCGGCGGCGGCTCTTCGAGTGTCTTCAGAAGCGCGTTGAACGCGCTCTTCGAGAGCATATGCACTTCGTCGATCAGATAGACCTTGTAACGGCCGCGCGTCGGCGCGTACTGCGCGTTGTCGATCAGCTCGCGCACGTTGTCGATGCCGGTGTTGCTGGCCGCATCGATCTCGAGAAGGTCGACGAAGCGCCCTGCGTCGATCTCGCGGCAGACGCCGCACTCGCCGCATGGGTTCGATGTCGGCCCGTGCTCGCAGTTCAGCGACTTGGCGAAGATGCGCGCGATCGTGGTCTTGCCGACGCCGCGCGTGCCGGTGAACAGAAACGCGTGATGCAGCCGCCCGCTGTCGAGCGCGTGCGCGAGCGCGCGCACGACATGTTCCTGTCCGACCAGTTCGGAAAAGCGGCGCGGACGCCATTTGCGCGCTAGGGCTTGATACGACATGAGCGGTTCGCAGAGGAGAGGTCGATTGTAGCAAGCGAGGCAAGTCCGGGCGGGTCAGGCAGGCGTTCGCTTGTACCCGACCCAGCTGCCTAGTATCCTCCGCGGCCCGCACGGCCATGCGAAAATCGCGTCCGTTGCGCAGGCGTCGCGGAGAGGTGTCCGAGCGGTTGAAGGAGCACGCCTGGAAAGTGTGTAAACGGCTTATCCCCGTTTCGCGGGTTCGAATCCCGCCCTCTCCGCCAGTTTCTTTAGAATCACGCCGAGAGCAACGAGCTCGACGCACATTGCAAGTCTATGGTGGCTCCGTCGGTTCCCTCGCGACGATAGCTCGCAAATCCCGCCAGGTCCGGAAGGAAGCAACGGTAGTGAGTGATTCGGGTGCCGAGGTGTAGCTGGCGGGGCCGCCTCCTCTCTTAAGCGGTCAACTCGATCCTGATCTTCCGCCCGAGCGCCGCAGCTGCCTTGCTCAGCGTCTCCAGCGTCAACGCCGAATCGGTGTCATCGAGCAGCCGATCGACCTGCGAGCGGCTCGTCTTCATGCGCTCGGCGAGCGCGCTCTTGGTCATGTTCTGCTCCTTCATCGCCTGCGCGATCTTCCACGCGACGACCCGCTTCACGGCGACGGCGGTGGTTTCCTCGAGCCGGCCTTCCTTCTTGAGGAAGTCGTCGAAGTCGGAACCGACGAATTTGTTCTTAGCCATTGTGGACCTCGTTTCTGCGGCGTCGTGCTACATGCAATTCCTGCGACGGCGTTGGGTTGGATTTCTTGATGAACGCATGCAACAGCACCAGCGTCGATTCGTTTGTGGTGAAGAACACGCGCGCAATTCCATCGGGAATGTCACAGCGTATCTCCCAGAGCCCCGGTTCCATCTTGCGAACCAGCGGCATGCCGAGCGGCCAGCCGAACTGAACGGTCTTGATGTCGTCGCCGATCGCTTTGCGTGTCTCCTTCGGCAGCGACAGCAGCCATTCGCGGATGGGTTCCGTGCCTGCCTCCGATCGATAGAACGCTACTCTGAGTTTCGGCGCCGATAGGTTGTACCAATTTTGGTGCATAGTCAAGTCTGCTCCTGCTGTGGTCGCCCGAGGCGCGTTATCCGTGCGCCTTGATCGTTGTTTCGGGAAACGAACAGCAGAGCCGCCGCGCAGCTGGCGGGAGTTCCCGTGCGAGAAAAACGCCGACGCACGTACGAAGATGCGTCCGCCTCAAGCCTCGGCGTCGAGCACGCCTCTCCGCCTCCGGACGGTTCAAATATCCGCCGCACCGTGCAAGCCTCCGCGGCTGCCGCAATCGCGGTGCGCTGACCACCGCCGATGCAGGGGCATTGGCCTTGAACGGGGATATTCGATGTCGATACAAACTTTTCTACGCCGCGCGATCCGATTCGCGTGGCCGATCGCTTTCACTGCCGCGGCGATATCGCATTCCGGCGTCGCCGCCGCGGCTGACGCATCACGCGACTATTGGCAAAGCATTGCACCGCGACCGCTACCCACCGATGCACCGAACGTCGCTCTCTTCCGCTCGCTCGAGCTCGACATCGCGAAGATGCGCGCTCATCTCGCTCCCGCGCGCAACAGTGCGACTGCGGTGACGCTCTCGCTCCCGCATCCCGACGGCACGTTTAGCGACTTCCTCTTGGTCGATTCGCGCACGATGCCCGAAGCGCTGCAGAACAAGTACCCGAGCATCGTCAGCCTCGTCGGCAGCGACGATGCCGGCCGCAAGGCGCGTGTCGACGTCTCATCGCAAGGCTTCCAGGCGATGGTGTTCGACCAGGATGGAATCTGGGTCGTGCGTCCCGAGACCACCACCGCGACGAATCGGTACTTGAGCTTCCGCCGCGCCGACCTCGCTGTGCCGGGCAACGCGTTCCAATGCGGCACCAAGGGCGATGCGATCGATGCGTCGGGCAAGAGTCTTCTGTCGACGCCCGCGCCGATGACCGTGACCGGAGCTACCGAGCGCGTCTACCGCGCCGCTGTCGCGGCCAATCACAACTATGTCAACGCGGTGTGCCCCGGCAACGCGACCGTCGAATGCGGCCTCGCCGAAGTCGTGGAAGCGATGAACCGCGTCAATCAGGTCTACGAGACCGAGCTCGGTGTGCACATGGAGCTGATCCCGAACAACGACGAGATCATCTATCCGGTCGCTGCCGGTGATCCGTACCCGAACAACGGCAACGCGCTCGACGAGAACATCGACAATCTCAACGCGGTGATCGGCCTCGCCAATTACGACATTGGCCACGTCTTCACCACCGGCAGCGGCGGCGTCGCGCTGCTGCGCGCAACTTGCACCAACAATCGTGCCGGCGGCACCACCGGTCTTGGCAACCCGACCGGCGATGCCTTCTACATCGACTACGTCGCGCACGAGATGGGCCACCAGTTCGGTGGCAACCACACGTTCAATTCGCAGCTGAACGCGTGCGGCGGCGGCAATCGCGCCGGCAGCGCCGCGTACGAGCCCGGCAGCGGCTCGACGATCATGGCCTACGCCGGCATCTGCGGCGCGGACGATCTGCAGCCGCATTCCGATCCGTACTTCCATGCCAAGAGCCTGGAAGAGATCAACACCTGGATCGAAGGCAACGGCGGTTCGTGCTCGGCCGAATCCGCGAGCACCGATACGGCGCCGGTGATCGACACCGCGAATCTTCCGGGCGGCGTCACGATCCCGATGCACACGCCGTTCGCGCTCACCGCGTCGGCGACCGATGCCGACGACGACACCCTGAGCTACAACTGGGAACAGTGGGATCTCGGCCCGGCGACGACGCTCGCGCAAGGCGACACCGGCCACGGCCCGATCTTCCGCTCTTTCAATGCGACGACCGGCGGCACGCGCATCTTCCCGAAAATCGAAAGCGTGCTCGGCGCGCCGCTGGTCAAGGGCGAAGCGTGGCCGACGACGACGCGCGATCTCACGTTCCGCCTCACCGTGCGCGACAATCATGACGTGCCCGGCACGCCGCAGTTCGGCGCGACCGTCAGCGCGAACAACATCCTGATCCACGTGACCAACACCGCCGGACCGTTCGCGGTCACGCGCCCGAACACGGCGCTGACGTGGGGACGCGGCGAATCGCATCTCGTCACTTGGGATGTCGCCGGAACCGATGTCGCACCGGTGAGCTGCGCGAACGTGGCGATCGATCTCTCGACCGACGGCGGCGCGAACTTCGATTCGCCGCTCTCGGCGAGCACTGCGAACACCGGCACCGCGACGATCACCGTGCCGAACGTCGCCGACTCGAACCAGGCGCGCGTGCGCATCTCGTGCGTCGACAATGTGTTCTTCGATGTCTCGGACGTGAACTTCAACATCGCCGCGACCGGCGATCCCGATCCGGTCGGCGCTATCGCAAGCGTCACGCCGCCGAGCCTTTCGGTAACGGTCGACGCCGGCGCCACGGCTTCCGACACGATCAACGTCGCGAATGGCGGCGATGCGAGCACGACCGTGAACTTCACGGTTGCCGAATCCGAAGACGCGTGCGCGACGACCGGTGACATCGACTGGTTGTCGGCATCGCCGACCGCCGGTGCCGTCGCCGGGGGCAGCTCATCGCCGGTCACCGTCGACGTCGACGCCGCCACGCTCAGCGTCGGCACGCATTCGGCGAGCCTGTGCATCGGCACCGACGATCCCGCGCATGCGCAGTTCGTCGTGCCGATCGACGTCACCGTCAACGCGCCGGCGGGCGATGAGATCTTCAAGGACGGCTTCGACGGCAGCGGTCCGCTGCCGCAGCCGGTGCAGGATCCGAGCTTCGAAGCGACGACTGGCAACGGCGAGAGCAATCCATTCTGGGCCGGCGTCGACGGCAACGAGCAGGCGCCGCCGGGCTCGACGCCGTTCTACAGCGTCGATGGCAACGGCGATCCGATCGCAACACACACTGGTGAGTGGACGATCTGGTTCGGCGGCTGGGGCGGCGGCGCCGAAGTGCAGACGGCCTCGCAGGACGTCACGATCGGCGCGAGCCAGCACTTCCTCAACTATTGGCGCTTGATCGACGCCGTACCGGACGAAGCCGGCACGCTTACCGTTTCCGTCGACGGCACCGCCGTGCAAACGACCGACGTCAGCGCCGAAGCCGGCGACGGCGATTTCGTCACGCAATCGGTCGACATCACGACGTACGCCGACGGCGGTACGCACACGATCGAATTCCGCTACGAGTACGACGACACGGGCGGCACCGGCACGGACGGCAACGTGTTCATCGACGATGTGACGATCGATACGACGGCCGCGCGTCCGATGCTGCGTCCGACGCCGCGCGCACCGCACGCGCTGCTGCGCAAATCCCGCTGATTCTCGCGAAGGGATTTTACGGACAGAGGCCTTCCTTCGGGAAGGCCTCTTTTTTTTACGGATGCAGCCAGCCGGATTCGCCGTCGGCGTAATGCTCGTTCTTCCAGATCGGCACACGTCGCTTCACTTCATCGATGATCCACCGGCACGCATCGAACGCCGCTCCGCGATGGTCGGCGCTGGTGCCGACCCAGACCGCCATATCGCCGATCGCGAGCGAGCCGACGCGATGCACGCAGCGCGCGGCGCGAAGCTCGAACCGGGTGCAGGCCTCCGCGAGGATCGCTTCGCCTTCCGCTTGCGCGAGCGCGCCGTAGGCCTGGTAGTCGAGCCGTTGCACTTCGCGCGCTTCGTTGTGATTGCGTACCCAGCCTTCGAACGTCACGCAGCCGCCCGCAGCCACGTGCGCAAGCGGGCGCTTTTCCGCGTCGGCGTCGATCGGCGTATCGCTGAGCGTAAAACGATTCATCCGCCGGAAACCGGCGGCAGGAACACGACTTCGTCACCGTCGGCGAGCGCATGATCCCAGCCGACCAACGCACCATTCACCGCGACGCGGATTCTGTCCGCCGCGAACGTAAAGCCGTGATCGCGTGCGGTTTCGGTGTAGAGCTCGCGCGGATTGCGCGCCTTGGTATCGCGCAGCTCTTCCGCGCGACCTGCACGATAGGCGAGACTCGCAAAATAGAGAAGCTTGTACTTCACTTGACGGCCCTGCCCTGCTTCACGCGCCGCTTGCCGCCTCTCTTATCGATCAGGCGAAGATCGCCGATCACGATTTCATGCGACAGCGCCTTGCACATGTCGTAAACCGTCAGCGCAGCGACGCTCGCGCCCGTCAACGCTTCCATCTCGACGCCGGTCTTGTGCGTGATCGCGACGGTGCAGCGGATCGCAAGCTCGTCGTCGGAAACGAATGCGATCTCGAACGCGCAGTGCTCGATCGCGAGCGGATGGCAGAACGGGATCAGGTCGTGCGTGCGTTTGGCGGCCATCGTGCCGGCGATGATCGCGGTGTCGACGATCGAGCCTTTCGCGGAACGAAGCCCTTTCGCTTTCAGCGTCGCAGCGACGTCCGCGGGAAATCGCACGCGGACTTCCGCGGTCGCTTCGCGCCGCGTCTCGCGCTTGCCGCGCACGTCGACCATGCGCGGACGGCCGGTCTCGTCCACATGAGTGATCTTGCGTGCCATGGTCAGCCGCCGATTTCGTACATTTCGACGCGCTCGCGTTCGTGCAAGCGCATCTCGCTGCGCACTTCGCTGTAGCGATCGTCGCGCGCGTTCCAGACGGCGCTGATAAGGCCGGCCA
>Ga0207658_10003674_pt1 | contig 10819 bp, 8 predicted proteins | sample KBSS33metaG_FD_184322 | JGI IMG/M metagenome (GOLD analysis project Ga0207658, IMG submission 184322) | Switchgrass rhizosphere microbial communities from Kellogg Biological Station, Michigan, USA - KBS S3-3 metaG (SPAdes) (version 2) | ecosystem: Host-associated > Plants > Roots > Rhizosphere >...
GCTCGCCTTGTGCGCGAGCCAAGGCCCGTCGACGCAGTCGCCGATGGCCCAGACACCCTTCACGTTCGTCCGGCCCAGGTCGTCCACCTTGATGTGGTAGCGCTTGTCGGGTTCGATGTTCAGCTCTTCCAGGCCGATGTTCTCGACATTGGGGACGATGCCGATCGCCACGATGACGTGGCTGAATTCAGTCGTCTCTTCCTTGCCGGCCTTGTCCTTGATCGCGACGTTCACGCCGCCGCCGCTCTTTTCGATGGCGCCGACGCTGGCCTTGGTGAGGATCTTGATCCCCTGCTTGGTCAGGGCCTTCTCGAGGAAGCTGGAAACGTCCGCATCTTCGACCGGCACGACCCGATCGGCCATCTCCACGACCGTGACATCGGAGCCCATGTCGTTGTAGAAGCTGGCGAATTCGATGCCGATCGCGCCGGAACCGATGACGAGCAGCTTGCTCGGCAGCTCCTTGGGGGTCATCGCATGGCGGTAGGTCCAGATACGCTCGCCGTCGCTCTTGGCCTTGGGCAATTCGCGGGCGCGAGCGCCGGTGGCCACGATGATGTGCTTGGCCTCGATCGTCTCGGAACCCTTGTCGCCGCTCACTTGCAGCTTGCCGGGAGCGACGAGCTTGCCGGTGCCCATGTGCACGGTGATCTTGTTCTTCTTCATCAGCCCGGTAACGCCGCGGTTGAGCTGGTCCGCCACCCCGCGCGAGCGCTTGACGACGGCGTCGAGATCGGCGCTGATCTTCTCCGCCACGAGGCCATAGGCCTTCGCGTTCTTCATGTTGTGGAACACCTCGGCCGAACGCAGCAGCGCCTTGGTCGGGATGCAGCCCCAGTTAAGGCAGATCCCGCCGAGCCGCTCGCGCTCGACGATCGCGGTCTTGAGTCCCAGCTGCGCGGCGCGGATCGCCGCCACGTAGCCACCAGGACCCGAGCCGAGGACGATGACGTCGTAAGTGTCTGCCACGAAACTAACTCTCCTGATCAATTACGCGGGGCTTGCCCGCATCGTCGATGGCGACGAAGGTGAAGATCGCCTCGGTCACCTTCACTTCCTCGTCCTCAGTCCGATGCCGCCGCCAAGCCTCTATGGCGATCGTCATGGACGTGCGTCCGACCCGCCTGATCTCGCCGTAGACCGAGATCTCGTCGCCGACGCCGACGGGCAGGTGGAACTTCATACCATCGAGCGCGACCGTCACCGCCCGGCCACGCGAGCGACGCGCCGCGACGAGCCCCGCGCCGGAGTCCATCAGGCTGAGCAGCCAGCCGCCGAAGATGTCGCCATAGGCGTTGGTGTCGGCCGGCATCGCCGTCACCCGGATCACCGGATCACGCCGGTCGTTGCTCATCTCAGGCGACCATCCCCAGCGGGCTTTCGACATACTCGCGGAAAGCCGCCATCAGCCGGGCGCCGTCCGCGCCGTCGACCGCGCGGTGGTCGAAGCTGCCGGTCGCGGTCATCACGGTAGCGACGCCGAGCTGACCGTCGGGCATGACCCAGGGCCGCTTCTCGCCCGCGCCGATTGCCAGGATGGTCGACTGCGGCGGGTTGATGACGGCGGTGAAGTGCTTGATGCCCATCATGCCCATGTTGGAGATGGAGGCGGTGCCGCCCTGGTACTCCTCGGGCTTGAGCTTGCCGTCCTTCGCCCGGGCGCCGAGGTCCTTCATGGTCTTGGCGATCTGCGAGAACGACTTGCCGTTCGCGTCCTGCACGATCGGCGTGATGAGGCCGCCCGGGATCGACACGGCCACCGAAACGTCCGCGCGGGCGTAGCGGATCAGCTCGTTGCCGGCGAAGGTCACGTTGCATTCGGGCACGTCGATCAGCGCGAGGCCCAGTGCCTTGACCAGCATGTCGTTGACGGAAACCTTGACGCCCTGCTTCTCCAGGGCCGCGTTGAGCTCGGCACGCATCGCCATCAGCTTGTCGAGGCGCACGTCCACCGTCAGATAAATGTGCGGCGCCTGCTGCATCGACTGCGCGAGGCGGCGCGCGATCGTCTTGCGCATGCCCGAAAGCTTCTCGACCGAATGCGGCACGCGCGCATCGAGCAGGGCGCGTGTCTCGTCGGCCATCGCGACTTCGGCGGGCGCTGGAGCCTCGCTGGCTGACGGCGCGGCGGGCGCGCTGGCAGCGGCCTTGGGCTTGGCAGTCCCGGGCTGGGCCGCTTCGACATCGGCCTTGACGATCCGCCCGTGCGGGCCCGAACCGGCAAGAGCGCCGAGATCCACGCCCTTCTCGGCGGCGATGCGCTTGGCCAAGGGAGACGCGAGGGTACGCTCTCCCGTGCCGGTGGGCGATTTCGCGGGCGCTGGCTTTGGCGCTGGCTTTGACGCGGGCTCCTTCGCGGACTCCGGCGCGGGCTCCGGAGTGCTGGGCTTGTCCTGCGGCTCGTTCGCCTTGGCAGCGGGAGCCGGGTCGGACTTGGGGGCGGGTGCCTCTGAGTCCGGCGCGGGCGCGCTCTCGTCCTCGCCCTGGAGCGTGGCGATGACGGTGCCCACCTTCACGCCCTCCGCGCCTTCGGGCACCATGATCTTGCCGACCGTGCCCTCGTCGACCGCTTCGAACTCCATGGTGGCCTTGTCGGTCTCGATCTCGGCCAGGATGTCGCCCGAGGCGACGCTGTCCCCCTCCTTCACCAGCCATTTCGCGAGCTTCCCCTCTTCCATCGTCGGCGAAAGAGCGGGCATCTTGATCTCGATCGGCATAGCTTGGCGCAGTTCCCTGAAAAGCGGAGGCGGGCTGCCATGTCCTTGGACAAAATGGCCGTCAGGGGCAAGCCGCTTGCGCTTACACATGCGGCGCAAGGCCGCTTGCGTGAGGCCGGAAAGCGTCCGATATCCCGCCCAGGCAGGAGGATCATCGATGCGCGTCTATCTCGTCATCGTCGACGAGTCCGAGGAGGCTCTCGTGGCGCTGCGCTACGCCGCCCGGCGGGCGGCGCAGACCGAGGGAATAGTGCATTTGCTGGCGCTTGTGCCGCCGCAGCCGTTCAACGCCTTCGCCGCGGTCCAGGCCACGATCGAGGAAGAAGCGCGCTCGCGTGCCGAGACGCTGGTCACGGCCGCCGCCGGCAACCTGCTTTCGCAAGGCGGCAAGATGCCCGCGATCTCCGTCCGCGTGGGCGAGGACGTGAAGGTGGTGCGTAACTACCTGGCGGAGCATCCCGAAGTCTCGGCGCTCGTCCTTGCGACCGCCAAGGAGGGCGGGCCGGGGCCGCTGGTGGCGCACTTCACCAGCATCGGCACCAAGCTGACCTGCCCGGTATTCCTGATCCCCGGCCACCTGGACGAGGCCGAGATCGACCGGCTGAGCTGAGCTGGGCTGAGTAAGGGGGAAGCCGCGAACGGCCTCCCCTTACTTCTTCCGCTTGCCCTGATGCCGGATGTTGCTCGGCCGGCCGCGCTTGCCGACGAGATGGTCGCCGCGCGTCTTGAGCGGCAGCGGCCTGCCACGCGGCTCGATGCGCGATCCGCCTTCAGGCAGCTCGAACTTCAAGGCGCCGGTCAGCGGGTTGGCCTCGGCCAGCCGCAGCGGCAGGCGGTCGCCGATGGCGTAGCGCGTGCCGCTCTCCTCCCCGGCGAGCACATTGGCACGCTCGTCGTAGTGAAAGCGCTCGTCGCCCAGCGTCGATACCGGAACCAGCCCATCGCCGCCGAGACTCAGGATCGTCGCGAAGAAGCCGAACTTCTGCACGCCGGTGATCCGCGTCTCGAACACCTCGCCCACGCGCGCCGAGAGCCACGCGGCGACGTAACGGTCGATCGTCTCGCGTTCGGCCGCCATCGCCCGGCGCTCGGCCTCGCTGATGGCGTCACTCACGCGCGACAGGTCGTCGCGGTCGCGCTCGGACAAGCCCGAGGTTCGCGGCAGATCGCCCCCGGAGCTCTTCAGGGGCGCGGGCTGCTCCAGCTGGTAGGCATCCACCAGCGCACGGTGCACCAGCAAATCGGCATAGCGGCGGATCGGCGACGTGAAGTGCGCGTAGGACGCCAGCGACAGCCCGAAGTGCCCCGCATTGCGCGGGCCGTAATAGGCTTGAGTCTGGCTGCGCAGCACCGCCTCCATGATCAGCGCCTGCTCGCCCTCGTCGGTCACATCCTTGAGCATGCGGTTGAACAGGCCCGGCGTGATCACTTGCCCCAACGCGAGCTTGCGCCCGAACGTGGCGAGATAGTCCTTCAGCGCGACCAGCTTTTCGCGGCTTGGCGGCTCGTGAATGCGGTAGACCACCGGCGCGACCTTGGCCTCCAGCGCCTTGGCCGCCGCGACGTTGGCCGCGATCATGAAGTCCTCGACCACCTGGTGCGCGTCGAGATGCTCGCGCAACGCGATGTGGGTGATACGGCCCTGCTCGTCCAACACGACGCGCCGCTCCGGCAAGTTGAGCGCCAGCGGATCACGATCCTGCCGCGCCGTATTGAGCGCGCGCCAGGCGGCCCACAGGTTCTGCAGCACGTCCAGCGCCACTTCGCCCGCCCCCGCATCGCTCTCGTCGATGCGGCGCTGCGCCTCCTCGTAGGCGATCACTTCGGCGATGCGCACGATCGCGCGGGTGAAACGCCAGTCGCTGACCCGCCCTTTCGCATCGATGCGCATGTGGCAGACCATCGCTGCCCGGTCCTCGCCACTGCGCAAGGAGCAGACATCGGCGCTGAGTACTTCGGGCAGCATCGGCACGACCCGGTCCGGGAAGTAGACCGAGTTGCCGCGCTTGCGCGCCTCGCGATCGATCTGGCCGCCCGGCCGGACGTAGAAGGACACGTCGGCGATGGCCACGACCGCGTTGAACCCGCCCTCCCCGTCCGGCTCGGCCCAGATCGCGTCGTCATGGTCGCGGGCGTCCACCGGATCGATGGCGACGATCGGCAAGTGGCGCAGGTCCTCGCGCGTGTCCGGGGTGACCGGCAGCTTGGCGGCGCGCTCGGCCTCGTCCAGCGTCTCCTGCATGAAGACGTTGGGGATGCCGTGCTTGTGGATAGCGATCAGGCTGAAGGCACGCGGTGCCAGCGGCTCGCCCAGCACTTGCGTGATCTTCACGCCGGAGCGCGGTGAGCGGCCGGCGGGCTCGGCGAGCACCAGTTCGCCCTTCTCCGCGCCGCCCAAGTCGGCGATCGGCATCGAGTTGCGGATGCGCTTGTCCACCGGCGCGAGCCAAGCCTTGCCGGCCATGTCGACCTCGACGACGCCGAGCACCTGCTCCTCGCGAACCGCGAGCTTCTTCATCGGAAAGCCGCGCCACTTGCCGTTGCTTTCCTCGGTGCGGGCGAGCACGCGGTCGCCTTTCTTCAGCGCGGTGCTGCGCTGCCGTCCGGAGCCCTTCTCGATCAGGCGGATGCGCGGGGGCGGCGTGGCGTCGTCGGGCTGCCAGCTGTCGGGCACCGCGATCGGCTCGCCATCGTCGATGTCGACGACGCGCAGCACCGTCACCTTCGGCACCCCGCCCATGCGGTGGTAAGCGGTGCGCTTGCCGTCGATCAGGCCCTCCTCGGCCATGTCCTTGAGCAGCGCCTTGAGCTGGATCTTCTCCTGCCCCTGCAACCCGAACGCCCTGGCGATCTCGCGCTTGCCGGCGGGCTCAGCCGATTGCGCGATGAAGTCGAGCACCTGCTGGCGCGTGGGAAGGCCGGGCTGGTGCTTGGGGGCTGGCTTGGAGGGCATCGAAGCGATCTAGGCGCGGGGCCTCCTGGGGGCAATGGCAGTGCCGGCCTTATTGCGCCAGCGGTTGGAACACTCCGCCCGGGACGGCCGCCGCAATCGGGCTGCGGGCACCGTTGCCGCCGACGCTGCTGACGCCAAAGAGCCAATCGTCGCCGCGCACACCCTTGAGCGTGGCAGCGGTGGCCGTGACGGCGGCGAGCGCCGGCTTCGCGTCCCATTCCGGAGCATCGGTGCGCCGCTGCCAGACCGTATAGCTCGCCGCGCCCGGGACGGGTTGCCAGGTGATCTTGGTGTCGGTGCTGAGCGCGGCCTCAACCTTGGGCGCGGGCGGCATGGGCGCGGCGGCGAAGGCCGCCAGCGTGGCGATGTTGAGCCGCGTCACCTTGGCCAGATAAGGGAAATCCATGAACTCGATGGTGTCGCCATAGCGTGTGCCGCCCTCGGTCCGCAGGTCCTGGTGCTGGTGGTCGTAGTTCTCGACCGCGACCGAGAAGCGCACGGCGGGATAGCCCTTCTCCAGGAACGGCAAGTGATCGCCGCCCCGGCCCATGCGGTCGGCGCGCCAGACCTGGCGGACCGCGAGCCCGCTTTCCTGCAGCCCGGCGACGAAGCGCGACAGGTTGCGGCCGGGACTGTCGTTCTCCCCGCCGAAGCGACGGGCGGCGGCGCGGGTCTTGTCATCCGCGTCGGCGCGCGGGCCTTCGGAGAAGACGCGCACATGGGTGTCGTCGACCAGGCCGTCCGAGCCGCGGCTGTTGCCGACGATGTCGTTGTTGAGCACCGCCTTCACCTTCCAACCCTGTTTTTGCGCATAGTCGGCCAGCAGCTTGCCGCCATAGAGCCCCTGCTCCTCGCCGGAGAGCGCGGCATAGACGATCGTGGTCGGAAACTTGCGCTGGGACAGGACACGCGCCGCCTCCATCACCAGCGCCACGCCCGAGCCGTCGTCATTCGCGCCGGGGGCATCGCTGGTCGCGTCCATCACGTCGGTCACGCGGCTGTCGATATGGCCCTGGACGATCACGACTTCCTCGGGCCGCTCGGTCCCGCGCTGGATCGCCACCACGTCTCGCAGGCGCACCGGCTTGGGAATGCGCTCACCGCTGACCATCGTCTCCGGCACCACGACCGTGAGGCAGCCGCCGCAGCCGCGCGAGGTGCGCTCGAACTCGGCCTGCGCCCACGCGAGCGCCGCGCCGATGCCGCGCCGGGGATCGGTCTGCGAGGAAAGCGTGTGCCGGGTACCGAAGCCGACCAGCGTCTCGACATCGGCGCGGAGCCGCACTTCGGAGACGCTGCGTGCATCCTTGGCGCCGACCGCCGCGGCAGATCCAGCCAGGGAAACACAAAGGGCGAGGGAAATCAGGCTCTTCCGCATCGCGCCACGTTCGACCAAGCGAGGCGCGATGGCAAGCATGCGCTCAAAGCGGCGCGGGCTTGGGCCCATAGCGGTTTTCACCGGGCGTCGACGGCCAGGCGCCGAGCACGATGATCATCGCGATCGGAATCCACCCGATCAGCCCCTGCAAGAAGAACCGGCGCTGCAACCCCTGGATCGCTGCGAAGTCACCGGTCCGCGCGAGCACCACCATCCTCACGGCATCCTCCAGGCTGGCAATGGCGATGCCGAGCGCGACCAGCTGGATGACGATGGCGACAGCGGTGAGCCAGCCTGGCTTGCCCGAATCGTGTAGCCGACGGGTGAACGATGCGGCGACAAGCGCCATCGTCGCCAGCGAGAGAACGACGGACATCCACATGCTGGAGCGCATCATCGTGCCCATCTGCGCCATCATGCGCTGACGCACTTCGGCGTCGCTGGCCCCCTCGCGTGCGGCGGTGATTGCCGTTCCCATCATGCTCCCCGCGAAGGGAAGCGAGATGGCAAAGGAGACCGCGAGGTGCGCGAGCACCAAAAACAGCACGTAGAACCAGAAGGTCGAGCGCGCGTCGCGTCCCTCGAAAACCGTCAAATGCGTGAGGTTGTACTTGATCGCTGCCAGCATGGCCTGCCCCCGGACGGCGCAGGATCAATAGGATCGCGCCACGTATATCCTCTCCACTGCGGGCTCACCTGTAAAGATGCATAGGCCCGAGACCGCGGCACCTTCGATCGGCGTGTTGCGGATCGTCAGCTTGAGCGCCTTGAGCTTCTGGACGACCTGCTCCAGCGCCTCGCCCGTCGGGCGCGACCACAGCACTTCGGCCCAGCCCGGGTAGCGCTTGTCCTCGGCGAAGAAGGCCGCGAGCGCGTCGAAGCTGTCGAGCGCGGTGATGTTCGCGTCCCGGCGCGCCTGGGCCTCGGCGAAGAGCGCGGCCTGAACCTGCTCCAGCTCGGCGACGGCGCGCTCCACGAACGCGTCCTTCGAGAGCGCGAGGAAGTTGGCCTTGGCTGCCTCGTTCCACAGCTTGTCGCGGCGCAGGAGCGAGACCTGGCCGCCGGCGGCATCACGCCCGCCGATCTCGAGGATCAGCGGCACGCCCTTCTTCACCCAGGCCCAGCGCTTCTGCGTCGCCTTGCCCGGCCGCTTGTCGAGCAGCACGCGCACCGGCTCGCCGAAGGCGGACAGCTTCGTCAGCGAACGGGTCAATTCCTCGCAATAGGCAAGCAGCGCCTCATCCTCGGCATTGTCGCGCAGCATCGGCAAAACGACGATCTGGTGCGGCGCCACCATCGGCGGCACGCGCAGGCCATCGTCGTCGCCGTGGGTCATGATCAGCCCGCCGATCATGCGCGTCGAGGTGCCCCAGCTCGTCGTGTGGCAGTACTGCTGCGCGCCCTCCTTGTCCTGGTACTGGATGCCCGCGGCATGGGCGAAGCCGGTGCCGAGGTAGTGCGAGGTGCCCGCCTGGAGCGCCTTGCCATCCTGCATCATCGCCTCGATCGAGTAAGTCGCGACAGCGCCGGGGAAGCGCTCGTTCTCCGGCTTCTCGCCCGCGATCACCGGCAGCGCCAGCTCGGTCTCGGCGAAGTCGCGGTACATCTCGAGCGCGCGCAGCGTCTCTTCCATCGCGTCGTCGCGGTCGGCGTGGGCGGTATGGCCCTCCTGCCAGAGGAACTCGCTGGTGCGCAGGAACATACGCGTGCGCATCTCCCAGCGCACGACGTTGGCCCACTGGTTGGTGAGCAGCGGCAGGTCGCGCCACGACTGCACCCAGCGCGCCATCGCGGCGCCGATCACCGTCTCGGAAGTCGGCCGCACGATCAGCGGCTCTTCCAGCTTGGCGGAGGGATCGGGCACCAGCCCGCCGTTCTCGCCAGCGATCAGGCGATGGTGAGTGACGACCGCCATCTCCTTGGCGAAGCCCTCGACGTGGTCGGCTTCCTTCGCGAAGTAGGAAAGCGGGATGAACAGCGGGAAATAGCAGTTCTGCACGCCCGCCGCCTTGATGCGATCGTCCATGCGGCGCTGGATGCGCTCCCAGATGCCGTAGCCCCACGGCTTGATCACCATGCAGCCGCGCACGCCGGACTCCTCGGCCATCTCGGCTTCGGAGATGACCTCCTGGTACCAGGCGGCGAAGTCGTCGGCGCGCTTGGTGGTCAGCGCATGGCGGATCTGGACGGTCTGATTCATGCCGGCGCTGTTAGCGGGAGTCGCCGGCAGGTTCAAACCGCTACTCGGCCGGTTCCAGCGAAGGACGGCGCGGCTGCAGCACGCGCTTGAGGATGGCGAACCCGCGCGTGATCAGCGCATGCTCGGCCATCCAGGCGTGATACGCGCGGTACTTGGCGTCTTCGGCGAGCAAGTGCGCTTCCTCGGTCTTGGCGCGCCAGAAGTAGATCGCGCTCACGCACGTCAGCATCACCGTGTTGCGCACCATGTCGGTGAACGAGCCGTTGGTGACGAGGAAGGGCAAGGTCGAGCACCACCAGAACAGGTTCTTGGCCAGGTACGCCGGGTGCCGCGTGAAGCGGTAGGGTCCATTGGTGAGGACGCCGCGATAAGTCAGGTTGGAGAAGCGGATGCCGAAGGCGAAGGTCGCCCATGCATAGACCGCCGTCAGCGCGACCAGCAGCGCCGCCCAGGCCCAGAGCAGCGGCAGGTTGCCGGACAGCCAGTATGTCCAGCCGCCGGTGTGGGCTTCGTAGCCCATGACTTGCGGGTTGCCCATCGTGCCCCAGACGAACGGCGGATAGCACAGCAGCGCCGCGACCCAGCCGGCGAGCAGCGGGTTACCGCTGCGGATGTGCGCGTCGAGCGGGCGAAAGGTCAGCAGGTAGCCGACGGTGCCGATCTGCACGTCGATGACGAACAGCGCGTCGATCACCGCTTGCCCCAGCCGCATGGGATCGCGGGAGATCGCGGCGAAATCGGCGTTGACCACGGCGGCGAAACCGGCGGGCAGGATCGAGATCATGAAGGCGCCGAAGAAGCCCTTGATGGCCCAGGCGCGCCAATGCTTGGCGACCTCCTCCGCCTTCCACGCCTCGCGCCCGATCAGCATCGCGCCCATGTGCCAGGCGCCATCGCGCGGTTCGATCAAGTGTCGGTCGAGCCAGAAGACGTACGGGATCGAGAGGACGAACAGGGGAGCGGCGAACGCGCCGATCACGTCCATGGCGAACAGATACGGGCCGCTCCAATACCAGCGCGCGACGCAGTAGAAGAAGCCGATGCCCGCCCACGTCGCCCACAGGCCCGCCAGCTTGGTCACCGAGATGTCGACAGTCTCGCGCAACGGTCGACGACGCGACCAGTCGAGCCCGGTCGAAGGACGGCGGTGCACCTTGTCGACGATCAGCGACCAGGCGACCATCGGCAGCGAGGTGAAGAGCAGCGTCGCGACCGAAGCGTAAGGGCCCGACATCGGCGCACGCGGGCCCGGCATGCCCAGAACGTCGGCGACGGCGGCCCAATTGCGGCACACCAGCACCCAGAACACCAGCCCCGCGAGCCCGCACAGCCCGACAGCGGCCGATACGTCGCTGGCGGGGCGGACCGGTGGGCTGGCGCTGCTCATGCCATCCGCGCTAGCGCGGAAAGGTTAAGGCTCGCGAAACGAGAGCCCGATCGGCCTCACCGGTACGCGGTGATCCTGCCGCCGTCGTCCAGCACGTAGAGCGTCTGGTTGGCGACCACGGGCGCAAGCGAGACCGGGCTCTTCAGGTCGGCATAGCGGGTTACCGTTCCCTCCGAGGGGTCGG
>Ga0207658_10003678_pt1 | contig 10814 bp, 10 predicted proteins | sample KBSS33metaG_FD_184322 | JGI IMG/M metagenome (GOLD analysis project Ga0207658, IMG submission 184322) | Switchgrass rhizosphere microbial communities from Kellogg Biological Station, Michigan, USA - KBS S3-3 metaG (SPAdes) (version 2) | ecosystem: Host-associated > Plants > Roots > Rhizosphere...
CTCTCGACGAGGTGTTCGCCGAGATCCTGCGCCGGCGCAGGATCTCGGCGAACACCTCGTCGAGAGGGGCGACGCCCTCCCGCGCGTCGATGACGAACACGGCCACGTCCGCCTCGTCGATCGCCCGCTCGGTCTGAGCGCGCATGCGCGCCTCCAGGCTCTCGTCGGAGACGTTCTCGAAGCCGGCGGTGTCGATCAGTTCCAGGTCGAGGTCGCCCAGCCGCCCGCTGGCGAAGCGGCGGTCGCGGGTCACCCCCGGCTGGTCGTCGACGATGGCGAGCTTCTTGCCCGCCAGCCGGTTGAACAGCGTGGATTTCCCGACGTTCGGGCGCCCGACGATCGCGAGTTTCAGCGGCATGGGGCCCTATCTAACGCGCCGCTCAGCGCAGCGCGATCAACTGACCTTTGTCGCTGACGAGATAGATGGTCGGACCAAGCGCGATGGGCCCGATGAGCACCGGGGCGCCGAGGCGCACCTTCTTCTCGACCACGCCGGTCTTGGCGTTGACCGCGACAAGCTCGCCGGTCGAGCCGGCGGTGATCACCCGGTTGTTCGCCAGGATCGGGCTGGACCACACCGGCTTGGGCGCCGGGCGCCGGCCGATGCCCAAGAAGCCGCCGGTCTTGCGCACCTTGCGGCCCTCGTTCAGGTCGCGGATCCAGTAGATCTCCCCCTTCTCCCGCGAGGCGCAGACCAGCAGGCCGTCGCGCGAGATCACATAGACCACGTCGCCCGCGGCCCACGGCGTGGTGATGCCGACCACCGGAAGCGTCCAGCGCGCGTCGCCGGTTCGGAGGTCCGTGGCGGCGAAGACGCCCGAGTGGCTGACGGCGAAGACGTCACCGCCGGCGATCACCGGGCGGCCTGGAATGTCGCGGATCTCGGACAGCGCGCTGGTCTGGCTGGTGCGCGACAGGGCGGAGGTCCACAGGTCCGCGCCGTTCTGCTGGCGCAGAGCGACGAGTTCGCCGGAGCCGAAGGCCGCGACCACCGTGTCGCCGCTGACGGCCGGGCTTGAGGCGGCGAGGATCCGCGCCGGCTCGCTCAGCGCCTGATAGGTCCAGCCGGGCGCGCCGGTGGCCGCATCGAAGGTGAGCAAGGTGTTGTCGATGGCGACGACGATCACTCGGCCGCCGGTCACCGTCGGCGCCGCATGGATCGGCTGCTCGGTGCGGGTCCGCCAACCCAACGCGCCGCTGGCCGCGTCCAGCTGAACCACTTCACGGTGGCCCGAGGAAACGTAGAGTTTGCCGTCGGCGTAGGCGAGCCCGCCGCCGAAAGCTTCGCGGTCACGCTTGCCGTCGCTGGGCCGCACGTTCGTGCGCCACACCTGCGCGCCGGTCTGGGCGTCGTGCGCCGAGACGCTGGCCCCGGCGTCCATCACGAAGATGCGCCCGGCGGCGGCGACCGGCGGGGCGGTGATGTAGTAGCCCTTGCCGGAGGCGCGGCCGATGCCGCGCTTCCAAGCGACCGACAGCCCAGGCGCCGCGTCGACGTGCTGGATCGACTGTTCAGGCGTGCCGCCGGGCAATGACCATTCGCTCACCGTCGTCGCCGGGGGTAGGGAGAAGTCTGCGCCCTTGAGGCTCTCCGCCGGCTCCAGGCGCTGGTCCGCGGGGACGATCGAGATGCGCTCGCCCGCGCTCGCCGTCTCCTTGGGTTCGCTCTTGCCGTGGAACGGGTTCAGCTTGTCGACCGTCGAGCAGCCGCTCGCGGCCAGGGCGGCGACCAGGATGAGGGCGAGGGTGCGAGTGCGACGCGGCGTCATTGAGGACCGGGGGCTTGCGGCTGCACGGGCGGGGCCGGCGCAGGCGCGGTGGGCGGAAGCGCGGCGGCGGCGCGGACGGTCGCAGCGACCGCCTTGGCCGAGCCGGAGTCGATCAGGCCGATGGCGGCCTTGGCGCGCTGGCGGGCGCCTTCGGGGGCATCCAGCATGCCCGAAATGATGACGAAGTCAGCCCGCGCGCCGGCGACGTCGCCGGCGGTCAGCTTCGAAAAGGCCAGCGCCTCGCGCGCCTCGACCCGGTAGGGACGGCCGTCCGCCAGCAGTGGGTTCAAGCGCGCCTCCATATCCTTGAGCGGCGCCGTGTCGAGGAGCGCGAAGGCGGATTTGAGGCGCGCGGCGTCGCCGATCACCTCGTCGGGCGCAGCAGCCGCGGCCTCGTCGTACAGTTGCACCGCCTTGGCGACGTTCTTCTTCGAGAGCTCGATTCCGCCGAGTTGCAGTAGGGCGAGCGACTTGTAGCCCTTGGCCCGCGACTTCGAGGTCTCGGTGAACAGTTGGACCGCCTGCGGCGTGCGCCCTTTCTCCAGCGCATCGAGCGCGGAAGCGTACTGAGCGGACGCCTTCTCGACGGTCTGCTGCTGGTAGTGGGTCCAGCCCCACCAGGCGAGGAAGCCCGCCAGCACGGCCGCCGCCAGCCCCAGCACCCAAGGCAGGGCCTTGAGGGCGAGCGACCGGTAGCGGTCGGAGCGAAGCTGCTCCTCGACCTCTTCGAACAGATCCGTCAAACGGGGACTCCGGACTCGGTGCGCGGCGCGCGCAGAGGCGGGGAACCTATAGCGCGGCGCCAGCGGCTGCAACGTTGCTTAAGCCCTCTCCCCGCACGTACGGAGAGGGTTCTCACCCCGCCTTGGCGAAGTAGATCTCGGCGGGTCCGGGGAAGCGCCGCGCGCGCACGTCTTCGGCGTAGGCCGCCGCGGCCCGGCCGATCTCCCCCTTCAGGTCGGCGTAACGGCGGACGAACTTGGGCGTCCAGTCGAACAGGCCCAGCATGTCGTCGATCACCAGCACCTGGCCGTCGCAGCCGGCCGAGGCACCGATGCCGATGGTCGGCACGTTCACGGCCTCGGTGATCTCCTTGGCCAGGCCCTCGGCCACGCCCTCGACAACGATCGCGAAGGCCCCGGCCGCCTCGCTGGCCCGTGCGGCGTCCAGGATGCGGCGACGCTCCTCCGCCTGCTTGCCCTTGGCCTTGAAGGCGCCATCCGTGAGCACCGCCTGCGGCAGCAAGCCAACGTGACTCATCACGGGGATACCGCGCTTCACCAGGAATTCAATGGTCTCGACGACGGTCTCGCCGGCCTCCACCTTCACAGCCTGGGCGCCGGTCTCCTTCATGATCCGCGCCGCGTTCGCATAGGCGACCTCAGGCGAGCCTTCGTAGGAGCCGAACGGCATGTCGATGACCACCATCGCCTTTGTCGAGCCGCGCATGACCGCCTGGCCGTGCAGGATCATCATGTCGACCGTAACGCCGACCGTGTTCGGCAGGCCATGGACCACCATGCCTAGCGAGTCGCCGACCAGCAGCACATCGCAGTGCTCGTCGAGGATCTCCGCCACCGGCGCGGTGTAGGCTGTCAGGCAGACGATCGGCGTCTTGCCCTTTCGCGCGGTTATGTCCGGGGCGGCGAGCCTGCGGACGGCGTCCTGGCGATGCGACGACACTGATCGGTTCTCCTCAAACGGACGCGTCGGGGCGTTGCGCCATAGATTGTGACGCGCGGCGCGCTTTCCATAGCACGCCCGCGCCTATCGGCCGAACGCGCTCTCGTACTCGGCGGGCTTGAAGCCCACGAGCAGCTTGCCGTCCGCCTCCAGGATCGGCCGCTTGATCATCGAGGGCTGCGCCAGCATCAGGTCGACGGCCTTGGCGGCATCCAGGCCCTGGCGGTCCGCCTCGGGCAGCTTGCGGAAGGTGGCGCCGGCCCGGTTGAGCACGACCTCCCAGCCCAAATCGCGCACCCAGCCTTCGACCTTGGCTCGATCGATTCCCTGCTTCTTGTAGTCGTGGAAGTCGTATGCGACGCCGCGCTCGTCCAGCCAGGTCCAGGCTTTCTTCATGGTGTCGCAGTTGCGGATCCCATAGAGGATGGTCATGTCCGTCTCCCGATTTCGGCCAAGGGCTTAGGCCGCGATTCTGCCCTCGCCTCGCAACTGGACCTTGCCGCGCGCCTTCGGCAAAATGGCCGGAAGAACAGGTTCGGCGCCAGCGAGCGCCGGGAGGAGCGTACGATGCAAGGCATGGACGGCGAGCAGTGTCCGTTTGATTTCAACTTCGATCCCCGCACCTTCAAGGTCGGCGATCTGGTCAGCTATCGCGTGCCGGAGCAGTTCCAGGACTTCCCCTTCGTCGGCGTCCTGCTGGAAGTGCACGAGGACCATGTGTTCCTGGCCTCCAATCCCCAGGCTCCCGACGACCGCATGCGCGCCACCCGCGAGTCGCGGCCGATCGTGGCGGCCGACCAGATCTGATCGACGCGCACGCGGGCTGACCCGCCACGGGGTTGACCTGCCCCGGGTTGACCTGAACGCCAAACGACGTACCTGAGGCGTGTACCGCGCCTGCGCGGCCTATTTGCCGAGACCACGCCATGCCCGCCTACCGTTCCCGCACATCGACCCACGGCCGCAACATGGCCGGCGCCCGGGGGCTCTGGCGTGCGACGGGCATGAAGGACGCCGACTTCGGCAAGCCGATCATCGCGGTGGTGAACTCCTTCACCCAGTTCGTGCCCGGCCACGTGCACCTGAAGGACCTGGGCCAACTGGTCGCCCGCGAGATCGAGCGTTCGGGCGGCGTGGCCAAGGAATTCAACACCATCGCGGTCGACGACGGCATCGCCATGGGCCACGACGGCATGCTCTACAGCCTGCCCTCGCGCGACCTGATCGCCGACAGCGTCGAGTACATGGTGAATGCGCACACCGCCGACGCCATGGTCTGCATCTCCAACTGCGACAAGATCACGCCCGGCATGCTGATGGCGGCGCTGCGCCTCAACATCCCGGCGGTGTTTGTCTCCGGTGGGCCGATGGAGGCCGGCAAGGTCGTGCTCAAGGGCAAGGAGGTCGCCCTCGACCTCGTCGACGCCATGGTCGCGGCGGCCGACGAAAACGTCTCCGACGCGGAGGTGGCGGCGATCGAGCGCTCGGCCTGCCCGACCTGCGGCTCCTGCTCGGGCATGTTCACCGCCAACTCGATGAACTGCCTGACCGAGGTGCTGGGCCTCTCGCTGCCGGGCAACGGCTCGACGCTGGCGACCCACGCCGACCGGAAGCGGCTGTTCCTGGAAGCCGGCCATCTGATCGTCGACATCACCCGGCGCTGGTACGAGCAGGACGACGCCAGCGTGCTGCCGCGTTCGATCGCCAGCTTCAAGGCGTTCGAGAACGCCATTGCGCTCGACATCGCCATGGGCGGCTCGACCAATACGGTGCTGCACCTGCTGGCGGCGGCCTACGAGGCCGGCGTCGACTTCACCATGGACGACATCGACCGGATGTCGCGCAAGGTGCCGTGCCTGTCCAAGGTCGCCCCGGCCAAGCAGGACGTGCACATGGAGGACGTCCACCGCGCCGGCGGCATCATGGCCATCCTGGGCGAGTTGGAGCGCGGCGGTCTGCTGCACACCGACTGCCCGACGGTGCACAGCACGACGCTCGGCGAGGCGATCTCGCGCTGGGACATCCGCCGCGCCAACAGCGAGGCGGTGCACACCTTCTATCGCGCGGCGCCCGGCGGCGTCCCGACCCAGGTCGCGTTCAGCCAGAACCGGCGCTGGGACGAGCTCGACATGGACCGCGAGGACGGCGTCATCCGCGACGTCGAGCACGCCTTCTCCAAAGACGGCGGCCTGGCGGTGCTGAAGGGCGACCTCGCGCTCGAGGGCTGCATCGTCAAGACCGCCGGCGTTGACGAGAGCATCCTCGTCTTCTCCGGACCGGCGAAGGTCTATGAAAGCCAGGACGCGGCGGTGAGCGCCATCCTGACTGGCAAGGTGGTGGCGGGCGACGTGGTGGTGATCCGCTACGAGGGCCCGCGCGGCGGCCCCGGCATGCAGGAGATGCTCTATCCGACGAGCTATCTGAAATCGAAGGGCCTGGGGAAGGCCTGCGCCCTGATCACCGACGGGCGGTTTTCCGGCGGGACCAGCGGGCTCTCCATCGGCCACGTCTCGCCCGAGGCGGCCGAGGGCGGCCTGATCGGCCTGGTCGAGGATGGCGACCGCATCGAGATCGACATCCCCGGCCGCAGCATCCGCCTGGCGGTAGACGCGGCGACCATTGCGGAGCGTCGCGCGGCGATGGAGGCCAAGGGCGCCGACGCCTGGAAGCCGGCTCAGCGCGAGCGCAAGATCTCGGCCGCGCTGAAGGCCTACGCCGCCTTCACCACCAGCGCCGCGCGCGGCGCGGTGCGGGACGTGGACCAGCCGCGGCGTTAGTCCGGTTCCGTACCGGCCAGGGAGCGGGCCGGCGTGGCCGCCCTGATGCTGCAAGGCTGCGGCTCGGACGTGGGCAAGTCCGTGCTGGTCGCGGGCCTTTGCCGGCTGTTCGCGAACCGGGGCCTGAGCGTGCGCCCGTTCAAGCCGCAGAACATGTCGAATAACGCCGCCGTCACCGTCGATGGCGGCGAGATCGGCCGCGCACAGGCCTTGCAGGCGCTGGCGTGCCGCACCCCGCCCACCGTCGACATGAACCCGGTGCTGATCAAGCCGCAGAGCGACCGCTCCGCCCAGGTGGTGGTGCGGGGCCAGGTCCAGGGGACCTTGGGCGCGGCCGCCTACCAGAGCCGCAAGGGCGAGCTGCTGGACCTCGTGCTGGAAAGCTACCGGCGGCTCGCCGCCGAGTGCGACCTGGTGATCGTCGAGGGCGCCGGCAGCCCGGCGGAGACCAACCTGCGCCAGGGCGACATCGCTAACATGGGGTTCGCGCTGGCGGCGCAGGTTCCCGTGGTCCTGGTCGGAGACATCGACCGCGGCCACGTGATCGCGGCCCTGGCCGGCGCCCGCACGGTTCTCGCGCCCGATGACGCCGCGGCCATCAAGGGCTTCATCATCAACAAGTTCCGCGGAGATTCGGAGCTGTTCGACGAAGGTCGTCGGACCATTGTCGAGCTGACTGGCTGGCCGGACCTCGGCCTCGTGCCCTGGCTCTCCGCCGCCGCCCGGCTGCCGGCGGAAGACGCGGTGGTGCTGGATCGCGCGGCCGCCGCGGCCGACCGGCCGGTGAAGGTCGCCGTCCCCATGCTTTCGCGGATCGCCAACTTCGACGACTTCGACCCGCTGCGCGCCGAGCCGAACGTCGGCCTGGCGTTCGTCCCGCCGGGCACGCCGCTTCCGGGGGACGCCGACCTGGTGATCCTGCCGGGCACCAAGGCCACCCTGGCAGACCTCGCCTTCCTTAGGGCGCAGGGATGGGACATCGACCTCCTCGCCCATGTGCGGCGCGGCGGGCGCGTGCTGGGGATCTGCGGCGGCTACCAGATGCTCGGGCTGCGCATCGCCGACGGGCGGGGAATCGAGGGACCGCCGGGCGAAGCGCAGGGGTTGGCCCTGCTCGACGTCGAAACTGTGCTCACGCCCGGCAAGACGCTGCGCGAGGTCACCGGATCGCGGGCTGGGGCGCGGCTCACCGGGTACGAGATCCACGTCGGTGAGACCACCGGGCCGGGCCTGGAGCGGCCGTTCCTCGACCTTGACGGCCAGGGCCCGCATGGCGCGACCTCCGCCGACGGCCGCATCATGGGCGGCTATCTGCACGGCCTCTTCGCCTCCGGGCCGTTCCGCCAGGCCTTCCTGGCGGGTTTCGGCGCCGGCGCCGAGGCGATCGACCACGGCGCGCGGGTCGATCAGGCGCTGGACGAGGTCGCCGGCGAACTCGGCCGCTGCCTGGACGTGGAGCGGCTCGCCCGCCTGGCCGGGCTGAATGCGTAGCCAATACCTCTAGACGATTGCCGCTTTTTGCGTTGTGCCTACTCCGGCGCGCCGGGATGCTGGAACGCGATCAAATACGCCTGGGAGGAGCCTCCGATGAATGTGGCCGTACCGAACGCGAGCTGGCTCCCCGCGCACGTGCCCGCCGACCTCGCCTGGGATCACGACGTCATCAAATTCGCCAGCGGCTTCGAAGACCCGTTCATCGGACTCGCCGACCACCTCCATGCCGGGCCCGACATCGTCTATGCGCGCGGAACCCTCCGCGGCCAGCCGGGCTGGCTGCTCACGCGCCACGCCCACATCGAGGAGGCTCATCTCAGGCCCGACCTGTTCAGCAGCGACAACTGGGCTCAGACGCGTGAGCTGCTGGGCGTGGACTGGGCGATGAACCCGCTGGAGATCGATCGGCCTGCCCACACCGCCTACCGGATGATCCTGCAACCCTGGTTCACGCCGCACGCGATCAAGCAGTTGGAGCCGACGGTGCGGCAAGTGTGCCGCGAACTGATCGCCAAGCTCGAAGACAGGGACGGCTGCGAATTCATTTCGGAATTCGCCCAGTTGTTCCCCTCCTACATCTTCCTCTCGCTGATGGGGATGCCGAGAGAGCGCTTGCCGGAGTTCCTGGCGTGGGAGGAGATGTTCTTCCGCGGCAAGGACAACGCCGAGCGGGCCGCGGGCCTCGGCGCGATCGGCGACTATCTCGCCGAGTACACGGCCGAGAAGCGCGCCAATCCCGGCGACGACCTGGTCAGCGCCATCGTCACGGCGAAGATCGACGGGCGGCTGCTCAACCACGGCGAGGTCATGGGGATGACCATGAACCTCTACGCCGGCGGCCTGGATACCGTGCTCAGCAGCCTGGGCTGGTACTTCCGCCACTTGGCCGGCGACCAGGCGCTGCAGGCTCGGCTCAGGGCCAACCCTCAGGACATCCCCGCCGCCGTCGAGGAGTTCCTGCGCGCCTTCGGCATCACCAGCGATCGCCGCATCGTCACGCAGGACTGCGAATTCCACGGCGTCGCCATGAAGAAGGGCGACTGGGTGGCGCTTCCGACCGGCCTCGCCGGGCGGGATCCGCGCGAATGGCCCAAGCCTCACGTCATCGACGTGGATCGGCATCCTCGGCACGTCACGCTCGCCCGCGGCGTCCATGTCTGCCTGGGCATGCACCTGGCGCGGCGCGAAATCAAAATCGTTTTGGAAGAGTTCCTCTCCCGCTTCTCGAACATCCGCATCCCAGAGGGCGAGAAGGCGCTCTGGCACCTGGAGGGCGTCTGGGGCGTCCACCATCTGCCGCTGATCTGGGATCGGAACCCGGCCTAGACCTGAACCGACCGCCCGTCGCGCCACTGGCGTAGCACGAGATACCGGCCGTGCAGGGCCCCGCGGCTCTGCACGCCCAAGTTGAGCAGCGTGCCCTCGGACCCTTCGGCCGCGGGCAGCCACTTGATCCGCTCGAGGCCATGCCTGACGCCCGCGCGCGTATGCTCGGGCGCCCGGGCCAGCCCCTCCACGGCCAGCCGCCCGAGATCGTAGCCGCGGGCGGCGGAGAAGATCCCGGTGGCGGAGATGTCGGCGCGGGCCTGCAGGTCGAGCAGGGTGCGGTTGTCGTCGGCGACCATGTCGACGTAAATCCAGCCGTCGATCAGAGGGGCGAAGTCCGGCGCATGGCCGCGCAGGCCGGCGGCGTTCATCAGCCGGGGCCCGACCCAGTCGGCCTCACGCAGGGCGCGCGCCACCGCAGGCGCCGAATGACCCATGCCGAGATAGATGACGGCCTCCGGCCGCATCTCCAGAATGTCGCCCACCTGGGCGTCGACAGTCTCGGCGGAGGGCGAGATTCCGGCGGTGGCGGCGATGTTCATTCCGACCACCTCCGCCTCCGCCTGGAGGAACTCGAAATAGCGGCGGCCGACTTCCGAGCGGTCGTAAATGACGCCCACGCGGCCGCCGACGCCCCGGGCGCGCAGGTGCTGCAGCATCAGCACCGGCTCCTCTTCGTGGGAACCCACCTGGAGCTGGAAGGTGAAGTCGCTACGGGCGCGCTCCGTCCCGGCCCAATGCAGCGTCGGCAGCCCGTAGCGGTCCGCGAGCGGCGTCACCACCAGGGCGTTGTCGGCGATCGCCGGCCCGACGATGATCAGGACGCCCTCGGCCGCCAGGCCGGCAAAGGCCTGCTCGACGGCCGCCGCCGTGCCGGAGGGGAGCCCGTCGACGTCACGGCGAATGAACTCGACCTCTCGATCGAGCCGCCCGGCGGCCAAAAAGCTCGTCCGCCGCCCGGCGCAGCCAGGGATCGACGCCCTTGCCCTCCGGCGTGGCGGGAGGATCGTTCAACACGCCAACCCGGAACGGCGCAGCCATGTTCGAGCTCCTGTCGCGGGCGGCGCGCTAGGCCCGCGAGCCGCGGGCGAAGATCCGGCTGGTCAGGACGGCGTAGCTTTCGTCGCCGTCGCCCGAGGTCAGGGGCCCCTGCGGCTCCGGCGCGGGCCGGGTGATCGACATGTCGTAGGTGCAGGTGCGCCTGGCGAACCGCCAGCGCCCCTCCTCCACGCGGTACTGGTCGAGATAGCGGACCGCCATCAGCAGCTCTTCCCAGCCCCCCGCGCTGCCCGGCACGGTGTGGTAGGCCAGCGCGTAGACCTCCCCCTCGCCCCGGTCGCCATCGACGGAGATCAGGTGGTTGCAGACGTGATGGCCGCTGTAGCGCATGCGCTTGGGCATCCTCTCGGCCAGCAGGACGCAGAAGTCGTCCGCGGAGCCGTCGAAAAGATCGCCGTGCTTGTCGTGGCCGTCGCGGGTGTAAAGGGTCCGCAGCAGGCGAAAATCCTGGCGATCGATGGCTCTCGAATAGAGCAGCACCAGTTCGCGGATCTGATCCTTGGCCACAAGCGTCGCCAGCACGTCCGTCTCCGCCATCCTCGCCTCCCTAAGCCGCCGGTCGGAGCCTGCAGCTTTGAAGATCGCACCCGGCAGGGCAAGCCCGTCCGGCGAAGATTTCGCCGGCGGCGCGGGCCTAGACGGGCGCTGTGGCGGGCGCGGCGGGGCGATTCATCGGGCGCCGCAGTTGCATGCTGTCGCGATGGGC
>Ga0207658_10003682_pt1 | contig 10808 bp, 19 predicted proteins | sample KBSS33metaG_FD_184322 | JGI IMG/M metagenome (GOLD analysis project Ga0207658, IMG submission 184322) | Switchgrass rhizosphere microbial communities from Kellogg Biological Station, Michigan, USA - KBS S3-3 metaG (SPAdes) (version 2) | ecosystem: Host-associated > Plants > Roots > Rhizosphere...
GTGCCTCCTAACCGCGTGCCTGACGCCCGGATCGGGGTCGTCGGTGCGACCGGCGCGGTCGGCGTCGTCACGCGCGAGCTGCTACGGAGCCGCGGCTACGAGCACGTCCGCTACTTCGCGTCCGCCCGCTCGGCGGGGCGGACGCTCGACGGCAAGGTCGTCGAGGAGGCGACGCCCGAGGCGCTCTCGGCCGGAGACGTCGACGTCTTTCTGTTCTCGGTCGGCACCGGCGCCTCGCGCGAGCTCGTTCCGCATGCTGTGGCGGGCGGCGCGGTTGCGGTCGACAAGTCCTCGGCATACCGGCTCGAGCCCGGCATCCCACTCGTCGTCCCCGAGGTGAACGCAAACCGCGCGCTCGAGAACGAGGGGATCATCGCCAACCCGAACTGCTGCACGATTCCGCTCACCTGCGTCCTCAAGCCGCTCCACGAGGCCGCGGGGCTCGTCCGGGTGCGCGTCTCGACGTACCAGTCGGTCTCCGGCGCGGGCGCGCAGGCGATGGAGAAGCTTCGCGCCGAGCCGCCCGCCGAGCACGATCTCCGGATGGACTGGTCGTTCGACGGCGAGGAGTTCGACGAGGAGTCGAAGCTGCGCGACGAGACGCGGAAGATCATGGAGCTCCCCGAGCTGCCGCTCCAGGCCACGTGCGTGCGCGTTCCGGTGATGATCGGGCACGCGGAGGCGATCTGGCTCGAGACCGAGGAGCCGCTGAGCGCCGAGCAGGCGAAGGCGATCCTCGGCAACGCCGCGAGCATCCGGCTCGACGACTTTCCCTCCCCCGGCAAGGCCGCCGGCATCGACGACGTCGTCGTCGGGCGGATCCGTAAGGATCCGACGGTGGAGAACGGCATCGCGCTGTTCCTCGCGAGCGACAACCTCCGCAAGGGCGCCGCGCTCAACGCGATCCAGATCGCCGAGCTCGTGCTCGACCGCGTCGCGGCGTAGCCCGAAGGCTGGGCCTCCTCGGGCGTAAGGACTCTGGCGCAGGCGAATGCGGCACGCCTTTACTTGTGTACATGACTAGAACGTCGGATTGCCAATCTTCGCGACGCGCCCATGCTCCAGCTTCACGTCGAAGTAGAAGCAGTCGCTTTCTCCGTGGCCGATGACCCACTCCAACACGTCCCCACGTGAACCATGGGACACCCTTCGTGGAGCGCCGAGTAGCGACACGACGCGTGACGCTGCCATGCCTCGCCTAAGGACGTGCACCGCGAGATCTCCGACCATCCCCTGACGTTGTGTATTCGCGCATGACGTGTTACGCCCGACTGCCCTCCATGCGGCCCCGTCGAAATGGCCGTCATCGCGCGGCCAGAGAAACAGCCCAACGACAATCAACGTCGCAATCGCGACGAAGGCGATTACGAAGAGTCGCCGCACCCGCCGAGTGTAGGCACGCGTCCGGGTGACATTCCCGAATACTGGGGCAGGAGGGCGCCTTGACCCACGATACTTCGCCCATGTCGCGGACACCCACCGCGCTGGCCGTAGTCGCTGCTGCTTTGTTCGCTTGCACCGCTTGCGCGTCGAGCCAGAAGACGGTCGACACGAGGAGAACCCTAAGCGTCGTCCGACAGGCTGGTTTTCACGATCTGGTTGTGCGACGTCCGACTGGGACCGACTCCGTGATCTCGGTTCGGGGCTTCCTCGATCAGCCGTTCAGTCCTCTAACGGCGGTCCGCTTCGCGACGGTCGAGGCGGCAAAGCAGCGCCTTGCCAACGACCAGCCACTTCTAGAAGGCACGCTCTCGCAGCAAGACCGAAGTGCGCTGCCTGACGGATTCGATGCCGCCCGCCTTGTTGACGTTCAGGTATGCAACGTGGTGGTGTCGTCGTACAACCGCGACAACGACCCTGCGCTGGCCTCTCGCGTCGAGCGGGCAGTCGCGCTGCTTCGGCGGGAGTGCTAGCGGCACCTGCGCTCTGGCGTCATTCCGGAACGCTGGCGCAGCCGAACGTCCTCGGCCCTAAGGAGAGTCCGAAGTAGCGCCGAAGCTACGGACATGGGCGAGATTCACGAACCCGAGACGCTGTTTGCCTACGTCACCTCGATTGCGACCGACGTGCTGAACGAGCGGCTCTCGCCGATCGACGGCGCGAAGCGCCTCTGGCAACTATCGAGCGAAATGAGGGAGTTGCCGGAGGCGCTTTTGACGTTCGTCGGGTTAGCCTCGGAGTGGGATGACCATCCGCCGGACCGCCCGCGATGCGAGCGGGAGATCCTGATCGAGATGGAGCGCCTGCGCCGGCGGTTCGGCCGCTGACTGTTGCTCACAATCCGGGCGACGCTCAGGGGTCATTGCGGAACACGCGCGCAGGCCAGTCTCAGCCGAGGCGATGCGACAATTCAGGGCGATGTTGTCCTACCAACTCCCTGACGGTCGGCTCTTACTCGTTGAGCGGACGGCGGATGATGCTCATTGGCACCTCCAACTTCCGGCTACATCAGAGAAGATCGTCGGCGAGCCGCTCCGAAGCGCGCTTGCCGCGCTTCTCGGATACTCCGTCGCACACGAGGACTGGCCTCCGTGGCTCGACAACTTCGCCGCGGAGATCGAACGCTCGCTCTGGCGTCTTTCCTGAGCACTCGCGCAATCCAGCGCCCCCTACCATGAAACCGTGAGCAGAAGCCACCCGGGCAGGAACCTAAGGCGGGCATCCCGTGCTGAGTGCGCACTGGGCGAACTGTGCACGAAGCTCGGATATTGCCTTCCCCCGGACGAGAATGCATCGATTCTTGGGAGCCCACCCACAGACGCGGATGCCTTCGTCGATGCAGTCCTCGTCGCCGAAGGTCGGGACCCGGACTCGATGACCAAGGAGGAGAAGCGGCCGCTGCTTGAGATCGTCCACAAGTGGGACGTCTACGACAGCGCAGATCAAGGGCCACACGCAGACCGACCACCATTTCCGCAGAAGGGCTGACCCTAGACCTTCTGGCGGTACTCCGAAACACTCGGGCAGCCAACGACGCTCCCGCCACCGTCGTCTACGGTGCGCGAATGGCAGAGACTGACCGGCGGCGGCTCTACCGAGAAGAGGCTCGCGTTTTGGGCGAGATCGGTGCGCTGCTCGCGCGTACTGACCTACCGAGGGTCACGGTGCGCCTCCCTGCGGTCTTGGCCCGTGCCGCAGTCGCCGCCTGGCAGCGCGACGACGAGGGCGAACCCGATCCCGAGTCGTATGAGCAGCGAGTCGTGCGACACCGCGCAGGCGCTCTTGCGTTGATTGGCCTCGCCGTGGAAGAGCGGGGTCGCACCGAGGGCGATCAAGTGGTCGTTGACCTAAGCCCCGATCTGATCGGCAACGCCGTACACGCCGCCGACGATCTGCCGAGCTAGCCTCAGGGTGCATTGCGGAACACTGGCGCAGGTCAGCGCGGCGGCGTCAGTCAGCCACTGCTTCCGAACCAGATCCTTAGAGCGACTACGAAGACGCGTTTGCCGCCGTACTCACCAAACCGACCCACGGCCACACCAATCATGGCCCCACAGAGCGCCCCACCGCTGCCCGCCAACGCGAATCGGTTTCCGTCATCGCTGAAGTACGAACCGACAAACGCACCCACGGCAAGCGAGACCTCGGGAAGCGCGGGCGATACGACCGTCAGAAACGGCTTCCGCCCGACAGACTCAGTCGTACCGGGCTGCGCGGGTCTTCCCTTCCAGCGACGCCGGCAGAGGAACCAGAGGTACAGGCCCGCCACGGCCCCAGCGACGCAGATGACAGGGATCATCAACGGGACAAGAGCGAATCCGCCGAGGAGCGCCAGCACGCCCGCCACCAGCCGAGGAGCGTAGACGACGACGGCGCGTTCAACTCTTAGATCAACCGACCGGTCTGAACCCTCGCTCACGACATCGTTCTAGCGCGGGGCTCGGGCGTCATCCCCGCACGCTGGCGCATCCCTACGCTCACTACCAGCACAGACCCCGCGAACAGCTCGCGTATGTTGCGAGCTGTGCTGATTCGCATGGCGTTGCTGGCTGCGGCCGTCTTGTTCGGTACAGCTGTTGGTGCGCGGACGTCTCCGCCAGCAACGGATCAACGGCTCGTCAACAGCGCGCAGTTGCGTGCGACCGACGTGCCACTCCCGTGGAAACTGACGTCGGTGAAGTCGGTATTACCCGAGCCCAGGTGCGGTAGCGAGACAGCTTCAGCCGTGTCATGGGCGAGGTTCGAGCCGCTTACTTCGAATGGTGCGCTCGACTCGATCGTTCGCGCCTATGCCACTCCATTGGAGGCGGGAAGGCAGCTCGCGATCTTCGCAAGCACGGCCTATCGCGCCTGTCGCGGTAAGTACATCGCAAGCGTCCTACATGGGCATGTGCTCGTAAACAAGCTCTACCTAGAAGGGCTGGCAAATGGTGTTGAGCTGAACGTCTTCGTCATCTCGTTCACTCGCAACGGCAGTACGTACGGCCTGGACGAAGAGGACGTCCGAGGGTACAGGGGCCGCGTGCTCGTCAGTGTGTCCATATTCGACTACGACCTTGACCGCTGGAAAGGAAGTGACGAACGGCTGGCGAAGCGCCTCTTTACACGGATCTTGTCCCGCTTACCTTGAGCGCGTGCCCCACCAGCTCTACGCGTCTCTCGCTCGACGCGTCTCCTACCGACCAGCATGTGAAGCAACAGGCTCTGGCGTCATTCCTGAACGCTGGCGCAAGCCGTCGTCGTGCCCCGCGAGCTAGCCTCGGCAGATGACATCTCGTTCTGGGCCTCCTGCACCTCCTGACACGTGCTTTCTGTGTAACGAGCCGATCAACTTTGCGAAGTCGTATGAGTTCTTCCTTTCGTGGCCCGACCTATTGCCTCGTGGAGCAGAACGGCCGACAGCGTTGATGTATGCGCACGATGCCTGCGCACGGAACGCTGCTCACCCGTCTTATGAGATCCGGGTGACATAGCTCGTTCTCATGCCGCGTCGCGCCAGTCGCTCAGGGCGCACCAGCGGAGCACTCGCCCAAGTCAGCGAAGTGCGCTAGCCGCCGAGGCCCCGCTCGTAGCGGAGGTACACCACGATGCACACGGTGGGGACGAGCGCGATCACGAGGAGACCGAACGCCGCGGCGCTCCAGCCGAACCACAGTGTGCGTCGGCTGAGCTTCGCAGCTTCGCGTTCGTCCATATTTGGAGTGTCTCGTCGCGCTGTCCAGCCTGTCAATGCCCGCATCGGCCGAGCACCCTGAGGTTCGTCCCTCGTTGGACATTGGTGAACACTGGCGCAGGCGACGTTGCGATCGCGTGCTGTCAGTCCCACCAGACTTCAAGGATGCGTGGCTTTCCCGGTCCGTACTCGCCGAGCAGCTTCTGCGCCGCGCTTCCGGAGACCCAATAGCGAGTGTCGGCGTTCCAATGTGCAGCAAGCCGCGCGAGCGCGACGTCATCAGCCCCGCTGCTCAGGATGTAGAGGGTGTCCGCGAACCAAGCGCCGTTCCCAATCTCGCGCAACTTGATCAGATCGCCGTCTCCCTCATCCATCACGACCCAGCACCAGAGTCGCCGGTGGCTCCGCAGATCGCGGACCACTCTCGCGCCGTCGAAATAGTTGAAGGACGATTTCTCCATCAGCGCGAACTGGATCGCCTGGAACTCGTTGATGCTCGTCGGCGGCGGCTTTCCTTGATCGCCGCAGCGACCGGCTGAGGAGACCGCCCCGCCCCCGTCGACCGCGGTCGCCGCCGCGACGAGCAACGCCGCAGCGGCGACCAGACCGAGAACTAGCCGTTTCATGCTCTCAGGTTAGTCCCGGTGAGTCGCCCTCACTAGGCTCGTGACGACGTCTGGGCAGGTCAGCTTTTTGCCTCATCGGGCGTCATTGCGGAACACTCGCGCAAGCGAGCTTTGCTGTGTCCGGCGTCCCGCTTATCGCCGCCCGGTTCGATCTAGGAAGTTGAGGCGGAGACTCTGAACCCATTTGAACCACAGGCGGTGGAATCCTCCACGCGTCTCAATGATCAGCGGCGACGAAGTACCCATCAGAGCGATTCTGCGCTTGGCAGTCCGTCGACGCCGAGACTCAAGCGGAGTGAGAGGCAGCCCGATGTTCATTGCGCGGGAGGCTAGCGCCACCGGCCGAGACACATGGCTTCGAGACTGGACCTCAGGCGTTGTTCCCGAACACGGGCGCACCCGAGTCAGCGGGGCGTCGTTACCTCTTCCGAAGGCTTGCGACGGCGCGCGCTACACGTGAACGCTCGTCCTGAGATGCGCTCGGATAAACCGTGACGACGATGTTCCCGACCCTTGCAACTGGTGCGATCTGCACGCCACTGTCGGTCTCGATGTTTCCGCCCACCTTCACGACGTAACGCGCGAGTCGCACCGACGGGAAGAGTTCGACGTCCACTGACGGCGAGAGCGAAGAGGCGTTCACGTCCCACAACTGCTCTCGCACGTCGGAGCCCAACACTCCGCTCTTCCCGAACAGGTTCAGCAGGCCGTTCCGCGGCCGCCGCAGCCCCGCCCCCGCAAACGCTTGCACCACTCGTGCGGTACTTACCAGGCTGTCGTCTTGCCGTGCCCCAATCCCGTTGCCGGAATGCGGAGTCCCATCCCCGCATCCCACACAGGCGAGGAGAACGGAAAGCAGCAACGTAGGCCAGACCTTTATGCCATGAGCGTACGCCGCTGGCTGCTCGCTCGGGCGTCATTCCCGCACGCTGGCGCAGGCCCGGCGCTAAATCGCGGCGCGTGTGAACTGTTCACCCGGCAGCGGCTCGTGGCAGCTTCATTATCAGGCCGAAGAGCATCCAGACCCAGCTAAAGCCGAGAAACAGAAGTCCGGCCGATGACCCTAACATCCACCAGATCGGTATCGGGAACAACAGCGGGATCACCCCAAGGATGAAGCGTCGGCGGCGCTTCCACGCTTTCGGAACTGCCTCGGCGACAATCATCTGAATCACGGAAAGCGGTACGAAGACAAACGAGGCGGCGAGAAACGCGAAGAACCCTGCTGCCCACCCACCTGTGGCAAGCGAGATCGGAACCCCGACTACTACGCAGATTCCGATCATCCAGGCGAGATTCACAATCACTCGCCCGACGAGGGTGTCTGTCAAGTCCCGCGCCTCCGTGATCATCAGGCCCAATGATGCCCCGAGGGCGTCCTGCGGGCAACGCCCTGCACCGATGAGACCGGAACCTGCCAGGCTGGCTCTGGCGTCATTCCCGCACGCTGGCGCACAACAGCATCCTCGGTCTGGAACGGTGACTCGCGCGCGGCGTCGCTTATGTCAAAGCATCGCCGTGTCGTCCGGAATCAAGACGAGGGACTTCGCGGCTCGCTTCTGACGCTGGGCGAGAGTCCACCCCTTGTTGATCCACCGGCAGTACTCACGCTGTATGAGCCAGGGAGCAGCCGTCCAGACCTGACGATTCGAGTCGTCAGCGATCAGTGCGAGAAGTTCCGGGGGGTCACCGCCAAATCTTCGCGTGAGCTTGACGTACCGCCGACGTCTGCGTGGCGACGAGGACACCCACGCATCACGCTTCGCGGCCCCGACGTCGCTCAGAGCGACCTCGATATCGCTTTCACTCACGTCAATCGGAACCGGACGCCCTCCCATGATTTGAGCCTAGCCAGATCAGATCCGCCTCAGGCGTCATTCCGCATCACTGGCGCAGCCGACTCTGCCTAGTCTGTAGCCGATGAGCCGCAAACTGAGAGTCCGGCTTCTAGGCGATGACTGGATTCCTTACGGGGGCCACGACATCCCGGAGGATCGGATCATCGAGCTTCCGGAAGCGGATGCGGCGCGCTACATCCGTGAAGCCGGGACGCGCAAGGTCGAGATTCTTGGATGGGCAGACGCCAGCGAGCCGAAAGCGGAAGAAAGCAGCCCGTAACGCTCAGGGTGCATTCGTGAACACTGGCGCACATCACGGTCTAGGGTCTTAACCTCGAGCGTGGATGTCATGCACCTGCCCGAGCGATTCGCGGATCGAGTCGTAGAGGCCGCAGCACTACCTTCCGCCCGCCGAGACGATCTCCGAGAGTCGTGCGAGATCACCACCGAACCGCCAGAGCTATCCCTCACCTGCTCGATCACGGGATCGAGCTACGAGCGCGCCTGGGACGGATCGGAGTTGCAGGCGATGCAACTCGTCGACGAGGCTGCGGACGGGACTGCCTTCCTCATTACAGGCTCGCGTCACTACGCGTGGATGCACTCCCAACGCTAAGCACCACCAGGGCCTATTCCCAGAGCACTCGCCAAAGCCCCGTGTTGGCGCTGATCGCGTACGGTCACGCCGATCATGGCGCGCTTCTTTCACGTTACGTCGACGAGGAACCGTGCGTCGATCGAGACATACGGCCTTGACTGGCGCCGGATGGGTACGACCCCAGGGATCGCCGGAAGCACATTGCCGGAGCAACACGGCTGCTTCGTCTGTTTGGACGAGTGGGAGATCGACTGGTTCGTTCGCATGAACAACACAGGCGGCCCCGTCGATGTGTGGGCAATTGACGGGGTGAACGAGGACGACCTCGTCGTTGCTCCCGAGGGCCACCACTACCTGCCGAAGCCGATTCCACCTGCTCGCTTGTCGCTGGCTCGATCCGAGATACCGACCACGCGCACTTAGCTGCTCTGGCGTCATTCCGAAATACTCGCGCACCCCACGCACCTCACTCATATGTCCTGTCAGGCGTAGGCTCACAGGGAGTGAGCGAGCTGTTGAGAGCGTTGGACGCGGCGATTCACTCGCTCCGCCAACCACTGTCTGCCGTAGACGTGAAGCATGGGTGGACGCCAGAGAATCAGGAATGGTGGCTCGCCTACCTGAGGGGCCTCCGCGACGGCGCGCTGCTAGCGACAGACTTCGAGAAGTCAAGCGCGCCGTTCCAGCTTGCTCGTTGGCTCGACTATTACGGGACCGTCCGGGGGCCGCTTGCCGATCGAGTGGTCTCCGTGCAGCGAGCCCTCCATCCCGCAGCGCCTACGGGCTAACGCTCAGGCGTCATTCCGGAACACTCGCGCACCACAGCGCCCTGGTGCGGGACCAGCTACGGAAGCCGACGCGGAGGTTTCGGCGGCGGCTCCTGCTCTAGGATCCACCGCTTGAGCGCGCGCGCCTTCGCCTCTTCCTCATCGTGACCCGACCCGTACGAGCGCGCGACGACCTGGCCAGACGGAGTCACCTGTGCGTTGGAGCTCTCCTTGAACGGCCGAGCACAACCACAGCAACTGCGGCTGTCAGCGTTGAGCCGCCGAGGCCGAGGGTTAGGTCTCCGAGGGTGTCCGTGTAGGCAGTCGCAAGTTCCGGCGAGTTCCGGATGAAAGCAAGGTATTCACCGAGCTCCCACAGGATCGCCGTGACCGCGCCAAAGCCGACGACGAGCGAGAAGAGTTCCATTCGCCTGATCTCGGCGTGGAAGAGCGCCACGGCGACAGCTCCACTCAGCAGCGCCCAATTCACGAAGTGGTTCGCATCGTCCCACCAGTCGATGGTGTCGTAGAGATTGAGGGCATTGCCAGCTGTGTCGATCAGAAACGGGAGTACGAAGAGCGTGTCGACCGCGAACGGGTAGGAATGACGTCGACCGCGGGCCGCCCAGATCGCCGGCACCACGAGAGCGGCGATCGAGTAGCCGACGAGCCGCCAGCCGAACGCCTTCCCAGCAAAGCGATCAAGTCCGGAGAAAGCACCGAAGGCAAGCAGAAGCACAAGCGAAAGCTTCACGGCGACGTCGAGCCAAAGTGCCGGCATACGGTTCACGGTCAGAGTTCCTGGGACGATCTTCATTGCTCGCCACGCTACCTCCGGGATCAGGTGACTCCCGACCATGGCTGGGACTCCAAGGGTCCGGAATAATCTGGGACCGCTGTTGTCTTGGGCGTGCGCGGCCGAGTGTTCTTCACCGCCGCACTTCTAGTCGGCGTTGCGGCAGTGGTGGCCGCACGGGCTCACGGCGCCCGGGAGGGCGGCGCACCCCTCGTGGTGTTCGCGCTCTTTGTTGGTCGGCGTGGTCACGCTGGATGCCGTCGGCCGGGGAGCCGTCGCTGACGTCCGCCGTCTCATCTCGGACGGTGGCTCAGGCGTCATTCCTGAACACTTGCGCAGCCAAGGGTGCTCGGGCTTATCGTTGGCGACATGGTCAGTCGCGGCGAACAAGTGTCATGGCTCGCCGGGGTTCCCTACTTCGGGTTCCTTCCGACAGGTCTCGCCGTTTGCGTCGCGGTCTTCTTCTTCGGATCGGGCAGCACGAACGTGAACGTCGCAGCCGGGCTTCTCGGTGTCCCTGCCGTGCTTGAGGGCGTGATGCTTCTCAGTAACGCATTCGGATGTGCAGACGAATTTTCGCGTCGTCTCAGAGCTAACGCCGACATGCGCTCCCCGTTCAGATTCATGGGACCGTGGTATGTGAGATCAGTCGTCGGAGTCGGCTTCTTCGTGCTGGGTGTGCTGCCAATCTGGGACGCGATGCGTTACTCCTAGCGCGCGGTCATCTGGCGTCATTCCGGAACACTCGGGCAGACCAAGGGAAAGCGGCACAAGGAGGACGTGACCCTTTGCAAGAATGCGGCATGCGTTTCTGGCTAACGATCGGGCTGGTGTCGCTCGGGGCCGCGTTGGCGGCAGACGCTCGCGCATCGTCGGTGGTCGTGATCAAGGTGACCTCAGTCCAGACGTTCTCGCAGGTCTCGCACATGCCGCCTACGGGACTTGGCAAGGGAGGGATCATCAAGCTCCGCGACCGCCTCCTCAACCGAACCAGGCAGTTCGGCTTGCCGATCGGTGCCGTGGTCGGGAAGGATGAGGGCACACTCGTCCTCACCTCCACCACGACCGGC
>Ga0207658_10003696_pt1 | contig 10788 bp, 9 predicted proteins | sample KBSS33metaG_FD_184322 | JGI IMG/M metagenome (GOLD analysis project Ga0207658, IMG submission 184322) | Switchgrass rhizosphere microbial communities from Kellogg Biological Station, Michigan, USA - KBS S3-3 metaG (SPAdes) (version 2) | ecosystem: Host-associated > Plants > Roots > Rhizosphere >...
GCTAACCGCTCGGTCGCGCTGTCCCCCACGAGGCGCGCGAGGGCGGCATCGAGGCTGGGATTGGTGGGCACTCGCAATCCGAAATGGGTCTGCAGTGCCGAGCGGATCTCTTCCGCGCTACCCAGCTTATGGTGTTCGGTGTGGCCGTCCAGCGGATGGAGGGTCAACTGGTTATTGAACAACCCATACCGTCCGCCAGCGAACGGGCGCGCCACCCTGAGGCTGGTCACGAAAGGCGACTGTGGGTGATTGCACAGGTACCAACTGGAGACTTCGTAGTCCACCTGGAACTGCTGCTGCAAGTCAAAACGATACAGTGATTTCCATGAATCGCGCACCTGCGACTGCAGCACGAAGTCGCCATCCCGCGCAATGAGTCTGTAAGGCTCATGCGGAGTCGGTTGCGCCACATCGGCAATGAGACGCAAGGGGCCCGTGAGTGTCTGGCCACCGAAACCAACATCGGCAATATACGGCTCGACGCCGAAATCAATACGCAGGAGCATGTGGCTGCGCGCGCGGATGGCATCCTCCGGGGCGTTCCAGAGCACCCGCGCGGCGAGGCCCGTCACGCGGAAGCCAAGTTCACGCAGGACGTGGCTGAAGAGCAGATTGTGCTCATAACAGTAGCCTCCACGCCCACCGTGCACGAGCTTGCCCTCGAGAGAGGGCAGATCGAGTTTCACCGACTGCCCACTCAACGGGTCGAGATTTTCGAAGGCAATCGCTTGTACGTGGTGGAGATGAAGCGCGCGCAGGGTATCGAGCGTTGCCGGCCGCGGGCCTGCCGTGCAGCCGATGCGTTGGAAGTAGGAGTTTAGATCAGGCCGGTCCATGTGCGATGGGGGTCATTGGGCGGGCAGGATCCTCGCCTGGAGGTCGTAGGCATCCGCCCCGGTAATCTCAACCTCCGCCCAATCGCCGGCGCGCAGCTTGCCTGCCTTGGCGATTCGTACCACGCCGTCGATCTCGGGCGCGTCCGCTTCGCTGCGCGCAATAGCAGTATTTTTCTCGACTGCGTCCACCAATACACGCATTTTTCGGCCGACACGGGCTGAAAGTCGTTGCGTACTGATGGCTGCCGCGCGCTCCATGAAGCGGGCGTACCGTTCTTCCTGTATCTCGGGGGCTACGTGATCGGGAAGGGCGTTGGCCACCGCGCCCTCGACGGGCGAGTACTTGAAACAACCCACGCGATCGAGCTGCGCTTCGTCGAGCCACTGCAGCAGCTCTTCGAACTCGGACTCGGTTTCACCGGGAAAGCCGACAATGAAGGTACTGCGCAAAACCAGGTCAGGGCATTCGGCTCGCCACCGTTGAATACGCGCAAGTGTGTCCTGCCCATGAGCCGGGCGGCGCATCCGCTTCAACACGCTGGGACTTCCGTGTTGGAAGGGTATGTCGAGGTAGGGGAGCACCCGCCGTTCTGCCATCAAAGGGATGACTTCATCCACGTGCGGATAGGGATAAACGTAGTGCAGGCGCACCCACGCGCCCAGCGAGCCCAAGCCACGTGCCAAGTCGATGAAGCGCGTCTGATAGGGCTCGTCTCGCCACGACGCGGCGGCGTACTTGATGTCCACGCCATAAGCGCTGGTGTCTTGGGAGATGACCAGTAATTCCTTCACGCCGGCCTTCACCAGCCGCTCACCCTCCCGCAGCACTTCGTCGATCCGGCGGCTGACGAGACGGCCGCGCATGTCAGGAATGATGCAGAAGGTGCACTTGTTGTTGCAGCCTTCCGATATTTTCAGATAGGCGTAGTGGCGCGGCGTCAGCCGCACTCCCTGTGGAGGAACGAGATCCGCGAAGGGATCATGCAGTGGCGGAAGATGTTCATGAACGGCGCCGACTACCTCTTCGTAGGCGTGAGGTCCGGTTACCTTCAGGACGCGAGGATGCCGTTCGAGGATGCGCTCCGGACGAGCCCCGAGACATCCGGTCACAATCACCCGACCGTTTTGCTCGATCGCCTCGCCTATCGCATCGAGTGACTCATCCACGGCCGCGTCGATGAAGCCACAGGTGTTGACGACGACAACGTCAGCTGCGTCGTAGGTTGGGGAGACTTCATAGCCCTCCGCGCGTAGGTGCGTGAGGATGCGCTCGGAGTCCACGAGTGCCTTGGGGCAACCGAGGCTCACAAAACCGATTTTGGGAACGCGGGTCTTTGCGGGACGGGACATAGCTGGGAGGGGACCGTCAGCGCCTCATGCCGGCGCGGCGGGGGGCCGGGCTGCAGGGTCGGTGCGGATCGCTGTGAATTGGGGGCGCGTATGCTACCACCACGTGGCCGTAGAGCCTTAATTCGGTGCGTAAGCGAGTGGCCGCCCGGCTTGGCTCAGGGCGTGGTCGAAGAATCAGCGGGCCCGTCTGCGTGAACCGCCGTCGGCGCTGGGGCCAGATCGTCCTGCTCGCGGGCCTCCCTGCTCAGCCGATCCAAGTAATAGAACGCGGTCAGCGCGATCAGAGGCATTACGAGCCACGGCCAGATCGCGGGCCGGCGATCTGGCTGCAAGGAAGACATCAGCGAATCCGGGGTCTCTGCTACCACGGGCGCGAATCTACGCCGGTAGCGCCGGACCCGGCAATAGGGTGTCACTGCCGTAGGGGCAGATCGATGAATCGCTCACAATATCTCGATGATTCTGGCTACGAAGCTCGCCGCGCCTGTCGCGATGTCGAGACGGGCAATTGTTACCGGCAAGCTGAATCGTCTCGGACCCGCGCTGCCCGGATTGACGAAATGCACGCCATCACGCTCGGTCACCATCGGCTTGTGTGAGTGACCGGATACGACGACGTCGAAGCCGGCAGCTCGAGGGTCAACGTCCATTTCTTTCACGTCGTGCAGGACGTGAATGCTCACACCTTCCAGTTCCAGTGCGAGGTAAAGCGGGATCTGCGCAGCCCAAGGACCCTTGTCATTGTTTCCCCTGACCGCATCCACGGGGGCGATGGCACGCAGGTCCTCGAGAATCCCGGGCCCGCCAATGTCCCCTGCGTGAATGATGTGCTGTACGCCCGCAAGCGCACGGACAGCCTCAGGGCGAAGCAGTCCATGCGTATCGGAGATGATGCCTATCGTCTTCAGTGGTTAGCCGCTCCACGCTGCTGTGCACCACCAGTGTACCGGAGTTTGGAAAATGCCGACCGCAGGGCGGTTTTAGTGCCGCGCAGCTCGAGATGTTGGTGCGCGAATCCAACTTGCGGCAACATGGCGCGGTACCAACAATCGGTGCTGCCGGCGATACGAGTGTGGGACTTTAGTCCGGCGGTGCTGTAGTGGTCCGGCGCGCGCTCGAAAAGCGCCACTGGGGGTTAGAGCGATACATCACCACTGGGGTCGTTACGTCCTGATATTCTGTCAAATTAGCAATTTTCAATCTTACAACGCGAATAACAAATCGAACAAATCGATTTAAACGCTTGAAAGCTTGCAGCGCACAAATCCCACAGTGGTGAGCAGGCGAATGCCTGCGCAAAAGGAACCGGTCGCCGCCGGATGCGGCCTCATCGGGGAGGGGTGGAAAAGGAACATCATGAAGAAATCCAAGCACAAGACACATCTGACACCCAACGAGGTGGCCGAGTTGCTGATGGTCAATCCCGTGACCGTGCGCCAGTGGGCCGCGCGCGGCCTGTTGCGCTCGCTGACGACTCCGGGTGGTCATCGCCGTTTCCTTCTCAGTGATGTCGAGGAGTTCGCGCGCAGCCGGGGCGCCACGCCAGTGCCGCGCAGCTCCGGCCGCCCCGACCGCGTGTTGATTGTTGATGACGACATTCAACTCGGGCTGTTCGTTGCCGAGATAATCAAGTCGCGCGACTCCCGGATTGCCATTGAGATTGCGCGCGATGGCTTCGAGGCGGGCGTGAAGGTCGAATCGTTCCGCCCGCACGCATTGCTGCTGGATCTGATGATGCCCGGCATGGACGGCTTCGAGGTCTGCCGCCGCCTGCGGGCCCGTCCCACGCTGAATCATGTCCGGATCGTTGCCATGATGGGATTTCCCAGTCCGGAGAACCTCGAGCGCATAATGACGGCGGGGGCGGACGCCTGTCTCCCAAAGCCGCTGGATCCCGAGCGGTTGCTCGCCGAGCTGGGCCTGGCCGACGGTGAGTCCCAGGGCGTTGATTAACTTGAATTAATAGATGAGCTTCGATCACGAGTACTACAAGCGTTTCTACTACGATCCGAACACGGCGGTTACGAGCAAGAGGGAGATCCAGGCCAGGGCACGGCTGATTGCCGCCTACGCGCTGCACACGGGCCTGCCCGTGAGACGAATCCTAGATGCGGGTTGCGGCACCGGGCTCCTGAGGCCATGGCTCAGGCGCTACCTGCCGCGTGCCGTGTACACAGGGATCGAAGCGAGTGAATATCTTTGTCAGCGCTATGGGTGGCAGCAGGCGCAGATCGAAACGTACAAGCCGACCGCGCCATTCGACGTCGTCGTGTGCTACGACGTGCTGCAGTATCTCGATTCGCGAACGGCTGATCGCGCGCTCGCCAACTTCGGCAAGCTGTGCCGGGGCGTACTGTATTTCACGGCGCTGACCCGCGTGGATTGGGAGCACAATTGCGACCGCAGCCGCACAGACTCCAACGTGCACCTGCGAAGCGCAAATTGGTACCGCTCGCGGCTGCGCACCAATTTTCGTGAGGCGGGCTGTGGATTCTGGCTCCGCCGGGGCGCGCCCTTTACGGTCTGGGACCTCGAGTCACTCTGATGCGGCCGATGCATCGTGCTGCGGCCGTGGCGTCATCCGGCGGCGCCGAAACAGCGGGTAGGCCGGCAGTCCGAGCAGTATCAACACGATCGTAGCAGCCGATTCGGTGGGCCGTGTGAGCAGCGCATTCACGACTATCCACGCCATCACGAGCACGAACGCCAGTGGCACGAACGGATAACCCCAGACCCGGTACGGGCGCGGAGCATCTGGAAGCTTGCGCCGCAGCACGATTACAGCCAAGACGACGGGTGTCCAGAAGATTGCATACGACAATACGGCCATGTTGGTCAGTTGGTCGAAGGTTCCCGAAGCGGCGAGCAATGCCGCCCACCCGCTGACCAACACGATCGAGATGACCGGAACCCGGGTACGCGGATTCAAGCGGCCGAAGCTTTCGAAGAACAGGCCGTCCCGTGCCGCTGCATACGGCACGCGCGCACGCGCGAGTATGGTGCCGTTGAGCGCCCCGATCGATGAGACCAGGAAGATCAGCGCGGCAATGGGCGCTGCCTTGGCGCCCAGAAATGTCTGGACAGTCTTGGCTGCCACGGAGGGCGCATCCGGATAGGCCGTGGAATTGGAGCTGGCGACCTCCCAGAGGGGCAGGGCATACAAGTATGCGATGTTCACGAGCAGATAGATTGCCAGCACGAGCAGGGTGCCGCCGACAATAGCGCGCGGGAGATTGCGCTCCGGCTGCTGCACTTCGCTGGCGGCCATCGGTAGAAATTGCCAGCCGCTGTAAGCCCAGAGCGCTGCGAACAGCGCAGCTCCAAAGCCGCTCAGGCCCGCGCCCGTGCCCGGTTGCGCCGTAAGGTTGGCCCAATCCGCCGAGCCACTGAAAAAGAACACGCCACCGGCAACCGCCAGTATGGAAATGACCTTGGCCGCAGTGAGCAGCGTCTGGACGCGCCCTCCCAGCAGCACGCCTGCGCAGTTGATGATGGCGAACAGCGCGATGACACCCACGGCGATGACCTGGCGCACGCCCAACTGGAACGTGTATGTGGATCCGAAGAAGTGCAGCGTGCGTTCGAACCAAACACTGTCAAAGCGGTAGATGTCGGCCAGGAAGATGGCTACGGCAGCTCCGTAGGCCGAGATACTCGCGCCACCGACGAGAAAACTGTTGAACACGTACAGGAACCCTGGGACTTCGCCAAAGGCGGCGCGCAGGTAGACATACTCACCACCCGCCTGCGGCAGCATGGCGCCGAGCTCCGCGAAACTCAAAGCGCCGAAGATGGCGATGATGCCCGCGACGACCCATGCGCCCAGCACCAGGGCGGGAGTTCCCACCGCTTGGGCCATGACGGCCGCCTTGAGAAATATGCCGGTGCCAATTGTGATGCCGACGACCAGCGAAGTTGCGTGAACGAGCGTCAGCCCGCGACGGGGCTCCAGAAGAGATGAGCTCACTAAGGGTATCTCGGGGGCGCTATGAGTGATGTCGAAGCCGTCAGCGTACCGGAAGATCACGTGGCCGGTACAATACCCGGACATCTTCGCGTGATGACGAGCGCCTCCAATGAGTTTTAAGGACCACTTCTCACGGCTGGCCGCCCAGTATTCCGCTTTTCGCCCCGCCTATCCGCCGGCCATTTTCGACTATTTGGCGCAGCTGTGCCGCGACCGGCAGAGCGCCTGGGATTGTGCTTGCGGCACTGGGCAGGCGACTCTCGCACTCGCGGAGCGGTTCGACGCAGTGATTGCTACGGACGCAAGTGCGCAACAAGTCGCCGCTGCGCACACGCGCCCCAACGTGACATATCGGGTCGCGCCTGCCCAAGAAAGCGGTATCGAATCGCAGTCTGTGGACCTCGTGACGGTCGCGCAGGCCCTGCACTGGTTCGATCTAGATCCTTTCTACGGCGAAGTTCAACGCGTGCTGAAGCCTTCAGGTGTTCTGGCGGTCTGGACGTACGGTCCGCTCCAGGTTGACGGCAAGGGAATTGACGCTCTATTCCAGGAGTTCTATTGGAGTATCGTCGGCCCTTACTGGCCGCCCGAGCGCCGCTTCGTCGAAGCGGGCTATCGCGGACTGGCTTTCCCATTTGCGGAAATCGCGCCTCCGTCATTCAACATGGAGGCGCACTGGGAGCGCGCACATCTGCTCGGATATTTGCGCACGTGGTCGGCGACTGCCCGCTATGTCGATGACAAGGGCGTCGATCCGGTGACGGTCCTCGAGGAACGACTCGCGCCCCTATGGGTTGATGCACACAGTACTCGCAAAGTAACGTGGCCCCTTGCGCTGCGTGTGGGTCGCAAGAGTTGATGTTGCAATGCGGGCCATGGACAAGTGGATGACGCCAATGGATGAAGCCAGGCGGATTGTTCGATTTCGCGGTGGTGTCAGCTGCCGGCGCGACGCGGGGCCGTTGGGGCTCACTCTCATCGGCCGCACGACTGATCGCCTTGACGAAACCGCGACGTTGGCATTTGCCGCCAGCGCCCCTGCTGACTTGCCTGAGGCGTTGGAAGACGCAACAGTGGAGCAGTTGGACGCAGAGCGCTACCGTATCTGGACCGGCCGGCGGGAATGGATCTTTCCTGCGCGGTCAGCGCACCTGCACCGGGAAGTGTCGACAACCTTCTATCGCGCCATCACACCGCGCCTGGTGCCGTGGAGCAAGCGCGTGTTCTGGCGTGTTGTGTTGGGGCTCGCTTCCAACCGGCTGGGCAAACGATTGCTGTTGGCGTTGCTCGGCCGGTGAGGCCGGGCTGCTATCGCGATGCCTACTGCCGATCGTGCGGTGAGGCAGTTACGAGCTCGATGACTTCGCGCGGCGCTACCGCGGGGCGGCGCGAGCCGACGAGGGATGCGTACGACAGCGTCTGTGCCTGGAAGGCATGATTCCAGGTATAGCGCTGCAGCACGCGCGCACGGGCGGCGGCGCCCATCTGCTCAAGGTCGCACTCATACAGCGCTGCAATGGCATCCGCCATGCCGTCGGGGCTGTTGGGCGGCGACAGAATCCCAACAGCATCGTCGACGAACTCGGGTATGGCCCCCGCGTTGACGGCTACGACCGGACGTCCGCAAGCCATCGATTCGAGTATCACCAGTCCGAAGGTCTCCTTGGTTCCCGCGTGCACCAGGGCATCCGCCGAGGCGAACCACTGCGCCAACTCCTGGCTGTCGCGGCGATACGGAAGTATGGTGACGTTGGTTGCCGGACGGGCTTCGTGGTCTCCGCCGATCATCAACAGGTGATAGGGGTGTCCGAGACGGGCGAACGCCTGAAGCAGCACGGGCAGGTTTTTTTCGCCGGCGAACCGGCCGGCATAGACCAGCACGCGCGAATCGGGTGACAGCCCCAGCTTCTCTCGCAGATCGTGCTTGCGTCGCTCGGGTCTGAAGACCTCAGTGTCCACTCCCAGAGGTTGGTACACGGCGTGATGCACGCCAAGGTGATTCAGGTACGCGCACATCAGGCGGCTCGGCGCGAAGACGACGTCAAAGCGCTCGTAGAGCCAGCGGATGTAGCGCCCCACTACGCGCTCACTGAACCCACCCGCGCGGCGGCCGATAATCTGCGGCAGATTCGAGTGATAAAAGGCGGCCACCGGAATTCCGCGGCGCCGGGCTACGTGAGCGGCGCACCAGGCCGGATGAAATGCATCCCCGGCTTCGAGGATACTGGGCTCCAGTGCCAGAAGCAGATCCGTCCAGCGTTCTGGATTGAGTGGCAGGCGATAGTTGAAAGAGCCCGGTACGACGAATCCGCCCAACGTGCATACGCCGCCGCGATCGACCCGGTCCTCGGGACCCGGAACGACAATGGTGTGCTCCCACGTCGTGTGGGTGCTCAGCCACGCATGCTTGGCGTCCAAATAGCGTTTGACGCCACCGCTCGTGGGCGAATAGAACAGGGTCGTATCGACGAGATGCATCTGATTCACGGGACGTCTTGCGACCCTTGGGTTGCCAGCAAGCTCCGGGCCCGCATTGCACCTTTATGAGCTGGCAGTGTCAAGCGCGCGGGGGCGGGGCACTGATGAATCGAAGGCGGAGCAGGAATGATGAATTTGCGCATGGCCACTCTCGAGGATCGCGCGGCGTTGCGGGTCCTGATAGATCGTTCGGCCCGGGAGTTGAGCAAGGGTGACTACCGGGCGGAACAGATCGAAGGGGCATTACAGGGAACCTTCGGGGTTGATTCGCAACTCATCCAGGATGGAACTTATTTCGTCGTTGAAGCGGGGGCGGCCATCGTCGGCTGCGGCGGTTGGAGCTACCGCCGAACACTGTTTGGTGGCGACAAGCGCGCGGAACGGGATTCGGGCGTGCTCGACCCGCGCACCGAGCCGGCGAAAATTCGCGCATTCTTTGTCGATCCCGCGTATGCGCGCCGGGGTATCGGCACAATGCTGCTGGAGAAATGCGAATCCGAGGCGCGCCAGCGCGGGTTTTCGCGGGTCGAGTTGATGTCGACTCTTCCCGGGGTGCGGCTGTACTCGGCGCGCGGCTATTCAGGTGTTGAGCTCGTCCGTTACGACGTTGCGCCGGGTGTGGCTATCGAGTTTGTTCCGATGAGCAAGTCGATCTGAAACCCTCAACCCAGTGCCGCGTTGAGCACATCGTGCTCGACCGGCTTTACCAGGTGCTCATCGAAGCCGACATCGGCAGTCCGCCGGCGATCATCGGGCTGCCCGTAGCCGGACAGGGCAATGAGCCGGGTCGAGGCGAATCGCGGGTCGGAGCGTACCGCGCGGGCGACCGCGTAGCCGTCCATCTCCGGCATGCCGAGGTCCAGGATCATCACATTCGGCGCAAATTCGCGTGCAGCGCTCAGGGCTTCCACGCCTCCATGAGCAACACGCACATCGTGTCCGGAGTAGGCCAGCATCGTACCCAGACTCTCAGCGGCATCGATGTTGTCATCGACGACCAGGATGCGCTGCCGGAACGCGGGCTCGCCTGGCGGGGCAACGGGTGTTGCCTGCAATTGCGGTGCTTCAGCCGCCGGTAGCCGAAGTACAAACTCGCTGCCCTTGCCGGGTCCGTCGCTGTGCGCCGTGAGGACACCGCCATGCAATTCAGCGATGCTGCGAGCCAGGCTCAATCCAACACCCAATCCACCCTGCACGGTGTGGGCGGTACCCGCGGCCTGGGCGAAGAGCTCGAAGACATTTTCGAGTGTTTCGCTATCCATGCCGATTCCGGTGTCGCGCACGCTGATTACGACATGGTCCTGCAGCTGAGCGACGCTGAAGGTGATGTTTCCGCCTTCGTCAGTGTACTTCGCCGCATTGTTGAGAAGATTGGCCAGCAGTTGCGGCAGCCGGATCCGATCGGCGCTCGTCCACAGCGTATCGGGCGGCAGTACGACTTGAAGGTCATGACTGCGCGCGTCGATGTGCGGGCGCGCCAGCTCCACGGCGCTGGCTACCATGGCCGCCAACTCGACGCGTTCGATCTCCAACACGATCTTGCCTGAACGGATGCGCGCCACATCGAGGAGGTCATCGACGAGCCGCACGAGATGCCGCAGCTGCCGTTCCATCACCTGCCGGGCATGCGTCACGAGCGCCTGATCGTTACCACCGAGTGCGAGCAACTCCAGGCCGTTCTGCAGCGGCGCAAGTGGATTGCGCAACTCGTGGCCCAATACCGCCAGAAACTCGTCCTTGCGGCGATCCGCGGCAGCCAATTCCTCCGCCTGCCGTGCCAGCCGTTCCTCGCTTTGCTGCAACCGCGCATAGTCCTCGGCACGGCGACGTTCGGCACGGTTACGTTCGGCCGTCGCCGCACCGAGGAATAATCCCGTGACGGCGACAACCGCCATGAAGAGCGCGACCTGCAACAGGCTGGCAGCGGCGTTTGAAGTCACGACGAACGGACCACGCCCGGCCAGTGTAGCGACAATTGTTACGGCCATTGCGCCAAACACCAGCGTCGCGGTCGCGTGCTGACCGAGGCGCAGCGCTGCCCAGATGACCGCCGGGAATATGAGGTAGTGCACCGGGTACGGAACGGCCGAACCCTGGTCGACAAACACCGCCAGGCTCAACAGGAGCATCGAGCAGAGCAGCGCAGCCGCCTCGGTC
>Ga0207658_10003699_pt1 | contig 10780 bp, 9 predicted proteins | sample KBSS33metaG_FD_184322 | JGI IMG/M metagenome (GOLD analysis project Ga0207658, IMG submission 184322) | Switchgrass rhizosphere microbial communities from Kellogg Biological Station, Michigan, USA - KBS S3-3 metaG (SPAdes) (version 2) | ecosystem: Host-associated > Plants > Roots > Rhizosphere >...
ATGAGGACCAGGACGCGCCGATCTCCATCTTGGCCAACGGCTCCATGCTGAAAGGCCGGATACGTTTTCGTAGACTGCTCAGATCGTCAGACGCAAACCGCTTGCCGACGGGGCGAGCCATACGTTTGCGCCACTTGCATCGGCGTGGACCTTCGAGATCGTGCTGTCGATCAGGACGTATTCGAAGTCCGGCGTGTCGGCCATCGCATGGAACAGCTTCTCCCAAACGCCAGCGTGCGACCAACGGCGGAACCGCGCATGGACCCCGCTCCATTTGCCGAACACCTCCGGCAGATCACGCCAGCGCGCTGCATTGCTCGCTATCCACAAAATGGCATCCACGAACAGCCGATTATCGACCCCGCTGCGCCCACGCAGCCCATCCCGCCCAGGAAGATGTCCCGCAGTCCGCTCCCATTGCTCATCCGTCAGCGTGCGTCTGCTCATGACATGGCTCCTTCACCAGCCTTGAATCAGAACTCACCGATCATGGGAATCCTCAAATGCAGACACGACCTAGTGCACGACACCCAGTGCAGCGCCAGACGGAAGGCTTTGCGTATGACGGTCAGCGAGCTTGCCGAAAACCCGACTTGCCATTCACCGTCACACGATCCTCCGAGAAGTCGAAGTAGACGTCGCTCTCCACAGTGAACACCGCTTCGGTATGTACGTACGTCTTTGGCGAGGATTGCCGCCGTCCGCTGGTGACACGCCTCGAAGAGGAGACCCGGATCGGCAAGGGAGGGATCCTGGCGGGACAGCTCTCGCGGCTCGACTTAGCGGTGCTCGATGAGCTTGGATACCTGCCGTTCGCGCGCTCTGGTGGCCAGTTGCTGTTCCACCTGATCAGCAAGCTTTACGAACGCACCTGCGTGGTCATCGCGACCAACCTCGCCTTCGGCGAATGGCCTACCGTGTTCGGTGACCCCAAAATGACCACCGCGCTGCTAGACCGGGTCACCCATCACTGCGACATCGTCGAGACTAGCAACGACAGCTGGCGCTTCAAAAACCGCAGTTAACCGCCACTCTCGCCCGATCTTCAGAACGGACTTGCGCTGGGCGCGCCTCCGGCCGGGCTACGCCCGACCTCCACCCCACCCAGCGCAGGGCGCTACCCACAACCCTCCGCTCAATCTCGAAAAGGGGTCCCTCTTCAACACCGATACGGGGTCCCGTTTGCACGCCGTTTGACAAACTTCTCCGACCAGTCGAGCCCGAACGGGTATAGGCTCGTGCCTCGCCGCCGCGGACTGCGACCAGCAGGCGGTAGCCGTCATATTTCATCTCGTGCAGCCAGCGCGATCCTGACGGCACGGCATCTACGAGCGTGGCCAGTTATATGGCACGGAATGGCGGTGGCTTCATCGCGGACGCGACGGTACGGCGCGCCGGTTTCTTGCCTGCGCGTGGTGCGGCGGTCATGGTGGCGGCGCGCGCCACAGGATCAAACGCCCAGCCTCATTTCCCATAGACTCCCGTCGACGGGGAGTCGTTCCGCGCGGCTACTTGATTGGGCTGTCGCTTGGCAGTCAGGCTTATTTCAGCTTCGCGGCGGCTGCGTTGAGCTTTTCCCGATCGTTCCCGATCTTCTTGATCAGCCCTTCGGCCTGATCTTTGCTGATCCCGTGCTTGCGGGCGAAATAGTTCACTTCATAGCCTTCGCCGCCCGCAACCTGACGCCGATCGGCCACGCCTCGCTTCGATTTGTTGTCCGCCATGTGGACTCCTCTCTCGATGGAGAGAATCGATGAGGCTACGGGCGGTTCCAAGGCTCCGCCGATCATTCCGAATTCGACAAACCCTATTCAGCCTTTCGGTTCGAAGGCCGCCAAGGCCGCAATGATCACGGCAGCGGTGTATGGCTTCTCGACCCGTACCGCGCGTTGGTCGCTGATCGCACGCTCATCACCAGGCTTTACGGTGAGTACTGCAGGCAAGTCAGAATACTGCCCCCGGATCGCGGACAGTAGGACAAAGCCCTCCTTATCCGGCAGATCGCAATCAATGATGATCGCATCGAAGCGCCCCTGAGCAGCCCTCAGCAGGCCAAGTGCCTCACTCGCTGTTGCGGCCGGCTCGGCATGATAGCCCGCTGCAGTGAATGCCTCGGCGGCAAGCAGGCGCACGGCCGGATCTGCCTCAGCCACCAGGAGACGGCGGCTCTTGCCCGCATCCAGGAGTTCCCGCACGCGCTCGGCAAGCACACGTGACGTGAATGGCTTCGGAAGCAGCTCGACGCCGGGGTCCAATCGCCCGCCATGGACAATTGCGTTACGCGTATACCCGCTAGTGAACAGTACCTTGAGCGCAGGCCTCAGCTTGCGCGCCTCGTCGCTCAGCTCGCGACCCGACATGCCGGGCATCACGACGTCCGTGAAGAGCAGATCCACGCCGGTTTTCTGCTGCTCCAGAACGCGCAGCGCTGCCATGCCGTCGCCTGCCTCTAGCACATTATAGCCCAACTCGCGCAGCACCTCTGCCGAAAAGGCGCGGACCTCGTCGTCGTCTTCGACCACCAGGATGGTCTCGCCAGCGACGCTTCGACCTTCCAGGCGCCCCAGCTCCGTCTCATCGTTCGACGCGAGGTCGCCGGTAAACCGGGGCAAGTACATCTTGACGGTCGTGCCTCGCCCCTCTTCCGAATAGACATTCACGTGCCCGCCGGACTGCTTGACGAACCCGTAGACCTGGCTGAGCCCCAGACCGGTCCCGCGGCCGATTTCCTTGGTCGTGAAGAAGGGCTCGAACACGCGGGCGAGATGCTCCTTGGGCATGCCCAGACCGGTATCGCTGACCGCGACCACCACGTAATTGCCAGGGGGCACTTCAGCATGGCCTGCCGAGTAGGCGGTATCGAGATATGCATTGGCCGTCTCGACCGTCAGCGTACCGCCTGTGGGCATCGCGTCCCGGGCGTTGACCGCCAGGTTGATGAGCGCGTTCTCCATTTGATTGGGATCGGCCTCCACTGGCCAGAGCCCCGGGCTGGTGACGACCTCCAGCTTGACCAGTTCGCCGAGCGACCGGTTGAGCAGTTCGGACATGCCGGCGACGACCTTGTCCAGGTCGAGCGGCTTCGGCGACAGCGGCTGCCGTCGCGCGAACGCCAGCAAGCGCTGGGTCAGCGCGCCAGCGCGTTCGGCGCCCTTCATCGCGAGACCGATTGCCTTTTGGGCTCGGCCGACGCCGTCGTCTTTCACCAACGCGCGCGCCGCGATGTCCATGTTGCCGGTAATGATTGTCAGCAGGTTATTGAAATCGTGCGCGATGCCGCCGGTGAGGTGGCCCACCGCCTCCATTTTCTGCGACTGCCGCAATTGCTCATCGATGAACCGTTTCTCGGTGAGATCACGCGTGATCTTGGCGAAGCCAATCAGCTTGCCTTTCTCATCGTGGATCGCGTCCACAACAACGCTCGCCCAGAACTCGGTGCCATCCTTCCGTATGCGCCAGCCCTCCGCTTCGAACTTGCCGTTGCGCGTCGCAGTTTCGAGGGTACGAGCCGGCATTCCTGCCTCGCGGTCCCGCTCGGTGTAGAAGGCAGAGAAGTGACGCCCTATGATCTCGTCGGCGCTGTACCCCTTGATCCGCTCGGCGCCCGCATTCCAGTTAGTGATCTGGCCCTGAGGGTCGAGCATGTAGATTGCGTAATCGGTCACGCCGTTCACGAGAATTCGGAACCGACGGTCACTCTCTTCCAGCCGGTTATACGCTGCCTGGATCTCCTGCATACGGTCCTCGATGCGTTTTTCGAGCGTGGCGTTCAGTTCGGTTAGGGCCGCCTCCGCCGCCCGACGGGCAGCGAGTTCGCGCTGCGAAGCTTGATCCAGCCGCACATTATCGATCGCCGTCGCCGCGTGCCCAGCAATCGCGAGCACGACATCTTCGTGCTCCTGGGTGAATTGCGCTTCACAATGGTGTCCGAAGAACAGGCCACCGTGGACCTCACCTGTGCGTGATACGACGGGCACGGCCAGGTAGCTCGTCACCGGAAGATGCCCTTCCGGCATACCGCTGCGGGGCGTGTTGTGCCCGTAACGCGCATCGAGGCGGATGTTATCTGAGCGCACGACGCCTTCCCCGGAGAAGGTAGGGGCGAATACGGCCGTGTTTCGGGGCATCGGGAACTGGGAGAACGCCTCCCGCGGAACACCGGAGAGGCTGTAAAGCATGTAGCTTTCGCCAGCGGCGTTCACGAGGTTATAAAAGAAAGCTCCGAACTCAGCTCCGGTCAACTCGACCCCGGCATCGGTGACAAGCTGAACCACCTTGTCGAGATCGCGCTCTGCGGCGACTGCTGCGGCAGTCCGGTTCAGAAGCTCGAACGACGTTTGCAGCGAAACATTTTCAATCGCCGCGCCGACGAAACTCGCAAGCCTCTGCAGGTGCTCAATGGCCTTCGCATCCGGCGCTCCGACCTCTGCCCAGTACGCGCCGATCGCCGCCCTGACGGCGCCGGCCTGCACGGGCATCATCGCCATGCTTTTGACGAACGTCGGCAGATACGCGTCGTGCGGCACCCGATCATCCGCGTAGATGTCAGGAATGACCGCTGCCTCGCCGTGTTGCATCACCCAGCCGGAAACGCATTGCGCTAGATTGAATCGTTGCCCCTCCCATAGGGGTTCGATCGCATCTTCCGCGATATAGGCACACTCGTCGCCTTCACATCGCACGAAGGTGATGCCTTCTGCGCCGATGATAGTTCTGGCGGCCGACCGTACCACCTCGACTACCCCATCGAAAGAACGGGCACGTGCGAGCCGATCCGCAATCGCGAACAAGGCAGCCGAATCAGTCGTTTCAGTGGCGTGAGTCATAGCGGGATCGGTTACTACGCAGACCCGCGCGAGGCTACCCGGCTGGGTAATTGGCGGTCTGTAAGGCCTCGCGCGCGCGAGCAGCCGAGGAGTGATCGCGCGGCCGGTTGCTGGGGAAGAGCAGTATCGCCCTGGCCGGTCAGCGACCTTAGCGCCTTGCGCCGATATAACCGGCTGGGCGCAGGTCTCGAACGGCCGGCCGCAGCCGTTCGCCATTGTGCCCCGACAACCCCGGACCGACGCCCCGCACGGATAAGAAATCCGACAAAAATCAATGAGAAGTGACGGGCCACGCCGATGAAGATGAGAACTACGTCTACGCTATAGACGCTACGATAGTAGCCAAACATGCCTGCACATCGGGGCGAGCACCCAAACGCCGCAGCGCAACTCCTCGTAGAGAACCTGCCCACTTCGAAGCGGAGTTTAGCCGACGCCGACATGGCCGGGGCAGCGACCACGTCGGCCCATAATCATTCTGGATAGGTGCCGCTTCCAGGCCAGCTGATCGAATCCTGTCCGGTTTCCGTCCGGCCGGAAAGCCGGCGCAAGAACGACGAGCCATCGGAAGATTCGAGCGCGACGTCATACCAGCCGCCGGTTTCACCGAGCGGAACCGTCCATGTCGCGCCGCGCTGCGGTACCGTCAGGCGGGTTTCCTTCATTCCACCGAGCAAGTTGCGGCAGCGGAGAACGATCGCTTCACCGCTCGAGTTGACGAGATCGATCGCCAACCCGTCGCGGCCGGCATAGCGGCAGCGCAGGGACAGCGAAGCCGTCGCGCCGCCTCGCAGTTCACGGAACCAACGGTTGGGGCCGCGCACTTGCAGATGATACCTCCGCTCCCGCAGCCGCCAGGTGCCGCCGAGCGTCTTTCCGGGCTCGACCGTGTAATGGTGTGGCTGCGCCTCAAGATCGTCGAGATCGTGCACCTGATAGACCAGCCCGGCCTTGCCGACATTGCCGAAGCGGAGCCGCAGCAGGCCGCCGTCGATCGCTTCCTCGAACACGGGCACATAGGGCAGCGCCCGTGACTGGCGTGTGCCCGCCTCCTGAACAGGTAGCGTGCCCTGCGCCGGCGGCAGCGGCTTGGGCAGCTTCAGGGCAGCCGCTACCCGCGCGACCGCATCGCTGGTCTCGGGAAGTGACATGCGTCCCTCCTCGGGCCGCGAGAAGTCGAACGCCGACGTCAGGTCGCCGCATACGGCACGGCGCCATGGTGTGATGTTGGGCTCCTCCACGCCAAAGCGCGTCTCGACGAAACGGATCACGGACGTGTGGTCGAACACTTCAGAATTCACCCAGCCGCCGGTGCTCCAGGGCGAGATCACCGTCATCGGTACGCGCACACTGAGGCCATAGGGCAGCTTGTCGCTATGGATGTCGTCGGTCGTGTCGACCGTCGAGGCACCGGCGCGGCTGCCGTCCGGGTTGAATCCCGGTGGCGACGGCGGCGTCACATGATCGAAGAAACCGTCATTCTCGTCGAAGGTGAGAAACAATACCGTCTTAGACCAGACCTCCGGGTTGGCGGTGAGCGCGTCGAGCACGCGGGCGGTGAAGTTGGCCCCCTCGATCGGGCTCGATCCTTCGGGGTGCTCGCTTTCCGACTGCGGACAGGCGATCCACACAACCTGCGGCAGCCGGCCGGCGAGCACATCGGCGCGCAGGTCGTCGAGCGTCCAGCGCGACATCGCCTTGTCGTGGAGCGGCTCGCCCGGCTTGGCGTCGTTATAAGCCTGAAAGGCGATGGCGGGATTGGTGAGCCCCCAGAAATTGTCTTTTGGGTCCTGATAGACCTTCCAGCGGATTCCGGCTTCCTCGAGCCGCTCGGGATAGGTCTTGTAGCGATAGCGCGGGCCCTTGCCGTAGTTGGCCATTACGGCGGGATCGATCTTGTGGCGCTTGGCGGCCTCCGCCATTTCAGGCGTCAGCTGGATGCCGGAATCAAGCGCGACGCCGGAACCGTTCGTCACCACCGGCCCACCCCCGGTTCCGCGCGGATCGTTGCCGCCGGCCCAGATAAACAGACGATTGGGATTGGTCTGGCCATGGACGGAGCAATGATAGGCGTCGCAGATCGTGAACGCCTCGCCCAGCGCGAATTGGAACTGGATGTCCTCGCGCCGGTAATACCCCATGGTAAGTTCGGTCTTGTGCGGGATCCAGCCGTCCCACCGCCCCTGGCGCGAGGCACCGTTGGCATCCTCCCAGCCGTGCGGCAGGTCGGCCACCTTGAGCGCGGCGGTGGCCTTGGTGTCGAGATGGAAAGGCAGGATCGTCCGCCCTGCCTTGTCGCGTTGCTCCCAGACCAGCCGGCCGCCGGGCAGCGGCACCGGATGCGGGTCGGCAAAGCCCTGCACGCCGCGCAGGGTGCCATAATAGTGGTCGAACGAGCGGTTCTCTTGCATCAGGATGACGATGTGCTCGACATCCTTGATCGTGCCGGTGCGGCGGTTGGCTGGAATTGCGAGCGCGCGGGCGATGCTGGGGGGCAGCAGCGAGCCTGCTGCCGCAACACCTGCCGCCTGAAGGAAGCGGCGGCGGCTGGGCTGAGTGGTAGCCATGTCTGTGACTCCCCTCAGAAGTCGTGATTGAATCGGATGCCGACGATGCGCGGCTCGCCGCGGATCGCGGTGGGCAGGCCGAAAGACTTGCCGGTATTGCCGAGGTCGAGGAGGTAATCCTTTTCGAACAGGTTGTTCACATAGGCCTCGACACGCCAGCCTTGCTCGGGACTGATCAGCCCGAGGCCGCACCGGCTGACGCTGGACGAGATTAACACAGGCTTCGACTTAATGCATGAAGGGAAAGCATTCGGAGCGTCGTAGTATACTAGCTTTTTGAGCAGCATTCATTGTGACGAAATGCGCGGGCATGCATGTATGATTGCCTGCAATGACGGTGTTCGTTCTGAAAAAACTTTAAAATAATGCCATTGTTGCAACGTGATAGACCAAAGAAAGCTCGCTAAAGTGGTTCGCGTTTTCAGGAGAGTTCTGTTATGGTCGAGAATGCTTTAACGAGTGCATCGAAGGTAGTTCTGTAACGGATGGCGTTTCGTAAGTCTTCGTGCATCACGATCCACACTGGCAGCGGCAGGTCGAACGCCTCCACCAGCACGCGACAAATGCTGTCGTCTGTTCGCGCGATGGCGGTCTGGCAGATTCCGATTCCGAACGCTGCACGTATGGCTTCGAACTGCGCCGCCGCGTCGTCAACGCGAAGGGCAAACATCGAGCGCTCGATCCCCGGCAAATGGCGCATACCCGCCCGGGTAAAGGGCGTTTCGACATCGAAGCCGATCAGATCGTGTTCGCGCAGGTCTTCCAGCCGATCGGGCGCGCCTCGTCGCTCGAGATAACTTCGGTGCGCGTGGAAGCCGAGGCGGACGGCGCCCACACTCTTCGCTACCAGCGACTTCTGCTCGGGCTGCGCCATGCGTATCGCGATGTCGGCCTGGCGTTGCAGCAGGTCGTCAAGATCGTCTGTCAACGCCAGCTCGAAGTGCAGCCCTGGCTGTTTGCGCCGAAGGCTTGTCAGGATCGCCGGCAGGTGGTGCGTTCCGACTGCTTGGCTTGCGGTAATGCGCACCGGGCCCTCCGGCATTTCCGGCGCGCCTTCGGCGGATCTACGAAGCGCTTCCGCTGCGGCAAGAAGGGCTTCAGCGTGCGGGCGGAGCGCCAATGCGCGATCGGTGGCAGACAGACCCCGTTGCGAGCGTACAAACAGCTTGGCACCGATAGACTGCTCCAACGCATCGATATGGCGGGCAATGCTCGGCTGGGTCATACCGAGAGAGCGCGATGCCGCCGACAGCGAGCCCTGCTGCAGCACCGCAGCGAAGCTGCGGTAGACATCCCAACTCGGCTCCTTATTCATCTATTTTCGTATAGCATATACACGCAATACGGCAATTCCCGTTTACCCTTGTCCGCTTCATCCTGCTTCCAGACGAGCAAGGAGGCGAACGATGAAGAAGACAGCTTTGGTTCTGGGGGCGACGGGTGGCGTCGGTGGTGCTGTGATGCGTCGTCTGATCGCAGGGGGGTGGGCCGTCAGGGCGCTGACTCGCCGCGCCGCCGTCGACTTCCCGCAGGGATGCGAGGCGGTGATGGGGGACGCGATGGAGCCGGCCTCGGTCGCGTCGGCCGCCGAGGGCACGTCGATCATCGTCCATGCGGTCAACCCGCCGGGCTATCGCGACTGGGATCGCCTCGTCCTGCCGATGCTGGACAACACGATCCGTGCCGCGTCCGCCAGCGGAGCCCGCATCCTACTGCCGGGAACGGTCTATAATTATGGGCCGAACGTGTTCCCGTACATTGCCGAAGACGCACTGCAGACGCCGAAAACCCGCAAGGGCAAGATCCGCATGGAGATGGAGCAGCGGCTCCGCACAGCGGCCGAACAGGGGCGGTCCAGCGCGCTAATCGTCCGCGCCGGCGACTTTTTCGGCCCCGGCGCGGCCAACAACTGGTTCGGACAGGGTCTGGTGACCCCGGGGGCTCGCCCGAAGGTGATCCGCAACCCGGGCACCCGGGGTGTCGGCCATCAATGGGCCTACCTGCCCGACGTCGCCGAGACAATGGTCCGGTTGCTGGAGCGCGCGGATTTGCCGGCCTTCGCATCATTCCACATGGAGGGCCACTGGGATCATGACGGGCGCCAGATGGTTGAGACCATCGCCCGCGTGCTCGCCGATCCCGTCGTCCCGATCCGTCCGCTGCCGTGGTGGCTGCTCCGCGTCGCGGCGCTGGTGGCGACCACGCCGCGCGAGATGATGGAGATGCGCTATCTCTGGTGGCAGCCTGTCCGCATGACCAACGCCCGGCTTGTGGCGACACTGGGCAGCGAGCCGCGCACACCGCTCCTGGAAGCGGTGCGCGCGACGCTGGCCGATCTGCAATGCATCTGAGGGCACCGCAGGCCTCGCGGCGCGGGCAGCCCGCATCGTGGTACCCACCCTCGACCTAGACCCAATCGACCTGCAAAGGCCAGGTCATGCAAGTATTAGCGCCGCCACTCTTCGTTCTGATCTGGTCCACAGGCTTCATCGTGGCGCGCGCGACGACGCCCTACGCAAGTGCGGAACTTGTGTTAACGGCCCGGCTGACGCTTACGGCGCTGCTGCTTGGGGCCGTCGCCCGGTTGGCGGGCCAGACATTGCCCCGGGGGCGGCGCTTGGCCCTGCACCTTACCGCAGGGGGTCTGCTCAACGGTGTTTATCTCGGCGCGAGTTGGTGGGCGATCGGAACGGGTATGCCTGCGGGCGTAATGGCCCTCCTCGGATCGCTACAGCCGCTGATCGTGGCGCTCGGGTCGTTCGTGCTGTTGGGCGAGCGTTTTCGCAAACGCGTCTGGGTAGGGCTCGCGGTTGGATTGGCGGGGGTGATGTTGGTCCTCTATCCACTGCTCAGCCGCAGCGGTTCGCAGCACATCGCTCCTTTGGCCATGGTTGCGGCGGTCGGCGCAATCATGGCCATGGCCGCGGGCACAATGATCCAGCGCGGCAAGGCCGCGAGCGATCCGATGCTCGTCGCTGGCGCGGTCCAGAATATGGCGGGCGCGTCGCTTTGCGGAGCGGCGGCCCTGTTGCTGGGGCAGGACCACTGGACCAACGTCCTGCCGCTATGGCTTGGCCTTGGCTGGTCTGTGCCGAAGTGATCACCTTGACTGGATCGACCGCGCGAAACCACAGCACGGCGTTGACGCGAACGGCGACACCGTCGCGAGTCACCGTCTCTTGGGTGTCGAGCGCAAAGGTGATCGTACGCAGATCAACCTTTATAACGCGCTCGATCAGCGGGACTAGCCAATAGAGACCTGGCCCCTTAGTGATCTTGATCCGGCCGAGGCGGAACAGAACTCCACGCTGGTATTCTTGGTTGATGCCGAAGGACTTGAGCGCGAGTACCAGGAAAATGATGGCGAGAAACAGGCCAATTCCCGAA
>Ga0207658_10003700_pt1 | contig 10779 bp, 11 predicted proteins | sample KBSS33metaG_FD_184322 | JGI IMG/M metagenome (GOLD analysis project Ga0207658, IMG submission 184322) | Switchgrass rhizosphere microbial communities from Kellogg Biological Station, Michigan, USA - KBS S3-3 metaG (SPAdes) (version 2) | ecosystem: Host-associated > Plants > Roots > Rhizosphere...
CAGGTGCGCATGGCGGCCTCGCCGATGATCGGTCAGCCGTCCGCGGCGATGCCGATCGAGACCCAGGCCGACACCAACCAGCTCAACCGGTACCTGCTCAAGAAGGTCGACGAGCTGGAGCTCAGCGTGCGCAGCGCCAATTGCCTCAAGAACGACAACATCATCTACATCGGCGACCTCGTCCAGAAGACCGAAGCCGAGATGCTGCGGACCCCGAACTTCGGCCGCAAGTCCTTGAACGAGATCAAGGAAGTGCTGGCGAGCATGGGCCTGCGCCTGGGCATGGACATCCCCGGCTGGCCGCCCGAGAACATCGAGGAAATGGCCAAGAAGCTCGAGCAGGAAATGCTGGGGTAAGCCCAAGCGTTTTCGAGTTCAGGAACAAGGAAGGGCCGCTGGCGACAGCGGCCCTTTTTGTTTGCTATCGTCCGCCCGGCAATGAGCGAGCGCATGTTTGACAGCCCCTATCTCTTCCCGATCTTTTTCGCGGCGATCTGGGTTGGGGCGTCGACGATTCTCGGGTGGATGTCGGGGTGGTTCAACCTGCAGCAATGGTATCCGGAGCCGACCGGCGAACCGCTCCTGAAACTGCGCGGCCAGTCCGGTTCGATGGGGTTGGGTGTGGCGCTTAACGGCGTCTTGCGCTTGACCGCTTACCCCGCCGGCCTGGGCGTCGGCATCTGGCGCGTGTTCGGTCCCTTTCAACGAACCTTCCTCGTTCCGTGGAGCGAGATCGGCGTCGAGGAAAGCCGGAGCTTCTTCACGCCGATGGTCAAACTGAGCTTCGGCAATCCGCCCAATGGCAGGCTGAAAATCAGCATGCGAAGCTGGTCCAAACTGGTCGCCGCGGCAAAGCCGGCCACCACCGCGCCGCTGCCGGCCGCGCCTGAGGTTAGCCGCGCGGCGGTTGCTCGCCGGATGTTTCTGGAGTGGCTGGTCCTGACGACCATCGGAGCGACGTTCTTCCTCGTCGTCTCGCATGCGTGGGACTCGGATGAGACGATCCCGGTTGCATTCTGCATCGGCTTGCCCGCGATCATGTTCGGAATCAGCCAACTGATCCGGTTCGCGCGTGAAAGCTGATTAGGCCAATTTTCGCGCGGAGACGCGGAGGCGCGGAGAAGGATTGGGTTTCACGCGAAGGCACGAAGGGTTGCGCGCCGCCCGAGGCTGGCCGGAGCTAGGTCGTCACCACTAGCGCATTGACCTGGCTTTGCTCGCTGGGCGCGCGGTCGGCGAGCCGGTCGCTGAACACCTGGATGAGATAGGCGAGGCCGTTGCTTCCGCCGGCGAGCAGGCCAGCGGTCAGCAGCACGTCCATCGGCTCGAACAGCCAGTCGGTCGGGTTGGGCGCGGCGACCAGCCCGCCGAGGGTGCGGATGCCTCCGGCGCTGATCAGCAGCCCAGCGATGAACCCGACCAGCAGGCGCATCCGCTCCTTCTTGCTCATCGCCGCCGCGACCCTGGCGTCCGCCGTGGCCTTGGTCTCGGCATCGGCACTGGCGCTGTCGACCCGTGCAAGATGCGCATCGCGCAACTCATCACCGAACAGCAGCGCGTTCATCACCGCGAGGCTGCGCTCCAGGAATATGGCGACGACAAACAGCGCCGTCGCCACGCCGACCGCGGCGAGGATCACATTATCTTTGTAAGCCTCGGCCGGATGAAGATTATGGCTCGGGTCGCGGACGATTAGAATGAAGACCGCGATCACCAGCAAATAAGCGGCGCTCAGTAGCCAAGTCGCGGATTTGAACATGGTATATACCCCCTTGGTCGGTTGGATATCCCCGGCGCTGCGTCGAGACGGGCTGCAGTTTGAGCACCTCAGCTGCCGGCGATGGCGACTGCGGCGGCGATCAGGTCGTTCAGTGCAGCGGCGGACACGTTCATCTGGTACAGCGCCTTCACCTTTGCCCGAAGACTCGCGATTTCCGTCGTGGTTGGGGGATTAGCGACGGCTTGCGTCAGCATGATCGTCATGCGCTGATCGCTTAGGTCGCTCCGGCGCGCGTCGAGGCGGCGAAGCCGAAGCCTGGCAATGGTTTCGTCGATTTCATCGCGGTTGCGAAGGGCGATGACCGCATCGTACGCGAAGTTGAGCGCGGCCATCTGTTCCTTAATCCGCTCAAGGGCCAATGAAACGGGGGTGTTCTCCATCGTTACTCTCCCTCGCGTGCACAGCCTCTGACCTTCCTGCCGCAGAGCGCTTTGCTATTCGGTTTTGCCTGCATCCTTGGCCTTTTCGGTTTCCAGCTCGGCGAGTTTCGCGTTGACGCTGGACACGAACTCGACCAACTCCCAGCCGTTCGGTCGCCGCTTCTGTCGAAGCTTATCGAGCGCATCCAAAGCCTTGTTCAGCGGACCGAAATCAAGCTTGGCGGGCTTGCTCGTGATCGTGGCAGTCGAGGCCACGGCGGCGAGCGGGTCGGCGCGTATCGCGGCATCGCCCTCGCGCATCATCGCCAGTTTCTTCGGAAGCGCGCTTTCGCCGGCGTAGCGCCAATCCCCTTCCGCTTCATTGGCCTGGCTGCGCGCCAATGCCGCCTGGACCATCAGCTCGTCGGCCCTCGCGTCGAGCGCCTGGCGCTGCTGGGCGAAGCGCCGTTGCAGCCCTTCACCGGAGGTCTTGAGATTGGTCGTGAGCGGCAGGACGCTCGCCGACAGGGACCGGACTTCCGGCGGTCGTCCGCATCCACCCAACGTCACGGCAAGCGCTGCCGCCACGATGAAGATTGGTTTCATTTGGTCACCGCTATACTGCCGAGGCCGATGGCCTGGAGGAATTGAGCAATGGTCTCGGGCTTGATTCCGCCTTTGCCATAGGCCTGGAGCTGGACGACTGCCGGCGCGAGAACGGCATAGCCGGCATCGACGACGGCCCGTTCGCGGTCGAGCCACGGCAGGTAGCGTGCTTTGGTCATGTCATTGGTGATCACCGATGCCGGTATTGAACCATTGTTCCAGCTATCGTTGTAGCGGCGCAAGGCAGGCAGCCATGCGGTGTTGTCCTTGGCAATCACGACTTTCGCGTCAGCAAGCAGAATCGCCCGCCGCCGAAGCGCGACCAATCGAATCTTCGACAATCGATCGAGTTCGGCCAGCCGGTCGGCCTCGATCTTCGCCGTCGCCTGGCGCATTCGGACATCGGCCAGCGCAACGAGCACTCCGGCGGTGTCCGGAAGCGTACCGGCGCGGGCCCGATAGATAGTATCAAGATTGCCGAAGATTCGAAGCGCGGCCTGAGCGCGTTGTGCGGTCGCTCCTTGGACTGCGGTGCCTGGGGGCGCCGCAAGCCCGGTCAGCACTTCGTTGAGCGCCGAACCTTGGACTTCAAGCGCCCGGTCGCGGATGGCTGCGAGCAGCGCATCGCCGCCGGCAAGATGATCGAGCTTTCCAAGGGCGCGGAGGATGTCGGCGGCTGATATTCCACGGCGATCGGCTGTTGGTGCAACGTTACTAGGCTCGGCAGCGGGAACCGGCGGACTCGCACAATCCGGCGAGATCTTGTTCGTGATCAGGTCGTTCCAAACGGTCGTGAACATCGCGGGCTCGAAGACGGTGCTCGAATCCCCGTTGGCGAGGGTATCGAGTGCCTTTTGGATCTTTGCCGCCGCCGCCCTTGTTTCCGCAGCAATGCTCGTTCGGCCGAGCTCGCACTGGTAAAAGCGATCGAGGTCCTTGGCTTGAGCCGAGACCGTCGCGCCGAGGGCATCCTGAGCCTCGATTAGCGTGCCGATCTCTTTAGCCTCGTCGATCGCCCGGCGCAGATCCCCTCCGGCGTCGCCCTTGGGATCGCCGAGCAAGGCCGAGTAGTGGTCTGCCAGCGCATAAGCTGCGTTGACGCTCCCGCTGGCCTTCGCGAGATCCCCGCATGCCTCGATAATTGCTCGGGCCTCGATGGTGCCGCCTTGCTCGTCAAAGGTGGGCGTGCCCTCGCCCTGCGCGTTGCAATACCGGCCCTTGCCACCCTTCTCCTCGAACAGGGCAATGTAGGTGGAACGTTCGCGTCTGGAACGTCTTTGCGCCATTTCGGCAGTGGCGAGATCGCCGGCAGCCCGGCGGAGGTTCCTAAGCGAATCCAATGTGGGTGCCGACCCGGATATTTCGGCCCACTCTTCATCGATTTGATCGCTGAGAATAGTCGCGGGCGTCTTCGACGAGAGCACGGCCGTCAGGAACGCATCGCGCTCGGCCAGCTCACGTTCGACCAGGAGCTTGCGGTCGCGCGCCAGCGCTTCGACGAGATAGGCGCGGTGCGCGTCAAAGGTCGCGGTCTGCGCGGCGTGCGCGACCTCGAGTTGCGTCGCGAGCTCGGTGGTGAGTTGCTCCTCACTCGGGCTATAGAGGCGTACTTGCGCCCCGCTTGAAGCTGTCGGCACGATCGACGCAGCCGCTACGGTCGCCGCTCCGGCGAAAAGTCTCGCAAGCAAATTGAGGCGAACGTTCATCAGACCTCCAAAGCACACGCCCGGACGGCACTGGGCCGGCCGCGCGGAGGTCAGATCAGCTCGGCACGCTGAGGATGTTAACTATCTGTTAAATTGCGAATCGTTTCAAGCGGTTAATCGTTAACAAGCAAATCCCTGGCCCGTGGAAACGGCCCGATAGAACTTCTCGCGCGAAATAGCTTTCCTATTCATAACCATATAGGTTATCGCGGCTGCGACTCGGGAAGAAGAACCTTTTATCGCGCGGAGGTTCCCGGTCGGGCCGGGAACGCAGCAGTGAGGAGTAAGATGACGCGCGGGAAACCCGCCGAAAGTCCCCTCTCCCGGCTCGCCTGCGGCGAGTCCGCCCTCCCCCGCAATGGGGGGAGGGGCTAGTGGGTATGAGGAAAGAACCACGCTGGACGATCGCTTTTCTTCGTGCGCTGGAGCGAACCGGGGAGGTTCGTGGGGCGGCGGAGGATGCGGGGGTGGATTATTCGACGGCTTATGCGCGGCGGCGGCGGCATGCGGATTTTGCGGGGGCGTGGGATGCGGCGATGTATCGCCATGCCCTGCTGAAGGAGCAGCGAAGCCAAGAGGAGGTTGCGGCGGTTGAAGCACTGGCGCGGGACCCCTCCACCATTGCCTCTTCGGGCAATGGTCCCCCTCCCCGAGCGGAGCTCAGGGAGGAGCTTTCGGCGGTGGGCGGGCAGATGAAGCGAGTGGGGGCGGGGCGGTGGTCGCTGGCCCGGGAAACGGTGTTTTTCGAGGAACTGGCGGCGACGGCGAACGTCAAGCGGGCGGCGCAGGCGGCGGGGGTGTCGCCCAATGCGGTCTATGCGCGGCGGCTGAAGCACCCATTGTTCAAGGCCAAATGGGCGGCCGTGCTCGAGACCGGGCGGGCGAGCATCGAAATGCATCTGGTCGAGGCGGCGAACAAAAGCTTCGACCCCGACGAGCTCGACACCGGCGGGGTCGAGCCCCGGGTCAGCGTCGCCGAGGCGATCCGGATCGTCCAGCTGCACGGGTCGAAGGCGCAGCAGCAGTCGATCGAGGAACTGGAGCCACCGGCCGAGGAGATCGAGGAATTCCGCGAACGCTTGTTCCAGAAGATCGAGCGGCTGCGCAAACGCGAGATGCCGGGGATGCTGGCCGCGGGCTGGTCGCACGACGCGAGCCACGACTGCATGGTCCCGCCGGGGTGGGTGATGGGCCCCGACTACGTGCCCCACCAGCCCGAGCCGCCGACCGAGGATTAGGCGCCAGGACCGGCAAACGGGGAAGGCACAAGGATGTGCGCTCTTGCTCCGGACGTTTCGCCTGCCATGTCCGGGGCAGGAGAAGAGCCATGTCCGACATTTCCACATTGCTGCTGCGCAATCTCGATGACGTGTTCGGCGAGATCGACCCGGCGCGGCGGCGCGCGGCGATCGACGAGATCTTCCACGAGGACGCGGTGTTCTACGATCCGATGGGTGGCGTATTTCGCGGGCGCGACGAGATTCATGCGATCGCCGGGGTGATCAAAGCCCAGCATCCGGACTTCAAATATCAGCCGCTCGGCGACCCCGAGGAAACCGGAAACAGCGGGCGGGCGCGGTGGGTGTCGGGGGTGCCCGGGCAGCCGCCGGAATATGCCGGAACCGACTTCGTCGTCGCCCGCGACGGCAAGATCGCCGCCGTCTATCTGTATTTCGACGCGCTGCCGTAAATTGATTCACTCGCGATACAATCGGCGATTGGGCGCGGCGGTAAAGGCGAACGGGCCCCGATTTGCGGCGGGCCGAACTGGGATTCCACGGGAAAAAGGCTGAAGGTTCCGCAGCTTATTCGTGGGGACAATCAGCATGGCCGGCACCATCAAGACGCGGCGAACGCATTACGAGGTCCTCGGACTGGCGCCGAGCGCGACCGCCGACGAGATCGAGCGCGCGTTCGCCGGGTCGATCAGTATCTTCCAGCCGCATGGTTTCAACGGCGTGGCCGAGGCCGCCGTCGCCTTCCGCACGCTGCGCGACCCGGCGCGGCGCCGCGCTTATGATGCTTCGCTCGGGCTTGGGCCCAAGCCCGAACCGCGCCCGGCGCCGATGCAGTGGCGGGTCGGCGCGCAGTTCCTGACCGCATCGGCGACGCCGATGATGGCGCGGCCGCGCCCCGAGGCGCCCGTCGAGCCGTCCGTCGCGCCCGACCCGACGCCGCCGATCGCCGCGGCGCTGCAGCGGTTGGCGCGGCCCGAGCCGTTGCACGACCCGGCCCCGCCTCCGCAGCCTCTCCCGCCGGTCGCGACACCGGCGCCCAAGGCCGATCCGCCGATCGCCGGCGAGCGCGTCGTGCACCTCGCCCTGAACGAAGGCCGGGACGCGGCCGAAGCGGGCGCGATTCCGTGGAAGCCGATCGGGATTGTGGCCGGCGGCGTGATCGTCGCCGGGGCGATCATCGGCGGCTGGGCCGGGTGGGACGCGGGCAATGCGGCGGAACCGCAAGCGGCGAAGGATCAGGCGCAAGCCGCGCTGCCGCCGCCGACCACGTTCACGGTCAACGATCCGGCCAAGGCGGCGCCGGACCCGGTTCTCGACGATGCCCGGCCGCCGCCGGCCAAGCGCACCGCCCGCGCCGTCGCCCACGTTGCGCGGGCGCGGCCGCCGTCGCAGCTGGCCGAGGTGGAGCGGCAATTATCCGAGATGCCAGCGCAACCGGTCGCGCCCGAACCGACCGTCGAAACGGCGCCGGTCGCGGCAGCCGCGGCGGCGAGCCTGCCGCTGCCCAACCGGGTGATTGCGCGGACCATCGAGCGGATCGGCTATCCCTGCGGCGAGGTTTCTTCGACCACCCAAAGCGGCGCGCCGGGGGCGTTCAAGGTGACCTGCACGTCGGGCCACTCGTATCAGGCCGCGCCGGTGCGCGGGCGCTATCACTTCCGTCGCCTCGGCGGCGGGTAGGGAGTTTCGCCGCCAGGCTCGCGGGACGTCCAACGCTTTGACTTGCCGCGAGAACAGCCGCAGCATGGCCAAGCCGAATCGAAGAGGAGCCGCGCGCCGCGCGGACTCCGGTAGATTGGGGCCGCGGCCATGCCGATTTCAGTCAGCGAAGACATTCTCGAGCAATTCGGGGCACTCGCACCCGAAGGCTCGCCGGGGGCCTTCACCGGATTAGCCGAGCAAGGCCTTCACGCCCAGTGGCTGGCCGAGGATGGGGTTACGCCGGTCGGCGACGCCGTCGCGGTTGGCTCGGTCGACTATGCGCCGCGTGAAGGCTTCGGCCCGCAAGGGACGATCCAGCATGTCCTGCGCCCGGTCCCGCTGCTGATTGACGTCGAGCGCCCAACAGACGGGCGCATCCTGGAATTGCGCGGGGCCGGCCGGACGATGGCGATCCCGATGGACGCGTTGGTGGGGGCGGAGGTCCTGACCGCGCCGAGCAGGAAGCGCTTTGGCGAAGAGGCCGCGAGTTTCGCGTTTCCCGTCTTCGCCGAGCGATTCACCGACGAGGGCGTGTTTTTCGCGGCGGTGGAGTCGCTCGAAAAATGGATCCGCACGATCCCGCCGTTCGCCAAAACCGATGCCGGCGCGCACTTCGCGCTCGACGCTTATTACTGGCGGTCGGATCCGGTCGTCGGCCAGTTCGGGACGCATGATTTTGCGTATGATTGCCTGGATCCGCCGGCGAACGCCGTCACCTTTCTCGGCAACAACGCCTTGGCCAAGCAGCGCCTCGGCAAGTACATGCTCAGCGCCCAGGGCGGCAGCTACGGCCTGGTGCTGATCAACAGCCGGGTTCGCGGCGGCGCCGGCGGGATGGCCGCGCACGGGTTCCCGGCGTGGGCTTCGATCACCGCCTGCCCGACCGAGGTCTGGCAGGCCGTCGCGCTGCACGAAATCGGCCACGCGCTCGGTCTCGCCGATGAGTATGTCGACCGGGGGAGGGAAGGTGAGCCCTTCGGCGACGAGCCCAATTGCTCCCAATCGAAGGAGCCGCAGGATGCCCTGTGGCGCGACGATTTCAGTGATCGGCCGCCCAACGCGCAATCGATTTATTCCACCGCTCGGCAGGACAGGGTGCTGGCGAAGCAGGAACCCGCGCCAAGTCCGAAGTTCGTCGGGCTGTTCCAGGGCGCGCGCTACTCCAACGCTTATTACCGACCGGCGTTCGAATGTCTGATGAAGGACACCGGCGTCGACCACTTCTGCGGCGTGTGCACGACGCACATCCGCAAGCGGCTGCGGCCCTGAGCGGCGGAAATTCGCTCCGGTCAGCCGGGAGTCTGGGCGCCTGATGTGGTCAGCGCGGCGGAAAAGCCGGGCGCGGGCGCGGCCGGCTTGGCCGGGGGCAGACGGACGGTCACCGAGGCGCGTGGATTCGGTCGGCTGCAGCCACCCAGCAGCAGCACCGCCAGCATCAATCCGGTTGAGCGATTCACCCCGCGCGCTCCCAAGCCCTCGAACGAGTTCCCGACCTTGGTCCCAAGAGATTTCTAATGTGCTAAAGAAAGGACCAGGGGGACGCGGCTCATGGGCGAACGGTTCGAACGGCATCGGCAGCCATGGCGCGCCGACGAGCTGCACCGGCTGCGCACGCTGGCCGGCAAAGGCATGGCGCTCAAGGCCATCGCCAAGGCGCTGATCCGGAGCGAAGAGTCGGTCAAACAGCGGGCCAAGGAAGACGGGCTCAAGATCGCCAGGCTGCGCTAGACGCGGAAGTTCATTTGTCGCGGCGCGCGCGGGGGCGCAAAGCAACGCCGGTCCAGGCGGAGGAGTAGCGCGATGGCGGATGACGCACAGGTTCATGGCGGCCAATGCTTTTGCGGAGCGGTCGGGGTCGAGGTCACCGGCGAACCCGCGGCCCAGGGCTATTGCCATTGCGAATCGTGCCGGACGATGTCGGGCGCGGCAGTGCGCGGGTTTACTTTGTGGCCGGCGCAGGCGGTGCGCGTGACCAAGGGCGAGGAACTGCTGAAGGGCCATAACAAGATGGGCTTTTCCGACCGGCAACATTGCAGCAATTGCGGCGGGCAGGTGCTGATCCAGCACCCGACGATCGAGATGACCGACGTCCATGCGCAGACGCTGCGCGGGTTCGAGTTCGCGCCGGCGCTGCATGTCAATTATCAGGAGCGCGTGCTGCCGATCCGCGACGGGCTACCCAAGCAGAAGGATTTTCCGGCGGAGCTCGGCGGATCGGGCGAATTGATCCCGGAGTAATTACTCCTCGGTGCGGACGAGCACGGTTTCGCCGATCAGCAGGAACAACAGGAATGGCGCCCACGCCGCGATCACCGGCGGGTAAGCGCCGGCGTTGCCCATCGCGAGGCTGAAATTGTCGGCGACGAAATAAGCGAAGCCGAGCGCCATGCCGAGCGTCGCGCGGAGCAGGACCTGGCCCGAGCGGGCGAGCCCGAAGGCGGCGACGGCGGCGAGCAGCGGCATCAGCAGGGTCGACAGCGGCGCGGAGATCTTGTGGGCGAGCCCGGCGCGGGCCTCGTCGGCCGGGCGCCCGGCCGCCTCGAGCTCGGCGATGCGCTGTTCCAGCGTCCAATAATCGAGCTGGGTCGCGTCAACCTTGGCGAGGGTCAGCTGCTGCGGGGTGACCCCGGGGAGCGCGGCCAGCCGCGGCGCGCTGCGGACCAGGTTCATGGTCGCGTCGTAGATCCGGACCTTGTCGAGCAGCCAGTCGTGCGTGGCGGGGCGCGGGACGGCCGTATCGGCGCGGATCACGCGTTCGAGGATGCCGCCGGTGCGGTCGTAAATGACGATATTGTCGACGTGGAAATCGGCGCCGTGGCCGGCGACTCGCCCGGCGCGGATCAAATCCTCGCCGCTCAGCAGCCAGACGTTGGACAGCACCCCGCTTTCGGGCGGGATCGGCTTGTAATCATTGTCCGACCAGGCGGTGACGACGCGCGCCGCCTTGACCACGACGGTCTCGTTGAAGGCGAACAGAGCGGCGGCGATGACAAGGCTGGCGACGATCAGCGGGGCGAGCATCTGGTGCGCCGAGACACCCGCCGCCTTCATCGCCACCACCTCGCTGTGCTGGTTGAGGCCGACAAACGCGATCAACGTGCCGAGCAGGACCGAGAAGGGCAGGAAGCGCGAGACGATCAGCGGGATGCGCAGCCAGACGTACCGCCACAGTTCGGCATCGCCGTTGCCCGGGACCGCGAGGATCTTGCCGGATTCGCCGAGCAAGTCGAGCGTCATCAGGATCAGCACCAGCGCGAACAAAACGGCGAAGCTGCGGGTCAGGAACAGGCGCACCGAGTACCAGGCGATCTGGCGCGACGGGAAGAATTTAAGGTTGATCATGCGTCGGCCGGCCGCGGCAGCAGCGAGCGGGCGCGGCGCGCGGTCTT
>Ga0207658_10003701_pt1 | contig 10778 bp, 10 predicted proteins | sample KBSS33metaG_FD_184322 | JGI IMG/M metagenome (GOLD analysis project Ga0207658, IMG submission 184322) | Switchgrass rhizosphere microbial communities from Kellogg Biological Station, Michigan, USA - KBS S3-3 metaG (SPAdes) (version 2) | ecosystem: Host-associated > Plants > Roots > Rhizosphere...
AGTCCTCGTTGGCCTGCTTGAGGCTCAGCGAGATGCGGCGACGCTCCAGGTCGATGTCGATGACCTTGACCATCGCGTCGTCGCCGACCTGGACCACCTGGTCCGGGACCTCGACGTGGCGCTCGGACAGCTCCGAGATGTGCACCAGGCCCTCGATGCCCTCTTCGACGCGGACGAACGCGCCGAACGGAACCAGCTTGGTGACCTTGCCCGGGACGATCTGACCGATCGCGTGGGTACGGGCGAAGTGGCGCCACGGGTCTTCCTGAGTCGCCTTGAGCGACAGCGAAACCCGCTCGCGGTCCATGTCGACGTCCAGCACCTCGACGGTGACCTCGTCGCCCACCTGAACCACCTCGGACGGGTGATCGATGTGCTTCCAGGACAGCTCCGAGACGTGCACCAGGCCGTCCACGCCGCCCAGGTCGACGAACGCGCCGAAGTTGACGATCGAGGACACGACACCCTTGCGGATGGCGCCCTTGGTGAGCTGGTTGAGGAACTCGCTGCGGACCTCGGACTGGGTCTGCTCCAGCCACGCGCGACGCGACAGGACCACGTTGTTGCGGTTCTTGTCGAGCTCGATGATCTTGGCCTCGATCTCCTTGCCGATGTACGGCTGCAGATCGCGGACCCGGCGCATCTCGACGAGCGATGCGGGCAGGAAGCCGCGCAGGCCGATGTCGAGGATCAGGCCGCCCTTGACGACCTCGATGACGGTGCCCTTGACGGCCTCGTCCTTCTCCTTGAGCTCCTCGATGGTGCCCCAGGCGCGCTCGTACTGAGCCCGCTTCTTGGAGAGGATCAGGCGGCCTTCCTTGTCCTCCTTGGTGAGAACGAGGGCTTCGACCTCATCGCCCACGGAAACGACCTCATTGGGGTCGACGTCGTGCTTGATGGAAAGTTCGCGAGAAGGAATGACACCTTCGGTCTTGTAGCCGATGTCGAGCAGGACCTCGTCACGGTCCACCTTGACGATGGTCCCTTCGACGATGTCGCCATCGTTGAAGTACTTGATGGTCTTGTCGATAGCGGCGAGAAAGTCCTCGGCCGAGCCAATGTCGTTGATGGCTACTTGCGGCGAGGTGATGGAGGGACTTGGCATGTGGTGGGATGCTCCGGACAGGTTAAATCGTAGGGACAAATTGGTTGTTTTTCCGTGACGCGTCGGGGCGTTACCGCCTGACGTCTCACGCGCACCCATAGCCCATGTGGACACAGGTACTTGTTGAGGGTACTAGACCCGTAGACGCAGGCCAAACGCGGTCTACTCCACTGCAGGGGAATGTCGTTCCGGGCCGATATCCTGCGTGACGTGTATCCCGCCCCGTCGCCCGTACCGCCGCCGTACCCGTACCTGGCGCCGATGCCGCGGCGAATCCGCAAGGTCGGCGCACCGCTGGGCGTGATCATCGGGCTGGGCGTGCTGATCGGCTGTGTCCTGATCCTGACCACCCTCACCAACCCGATCGGCATGACCATCGGGTTCGTGCTGGCCAGCATCGCGACGGCGGTGGTGCTGCTGACGTACCTGTGGTTCGACCGTTGGGAGCCCGAGCCGCCGCGCCTGCTGATCTTCGCGTTCATCTGGGGCGCCTCGATCAGCGTTGTCATCTCGGTGGTCCTGGAGACGATGTCGACGCCGCTGCTCGGCAAGGACGGCTTCGCGGCCATGGCCATCGGTGCGCCGGTCATCGAAGAGGCCGCCAAGGGCGCGTTTCTGCTGCTGATGATGACCGGCCGGCGCCGCAACGAACTCAACTCGCTGACCGACTGCCTGGTCTACGCCGGCTTTGTGGCCGCGGGTTTCGCGTGGCTGGAGAACATCTTCTACATCGCGATGGGCGAGACCATCGCGCATTCCCTGCTCACCGCCGCGCTGCGGCTGATCATGGGCCCGTTCGCGCATCCGCTGTTCACCAGCATGACCGGCATCGGTGTGTACCTCGCGCTACAGCACCGCGGCGCCGGCGCGAAGGTGCTGTACATCGGGCTCGGCTACCTCGCCGCGGTGGTCATGCACATGCTGTGGAACGGCTCGACCGTCGTCGGCGCCGGCGCCTATTTCGCGGTCTACCTGTTCTGGATGGTGCCGATCTTCACACTGGCCATCGTCACGGGCGTCCTGGGCCGCCGCCGCGAACAGCGGGTGGTCGCCGAGAAGCTGCCCGGGCTGATCGCCTCCGGTCTGATCACCCCGAACGAGGCGACGTGGCTCGGATCGATGCGCACCCGCAAGGCGGCCATCGCCACCGCTGCCCGAATCGGGGGCGCCGCGGCCGGGAAATCGGTGAAGGAGTTCGCCGTACAAGTCGTCGAGTTGGCGTTCGTCCGGGACCGCATCGACCGCGGCCTGGCCGATCAGCGGACTTATCAACTGCACGCCGAGGAGGCGTACTGGCTGACCGCCACCCGGGCCCAGGCGCCGGTACTCCAGTGGCTGACCAACTATCGGGCGGTGTGACTGGCATGCTCGCGCACCTTCTCGACGTCCTACCGGCGTTCCTGGTCGCGTCGGTGATCCTGGCCGTGCTGCCCGGACCGGCCACGGCACTGTTCCTGCACCGCGCGGTGCGCGACGGCCGCAAGGCCGGCCTGGCGGCCGTCGTCGGCAATGAGATCGGCGTCTGCGGGTGGACGCTGGCCGGCGGCGGCGGGCTCTCGATACTGCTGGCGGCCAATCATTGGCTGTCGCTGGCACTGCACGTCGTCGGGGCTGCGATCATGATCTGGCTGGGCATCAGCGCCTGGCGCAGCGCGAAACACCCCACCGACATGGCCGTGACCATGCCGCTGCGCGGACGGACCCCGGGCAATGCGTTCCGCGCGGCACTGGTGTCCATCGCCGCCAACCCGAAGGCCGCGGCCTTCGGCATCGTCGTGCTCCCCCAGTTCCTGCCGGCCACGGGTCCGGTGCTCCCGACGCTTCTGGTGCTCGCCGCCATCCAGTTGGTCATCGACACGTCGTGGTGCGTCGGCGTCGTCCTGGCCGCGGACCGAGCCCGAAACATTTTGAGCCGCACCCACATTCGCCAGCGCATCGAACGAGCCATGGGCGCGATCCTGGTCGCACTGGGCCTCGGCCTGGCCGCGGACGCCTAGCCCTAGTGGGCGGCGGCGTCCCAGCTGGGGCCGTAACCCACTGACACCTCCAGCGGCACGTCCAGCGGGTAGGCACTGCCCATCTGCTCGCGCACCGAGGTCTCCAGCGCGTCGCGCTCGCCGTCGGCCACCTCGAACAGCAATTCGTCGTGCACCTGAAGCAGGATTCGCGACTTCAGGCCGGCGTCCTTCATGGCGCGGTCGACGTTGATCATCGCGACCTTGATGATGTCGGCGGCGCTGCCCTGGATGGGCGCGTTGAGCGCGGCCCGCTCGGCGGCCTCACGGACGTTGCGGTTGCTGCTGTCGAGTTCCGGCAGGTAACGCCGACGCCCGAGCACCGTCGAGGTGTACCCGTCCTTGCGGGCCTGTTCGACGACCGAGTGCAGATACTCGCGCACCCCGCCGAACCGGTCGAAGTACTGGTCCATCTGCTGCTTGGCTTCTTCGGTCGAGATCTTCAGCTGCGACGCCAGGCCATAGGCCGACAACCCGTAGGCTAGGCCGTAGGACATGGCCTTGACTCGGCGACGCAGCTCGCCGGTCACTTCCTCGATCGGCACGCCGAAGGCCCGTGAAGCGACGAACGTGTGCAGGTCCTCGCCGGTCTTGAACGCCTCGATGAGGCCGGCGTCGCCCGACAGGTGCGCCATGATCCGCATCTCGATCTGGCTGTAGTCGGCCGTCATGAGCTCGGTGAAGCCCTTGCCCACGACGAAGGCCTCACGGATCTGCCGGCCCGCTTCGGTCCGGATCGGGATGTTCTGCAGGTTCGGCTCGGTCGACGACAACCGGCCGGTGGCCGCGATGGTCTGGTTGAACGTGGTGTGGATCCGGCCGTCGGACGCGACGGCGTTGAGGAGTCCGTCGACGGTGACCTTGAGCCTCGTGGCGTCGCGGTGCGCCAGCAGATGCTGCAGGAACGGATGGCCGGTCTTGTCGAGAAGTGATTGCAGCGCATCGGCATCCGTGGTGTAGCCGGTCTTTGTGCGCTTGGTCTTCGGCATTTCCAGCTTGTCGAACAGCACCACCTGGAGCTGTTTGGGCGAGCCCAGGTTGATCTGCTCACCGATCGCCGCGTAGGCCGCTTCGGCGGCGTCGCGGATCTGGTCGGCGAACTGGCTCTGCAACCGGCCGAGCAGCTCGATGTCGACGGCGATGCCGGCGTCTTCCATCTCGGCCAGCGCCCGCTGCACCGGCAGTTCCATCTGGCCGAGCAGTGCCAGCGAGTCGATGCGGGCGAGTTCCACGTCCAGCGCGTCGGCCAGGTCGCCGACGGCCGCGGCCCGCACGATCAAGGCCTGCACCGCCGCGTCGTCGACCTCATCAGGATCGTCGAGCAGGGAAAGCTGTTGCTCCTCTTTGCTTTCCGCGCGCAGTTCGCGACCCAGGTAACGAACCGACAGGTCGTCGAGGGCGAAGCTGCGCTGCCCCGGACGGACCAGATACGCAGCCAGCGCGGTGTCGGAGGTGACGCCGGCGAGCGGCCAGCCGCGGCCCAGCAGGTCATGCCACGCCAGCTTCGCCTCGTGCAGCGCCTTCGGCGGGCCCGGGTCGGCCAGCCAGGACGCCAGCGCCGCTTCGTCCTCGGCATCCAGTCGTGCGGTGTCGAGGTAGACGCCTTCGCCGCTGGCCGACACGATCGCGACCGCGGTGGCGTCGGAGTCGAACGCCTTGTGGGTGCCGGCGACGGCCATGCCGAAGCGGCTGCCGTTGCTGTGCTCGGCGAGCCAGGCCGCGAGGGTGCCCGGCTCGAGCAGGCCGCCGCGAACATCGAAGCCGAGTTCGACCTCGGGCTCCACGGGCGACAGGGTCTCGAACAGCCGGTCCCGCAGCACCCGGAACTCGAGGTCGTCGAACAACTGGTGGATGCGGTCACGGTCCCAGGGCTGCACGCGCAGCCCCTCGGGGGTGTGCGCCAGCGGCACGTCCTTGACCAGATCGGTCAGCTCGCGGTTGAGGATGACGTTGGAGAGGTTGGCCCGCAGCGAATCACCGACCTTGCCCTTGACCTCGTCGACGTGGTCGACCAGGGCCTGCAGCGAACCGTACTGGTTGATCCATTTGGCCGCGGTCTTCTCGCCGACGCCCGGGATGCCGGGCAGGTTGTCGCTCGGGTCGCCGCGCAGGGCAGCGAAATCCGGGTATTGCGTCGGCGTGAGGCCGTACTTCTCGACGACGGCGTCGGGGGTGAAACGGTGCAGGTCGCTGACGCCCTTCTTCGGGTAGAGCACCGTGACGTCGTCACTGACCAGCTGCAGCGAGTCGCGGTCGCCGGTGACGACCAGCACCCGGAAGTCCTCGGCCTGGGCTTGGGTCGCCAGGGTGGCGATCAGGTCGTCCGCTTCGAAGCCTTCCTCGGCCAGCACCGCGATACCGAGTGCTCCCAGCACCTCTTTGGTGATGTCGATCTGGCCGCGGAACTCATCGGGAGTGGCGGCACGCCCCTCCTTGTACTCCGGGTACTTCTCCTTGCGGAACGTCTTGCGCGACACATCGAAGGCGGCGGCGACATGGGACGGCTTCTCGTCACGCAGCAGGTTGATGAGCATGGCGGTGAAGCCGTAGACCGCATTCGTGGTCAGCCCGCCCTGCGTCTTGAAGTTCTCGGCGGGCAGCGCGTAGAACGCCCGGAACGCCAGTGAATTGCCGTCCAGCAGCATCAATGTGGGCTTGGTGGTGGGCGGGGCGTCCGTTGCGGTGGGGCTCACGGCCCTAACTCTATTCAGGCGCACCGACAGCCAGTAACCGCCGCGCCATGTTCACCAGCTCGCGGGCCGCGGGGCTCATCGGTCCACCGGCCCGCCACGCGAACACCAGCCGCCCACGCAGCGCCGGCGTCAGCTTGATGAGGTGCAGATCGGCCCGCGTGCGCACCATCGATTGCGGCAGCACGGCGACCCCCAAACCGCGCGCCGCGAGGTCGGCCAGGGCGTGCGGGGTGCTGGCCTCGAATGCGACGTGCACATCGACGCCGGCGTCGGCGCAGGCCTGGTCGAACTGATGCCGGATGCCGGTGCCGACGGGCAGGGCGATGACGGCGCGGCCCGCCATCTCCGCCAGCTCAAGCGCGCGCCGGCCGTGCCACGGATCGTCGAGAGCGACCGCGGCCACGATCGGCTGGTCGGTGACGACTACGGCGGCAAGCCCAGACGGCAACTCGGCGCCCACCGACACGATGGCGGCGTCCAACTGCCCGGTGCGTATCCCCTCGATCAACGCGTCCGAGTTGGCGGTGCCGAGCGTGATGTCGACGTGCGGGTGGGCCTCGTGGAACTGGGCCAGCAGGCTCGGCATGTCGACGTCGTGCGCGGTGACCGTGCCGATGGTCACCGCGCCGCGCACGAGGTCGCTCAGTTCGGCCACCGCGGTGCGCGCATCGGCCACCGCGGTCAGGGCCGCCCGCGCGTGCGGCAGCACCGCCTGCCCCGCTGCCGTCAACCGAACCTCCCGCCGGGCGCGGTCGAACAGCGGCTCCCCCAGTTCCCGCTCCAGTCGGGCGATCTGCGCGCTGACCGCGGGCTGCGCGACGTGGATGCGTTCGGCGGCGCGGGTGAAGTTGGCTTCCTCAGCGACGGCGACGAAATACTCGAGCTGACGAAGATCCATAAGCAATCATTATAGTTTCTGGAGTTCATTGTTATTGGACTTATGATTCCACCGCGCCCAAGCTGAACTCATGACACCAGTACTCATCGCGGGCGGCGGTATCGGCGGGCTCACCACAGCCCTGACCCTGCATGCGCGCGGAATCCGCGCACTCGTGCTCGAACGCGCAAATGATCTGCAGCCGTTGGGAGTTGGGATCAACCTGCTGCCCCATGCGGTGCGCGAACTCACCGCACTCGGCCTCGGCGACACGTTGACGGCCATGGCCGTGGCGCCGTCGTCGATCCGCTTCTACACCCACCGTGGTGAGCTGCTGTTCACCGAACCCCGAGGACTGGCCGCGGGCGACGTCTACCCCCAGCTGTCGGTGCACCGTGGGCGACTGCAGATGATGCTGCTCGACGCGGTGCGCGAACGCCTCGGCGCCGACGCGGTACACACCGGCAGCGGAGTCACGGGATTCCGGAAGCGCGCCGACGGCGTCGTCGTAGACACTCCCGCCGGCGAGGTCTCCGGTGCCGCGCTGGTCGGCGCCGACGGCATAAATTCAGTGGTGCGCGCGGCGCTGCATCGGGGCCACGACCCGTTGCTGCGCTCCGGCATCACGATGTACCGGGGGGCCAGCGAGACAACGCCGTTCCTGGACGGCCACACCATGGCAATCGTCAAGGCCGACAACGGGGTTGACCTCATCACCTATCCGATCGGCGGCGGTCAGGTGAACTGGATTCTCCAGGTCCCGAACGGGCAGCCCGGCCCGCTCCAGGGCGATGCCACATGGAACGCGCCCGCGACAGCCGACGACGTACTGCCGCACGTGGCCGGCTGGCACCTCGACTGGCTCGACGTGGACGCCTTGATCGGCCGGACCCCGAAGATGTTCAGTTACCCCATGGTCGACAAGGACCCGCTGCCGCACTGGGGCGACGGCCTGGTGACGCTGCTCGGCGACGCCGCCCATCCGATGTACCCCGTCGGGGCCAACGGCGCATCGCAGTCGATCGTGGATGCGCGGGTGCTCGCCGACGAACTGGCAACGCACGGCTTCGCCGGATTGCGCAGCTACGAGCAGGCCCGGCGCGCCGAGACCGCTGATGTCATCGCCGCCAACCGCGAAATGCACGTCGCGGGCGCGTCGCGGACCCCGGCGGAACTGGCGCGGGTCACCGCGGAGTACCGAGCCGAGACCGCGACGAGCACCCGGTCGTGACGGGTTGACCCGCCGTCATTCAAGGCGCCTTCCCGGTGTCCGGGACAGAACTGCAACACGTTTCAATTTTCCCCGGTCGCCGGTTACTCTGAGCTGGTGCCAGGAGTGACGGAAGCCGGTAGTCAGCCGGCCATCGAAGGTTGGTGGGAATCCGACGAGAGCGGGACACCGCACCTCATCGGGGCCAAGTGCCCGCAATGCGGGACCTATGTGTTCCCGCCCCGTGCCAACAACTGCCCCAGCCCGGCGTGCGACAGCGACGTGCTTGAGCCTGTCGCATTGTCGCGCCGCGGCACGGTGTGGAGCTACACGGAAAATCGGTATCCGCCGCCGGCGCCGTACCCGACGGCCGACCCGTTCGAGCCGTTCGCCATCGCCGCAGTCCAGCTGGAGGCCGAAGGGCTCATCGTGCTGGGCAAGGTCGTCGAGGGCACGCTCGCCGCGGACCTCAAGGTCGGCATGGAGATGGAACTGACCACCATGCCGCTGTACACCGATGCTGACGGTGTCGAGCGCACCACCTATGCCTGGGAGATCGCAAAGTGAGCACGCCTGAGCCTTTGTACATCCTCGGTGCGGGCATGCACCCGTGGGGCAAGTGGGGCCGCGACTTCACCGAGTACGGCGTCGTCGCTGCCCGCGCCGCGCTGGCCGAAGCCGGCCTGGACTGGCGTCAGATCCAACTGGTCGCCGGCGCCGACACCATCCGCAACGGCTACCCCGGCTTCATCGCCGGTTCGACGTTCGCCCAGAAGCTCGGCTGGAACGGCGTGCCGGTGTCCTCGTCGTACGCCGCTTGCGCCAGTGGTTCACAGGCGCTGCAGAGCGCCCGCGCCCACATCCTGGCCGGCTTCTGCGACGTCGCACTGGTCATCGGCGCCGACACCACACCCAAGGGTGCGTTCGCCCCTGTCGGCGGTGAGCGCAAGAACGATCCCGACTGGCAGCGCTTCCACCTGCTGGGCGCCATGAACCCGGTGTACTTCGCCCTGCTGGCCCGTCGCCGCATGGACCTCTACGGCGCCACCTCCGAGGACTTCGCCCAGATCAAGGTGAAGAACTCCAAGCACGGCCTGAACAACCCGAATGCCCGCTACCACAAGGAGGCGTCGGTCGAGGACGTGCTGGCCAGCCCGGTCGTCTCCGACCCATTGCGGCAGTTGGACATCTGCGCCACCTCGGACGGCGCCGCGGCGCTGATCGTGGCCAGCGCCGACTTCGCGCGCAAGCACCTCGGCTCGCTGGAAGGTGTGCCGTCGGTCCGCGCGATCAGCACCGTCACGCCGCAGTATCCGCAGCACCTGCCCGAATTGCCGGACATCGCAACTGATTCCACCGCGGTCATCGCCGGGCCGGACCGGGTGTTCAAGGACCAGATCCTCGATGCGGCGTACGCCGAGGCCGGCATCGGCCCCGACGACGTCAGCCTGGCCGAGGTCTACGACCTGTCGACCGCGCTCGAGCTCGACTGGTACGAGCACCTGGGCCTGTGCGCCAAGGGTGAAGGCGAGCAACTGTTGCGCTCCGGCGCCACCACCATCGGTGGCCGGGTTCCGGTCAACGCGTCGGGCGGCCTGGCCTGCTTCGGTGAAGCCATCCCGGCCCAGGCCATCGCGCAGGTGTGTGAACTGACCTGGCAGCTCAAGGGTCAGGCCATCGGCCGCCAGGTCGAAGGTGCCCGTGTGGGCGTGACCGCGAACCAGGGCCTGTTCGGCCACGGGTCGTCGGTGATCGTCGCGCGCTAGTTGATGATCTCGGTCCGGGTCAAGCCGGGCAGCCGGAAAGGTCCGCTCGTCGAGACCGACGACGACGGCACGCTGGTCGTGTACGTCCGCGAGCAGGCGGTGGACGGCAAGGCCAACACCGCCGTGATCCGCGTCCTGGCCGAGCATTTCGAGGTTCCGAAGTCACGCGTCGAGTTGGTGTCCGGCGCCGCGTCCCGGATCAAGCGGTTCCGGATCGACGAATAGCGCGGATACTGCAGTCATGCGCCGCATCACGGCCGTTCTCGGCGACATCACGCAACAGCACGTCGACGCGATCGTCAACGCCGCCAACAACGCGATGCGTGGTGGCGGCGGCGTGGATGGCGCCATCCACCGGGCGGGCGGGCCGGCAGTTCTCCAGGACTGCATCGAACGCTTCCCGCACGGCCTGGCGACCGGCGATGCGGCTGGACCACTGCAGGCAATCTCCCGGCCCGTTGGGTGACCCACACCGTCGGGCCGAATTACCGGGCGGGCCAACGCGATCCGGAGCTGTTGCGGTCCTGCTACCGGCGATCCCTCGAAGTCGCGGACGAACTCGGCGCGCGGAGCGTGGCCTTCCCGTTGATCAGTGCGGGCATCTACGGCTGGCCGTTGGACGACGCGATCGCAATTGCCGTCGATACCATCGCGACGACCAGCGGCGTCGACTCAGACGTCAGATTCGTGGCCTCCGATGACGACATCCACGACCGGATCGAGCGCCGGTTGCAGTAAGAAGTGGACCCTGTACGCCGAGAGTGAGCCTTGCCGAGGCTCCGCGCGGCGTGTCATCTCGTCAGGCCACACGCTCGGCGCTAAGTCAGGCGACGCCGAGGTAGGCCGCTCGGATGCTGTCGTCCTTCAGCAGATCACGCGCATTGCCGCTGCGGGTGACGGCGCCGGTCTCCAGGATGTAGGCGCGGTCCGAACGACTCAGGGCCTGCTGCGCGTTCTGCTCCACCAGCAGCACCGTGGTGCCCTGAGAGTTGATCTCGGAGATGATCCGGAAGATCTGCGAGATGACCATGGGCGCCAGACCCATCGACGGCTCGTCCAGCAGCAGCACCTTGGGCCGGGCCATCAGCGCGCGGCCGATCGCCAGCATCTGC
>Ga0207658_10003708_pt1 | contig 10759 bp, 14 predicted proteins | sample KBSS33metaG_FD_184322 | JGI IMG/M metagenome (GOLD analysis project Ga0207658, IMG submission 184322) | Switchgrass rhizosphere microbial communities from Kellogg Biological Station, Michigan, USA - KBS S3-3 metaG (SPAdes) (version 2) | ecosystem: Host-associated > Plants > Roots > Rhizosphere...
GGGGGTATTATGCGGGCGACTTAAGCGGCATCACGGCCAAAAAAGTGCCCTTCTGGTTTTCTCCATTTTATAAACCAGGTAAGAAAATTGCAAAAGAAAAAGACTGGACAAAAAAGCTGGAAGAGATTGTTGAAGGCGCACCTAATTGGGATATAGGCTTCATTGTAGGTGTGCCGGCATGGATACAGCTTTGCATGGAAAATATCATTGCACGCTACAACCTGCAAAGCATACACGATATTTGGCCCAACCTGGCTTTTTTTGTGCATGGTGGCGTATCATTCGAGCCTTATAAAAAAGGATTTGAAAAACTCTTGGCAAAACCACTCACCTATATCGAAACGTATCTGGCATCAGAAGGATTTATTGCTTATCAGGACAGGCAGCATGCAAAGGGTATGAAGCTGGTGACCAATGAGCATATTTTTCTGGAGTTTGTTCCTTTTAACGACGACAATTTTGATTCGGAAGGAAATATGATAGACAATCCCCAGGCACTAATGATACATGAGGTAGAAGAGGGGAAAGACTATGCCCTGTTATTAAGCACTGCCGCCGGTGCCTGGCGTTATTTAATTGGCGATACCGTGCGGTTTACAGATAAAGACCGCTGTGAAATAGTGATTACCGGTAGAACAAAACATTACCTGAGCCTGGTAGGCGAACACCTGAGTGTTGAAAACATGACCAGGGCCGTGCAACTGGCCAGCGAAGATTTGAATATCTCCATACCTGAATTTACCGTGGCGGGTGTGCCCTTCGGAAACTTTTTTGCACATAACTGGTATCTTGCCTGCGATGATAAAGTAGACGCGGCATTGCTGAAAGAAAAAATTGATCACCACCTGAAAGAACTGAACGACGACTATGCCGTTGAAAGAAAAAGCGCATTAAAAGATATTTCTGTGACGGTGTTAAAAGAAAACAGTTTCATGGAATTCATGCAATCATTGGGTAAAGTAGGCGGCCAGCATAAATTTCCGCGGGTACTAAAGGGTAAAATGCTGCAAGACTGGCAACAATTTATTGCAAACGGAACTTTATAATCTTCATTTAATAATAACCTTCTTGTTATTTCCCCGCCACAGACCTTTTTAATTTATCTTTAAACAACAATTATAATAACAATTATAATATAGAATGGGAGAAGCACTGATAGTAGGTTGTATACTTGGTTTTTTCCTGGTGATATCGGTAGGGCCTGTAATTTTTACCATTATCAAACAGAGCCTCAACAACGGAATAAAAGGAGGCTTTAGTTTTGTAGCTGGTGTATGGTTGAGTGATATAGTACTGGTGATTGTTAGTAATCTGTTTTCGGTGCTGGTGGCCGATATACTGGAATATAAAAAGTCCATCGGATATGCGGGAAGTATTTTCCTGATAAGCATGGGCGCCTACTATTTATTTTTAAAAAAAGTGACCCTGCGCACAGATGCTGCCGGAAAAGAGCTCCGGTTCCGGAAAAGGGATGCTGCAAAAATTTTTATTTCTGGGTTTTTAATCAATACGCTTAACCCCGTATTATTGCTCACCTGGTTTCTGTATGCGCTGGGATTTTCTGTAAAATATGATATCAACCAGCGCATTGTCATTTTCGCTACCTGCCTATTGATTAATATTGGTGCCGATATTTTAAAAGTGCTGCTGGCGGAAAAGCTCCGGACCAAACTTACGATTCACAACATATCGGTTATTAATAAAATAGCAGGCACCATCCTGATTGTGTTTGGCAGTTTCTTGTTGTATGAAACCATCTTTCATATTGATCGCTTAAAACCGATTCTCAGGGCCTGACACGGTTACCATTTAAACAACACTTGCTTAACAAAAAGAACAGGCATTTAAGGAGCAACCGGAGTAATTTACTTTACCATGCTGAAATTCATACTGCTGATATTGTTATTGATCTTTTCTGTGAAAATTTTTTCGCAGGCCAGCGATTTTATCATAGTAAAAAAAAGAAATAACCGAACTGTTAAAACATTTTTTCCGGGTGTGCCCATCTCATTTGAAACGGTTGACAAAAGACAGGCCAGCGGGATGATTGAAGCTATCAGGAACGATAGCATTTTTGTGAAACAATGGGATATCAGACCCATGCTGAACAGTTTTGGTATACCGGTCGTGGATACGGTGGCGGCCTATCTCAGCGGCTATCATTATAAGGAAATAGGAAAAGTAGATGTATCAGACAGGATGAAATTCCAGCAGGTAACACTGGGGCGCCTTTTGATCATTGGCGGCAGCGGGTATATTTTGCTGAATGTTATTAACGGGGCCATCCGGCACGAATCTATTACCGGCGCTAAGAACCTGACCAGCCTCGGCATCGCCGCGGGTGCTGTGGGCACCGGCCTGCTGGCAAATTATATAGTAAAGCATAAAAATAAATACCACGTAGAATACGTTCACATGAACGAAATTAAAAAGTTGCGCGGCTTTTGAATACCAATAAACACTAATCACGACGAATGCATGGCTAGCTCCGAAAATGGATTACTGTTAAAGATCTGGCGAATCACCAAACGTGTTTTCCTTATTCTATTTATTGCTCAATTTGTATATATATTTCTGTTGAAATGGATAAATCCGCCCATTACACTCACCCAGTTAGATAGTTGGGTAAGCGGCCATGGATTAAAACGGTCTTATATAAGCGCAGGCAGGATGTCTGAAAACGCGAAGCTGGCGGTTATTGCTTCCGAAGATCAGCTGTTTGCGGATCACAATGGCTTCGATTTTAAATCGATTGAAAAAGCCATGAAGCACAACAGCAAAAGCAAATCCCTGCATGGCGCCTCCACCATCAGTCAGCAAACGGCAAAAAATGTTTTTTTATGGCAGGGCAGAAGCTGGTTTCGCAAAGCCCTCGAGACCTATTTTACTTTTATGATTGAATGGGTATGGGGCAAAAAAAGAATACTGGAAGTGTATATGAATGTTGCAGAAATGGGCAACGGGCTATTTGGCATAGAGGCCGCCGCACAAAATAATTTCAAAAAACCGGCCCTGCGTTTGTCGGAGCAGGAAGCTGCCATGATTGCCGCCTGCCTTCCCAATCCAAAAAAATATACCATCAGGCCGCTTTCAAGACCGGTTGCCATTCGCTATCCATGGATTGTACGGCAAGTGAACAATCTTTCCGGCGATGAGGATCTTGACAAGATTGTGGGAAACAGCTACGCGGAAAAATCATCACGGAAATAGAACGCTCAATGATCAATAAGCGACGTGGCGAACGAACATTGAGTATAGAGCGTTGAATATTGTAAGTTATTTAATGGGGGAGGAGCTTATCTACCGCAGCAGTGGCTCTTTGAAACCGCTCTTCATAATTTCCATAGATATCTACCCAGGGCGTTTTCTGATTGATCATAATCTCTTTGTAGATATTGTATAATTTTTCCCTTCGCTCCAGGTCAGGATATTCCCTCAGCTCATCTTTTACCCAGGGCAGATCAGCGTTGCAGAGGAGGTACAAATCATATTTTCGCTGTTCAATTTGGTTCAGTATCCAGGAATGGACCTTGCCAAAAACAAATTTGCACCATACCTGCATCACATACATGTCTGTATCGATAAACAGTAACGGCATTTGCCTGGGTGCGGGAATTGAATGAAGTGCTTGCTCCGTTTCCTTTATATATTTTTCTTCTAATGCTACCTGGCCTTTGGCAATGGTCAGCAATGAATCGTAGCTGTAATCCGTGCCATGCGCCAGCAGGTATTCGCGCGCGTATTCGGGGCACCAGCTGGTATGGTAATGATTGGCGAGTTTTTCGCAGAGGGTACTTTTTCCTGTTGACTCAGGTCCTATTACAACAATTTTTTTCATGCTGCGATCATTCGGTTTTTAACTTTTTTTCTCCAGGTTATAAGGCCCATGATGGCCAGTACCAGGAATACAAGATATTGAACGCTGGTGAATACAGCATGTTTATAAAAATACAGGGGGATGGATGCAAAATTGGTAATGATCCACCACACCCAGTTTTCAACTTTCTTTCTTGCCATTTGCCACATGCCGGTGTAGGCAGCTGCAGACGCAAAAGAATCTCCCCAGGGAACGGCACTGTTGGTATATTTTTTCAGAATGAAAAAAAGCAATCCCCAGCTTACAAAAAAAAAGGTTATGCTGATATACCAATCTTTCCTGTTGTTAAAAGTAATGGGCAGTTCTTTTCCATCTTTTTTTCTTGTCCATACATACCAACCATAAATGCTCATGATGGTGTAATAGAAATTCAGGCTGCCTTCGGCATACAGGCTCCACCACCGGAAACAAAACCAGGTATACATCACCGTATTAATGATACCTGTGGGGTATACCCATATATTTTCTTTTCTCGAAAAGAGTACGCTCGCAATTCCAAAAAAAACGGCCAGGAATTCAAGCCAGCTCGTGTTTTTTAACCCCTCTATAAACTCCTGTACTATTTGCTGCAATTTTTTTTTGTTAGTTAGCCAAAGATAGCCGTCCGCATGGCTATAAAAAACGCCTGTTTACAATTATTTCATTCAGTGCCGCAAAAAATCTTCGTAACTTTTACGTCCTTATTCATTTTTCATCAAAACCAATTCAAGATGACAGTAAAAGAAGTTGCCGGTCGCCTCGTAGATTTATGCAGGCAAGGCAAATACGACATTGCTCAAAAAGAACTATATAGCAAAGATGCGGTAAGTATGGAACCGGAGGGTTCTCCTGGTTTGCAAACGGTGAAAGGATTGGACGCTATTGTTGAGAAAGGCCACCAGTTTATGAGCACGGTTGAACAGGTGCACAGCAATACGGTGAGTGAACCTATTATTGCCGGCAATACATTTGCGGTTGCCGCCCTACTGGATATTACCTTGAAAGGTATGGGCCGCGTGCCCATGGAAGAGCTTGCGGTGTATGAAGTAAAGGATGGGAAAGTGGTAAAAGAACAGTTTTTCTATAACACTAAATAGCTACTAATTATTACTATGGTTGAGTGATGACTGTTCGGTCAAAAAAATAGCCGCAGATTTGCAGATTATTCAATGATAACTTGCGAATCTACGGTCAGTAAATAAATAAAATTAAAAAGCGCCTGTATGGGCGCTTTTATTTTATATCGTTGCAATTAAAAACTATTCTGCTTCGGCTACTACTTCCTTTACCTCTGGTATCATTCGTTTCATCATACCTTCAATGCCGGCCTTCAGCGTAATCATAGAAGAAGGGCAACCACTGCAACTTCCCTGCAGCATAAGGTTTACAACGCCTTCATCATAACTTTTAAACTGTATAGCGCCGCCATCCATTTCTACTGCGGGCTTTACATAATTCTCCAGCAATTCCTTGATGCGTTTTACCACATCGTCATCATCTGCCGCAACCGTATTGCTGCTTTCCTGTTTCATTTCCGCTATCTCATCTTCATTCACCACAACCTTTCCTTCTTCCAGGTATTCTTTCAGGAACTGGCGGATGGAAGGTATCACATCGCTCCACTCTGTCTCCGGTGTTTTTGTCAGCGTAACAAAATTACTGGCTATAAAAACAGCTTTAATAAAAGGAAAGCCAAATAATTCAGCTGCCAGCGGTGACGGCTTGGCGCTTTCTATATCCTGGAAGTCGATACTCTTCCCTGGATATAAAAGTTTATTTGCTACAAACTTCATCGTTTCCGGGTTAGGCGTCATTTCTGTATAGATGCTTATTACCGGGCTGCCTGTTTTAATCATACTTTCAATTTGATATACAAAAATAACAATAAAATGCCAGTATGGTTATAAAACGGGCAAATCAGTGGGCGCAATCTTCTGCATGCGCGTGGTTATGTATCCTGCAAAAGCGGTAATTGAGGTAGTGGGCGCTGATAATGGCCATTACCGCCGGAACCAGGAACAAAAGGTGTAAAGTATGCCAAACCTGTTTTGCAAACAGGAAAAGAATGCCAATACTGAAAATGGTCAGGGGTAAAAACCGGTGATGGTGTTTTCTGAATCCATGGCTCAATGCATAAGCCCCCACCACGAAGGCAAGTGCTATCATGCCGTATTCGAAAAGGGTATTCCTGATGATGTCAAAACCAAAAATGGGAAAGCTGCTCAGCAGCAGGGGAAGCACGGCACAATGAACGGCACAGGCTACGGAGGCCGTAATGCCCAGGGCGTCCCAGTTTATTTTCAAACGCATAAACGCAAATATAATGCATAAATGCAACTGTGTTGCAAGAATGTATAAATTTTTGAAATCGGGGCCGACCTGCCCGGCCATGACGGCAGTAAATTCGGTAAAATGGGCACCCATCTTATAATTAACTTTGCACCCTGATGAAAAAGAAAACACTGATTTATATTGGTTTTTTTATCCTCTTGTTTACTGGATTTTATTACGGCTTAAAAATGACGATTCCAGGCTATGGCGATGTTAAGATGCCGGTCTTGAACTATGTACAGCCGTTTTCATTTGTTAACCAGTATGACCAGGTAATTACGCAGAAAGATGTGGCAGGCAAGGTATACCTGGCCGAATATTTTTTTACCACCTGCAAGGGCATTTGCCCGAAGATGAACAATAACATGAAGAAATTGTATACCATTTTTAAGGACGAGAAGAATTTTTGTATTCTTTCGCATACGGTAGATCCGGAGACTGACACGGTGGCCCGGATGAAAAGGTATGCTGATTCGCTGGGTGTATCCACTGGCAACTGGTGGTTTCTGACAGGCAGAAAGGATAGTCTTTACCAGGCAGCCAGGGTGAGTTACCTGCTGGATGACCCTAACAACGGCCATAGCAAAATAGAAGACCAGTTTATACATACCCAGTTTTTTGCACTGGTTGATAAAAATGGGCGGGTTCGAAAAATTTACGACGGCCTTAAAAGTGATGAACTGACCGAACTGGAGAAGGATATCCCCAAGCTTCTCAATGAAAAACCAACAGGCAGTTTTGTGAATTCAATTTTTAACAATAATTCTAATTCTAATTAATTTTTTACCCGGTATGGCTATTACACAGCAGATACAACAACTGTTGAAAAAAAACCAGTTAAGTATTACTGAAAGCCGCTCCAAAATACTGGAGCTGTTCCTGCAGCAGAATGGTGCGCTGGCCCATGCAGATATAGAAAAAAGAAGCGGTGCGGGTTTTGACCGGGTAACGGTATACCGCACCCTGCAAACATTTGTGGAAAAGGGCATCATACATACGATACCGACTGCCGACAATTCCATTCTGTATGCTTTGTGCAAAGATGAATGTACCGAAGGGCATCATCATGATCACCATGTTCATTTTGTATGTAAGAAATGCGGCAATACCATTTGCCTGGAAGACATTACCGTGCCCGATGTAAAACTGCCCGCGGGCTACCAGGCAACACAGGTGGAAGTGGTGGTAAACGGTGTGTGCAAAGACTGCAGGGGGTAAATATTTTAAATGTTGTATTTTAAATTCCGCGCGGGAGCGCTATAAGCCATTCAAAATAATCTCAGAAGTCTTCCTCCCTTTCCAGCATTAAGATTGCGCCCTGCGGTACTATAAAGTACTTTTCTTTTTCATAAATGATTTCTGTTGCTCCACTCAGCAAAAAAATGGCCAGGTCGCCTTCGCGGGCCTGTAATGGAATGTATTTTACCTTGTCTTCATCGGTTTTCCATGGCTCATCGTCCATGGGCAGGGGAATGGCGTAGCCCGGGCCCGCTTTTATTACATAACCCTGCTGTACTTTTTCTTTATCCTGTACCCCTGGCGGCAGGTACAGCCCGCTGTCTGTTCGTTCATTGGCTTTGGCCGGCCGAATCAGGAGTCGATCGCCAATGACGATTAATTTTTTAAATCTATTGTCGGGCGTTATGTGCATAGCCATCTAAGTTGGTATTTTTCCTGAAATGTAAATTTAAGCTACCTTCACTATTAACAAAACATTACCGGGCTGGTTCAGCTACCGGCTTGCGATTTGACTTTATTTGTCTTACTAAACATTAACAAACCATGGAAGCAAAAGCAAAAATTTTATTGTGCGAAGATGATACGAACCTGGGCAGCGTTTTAAAAAACTATCTTGAATTGAACGATTATGATGTGGTACTTGAAAGAGATGGCAGGCTTGGACTGGCCGCATTCCAGCGCGAAAAATTTGATCTCTGCCTCCTGGATGTGATGATGCCGCATATGGACGGCTTTACACTGGCGGAAGAAATACGTGATGTTGATCCAGATATCCCGCTGTTTTTTTTGAGTGCAAAAACAATGAAAGAAGATATTATACAGGGATACAAACTGGGAGCTGACGATTATATCACCAAGCCTTTCGACAGTGAAGTGCTGCTGCTTAAGATAAAAGCTATCCTGAAACGGAATGAAGAACTGAACAAGGAACAGGAAAATAAAGAATACAGTTTAAATACCTATCATTTTAATCCCAAACTGCGTGAATTGAGTCACGATGGGAAAATGCAGACGCTTTCCCCTAAAGAAAATGAATTGCTGAAAATGTTATGCGAACATATTAATGATTTGCTGCCCAGGGAACAAGCCTTGAAAAAAATATGGGGCAGCGATACCTATTTCAACGGCCGCAGTATGGATGTATATATTGCGAAACTGCGTAAATACCTGAAAGACGACAGCAATATTGAAATTGTGAATATACACGGTAACGGCTTCAGGCTGGTAGCACCGGTTGCGTAAACGATCTTCAGGTACTATAAAATGAAAAGCGGCCAACTAGTATGTGCCGCTTATCATTGCAAAAATGTCTCTGTTAAAATTGTTTATCAGAATAAAAATAGTGATATTATGATTGACTGCATCAATTGATACACACTATTTTTGATAATAAGTGTTTATTTTACAATAATAGAATGAAGTACGTATCACTTGTTGAGCGGGTCTTTATCAGGAGGTTTTGCTTATACGATGATCCGGATCAATGAGTTCTTTTTTCCATGGATAATTATTTTTTTTAATAGGTTGTTCCTATTAAAAAATTGTAACATACCGAAAGCGTTATTCGGCAAAAAGAAGACCCGGCTCACCCTTATCAAAAGATTTACGGTTTAGATGCTCATACGCCTTTTGTGTTGCTTCTCTTCCACGGGGCGTACGTTTTAGAAATCCTTCCTGTATCAAAAATGGTTCATATACCTCTTCCAGTGTGCCCGGTTCTTCGCCAACAGCCGTGGCAATTGTAGTGATGCCAACCGGACCACCTTTGAATTTATCAATGATGGTTAGCAAAATGCGGTTGTCCATATCATCAAGCCCGTATTCATCTACATTCAATGCTTTCAGGGCATGCTTTGTAATACCGATATCGATATTGCCATCGTTCAGCACCTGTGCAAAATCACGAACCCTTCTCAGCAACCCGTTGGCAATACGGGGAGTTCCCCTGCTTCGCCTGGCAATTTCCGCTGCCGCGTCTGCTGTTATTTTTGTATTAAGTATGTGTGAAGAGCGCAGCACAATTTTGTGCAGGGTTTCGGCTGTATAATATTCAAGCCGCGATTTAATGGCAAACCTCGATAAAAGCGGGGCCGTCAGCAAACCACTTCTTGTAGTGGCGCCAATGAGGGTAAAAGGATTCAGGTTCAACTGGATGCTCCTGGCATTGGGGCCCGTATCAATCATAATATCAATACGGTAGTCTTCCATGGCTGCGTACAAGTATTCTTCCACTACTGTGCTGAGGCGATGGATTTCATCTATAAACAAAACATCATTTGGTTCAAGGTTCGTTAACAATCCGGCAAGATCACCGGGCTTTTCAATAACAGGCCCGGAGGTTTCCTTGATGTGTACATTTAGTTCATTGGCCACAATTCTCGAGAGCGTTGTTTTTCCCAGGCCTGGTGGACCGTGAAACAACACATGATCCAGGGCCTCGCCCCTCATTTTTGCTGCTTTTATAAAAACAAGCAGGTTTTCAATCAACTGGGGCTGGCCGGCAAAATCGGCAATGGCTGCCGGTCGGATATTATTCTCAAATTCTTTGTCTGCCTGTGACAATGCTTCATTTCCGGTATGCAGGTTGGGATTGGCCATGCTGTAAATGTAGCAAACCCCACCGGAAAAAAATATTTTGTGGATATTTGTATATACAAATAAAACCGCTACCTTCGTCGCCGATGAAAACAGCTGATAGCAGGTATGGCCGCTGCATATACTTTGCCAGCAATGCGCTGGCAAGAAAAACGGAAAGACTGGCTGTTGCCGCCTGGAAGAAAACGGATCTTTCTCCCAGTCATGCCTACCTGCTCATGATTGTGCTGGATGATCCGGGCGTACAACCGGGCGCGTTGAGTGCAGAACTGCACCTGACCCCCAGTACCATAACCCGTTTAATAGAAAAGCTGGAAGCCAGGAAGCTGGTGGTGCGCACCGTGGAAGGGAAAATGACCAGTGTGTACCCCACTGCCAAAAGCAGGGAAATGAAACCCCTGCTGCAGGAATGTGTGGAGAGTTTTTATAAGAATTGTATTGCGTTGATAGGCAAAGAAGAGTGTAACAGGTTTGTAAACGGCGTTACTAAAATTGCAGATAAGCTGCATGATTGATTTTTTTTCGGCTGTTGTTTGTATGTACAAATATAGAAGGCATTATTCTTGGGGGAAGCGTTAAAAGGTTATTCATTATTAAATATAAAATCAACTAACATGAAATATGTTATCACCGGCTCCACGGGCCATATCAGTAAACCAATTACAAAGGCCCTGGTTAGCGCAGGCCATGAAGTAACCGTTATCACCAGCAAACACGACAGGGTAACCGAAATTGAAG
>Ga0207658_10003710_pt1 | contig 10757 bp, 8 predicted proteins | sample KBSS33metaG_FD_184322 | JGI IMG/M metagenome (GOLD analysis project Ga0207658, IMG submission 184322) | Switchgrass rhizosphere microbial communities from Kellogg Biological Station, Michigan, USA - KBS S3-3 metaG (SPAdes) (version 2) | ecosystem: Host-associated > Plants > Roots > Rhizosphere >...
ATCGAGCCGGCGCTGAAGACACGGGCGCCGCTGGCGGCCTTGTACATCGTGAGGTGATGCGTGGTGGTACCTGCCGCGACGGTATTACCGAAGTCCAGCAGTTCCTGCGCGGTCGCGGCAGTGACGGTCGAGAGTTGGACGAGCCCTGCTGGCCGGAAGCCGTTATCGAGGTCCTCGTCAGACTCGTAGCCGACGGTGTGCGGCGCAAGAGCCGTCGCCGAACCACCCATCGATGACAGGCCGGTGTTACGCCACAGTCGCGTCTTGCCCTGCGCAGCGGTCACCGTCACCGGGTAGTCACTGGCATTGGATTCGTAGGCCGTGCCGATGAGTGCGTTCTCTGGCGTGGCGGCGATGGTGCCGTTAGTGCTCGCGACGCGAGGGTCACGCCAGGTACCGGTGTACTCACCGGACGGGTCACTGTTGGTGAAGGATGCGTTGGTGTTGGTGATGTCCCAGGTGGCCTTGTAGCTGACGAGCGTGCGATACGTCGTGTTCGAGCCATCGATACTGTTTTCGTAGCGGGTGCGCCAGTACATCGAGTTGCCCGACAAGAACATCAGGTTGACGCCAGCATCGCGAGCGTTGAGGACGTTCGTACGCTGCGCAGCCGACCAGTACTCGTCGTGGCCGACATCGAGGAAGACCTTGTGCTTGGTCAGCTGCGTCGCGCCGTAGCGGTCGGTGTCCACGCCGGAGATGTAGGAGACGTCGAACCCGCTCTGCTCAAGGTAGCGAATCGCGGGGTATTCGTTAGCAAAAAGGAAGTCGCGGCCGGAGTTGTCGTCACGGGTGGCGAAGGGACGGTTGTAGCTGATCTTGCGGGCACGCGACTTGGAGTCGTACATGTCCACGGTCGATCCGGTGTAAAAGTTGTAACCGCCATAACGGTTGTAGGCCTGCCAGGTGGTGTCTGAGGTCTGGTAAACCACGTCCGATGTGCTCGCATCATTGCGGACGACGAAGGTGATGTGACTCGCAGCTCCGCTGCCGTCGGTCTTGGTCAGCTTGGCCAGGTACACACCCGAGACAGCCGAGGACGGCACGGACCAGGTGCTCGACAGCGACCAGTTGCCACAGTCGAAGAGTCCGGTTGAGGTGTCGTTGAGGCAGGTCGGCTGCGTCACCGGGGCGACGTGAGAAAGGTTGGCCTGCTTAAGAGCGGCGCCGTTACCGCCGTAGTAGCCCAGACGGTAGATGTCGATGGTGTACTGACCGTTGGTCTTGATCTTGAAGCCGATGGACGATCCAGCGTTGACGCTGATGTCGGTCGAGAAGCCCTGGATGTTCGGGTCGCCCGAGCCGTCGATGTCCCACGTCGAGGCAGGAGTACCTGGGAGCTGGTTCTCGCAGACGACCGGATTGATGGTGGCGCCGCAGGAGGACCCGGCAGCCGAAGCTGCGGTCGTCTGAATGATGCCTAGGGTCGAGGCAACAACGGCGCTAGCGAGTGCGGCAATGCCAATGCTTCGCAGGCGGGGGAGATCAAGCCGTTTGGCAGTCATCTTTTAAAGGCTCCTGTAACTTTCTGCTTTTGCTTCAGTACGAATGGGAGAGCGAGTCTCAGACAGCGGGCCAAATTGCTTAACCCGGAAAATATATCGCCATAAACGGTTTCCCTCAAAAGATAGGAAGTTAACGGCGTCAGAAATTGCGCCCCGTGAACGGTCATCTAGCATCGAAACCACTAAGGAGGCATTTATATGGACATTCAGAGCGGTTCTGGCATAGCGCGCGAACTCAACCCCGAGGAAACTGAGGCTTCGCGGCAGTGGGTGATACACCCCGACGCCTTCGTGCACCCCAGCGCGGAGATCGAAAATGACGTCGCCATTGGTGCCGGCACCCGCGTCTGGCGAAACGTACACATTCGCACTAACGCCGTTATTGGGGAAAATGCCCAAGTCGGGTCGAATGTATTTATTGATCATGATGTAACCGTTGGAAATCGCGTCAAAATCCAGAACAACGTCTCGGTCTATGCCGGTGTACTTCTGGAAGACGAAGCCTTTGTGGGGCCAGCTGCCGTTTTCACTAACGACCGCAATCCGCGCGCGACCGGAGAATGGCTGCTGACGGAGACCCTCGTTCGCCGAGGCGCCTCGGTAGGCGCCAACGCGACCATCGTCTGCGGAGTCGAACTCGGCGAGCACAGCCTTGTCGCTGCCGGCGCGGTCGTCACCAAGTCGGTCGAGGCGCACCAGCTCGTCATGGGCAACCCCGCTCGCCCCGCCGGATGGGTCTGCCGCTGCGGTGAGGTCGTCTCTCGCGACAGCACCCGTCCGGCCACTCTGGTTTGCGAGAATTGTCCGCACCAGTGAACGTAGAGGGCCCAGCGCGAGCCGATTGCTGAACCCTAGGGCCATCGGCGTCTAGTACGCCCCGTCGCCGCGGAGGACCGCGCCGACGGTTTTCCACAAAATCATCAGGTCAAGCGTCAAAGACCAGTTTTCGACGTAGCGCAGATCAAGGCGCACCGCGTCGTCCCACTTGAGCTTGCTACGACCACTGATCTGCCCCAGGCCAGTCAGACCAGGCTTAACGAGAAGCCGACGGTGTACGTCGTCGGCGTACTCGGCGACTTCGCCCGGCAGTGGCGGACGGGGACCGACGAGCGACATCTCGCCCTTCACGACGTTGATCAGCTGAGGCAGCTCGTCAAGGGAGTACTTACGAATGACGCGACCGATGCGCGTCACGCGGGGGTCATCCTGCATCTTGAAGGTCGGGCCGTCGTTCTCGTTGAGGTGAAGCAGCTCATCCTTGCGGTCTTCAGCGTCCACGCTCATCGAGCGGAACTTAAGGATGTTGAAACGCTTGCCGTCACGCCCCACGCGCGTCTGCGCAAAGAAGATCGGTCCGGCACTGGTTGTTTTCACAGCGAGCGCTACCGCCATGACAACCGGCGAGAGCAGAACGAGCGCGGTGAAGGCAGCGAGACGGTCAAAGGCGCCCTTCATCACTCGCCGAGCACCGCTGAACTCCGGCTCCTCTACGTGCACCAACGGCAGACCCGCGACGGGCTGGATGTGCAGCCGGTTGCCGGCAACCTCGATCAGACCGGGCGAGACGACGAGGTTGGCATCCGTACCTTCAAGCTGCCAGGAAATCCAGCGCAGTTTCTTGCCGCCCAGCTGAGGCGAGGCCAGCACAGCAACGGTGCGCGCACCGCTGGACTCAACGACATCGACGATGGCGTCCACGTCACCTAGGACTGGGATGCCTGCGGCGTCGAGTTTGTCCTGTCCCGCACCGTCATTCATTGCATATTCGGGTAGGCATGCCCCGACGACGCGCATGCCGGCGTAACGGTCACGGCGCAGCATCTCGTCGAACTCGACGATCGACTTCGGGTCACCGACCACGAGAACCGAGGTCATCGCACGGCCAGCCGCGCGCTGACGATGCAGCCACTTACGAGCGCCGTAACGTCCGACCATGCCGAAAGCGAAGGTCAGCGGCAGCATCACCAAGACGAAGCCACGGGCGATCTGAGCGTTGAGCAGGTAAGAAAGGATCGCGACGCCTGCGCCAAGGTGGACAAACGAACGAGCAACGCGGCGGTATTCGTCTTGGCCAGCGCCGATGAACCGTGCTTCGTAGGCACGGTTAGCGGTCATTGCGACGATCCATCCAACGGGCATGACCGCAGCGAAGATCGGACTGCGGAACGTACTCAGCTCGTCGTCCGCGCCGAAGCGGATGACCAACGCCACCGCAGTGGCAGCAAGCGCGGCGAGTAAGTCACCGGCGAGAATCATCGCCTGGTAGCGACTGATCCATCGACCACCCCGGCGACGAGTCGTCGTAGACGTGTCCACCACAGGCTTGAGCGCGGTGACGGTGTCGTGACCGGGCGCACCCAGAGCCAGGTCATTGCTGAGGAACTCGCCACTCGCGAGGTCGTCGCGCAACGTGTCAGGACGCGCAAGACCGGGACGGTGTAGATCCGCGTGCAGATGCGCACGCCGAAGACGATGCGGCGAAGCAATGCCACCGCGTTGAGCCGCCGCAGCACGCATAAGACGAGCAGACGTCAAAGAAGTCGCCGAGATAACTGGCGATAGAGATGGCGTCGACGAGACACCTTGGGACGCCATTGGCGTCACCGAAACAACCTGTTCTGTGCGCACCGCGGACACGATGCCCGACTCAAGCAGCGGAACTTCGCCCGCGTCGGACCCCGCACCGGCGGCCGCCTGGCCCCCGAGCTTCATTTTCCCCCAGTAATTGCCCGTCAACGGTCTTGACCGCTGTCGAGCCCCCCAGTTATTTGTGAACCACCCGCTAAGAGACGGTCACAGTCCCCTTGATACCGCTGCGCTGATTTGCTTCGTCGCCTACCCGGAACAGGTCCCCACCTGTGATTCCCGTTAAAGCGCCGTACCTAAGTTAACTTCCCAGTAGACATTGCGAAACTCGAAACCTGCCCCTAGCGGGCATCCGTCCCTATTACGTAATGAACGTCACAAGAGAAGCTCACTCTGGGTAACCATACAAATACTTAACAGGGTTTCGCGGGGACTTCAAGGTCCTACCCGAAGGTCGGGACTTTGGTCCGACCGTCATGTCCGAAAACCGCGAGTAAGTGTCGGTGCGCTCAGGCAGAATGACTAACGTGCTTCCCGACGAGCAGACCTGCGTACGCGCGATCGCCAGCCGCGACCCCCGGTTCGACGGCCGGTTCTTCGTTGCCATCCGATCCACCGGGATTTACTGCCGACCGTCATGTCCGTCGCGGCCGGCGTTGCGAAGCAACATGGTCTTCTATCCGAGCGCCGCCGCGGCACAGCGCGATCATTTCCGCGCCTGCAAGCGATGTCGGCCCGATGCTACGCCCGGCTCCCCCGAATGGGATGTGCGTGGCGACCTCGTTGCTCGGGCGATGCGGCTGATTCGAGACGGAGTGATCGACCGTGAGGGTGTGAGTGGCCTGGCGACTCGGCTCGGCTACACCGAGCGGCACATACACCGAGCTTTGACCGCAGAGCTCGGTGCTGGACCGCTTGCACTGGCCCGCGCACAGCGCGCACAAACGGCCCGAATTTTGTTGGAAAAATCGGCACTCCCCACCTCAGAAGTCGCCTTCGCTGCAGGCTTCGCCAGCGTCCGGCAGTTCAACGACACCATCCGAGAGGTCTTTGTCAGTACGCCTACCGACCTTCGTAAGGCGGCCGCCCCGCGCAGGAACCCCAGTGGCACAAGGCACCTACGTGACACCTCTGCTGCCTCTCCCACATCAGCCATATCCGTCTCCCCGACGGTGACACTGCCGAGTCTGCAGCTACGTCTCGCCCATCGCGAACCGATGGATGTCCTCGCGGTCCTGGCTTTTCTAGGTGCGAGGGCCATCAATGGAGTCGAACGTTTCGCCGACGGGGTGTACAGCCGAACCATGCGGCTGCCACACGGCTACGGCCTGGTCTCGTTGGCCGCCACCGACCCAGCCCCGTGGCGGTACCGCAACGACCGTGAGCGGGTCTCTGGTGGCGCAGGCGATAGCAACTCCACCGCGGCCGCGGTGCACAGAATTGTCCGCTCAGGGCGGCACCTCAGCGGCTCCACCGGCTACGTGCACGCCACCTTGTCACTGCAAGACCAACGAGATGTGATCACGGCCGTGGCCCGACTGCGCAGATTACTCGATCTGGACTCTGATCCCATCGCGGTGGATCAACATTTGTCTCGCGATCCGCAGTTGCGCCCGCTCGTACAGCGCCGCCCCGGCCTAAGGTCACCTGGCTCAGTCGATGCGATGGAGATGGTCGTGCGCGCAATAGTGGGGCAACAGATCTCTGTCGTCGGCGCCCGCACCGTGTTGGGACGCATCGCTGCCTCTGCAGGTACAGCGGTCGACTTTGACGGAGCTTCCTGGCAGCTGTTTCCCTCCGCAGCGCAGCTCGCCGCCCTCGACCCAACGACGCTACCGATGCCGCGTCGTCGAGGTGAGGCGATCGTGCGAATCGCGCAGGCGATCGAAGAAGGCTCGCTGGTACTTGATGCAGGCTCCGATCGTGACGCCACGCGCAGTGCGTTACTCGCCTTGCCCGGCATTGGTACCTGGACGGCCGATTACCTCCTCATGCGAGCCCTCGGAGCTCCCGACATCCTCTTAAGCACCGACTTGGGCTTGCATAAGTCCGCTCAGCACCTCGGTATCAACCTGCCCACAGGTGAGAGTAAGAGCACCTGGAGTCCCTGGAACTCCTACGTCACACACCACCTATGGGCCGCCTCGCCACAAAGTTCGTCACGCCGCACCACAGGGCCCGGACTACACAGCACCACCGACTTCACCAGTAAGGAATAGGCCATGTTTTACAGCTATGTTGACTCACCGATCGGCCAACTCGTGCTCACCGGCGATGCCAAGCAGATCACTGCTCTACATCTGCCGGAGGCGAAACGAGCTCCGACGGTTCCCGCTGACGCTGAGCGCAATGACGCGGTATTGCAGTACGCGACACGCCAGCTTAATGAGTACTTCGCCGGCAAACGTAGGGAGTTCCAGCTCCGCCTGAACGCCAGTGGTACCGACTTCCAGCGTCGCGTGTGGGATGCGGTGTACGCGATTCCCTACGGCACGACGGCCAGCTACCGCGATATCGCCGAAGCAGTCGGCTCCCCGAAGGCGGTCCGTGCCGTAGGAATGGCCAACGGCCGCAATCCGATTCCACTGATCGTTCCGTGCCACCGAATCGTCGGTGCCGACGGCTCGCTTACTGGCTACGGTGGCGGATTACCCACAAAACGTTGGCTGTTGGACCACGAACAAGGAACAAGGCTGCCTGCTCTCTTCTAGCAGTCCTCGTTGTCGCCGACTAGCTGTTGAAACTCGCCTGAGTCCGTTCAAGACCGTGCGTCAGCAACGACTCAACCGCGTCGGCGGCGCGGTCATAGAGCAACGGCAGCTCTTTACGTTCGACGGGAGTGAACTCCTTGAGCACGTAGTCCGCAGGGTCCTGCCGCCCTGGTGGGCGGCCAATGCCGAAACGCACCCGCAGGTACTCCTTGGAGCCGAGGCACGACGTCAATGACTTCAAGCCGTTGTGCCCGCCGTCGCCGCCACCTCGCTTAACGCGTAGGCCACCGAAAGGCAGATCAAGCTCGTCGTGCACGACGATGATCTGTTCGACAGGGATTTTGAAGAAGTTCGCTACCGAACTAGTAGGGCTGCCTGAAAGGTTCATGAACGTCATCGGCTTGGCCAGTACGACCCGTGTACCCGATAGCCGACCCTCGGCAACATCAGCATGACCTTTATGCGCTTTGAAACGTGATCCGGCCCGCTCGGCAAGCAGCTTGAGGATCTCGAACCCGGCGTTGTGCCGGGTAGGGGCATATTTCGGTCCGGGGTTGCCGAGACCGACGATCAGATAAGGATCGTCGGTCATCAGCAACGTGCCCGGTCGAGCGGGTTAGTTCGCGGCTCTGGTGTTATTCGGCTGCGGCGTCGGCAGCAGCCTCGCCGGTGCCGTCCGCCGACGACTCAGTCTTGGCGGCCTTGGCCTCGGTGAGGATAAGAACGATGTGCTCGGCATCGACGGCGAGCGAGGTGCCCTTCGGCAGGATCAGGTCGCCGGCAGTGAGGACCTTGCCGATCTCCAGGCCCTCAATGTTGACCTCAATCTCGGTCGGCAAATGGGTGGCCTCAGCCTCCAGGCTGACAGTCGTCATCTCCTGCTCGAGGAGCGCGCCACGGGCGATCTCGCCGGTGATGGTCAGCGGAACATCGACGGTGACCTTCTCGCCGCTACGCACGGCAATGAGGTCCACGTGCTCGAAGATGCCCTGGATCGGGTGACGCTGGATGGCCTTCGGGAGAACCAGCTCGTCCTTGCCCTCAACGCTGAGCGTGAGCAGGACGTTGGCGCCACCCTTCTTGATGGCGTGGGAGAACTCGCGCGAAGGCAGCGAGACGTGACGCGGCTCCTGGCCGTGTCCGTAAATGACGGCCGGGATCAGACCTTCGCGACGGGTACGACGCGCGCCGCCCTTACCGAAGTCAGTGCGCGGTTGTGCCGACAGGCGAATTTCAGACACGGTAATGCTCCTCAATCACGATCTTTGGACGTTCAACTTCTCGGGTGGCCGCTAGTTAGGCCGCCTGGTGGTCTGCGATGTCGACTCAGCGGGTTGAAGACGCGCGCCGATTAAACGACACCGCGTCGATCACGGACATCGGATTCGGACCAGACAACCGGAAGGTTAGCTGAACGAACGCCGTAAAAAGTCCCTCGCCGAGGCAACCCGTATACCCTACTAGAATCCCTGCGTGTCCAATACCGCACTCCCCCATGTACATGTGCGGGTACCAGCAAAGATCAATCTTTTCTTGCACGTCGGACCAGTTCGCTCCGATGGGTACCACGAACTGGTCACCGTCTTCCAGGCTGTTGACCTTTTCGACGAGATCACCGTCGCGCCGTGTGCGATGTTCCGGCTCAGCGTCTCCGGACGGGGCGCTACGGAGGTGCCCACGGATGAGACGAACCTTGCTTGGCGTGCCGCCGCTCTGCTGGCGCAGGAGTTCGGGGGCCGAGCAACCAACCCGCCGCTCACTGCGCACATCCACATCGATAAACACATCCCGGTCGCCGGCGGGATGGCAGGAGGCTCCGCCGACGCCGCCGGAGCGCTCGTTGGATGCGCACAGCTGTGGGGAATCGAACTCAGCGACGACGAACTGCATGGACTCGCCGCCCAGCTCGGCAGCGACGTGAACTTCTGCCTTACCGGGGGCACAGCATTGGGACGAGGACGCGGTGAACAACTGACACCGCTGCCGACCTCCGGCGCCTTTCACTGGGCCGTTGCCCTCGCCGAGGGGGGGATCTCAGCAGGTGCGGCCTACCGAGAGCTTGATCGGCTGCGGGAACCCGCACAGGCCATCGCCAACCCGCAGGGAGGGGCCGGCGTCCTTGAGGTCATGACTCAGGCCCTGGCAAACGGCGAGGTCACTGTGGCTCTGGCCGCGATGGAGAACGACCTCGAAGCTGCAGCAGTCTCGTTGATGCCCGAACTGCGACGCACTCTGGACAGCGGCCCTACTGGTCACGTCTCCGGCTCCGGCCCGACCTGCATCTTCGGTAGCGCCGACGGCGCACGTGCGCACGCCGTCGCTCAGCACCTGCGAGACTCAGGGACCTGCGTCGACGCTTTCGTCGCAGTGGGACCGGTCCCTGGGCCGGCTCCGCGCTCGATCCGAGGGACCTGAGATGGCAGTAAGTGGCAACCTGGTCAACGTTGACCGAGTGAGCAAGGCATTCGGCACGACGACCGTGCTGGCCAACGTCAGCCTCGGCCTCACCGCCGGCGAACGTATCGGCGTCGTCGGACGAAACGGCGGGGGCAAGTCCACGCTGCTCTCCCTGATCATCGGCGATCAGGAGCCAGACACAGGGCGTGTCACACGTACTGGCGGCGTCACGATCGCCACCGTCGCGCAGCAAGACGCCCTCGACGCCAACGCCTCCGTCCGGGACGCGGTGTTGGGCGAGGCCGCCGAGCATGAGTGGGCAGGCGACGCGACAATCCGCCAGATTCTCGGTGGATTGGGTCTCAGTCGGCTCGGTCTCGACTCGACGATCGGACGGCTCTCCGGTGGCGAGCGGCGACGAGTCTGTCTCGCCCAGGCGTTGATTCAGCAAGCGGACCTACTCGTGCTCGACGAGCCGACGAACCACCTCGATGTGGAGGCCATCGCCTGGCTAGCCGCCCATCTCAATACCCGTCGCAGCGCGCTGCTCGTCGTCACCCACGATCGCTGGTTCCTCGATGCGGTCTGCACACGCACGTGGGAGGTCAGCGACGGCGACGTGCACCAATTCGAGGGCGGTTACGCCGCGTACGTCCTAGCCAGGGCCGAACGTTCCCGTCAGGCCGAGTCAAGCCAAGCGCGGCGTAATAACCTGCTACGCAAGGAACTTGCCTGGCTGCGACGCGGCGCACCAGCGCGGACCTCTAAGCCGAAGTTCCGCATCGATGCCGCCGAGGCACTGATCGCCGACGTCCCACCGCCGCGTTCGAGCACTGACCTCAAGGCGCTGGCCGCCAAACGCCTCGGGTCACAGGTCTTCGAACTGCACAACGTCACCGTCGGTGTAGGCAACGAAGGACGTCTGCTCCTCGACCGGGTGGACTGGCGGGTAGGTCCTGGCGATCGCATCGCGCTGATCGGCGTCAACGGCAGCGGAAAGACCCATGTTTTACGGCTACTTGCTGGCATTGGTACGCCGACGAGCGGAAAGGTGAAGATCGGCCCTACCGTCAACGTCGCCTACCTTTCACAAGACGTCGCCGAATTACCCAGTGAAATGCGGGTTATTGAGGCGGTAAACGATGTACGTGGCAGCGCAGAAATCGGCGGTGTAGAACTGTCGGCCAGCCAGCTCGCGGAACGTTTCGGTTTCGAAGGGAACAAGCAATGGACTCCGGTTGCCGACCTCTCCGGTGGTGAACGGCGACGCCTGCAGCTACTGAGGCTGCTCCTTACTCAGCCCAACGTGTTGCTGTTGGACGAGCCGACCAACGACCTCGACACCGACACCCTTGCCGCCCTGGAGGATCTGCTTGATTCCTGGGCCGGAACGATGGTCGTCGTCAGCCACGACCGTTATCTAGTCGAGAGGATCTGCGACGTCACCGTCGCACTGATCGGTGATGGCTCTCTCGCCGCCTTGCCCGGAGGAATCGAGCAATATCTGACGATCCGGGCCGAGAAAGGCCTGGCCGACGGTGGCCCAGTAGCGGGCTCG
>Ga0207658_10003712_pt1 | contig 10754 bp, 8 predicted proteins | sample KBSS33metaG_FD_184322 | JGI IMG/M metagenome (GOLD analysis project Ga0207658, IMG submission 184322) | Switchgrass rhizosphere microbial communities from Kellogg Biological Station, Michigan, USA - KBS S3-3 metaG (SPAdes) (version 2) | ecosystem: Host-associated > Plants > Roots > Rhizosphere >...
TGAAGCCGCCGCCGCCGCTGCCGCCGCCGCCGAAGCCACCGCCACCGCCGCCGAACCCGCCGCCCCCGCCCCAGATGATCGGCCCGCCACCCCGGCGGGCCCCGCTGGCGCCGGTGATGCCGACCATGAACAGGGCCACGACGGCGGCGCCGAGGCCGACGAGAAGGCTGGCCGTCAGCAGCCAGCCGAGGCCGCCGACCGCGGCGCCGGTGGCGAGCGCGCCGAGCTTCCTGCCCATCATGCGGCTGAGGATGCCGCCGACGATCGGCACGAAGATGAAGAGGAAGATCGCGATCGACTGGAAGTCGAAGCCGCCGACCCGCGAGTCGCGGCTCGAACGACCTTGGCCCGAAGTCGGTGTCGGCAGGCTTTCGCTGGCGATCCGCTCGCCGAGCCGGTCGACGGCGCTGTTCAGGCCGCCGGCGAAGTCGCCGGCGCGGAATGCCGGCACGATCTGCTGGCTGATGATCCGGCCGGCGGCGATGTCGGGGATCGCGCCCTGCAGGGCCTTGGCCACCTGGATCTGCACCGTGCGGTCGTTCTTTGCGACCACCAGGATCAGGCCGTCGCCCACGTCCTTGCGGCCGATCTTCCACTGCTCGCCGACGCGCTGGGCGAACGAGGCGACGTCCTCCGGCGCGGTCGTCGGCACGATCAGGATCGCGAGCTGCGAGCCATGCGCGGTCTCGATCGCGGCCAGCTTGTTCGAGAGCGCCTCGGTCTGCGCCGGCGTCAGCGTTCCGGTCTGGTCGACCACCCGGCCCGTGAGCGCCGGCACCGGCAGCACGCCCTGCGCCCCCGCCAGGGTGGCGGCGATGCCGAGCAGCACGGCAGCGACAAGGGAGCGCATCGCCGGACCCGGTGGCAGGACGTTGGCGACGATCAGCGCGGCGCCGAGGCGGCCTTGTCGAAGTTGACGCTCGGCGGCACCGAGATCTGGGCCTCGTTCTGGACCGTGAAGTTGGGCTTGACCTTGTAGCCGAACACCATCGCCGTGAGGTTGGTCGGGAAGCTCCGCGCCTTGACGTTGTAGTCGGCCACGGTCTGCACGTAGCGATTGCGCGCCACAGTGATCCGGTTCTCGGTGCCCTCGAGGGCGACGCGCAGGTCCTGGAAGGCCTGGTTGGCGCGCAGGTTCGGGTATTGCTCGGCCACCACCAGCAGGCGCGAGAGCGCGCCGCTCAGCTCGCCCTGCGCCTTCTGGAATTTGTTGAAGGCCTCGGGATCGTTGATCAGCTCCGGCGTCGCCTGGATCGAGGTCGCCTTGGCGCGGGCCTCGATCACCTTGGTCAGCGTCTCCTGCTCGAAATTGGCTTCGCCCTTGACGGTGGAAACCAGATTCGGGATCAGGTCGGCACGGCGCTGGTACTGGTTCAGCACCTCCGACCAGGCCGCCTTGACGCCTTCGTCCAGGCGCTGGAAATCGTTGTAGCCGCAGCCGCCGAGGCCGAAGGTCGCGGCGAGCGCCAGGGCAGCGAGGGCGAGACGGCGAAGGGGAGCGAGGGCGTTGTTGTTCATGAGCGTCCTTTCGATGGGCCGGCGGATCGTACCGCCGCCCCCAATCCCCTACGAAGCCGCAGCGCGCGGCCCGCGCCGCGCAGCCACGACCGGCGGCGGATGCCATGCGCCGAGCTCGAGCTGCAGGTCTTCGCGCCGCCAGCGAGGCACCGGCCGGAGCGCACCGGCGATCGCCACGAGCCGGGTGGCATCGAAGGCGTGCGCAGCGCGCTCGAGCTCCGCCTCCGGATTGCGCAGCAGGCTGGCCAGCCAAACGGCCTCGGCGGCGTCGAGGGCCGCAGCGCGCTTGCCGAAATAGTGCAGCGCCGCGGCTTCGGCGCCGCACTGGCCGTCGCCCCAGGGCGCGATCGCGAGGTAGAGCTGCAGCACCCGCGCCTTGCCGAGGGTGCGGTCGAGCTCCACGGCATACAGCAGCTCGCGCAGCTTGCGCGCGGCGCTGCGCTCGTCGCCGACGTAGAGCATCTTGGCGAGCTGCTGCGACAGCGTGCTCGCGCCGCGCCGCCGCTCGCTGCCCTCGGGCAGCTCGCTGGCCCAGGCGGCCGCCATCTCCGCGAGGTCGAAGCCGCTGTGCTCGTAGAAGCGCTGGTCCTCGGCAGCGATCACCGCCTTCGGCAGCCAGGCACCGAACGGCGCCGCCGCGTGCCGACCGCGCGGCGAGCGGGCGCAGGCCGGCAACGGGCTGGCCGAGATCAAGGCCTCGGTGCCGAGGCCTTCCACCGTCAGGCCGTCGAGGCGCGGCTCGATCGCGTAGCGCCGCGACGGTAGCGACAGGCGCACGACGGCACCGGCACGGCCTTCGATCCGGGCGCGCGCCGCTTCCGGCACCGCCGGGCCGAGCAGGGCGACCAGGTCGGCCACCGGCACGTCGGCGAGCTTGAGTTCGAGGTCGACGCCCTGCGCGCCGAGGCGCCCGCGCCAGGCGGCCTGGACGCGACCGGCGCGCAGCGTGCCACGCAGCTGGTTCGATTCGCCATGCTCGACGCTCGCCTCGACTTTCTCGATGCGCACCGGCCGGGCCGCGAGCAGGGGCGAATCGATCAGGCAGGGGGCGCAGCGCACGATCAGCGATGTCGGCGTCGCGCCGGCGCGGGCGTGGAAGCTGCCTTGCGGGGTCGCGACGCTCCGCCCGTCGAGCAGGCGGATGCCGAGCGGGTGGGTCGCCACCCGCACCAGCGCCGGCACGCTCAGCGACACGCCGAGCGGGCCGATGGCGGTGCGCACCGACCAGTCGCCGGGCGCGGCACGCAGCGCGTAAAGCGCGGTCGCGAGCAGCACCGCACCGCCGGCGAGAGCGATGCCGAGCACCGCTGCGAGCACCCATGCGACGGCGCGAACGAAACGGGTCGCGAGCGAGCGCGGCGGCCTGGCCTGTCGATCGTCGATTGCAGCGAAATCGGGTCGGCTCATGTCCGGCTCCCGAGCGGCGTCGCCACCGTGATCGCCTGCCAGGGCCCGCTCGAGCGACCGAGCTGCGCCGCCCAGAACCACGACGAGGCGTCGGTGAAGGCGAGGCCATGGGCGTCCTCGATGCGCTCGCAGACCCGCACCCGACGACCGTCGCGCTCGGCGACGAAGCAGCGCCAGAGCCGGGCCTCAGAGTCGCGCTCGAGCCGGGCATCGACGACGCGGTAGCCGAGGCCGCGATAGCAGTCGGTGGCCGGATGCAGCATCCGCGTCGGCGTGCGCACCTGGCGCCAGACGAGCACGCTTTCCTCGTCGGTCAGGCGCTCGATCCGGCCGGGGAATTGCGCCGCGAAGCGGGCCTCGACCTGGCCGAGCGCGAGCGGCCGCAGCGGCCGGCCGTTCCACTCGCGCGGCCACTCGGTCGGCGTTGTCGTCGCCGGCGCTTCCCTCACCACGCCGCGCGGCCAGGCGAGCGGCGTCAGGGCGCAGACGGCGAGCAGTGACGCGAGCGCCGCCAGCAGCGGCCCCTGCAGGGCGACGCTTTGCGGCCGAAAGACGATGGACTGCCGTGGCGCGGGCTTGCGCGCGCTCGCCACCAGCGCCGCGACCGCGGCGCAGACGAGGCCGAGCACGACCATGCCGATCGCCTCGTGCTGCCACGGCGAGGCAGCGCTGTCGCGCGCCTCGAGGCCGACGAGCAGGGCGTTGCGGACGATGTTGCCGGCGAGAACGATCACGCCGACGAAAGCCAGTCGCCGGGCGAAGACCCGGTCCGGCAGGCCGCGCCAGAAGGCGACGGCGCAGGCGCAGAACCACGCCATCCAGACCATCTGCACGCCCGAGCACGGCGCGTCGACGATCACCAGGCGGCCGTCGACGAGCATGGCGCTGCCTTCGCGCGAGGCATCGAAGCCGGCCAGGCCGAGCAGCCCCCGGCTGGCCTCGGCGGTGACCACCCGCAGCGGATAGCCGGCATAGAACTGCAGCGACGAGACCACCGGCAAGGCCAGGGTCGCCAGTCCGGCGAGCGGCAGCACCGGCGTGGCCGCAGGCGCGAACGCCGCCAGGGCCGCGGCGAAGGCCAGCGCCGCGAGCACGGCCGCGAGTAGGGCCGGCGCGACCAGGCCGAGCACGGTGGCGAGCGAGGTCAGCAACACCGCGACCGCGAGCCACCCCGGCACCGGCTCGACGTGAAGGCGCGGCGCGAGACGGGCGATGGCGACGGCGAGCACGGCCAGCGCGGCCAGGCCGAGCGGATCGTCCGAGCCGTCGCCGAGACGCGCCGCCACCCAGCGCCAGTGCGGCCAGAGGGCGAGCGCGAAGGCGACGAGGCCAAGCAGCGGGCGCAGGCTGCGGCGCCACTCGGCAGGCGGCGCATCGGCCGCGGCCTTCGTCGCCGCAAACGCGTCCGGACCACGCCGCGGCGGCGGCACCGGATGCCAGATCCGCACCGAAGCGACCACGGCAAAGCGCGATTCCATGGCCGCCCTCTTTCAGCAGCCGCGGCGACGCACGGCCGCAATCGCGACCGCGACGATCGCCAGCGTGATCGCCAGGGCGAGCCAGCCTTCGGCCTCGGGCGTGCTCGGCACCTCGGCGCCGATCGCCAGGTTGCTGACGCCGGCCGGCATCGCCGAGGGCTGCTTCACCGTCGTCGACTGCATCGGGTTGGGGTTGCGGACGACGTGATCGACGGCGATGAAGCTGGTGTACTGCGTCAGCAGGCTGTACTGCAGGCCGAGCGCGGTGATCGCCTCCTTCTGCGCGTTGCCGCCCTCGAGCGCCTCCTGGTCGGAGAGCATCGCGATCCGCTGCCGCGCCCAGAGGTAGCGCAGCGCTGCCGTGCCGGCGTCGTCGCGGCCTTCGGCGCTGGCCTCGCCGCGCCAGGCGCCTTCGACGCTGCGCCCTTCGACCACCAGGCGCGCCCCGACCTGCGGCACGCCGCGGAACTTGCCGTAGATGACCACCGGGCGGCCGCCGAGCAGATCGGGCAGCTGCGCCGGCAAGGTGTCGTAGGTGTCGAGGCCGTCGACGTGCGCCTTCACGTGGGTCAGCACCGGGCTCTCGATCATCTTGCGCAGCCGCTCGGCCTGGGCGTCGGCCTCCTCGGGCTTGGTGACGATGAAGGCCTCGCCCTGGCCGGCCCGGGCCAGGCCTTCGATCAGGTGCCGGTTGACGCTCGAGCCGATGCCGAAGGCGAAGACATTCGCCTGGCCGAGGTTCTTGCGCACCAGCTGGAACACCTCGTTCTCGACCGTGACGTAGCCGTCGGTGACGACGATCACGCTGCGCGACACGTCCGGCGCCTTCGGCAGCGCGGCCACCCGGCGCAGCGCCGGCACGATCTCGGTGCTGCCGCCGCCGCCCATCTGCCGGATCGTCTGCAGCGCGCGGTCGATGTTGGCGCGGGTGGCCGGCACCGAGGCCGGCGCCAGCATCCGGTTCGAGCCGGAGAAGAGCATCACGTTGAAGGTGTCGCTGGGCCGCAGCGAGCCGATCAGGCGCTCGAGCAGCGCCTTGCTGGTCTCGAGCGGATAGCCGTGCATCGAGCCGGAGATGTCGACCACGAAGATGTAGTCGCGCGGGCTGATCTCGGCTGCGGCGATCGCCCTCGGCGGCTCGACCAGGGCGAGAAAGAAGTTCTCGCTCTCGCCGCGGAACAGCATCAGGCCGGTCTCGACCCGGTCGCCGGCGAGGCGGTAGTCGAGCAGGAAATCGCGGTCGTTGCCGGCGACGCCGGGCGCGAGCGTGACGGTCGCCGCGCCGCCGTCGCCGCGTTCGATGCGCACCTCGTGCGAACGCGAGGCGATCTCCTTCACCGGCACCGGCGTGTCGAGGATGACCTTGATCTCGAATGCCGACGGGCTCGGCAGGCCTGCGGGGAGGTACGGCGTCGCGACCCATTTCTCGCCGGCGGCGGCACCCTGCGGCGAGTTGTAGCGCGGGCCGACCACGGTCGGGAAGACGAAGCCGTAGATCGCGTCATGCGGCGTCAGCAGCTCGGTGTAGCGCAGCTCGACCGCGACCTCGTCGCCGGGCAGGATGTTGGCGACATTCATCTCGAACACGTTCGGCCGGTGCTGCTCGAGCAGCGTCGTCGTCTTGCCTTCCTGCCTGGCGGTCTCGTACTCGATCCGCGCCTGCTGCTTCTCGCGGATCTTCGCGGTCAGCAGGCGCTCGCCGAGGCGCACGTTCATCGCGTACACCGCCGAGCCGGTCGAGCCCGGAAAGACGTAGCGTGCTTCCAGCGCGCGCTGGCCCTCGTTGCGATAGTGCTGGGTCACGGTCACGTCGGCGATGACGCCGGCGATGCGCACGTCGACCCGGGTCGACTTCAGCGGCAGGCGGTCGACCGAGCCGTCGCTGCCCGACACGTGGAAGTAGGGGCTCTCGGCTCTTCTGGCCTCCGAATCGTCGGCGTTGGCCGGCGTCCAGGCGAGCAGCGCCGCGGTGGCGAGCACCGCGACCAGCACGCCGAAGACGACGCGGCCGATGCCGCTCTGCGGCGCCAGCGGGGTTTCGAAGATTCGCATCGCACTTGCTCCGATCTCGACCCACCGACGCGGCAGGCGTGGAGCGAAGCATCGGCAGCGGCCGCGAAGGCAATTCGAAGCGAGCGTCTCCCTCTCGTCCGTGATGTGAAGCGACTGTGAAGGCGCTGCGAAGAGGGCTATGCTCGGCATCGCCATGACCGCCACGCATCCGTCCTTCGCCCTGCACGGGCCGGCCGAGCCGCGCACGCCGCTGGTCCTCGATTCGCCCCATTCGGGCGTCGACTTCCCGGCCGATTTCGGCGCCGCGGTCAGCGAGCTCGCGCTGCGCGATGGCGAGGACTGCCATGTCGACGAGCTCTGGCAGCCGGCAACCGAGCGCGGCGTCGGCCTGCTCGCGGCGAGCGTGCCGCGCACCTACATCGACTACAACCGGCACGCTGGCGACATCGACCTCGAGCTGGTCGAAGGCGGCCAGTGGCCGTACGAATACCTGCCGAGCGGCAAGGCGCGTCTGGGCAAGGCCCTGATCTGGCGCACCCTCGACGACGGCACGCCGATCTACGCGCGCAGGCTGGGCGTCGAGGAGATCCACCGGCGGATCGAGCGCTATCACCGGCCCTACCACCATGCCCTGGCGAAGCGGATCGAGGCGACGCACGCCCAGTTCGGCGCCAGCTGGCACATCGACTGCCATTCGATGAACGCGGTCGGCGGCGTCCAGGGCGAAGGCGGCGCGGGCAAGGTGCGGGCCGACATCGTCCTCGGCGACCGCGACGGCACGACCTGCGAGCCCGCCTTCACCGAGCTCGTCCGCGCGCATCTCGCGGCCCGGGGCTACGACGTCAAGGTCAACGATCCATACAAGGGCGTCGAGCTGGTGCGCGCCTATTCGAATCCGGCCGGGCGCAGGATGAGCCTGCAGCTCGAGGTCAACAAGCGCCTTTACATGGACGAGAAGACGCTGCAGAAGACCGCCGGCTTCGCCACCCTGCAGAGCGACCTTGCCTCGCTGGTCGACGCCGTGCTCGCCTACGCCGCGAAGGCGACGCGATCGCCCTGATGCCAACGACAGGAGTTGCCCCGATGGCCAAGCGCATCCAGCTCAAGCGCAGCAAGGGATGGAAGATGCCGGCAGGTGCGGTCAAGGTCGACCGGACGACGCGCTGGGGCAACCCGTTCACCATCGCCGACTGCGGCAGCGCGGCGATCGCCGTCGCCAACCACGGCCGCTGGATGCGCGGCGAGATCGCGGCTCCCGGCGGCGCCGACCCGCCGACGGCCGCGACGATCCGCGCCGCGCTCGGCGGCCACGACCTCGCCTGCTGGTGCCCGGCGAACGGGCCCTGCCACGCCGACCTGCTGCTGACGATCGCCAATCCGGCCTAGGAGGGCGCCGCGGGTCAGCCCGAAGACGCGCGCGGCAGCGACAAGGTCGCGACGGCGCCGCCGCCGACGCCGTTCTTCAGGGTGACCCGGCCACGATGCAGCTCGGCGATCTCCTTGACGAACGAGAGGCCCAGGCCGGTGCTCTTCTTCGCCGTCGCCGGCCGCGCCAGCGAATAGAACTTCTCGAACACCTTGTCCTCGGCGTATTCGGGGATGCCGGGTCCCGCATCGCGGACGACGACGTCGACGCTGCGCGCATGAACGACAAGCTCGACATCGACCCGGCCGCCTGGCGGCGAGAAGTCGAGCGCGTTGTCGATCAGGTTGGCCAGGGCGCGCTGCAGCAGGAAGGCGTCGCCGACCACGACCGCGTTCGCCGCCGGCTCGCCGACCACGGCGATGCCGAGGCCGCGGGCCTGCGCCGACGAGGTAGCGCTCGCCACCACCTCGGCGACCAGCGCCGCCAGCGGCACGGGACTGGCCCGGTCGAGGCTCTTCCTCGACTCGAGGGCGGTCAGCTCGAGCATCCGGTCGACCAGCTCCTGGATGCGCTGCGTCTCGCGGGCGATGTTGGCGATGAAGCGCGCCCGGTCGACCTCGGGCATCGGTTCCTGCAGCAGCTCGGCGGCGCCGCGGATCGCCGAGAGCGGGCCCTTGACCTCGTGGGTCAGCGTCTGCACGTAGTCGGCGACGTAGTTGCGGCCGGCGAGCGCGTCGCGCATCTCGTCGTAGGCGGCGCCGATCGCGCCGAGGGCCCGCCGGCCGAGGCGCGGCAGGCTGAACGAATGCTGCTCACGGACGTAGCGCACGTAGTCGGCGAGGACGCCGAACGGCCGCACCAGCCAGATCGAGAGGATGATCACCAGCAGCAGCACCGCGACCACCGAGGTCGCGCCGAGGAGCAGCGTCTTCTTGCGCGCCGCCTCGACGAACTGGCCGAAGCTCTGCACCGGCTTGCCGACGCCGACCGCGCCGATGATCGCCCCGCCTCCCGCGGGCGACGGGTCGTGGATCGGCACCGCGACGTACATCACCGAGGTGCGCGGATCGCCTTCGATGTCGGCGGTGGTGCGCGCGCCGTACTCGCCGCGCAGCGCCAGGAAGACATCGTGCCATTGCGAGTGGTCGGCACCGAGCTCGGCGCCGCGCGAGTCGAACACCACCCTGCCCCAGCGGTCCATCACGGTCGCGCGCAGCTCGACCCGGGTCTTCTCGACGCCGTAGATGTCGGCCTTGAAGCGGCGTGCGTAGACGGTGCGGAACACCGGCTCCAGAGCGTCGACACGCAGCGCGCCCTCCGGCGAGGCGTGCTCGATCAGCGCCGCGAGCAGCTGCGCCGTCTCGACCAGCGACTCTTCCGCCGACTCGCGATAGCGCGGGTCGATGTCGGCGAGCTGCCGGTACATGAGAAAGGCGACGCCGAGCGCATAGGCAACGAGGATGCCGGCAAAGATGCGGTTGCGCTTGGTCACGCCGGAGTCGAGGCGCGCATCAGAGGAGCGAGGCGACCTGGCGGGCGGCGTCGAATACCGCCCGGTCGGCGACGCGGACGAGATTGTCCGCCTTGCCCTTGGCCGACAACGCATCCCAGGCGCGGATGGCGTCCTCGCCGAGGGACGTCGTGATCACGGAATCGGTGCCTTTGCTCGCGCCCAGGGACCGCATCGTCGAGACCTCGACCAGCGTCGCCTTCACATAGGCGTAGCAGGCGAAGTAGCCCGTGGCGACCACGGTGCTGGCGGTGTCGCGCAGGCCGATGCTGTTGTCGATGTAGATGCCCATTCCCGACACCTTCCCGCTCCCCGTCGTCGAAGCGGCCAGCTTGAACACGGCGTCGTCTCGCCGCTTGGTGACAAGCAGCAGGTGCGTCGCCTTTTCCTTCAGGAGCAGCGACTGCAGCGCCTGGCGCATGCCGTCGCTCGCGTCGCCGGGCTCGAGCACGCCGTCCTGCAGGGCGTACAGGCGCTTGTCGCGGATCGAGACGCGCAACCGTTCCGCGGCGGGGACGGCTTCCTTGACGGCGCGCTCCGCCGCCTCGGCGGCGGCGACGTCGAACACGGGGTCGTCGATCGCCATGGTCTGCTGCTCGTTGCGATCGACGTTGCTGCCGGTGGTCATGCGGCGCACGACCAGGCTGAGCGCGTCGCCGATCAGGGACAACACGGCGACGACCCGCGGCGCCGGGTCGGCCGCGTGCACCCGCGCCATCGGCAACACGGTCAGAGAGCTCGCGAGCAGCGTACGTCGGGTCGGTCCTGACTTGCTCATCGATTCCTCGACAGGGGAGTGGCGGGCAGGTCCTCGGCGAGCGAATAGCCGCTGCCGCGATGGGTCCGGATCGGCTCCTCGTCGGGCGCGATCGCCTTCATCTTGGCGCGCACCGTCTTGACGTGGGCGTCGACGGTGCGGTCCATGCTTTCGGTGTCGTTGCCCCAGACCCGCTCGAGCAGCGAGTCGCGCGAGAACACGTGGCCGGGGCGGGCGGCGAGGGTCTTCAGGAGACCGTACTCGTAGCGCGAGAGCTCGAGCAGGCGACCGTGGTAGCGGATCTGCATCCGCCCTTCGTCGACGGCGATCGGCGAGACGGACGCCGTTGCGGCGCCCGCCGCCGCGGCAGCCGGGGTCGCGCCCTTGGCGGTGCGACGCAGCACGCCGCGCACCCGCGCCACCAGTTCGCGCGGCGAGAACGGCTTGGCGACGTAGTCGTCGGCGCCGAGCTCGAGGCCGACGACCCGGTCGATCTCGTCACTGCGCGCGGTGAGGAAGACAACCGGCACCTCGCTCGTCGCGCGGATCCGCTTGAAGATCTCGAAGCCGCTCGCATCCGGCAGGCCGACGTCGAGGATCACCAGCGCCGGCGGCTCGGCCGCGATCCGCGCCAGCGCCTCCTCGCCGGTGGCGCACCACGCGGGCTCGAAGCCGTCGGTGCGCAGCGCGTACTGCAGGGTGTCG
>Ga0207658_10003716_pt1 | contig 10748 bp, 7 predicted proteins | sample KBSS33metaG_FD_184322 | JGI IMG/M metagenome (GOLD analysis project Ga0207658, IMG submission 184322) | Switchgrass rhizosphere microbial communities from Kellogg Biological Station, Michigan, USA - KBS S3-3 metaG (SPAdes) (version 2) | ecosystem: Host-associated > Plants > Roots > Rhizosphere >...
AGACGTCCTGGAGATTCGTGCTGGTGGCCAAGGGCGGAATCGAACCACCGACACGCGGATTTTCAGTCCGCTGCTCTACCAACTGAGCTACTTGGCCGTGAGCCAGCGATTATATCGGCGGCCCCTTGCGCGGCCGCCGCTGCGGCGCGCGCCGCGACGCGGCGCATAGACTCGCGCTCCATGCAGCGGCGCTCGCTCCTTCGCTGGACCGCAGGGCTCGGCGCCCTCGCCGCCGCATCGATCCGGGCGGCCAGCCCCGGCGGGCCGGGGAAGCGGCTTGCGGTCCTGTTGCTCGACCGTCGAGAGATCTGGACATCGTTCCCGCCCGCCTTGACGGCCGAGCTCGCTGCGCTGGGCTGGGTCGAGGGCAGGAACCTGACCGTGCAATGGCGCTATGCCGACGGCGACGCGGCGCTGCTTCGCTCGCACGCCGACGAACTCGCCCGCTCGGCGCCCCACGCCATCCTCACGCGCGGCACGCCGGCGACGCACGCGCTGCTGCGCGCGACGAGATCGATCCCGATCCTCACCGGCGTCGGCGATCCGATCGGCTCCGGGTTCGCGAAAGCCTACGCAGCGCCCGGCGGCAACGTGACCGGCCTGTCCTGGGCCGTCGTCGAGGCCGCCCAGAAGCAGCTCGAGGTCCTGCGCGCGCTGCTGCCGAAGCTCGCCTCGCTCGTCGTCGTGGCCTCGGGCGATCGCGAGCCGTTCCTCGCGGAGATGACGCGCTCGATCGGCGCAGCGACCGGCGCCGCCAGGATCGCGATGCGAACCGCTCTCGCCGACAGCGAGGGCGAGCTGCTGCGCGCCTTACAACACGACCCGGGCCGAGAAGACGTCGCGGCGCTGATCTTCGGCCTCAATCGCGTCGCGCCGGACGTCGTCGCGGCGACGGCCCTGACGGCGCGCATGCCGACGATGTTCGAGTTCCGCGGCTACGTCGAGGCCGGAGGGCTCGCCAGCTTCGGGTTCAACTGGGACAACCAGAACCGGCGCGCGGCGGCCCAGATCGACAAGGTCTTTCGCGGCGAAAAGCCGGCGCAGATTCCGTTCGAGCTGCCGACGCGCGCCGAACTCGTGCTGAACCGGAAGACGGCGGGCCGCCTCGGCCTGCAGATTCCGCAAGCGCTGCTGCTGCGCGCCGACACCGTCATCGATTGAGGCGGCGCACGGCCGCCGCAACGGCCTGCCTCAGGCCGCGTTGCGCTTGTTGCGCGAGAGGTCGACGCCGAGCTGCTTGAGCTTCCTGTACAGGTGCGTCCGCTCGAGGCCGGTCTTCTCGGCGACCCGCGTCATGCTGCCGTTCTCCTGCGCGAGGTGGAACTCGAAGTAGCTCTTCTCGAAAGCGTCGCGCGCTTCGCGCAGCGGCCGGTCGAGGTCGAAGCTCTGCTCGGGTTGCGGGCCGAGCAGCGCCGGCGGCAGCGGCTGGATCGTGCCGCCGGTCATCGCCGCCTCGACGGTGAGGGTGCCGTTGTCGCCGGCCGCCGCGTTGAGCGCGGCGGCTGCGCGCGAAGGCGGCTTGGCCAGCCCCTGCTCGACCGCGCGCAGCAGCTTCTGCAAGGTGATCGGCTTCTCGAGGAAGGCCATCGCGCCGAACTTGGTCGCCTCGACCGCCGTGTCGATCGTGCCGTGGCCGCTCATCATGATCACCGGCATCGTCAGCTGCGCGGTCGAGCCCCATTCCTTCAGCAGCGTGATGCCGTCGACGTCGGGCATCCAGATGTCGAGGAGGACGAGGTCGGGCCGGATGCGCTCGCGGCAGGCCCGCGCCTGCGCCGCGTTCTCCGCCAGCTCGATCGTATGGCCCTCGTCGGCGAGGATCTCCGACAGCAGCGCCCGAATGCCCAGTTCGTCGTCGACGACAAGAATGGTGGCCATTGAATCTCAGTGCGCCTTTGACGTCGCGACAGGCTCGTTCGCGGCGACGCGGACCGTCGTCGCGAGTTTGGAAAATGATAGCGAAACTTGCGCACCCCGCGCGCTGTCGGCCAGCGCGTTGCCGGCGGCATCAGGCGGCGCGCCGATGTTGGCGATGCGAACCCGCGCGCCGTGCTCGTCGGCGATCTTCTTCACGACCGCGAGGCCGAGGCCGGTGCCCTTCTTCTTCGTGGTGACGTAGGGCTCGAAGGCGCGCTTCAACACCTTCTCCGAGAACCCCGGCCCATTGTCGACGACGACGAGGCGGACCGCGCGCACGTCGCCGCTCTCGTTCTTCGCCGCCTCGGTGACGATGCGCACCCTGCCGTCGGCCTGCTCGGCGACGGCGTCGAGCGCGTTCTGGACCAGGTTGTGGATCACCTGGCGCAGCTGGGTGCCGTCGCCGACGATCGCAGGCAGCGACTCGGCGAGGTCGGCCGAAAGGCGCCCCGATTCCTGCGCCGTGCCGTAGAGGCCGAGCACCTCGACGACGAGCGCGTTGACGTCGAGCGCGTCGAAGCTCGACGCCGGCAGGCGCGCGTAGTCGCGGAACTCGTTGACGAGCGTCTTCATCGCCTGCACCTGGTTGACGATCGTCGTCACCGAGCGCTCGAGCATGCCCTGGTCGGCGCCGACGAGCTTGCCGCCGAGCTTTTGCTGCAGCCGCTCGGCCGAGAGCTGGATCGGCGTCAGCGGGTTCTTGATCTCGTGCGCGAGCCGGCGCGCGACCTCGCTCCAGGCCTCGACGCGCTGCGCCGAGACGAGCTCGGTGATGTCGTCGAAGACCATCAGGCGCGCGCCTTGCGGCATCGCCGCGCCGCGCACGAGCAGGGTGATCGAGTCGCGCTCGCGCCCGTCGGCGGTGGCGGCGAACTGCAGCTCGAACGAATCCTGCCAGTGGTCGCGCTCGCCGGCCTCGGGGCTCTCGGCGTGCAGCTCGAAGCGCTGCCACACCGCCTGGGCGAAGCCGCCGAGGCCCGCGACCTCGTCGAGGCGCCTGCCCTTGTAGGCCGAGAGCGGCAGCTTGAGGATCCGCGTCGCGCCCGGGTTGACGGTGTCGATCGCGCCGTTCCGATCAAAGACGATGACGCCTGCGGTCAAGTTGTCGAGGATTGTCTGCAGGTTGGCGCGCGCGCCTTCGACCTGGACGACGCTCCTGTGGACGAGCTCGCGCGCGTCGGAGAGCTGCGTCGTCATCTCGGCGAACGATCGCGTCAGCCCGCCGAGCTCGTCGCGCGACTTGAACACCGCCTTCGAGCTGAAGTCGCCGCGCGCGACCTGCGCGACGCCTTCGGCGAGGAGCAGCAAAGGCTGGGCGAGCTGGTTGCTGAGCGCGATCGCCAGCAGCAGCGCGCCGAAGACGGCGAGGACGAGGGCGAGCGTGAGCGTGCCGATGTACATCTTGCGCAGGCCCGAGCGGGCGAGCGCGCGCTGCTGGTACTCGCGGTACGCGTTGGTGACGGCGAGCGCATTGGCGGCCAGGCCGGGCGCGATCGACTGCGTGACGACGAGGAACCGCTCCTGCTCGCCGAGCGCGAAGTTGGTGCTCGGGATCAGCGCGACGGCGCGCACGCGGGCCGACGCGCCGGCCGCCGCTGCCGCCGCCGCCGTTCCCTCCTCGTCGAGCCCTTCGGCCTGGCTGACGACGCGCTGGGCGCGCGCCTGGCGCAGCATCTGCGGCGGGACGCGCTCGGGCATCAGCCCGGAGGTCGTGCTGCCGGTCGCGAGCAGCGTCTGGCCGGAGCCGCCGACCACCGCGATCTCGCGCGCCGAGAGCTGCTCGCGCAGGCGCTCGAGCGAGAGCGGCTCGGCCGACGACGCGCTCTCGCCGAGCCGCTCTGCCGCCAGGCGCGTCTTGGTCGCGAGGTCGCTGACGATCGCGTCGATCGTGCCGCGGCCGAGGTTGAGGCCGGCGTCGAGCGCGCCTTCGACCTTGACGTCGAACCAGGTCTCGATCGAGCGCGAGACGAACTGGTAGCTGACCGCGTAGATCAGCACGCCGGGCAGGATGCCGACCAGGGCGAAGATCGCCGCCAGCTTGAGCAGCAGGCGGCTGCCGAACCGGCCGCGCGAGACGCGCCAGAGCATGCGAACGCCGGCGATGACGATGACCGCGACCAGGGCGCTCGCGAGCGCGACGTTGACCCAGAACAGCCAGACGTAGTGGCGCTCGTACAGGGCCGGGTTGCTGGTCGCGATGCCGAGCAGGAACGCGAGCACGAGGCCGGCGCCAAGGGCGGCGAGGGTCGAGACGATCCAGGCCCAGCGGCTGCGCCGGGGAAGCGGCGGAGGCTCGGGGCCGCCGGCCCCGAGGCGCGGTTCGTCGTTCATCAGGCGATGCGCTGGGTGCGCTTGACCGACAGCTGCCAGTCGGGATTGCCGGCGATGCCGATCTGCATCGGCCGCGGCAACAGGTTGATGTCGAGCCGGTAGACGAACTCGAGGTAGTGGCGGCCGTCGTCGAGCTGGGCCGCTTCGGCGACCTTCCAGCGCACGCTGCGGCTGGTCGCGGCGATCGCCTCCTCGCGGGTCGGATAGTTCTGGCTCAGGCCGCCGACGGTGGTGACGCGGTAGGTCGACGTCAGCGGCTGATAGACGATCTTCCAGACCTTGGTCGCGTGCGCGACCCGACGGTCGCGCCAATACCAGCGGTCGCGGTAGATCTCGGCCTCGGCGACGAAGAAGAGCGGCACCGACTTGGCGAGCGCGTCCTCGGGGCCCTTGCCGAGCTCGAAATTGACCGAATAGCCGAGGAAGACGCCGTCTTCGTCGCGGACGACCTCGAAGCTGGTGAGCTCCCCCTCGGCCGCCCCTGCCGGCTGGCCGGCGGCGCCGGCGAACCAGAGGCCGGGAAACCAGGCGCGTGACGCCGCGATGCCGAGCGCGCGAAGCACGCTGCGGCGGCGCAACGAGCCGTGCGGCGGCAACGAGGTCATCAGAGGGCGGTCTTGGGCTTGGACGCGAGCTTCTCGATCAGGGCGAGGAAAAAACCGTCCGCCGCCCCCGAAAAACCGGGCGACAACGGCGTCTTGTCATTGTCGGGCAGCGGCAGGAGCTGACCCGGGGAAGGCGGGCCGGCGGCAAGGGCGGCATCGCCCGCTCGTTGCAAAAAAGCGTCGATCTGCGCCGAACCTTCCTGCCTGAACACCGAACAGGTGACGTAGAGCAGACGCCCGCCCGGCGCGAGCAGCGGCCAGAGCGCGTCGAGGAGGCGCACCTGCGTCGCTGCCAGCGCGGCCAGGTCGCTCGGCCGGCGCAGCCAGCGCACGTCGGGGTGGCGCCGCACGATCCCCGAGGCGCTGCACGGCGCATCGAGAAGGATCGCCGCGAACGGCCGGCCGTCCCACCAGCGCGCCGGCGTGGCGGCGTCGGCGGCGCTTGTCTCGGCATGCAACCCGAGGCGGGCGAGCGTCGCGTCGACCCGCGCGAGCCGCGCCGGGTCGCGGTCGATGGCCAGCAGGTCGAGGTCGGCGAGCTCGAGCAGGTGCGCGGTCTTGCCGCCGGGGGCGGCGCACGCGTCGAGGACGCGCGCGCCGGGCGCGAGCGGCTCGGCGAGGAGCAGCGGCGCGGCGCGCTGCGCGTTGGCGTCCTGGACCGACACCAAGCCGTCGGCGAAGCCCGGAAGTTGCGTCACCGGCACCGGCTGGGCGAGCGAGATCGCGGCGCCGCCGAGCGCGACCGCCTCAATCCCGCTCGCAGCGAGCGCGTCGAGGTACGCCGCCGCAGTCGTGCGCCGCACGTTGACCCGCAAGGTCATCGGCGGATGGACGTTGTCGGCTTCGGCGATCGCCTGCCAGCGGTCGGGCCAGTCGGCGCGCAAGCGGTCGAGCCACCAGACCGGATGGTTGAAGCGCGCCAGAGGATCGGCGAGCGCCGCAGCGACGATCGCCTCGCGCTCGCGCCCGAAGCGGCGCAGGACGGCGTTGACGAAGCCGGCGCTGCGCGGCGCCCGCCGCGTCGTCGCCGCGACGGCCTGGTCGACCAGCGTGTGCTCGGCGTACGGCGGATCGCCGGGCGGCCAGAGCAGCGCCAGCGCCACGAGCAGGAGCGCGTCGACCTCCGGAGGCGGCGCTTTCGGCGCGAGCCGGCGCCGCACCACCTCGGCGGCGCCGAGCCAGCGCAAGGCATGGAAGGCGAGCGCCTGCGTCCCCGGCCGCGCCGGCGCCGGACAGCGCGCGAGGGCGTCGTTGAGCGACTGGCCCGCGCGCACCGCGCCGACCGCGTCGGCGGCGTGACCGAGCAGGCGCGCCAGCGGCAGCGCGGCGGTCGATGCGGGAGCGGTCACCGGCCGAGTCTAGGACTGTCACCGCCCTCCGCCCTTCGCGGGCTCGGCCGAGCGGCTCGTAGGCCCCCGACGCACGAAGGCGGGGGCGACTGCGGTACGCTCCCGTCCCCGACATCCGCGAGCCCGCCATGGCCGGCGAAAAGCCCACCCCGATCTTTCGCAGCGAGACCGACCTCGCCCGCCTGCCGGCGTCGGACCGGATCCGCTATCGCCTGATCGGCGCCGACTGCCGCTATCACGCCAACGACAACATCGCCGACTTCATCGAGGACGGCGAGCTCGACGAGCTGCGCGCCGAGGTCGAGGCGCAGATGCAGGGTGTGCTGCGCGCGCTCGTCATCGACACCGAGAGCGACCACAACACCAACGACACCGCCAAGCGCGTCGCCAAGATGTTCCTGACCGAAGTCTTCAAGGGCCGCTACACGGCGCCGCCTTCGGTGACCGAGTTCCCCAACATCTCGCGCCTCAACGAGCTGATGATCGTCGGCCCGGTGACGGTGCGAAGCGCGTGCTCGCATCACCTCTGCCCGATCCTGGGCAAGGTCTGGATCGGCCTGCTGCCGAACGAGCACTCGAACCTGATCGGCCTGTCGAAGTACGTCCGCATCTGCGAATGGATCATGAGCCGGCCGCAGATCCAGGAAGAGGCGGTGACGATGCTCGCCAACGAGCTGCAGGACCGGGTCAAGCCCGACGGCCTGGCGATCGTCATGGAGGCCGATCACTTCTGCATGCACTGGCGCGGCGTCAAGGACGACCTGGCGATGATGACCAACAGCGTCATGCGTGGCGCGTTCCTGAAGGACGCCAACCTGCGCCGCGAGTTTCTCTCGCTGCTCGCCAAGAAGGTCGCCTAGGGCGCGTTGATACCGGGAGCCGACGATGCTGGTCCGACTGATGTACGCGAGCCGCGCCGGCGATTCGGTGAACGCCGACGCGCTGGCGGCGATCCTGAAGCGCTCGAAGGAGCACAACCCCAAGGTCGGCGTGACCGGCGTGCTGTGCTTCTGCACCAGCGCGCACATCTTCCTGCAGGTGCTCGAAGGCGGCCGCAACGCGGTGAGCGCGCTCTACAACCGGATCTCGCAGGATCCGCGCCACTACGACGTCGCCCTGCTCAGCTACGAGGAGATCGGCGAGCGCAGCTTCTCGCACTGGTCGATGGGCCAGGTCAACATGAGCCGGCTCAATCCGGCGCTGGTCCTCAAGTATTCCGAGGGCACCCAGCTCGACCCGTACGCGGTCTCGGGCCAGGCGTCGCTGGCGCTGTTCAACGAGCTCGTCGCGACGGCGTCGATCGGCGTCCAGGTCTAGCAGTCGAGGCGGGTCGCACCGGCCGCGACCGGCGGCTTGGCCGGCGGCGGCGGCGACACCTTGCCGGCGAGGCCGGGCTTCGGCAACGGCTGCGGCGCCGCCTTGGGGTCGTTCGGGCCCGACAGGGGCTTCGTGCAGTCGGCGCTGCTCGCCGTCGGCTTCGGCCGCGCCGCGGCGCGGGCCGCGGCCGATCCGCCCTGCAGCGCCGAGCGCTGGCCGGTCGCGTTCGACATCACCGGCGTGCCCAGCTGCAGCGAATCGCTGCCGCCGGGCGTACCGGTATCGACCCCGCCGGGAATCTGCGAGGTCTGCGAAGGCGTGGGCGGCAGGCGCGGCGGCGGCTTGGCGGTCTGCGCCGGCGCGGAGTGAACGCAGGCGGCGAGCGCCGCCGACAACACCGCGCGACGAAAGGCAACGGATCGATTCACGGTGAGCTCCTGGCAGCCGGTACAGGAGTGTGCCCCACGCCGGCCGCCGCAGGTCCGGCGCGGCGTGGCGCGCCTCGCCCCGCGGTCGACGTCGTGGCGCCGGTCAGACGCTCTTCTTGGCCGCCGGCCTGGCGGCAGTCTTGGCGTCGGCCTTGCGGACCGCCGTGACCTTGCGCGCCGGCGCCTTCTTCGCCGGCGCGGCGTCGACGGCAGTCACTGCGGCCGCCGGCTTGGCCGCGGCCGCGGCCTTGGCCCCGGCCGCAGGCTTGGTCGCTGCCGAAGCCTTCTTCGCCGCCGGCTTTCGCTCCGGCCGCGGCTCGAACGCGAACACGACCTTGTTCTCCTTCGCATCCCAGGCCAGCCGCGCCTTGAACTTGCGTCTGGTCTTGTTGGAGACGAAGCCGTCGAGCAGGTCGGTCGCGCCCGTGGTCAGCAGCTTGGTCATCTGCTCGCGAGCGACCGGCTGCTGCAGGATCACCTTGCCGCTCTTGAAGTCGCACGACGGCGCCGGCCCGACCGAGTGCTCGCACACGTAGTTGGTGCCGAACTCGTAGACCTTGCCCCGCGTCTTCGGACACGCGCCGAGGCTTTCCTGCTCGCCGAAGTCGACCGGCTCGCCCGACTCGCCTTCGCGCCTCGCGTCCTCGCCGAAATCGAACTCGAGCTTCCAGTTGCCGGCCTCGTCGTCGCGGACGAGCTTGAGCTCGGCGGTGAACGGCCAGCCCGCTTTCGAGCGGAAGCCCTCGAGCGGGCCGATCCGCTTGTCGCGCAGGAACGCCTCGACCTCGGCCAGCTCGAACGCGCGCCCACCCGGGATCTTGCTCATCGAGAAGCCGCACGGCTCGCTCTTGCCCGGGATGCCGGTGCAAGCGTAGCGGCGGTAGTTCTCCTTGATCACGCCGCCGCAGTTCGGGCACGGCACGGCGAGGGTCGCGTAGTCGCCGGGGATCGTGTCGCGGTCGTATTCCTTCGCCTTCTTGACGATGCGCTCGGCCATCTCGGCGATCCGCTTCATGAAGGTCGAGCGCTCGAGGTGGCCCTTTTCCATCTCGGCGAGCTGGTATTCCCAGTTGCCGGTCAGCTCGGGCTTGGTCAGGTCCTCGATGTCGAGGCCGCGCAGCAGCGTCATCAGCTGGAACGCCTTTGCCCCGGGCACCAGCTCGCGGCCTTCGCGGTGGATGTACTTCTCGTAGATCAGCCCTTCGATGATCGCGGCGCGCGTTGCCGGCGTGCCGAGGCCCTTTTCCTGCATCGCCTCGCGCAGCTCGTCGTCGTCGATGAGCTTGCCGGCGCCTTCCATCGCCGAGAGCAGCGTCGCTTCCGTGTAGCGCGCCGGCGGCTTGGTCTTGAGCGCCTTGACGTCGACGCTTTCGGTGCGCGCCAGCTCGTCCGTGGCGACCGCGACCAGGTTCGCGTCGTCCTCCTGCGCCTCGCGGCCGTAGACGGCGAGCCAGCCCGGCTTGACCATGACCTTGCCGTTGGTCTGGAACTTGTACTCCTTGCCTGCCTTGGCGACGGTCGAGATCCGCGTCGTCACCATGAACTCGGCGGGCGGGAAGAAGACGGCGAGGAAGCGCTTGGCGACCATGTCGTAGAGCTTGGCCTCGATCTCCGACAGGCTCTTCGGCGGCAACAGGGTCGGGATGATCGCGAAGTGATCGGAGACCTTGGCGTTGTCGAAGATCTTCTTCGACGGCTTGACGTAGTTCTCCTTCAGCGCCGTCCTGGCATGGACGGCGAGCGGGCGCAGCGGCCCGGGCAGGGTCTCCTTGCCGATCATCTCGATCGTCTGGCGCGCGACCGCGACGTAGTCCTCGGGCAGCGCGCGGCTATCGGTGCGCGGGTAGGTGAGGACCTTGTGCTTCTCGTAGAGCGCCTGCGCGATCGAGAGCGTCGTCCGCGCCGAGAAGCCGAAGCGCGAGTTGGCCTCGCGCTGCAGGCTGGTCAGGTCGTAGAGCAGCGGCGCCGCCTGCGTGCTCGGCTTGGCCTCTTCCGTCACGCTCGCCGGCTCGCCCTGCACCGCCTCGGCGATCGCGAAGGCGGCGGCCTCGTTCCAGAGCCGGTCCGAGCGCAGCTCGGCATCGTCGGGGTTCTTCTTCCACGCCGGGTCGAACCACTTGCCCTCGTATTCGCCGGCGCTCACCGCGAAAGTCGCGCGCACCTCCCAGTAGTCGCGCGAGACGTGCTTGCGGATCTGCTCCTCGCGCTCGACCATGATCGACAGCGTCGGCGTCTGCACCCGGCCGACCGTCGTCAGGAAAAAGCCGCCGTCGCGCGAGTTGAACGCGGTCATCGCCCGCGTTCCGTTGATGCCGACCAGCCAGTCGGCCTCGGATCGGCTGCGCGCCGCCTCGGCGAGGCCGCGCAGCTCCTGGTCGGAGCGCAGGTGCGCGAAGCCGTCGCGGATCGCCGCCGGCGTCATGCTCTGCAGCCAGAGGCGCTTGACCGGGTGCTTCGACTTCGCGTGCTGCTGGATCAAGCGAAAGATCAGCTCGCCCTCGCGGCCCGCGTCGCAGGCGTTGATGAGCTCGCTCACGTCCTTTCGCTTGACCAGGCGGACGATCGCGTTGAGGCGCGTCTTGGTCTTGTCGAGCGGCGCCAGGTCGAAGTGCGGCGGGATCACGGGCAGGTGGGCGAAGCTCCACTTGCCGCGCTTGACGTCGTATTCCTCCGGCGCCTTGATCTCGAGCAAGTGGCCCACCGCCGAGGTGACGATGTAGCGCTCGCTCTCGAAGTACTCGTCGTGCTTTTCGAACTTGCCCGCGTCCGGCGTGAGAGCGCGGACGATGTCCTGCGCCACC
>Ga0207658_10003721_pt1 | contig 10740 bp, 7 predicted proteins | sample KBSS33metaG_FD_184322 | JGI IMG/M metagenome (GOLD analysis project Ga0207658, IMG submission 184322) | Switchgrass rhizosphere microbial communities from Kellogg Biological Station, Michigan, USA - KBS S3-3 metaG (SPAdes) (version 2) | ecosystem: Host-associated > Plants > Roots > Rhizosphere >...
AGCGCCGCCTCCTGCTCTATACGCGCTTGCTCGTTGGGGGGTGGCGTGACGAACGCTTCGTCCACCTTCAGCCGCCGTGTCGGGAACGTGCGCTTCTCGACAACGAGCTCGTGAACGGCTCGAGCCGCTCCTGAGGAAACGCTCACGGCGTATTTGCCCGGATGTACGTCGAGATCGATGCCGACAAGCGCCTCCCAGGTCCGATCACCAGTGCGGAATGCCGGGACGTCGCGATCGAACGCACGGATCTGCACCGAATCAGAACCTGCGGGCGGCACGACGGTCAGCACGACCAGCTCGCCCGGCTGGATCGAGCGGGCGTGCACGGAGATGTCGATCGTGCGGTCGTCAGAGGCAGCCACCGACCACAGCGCCAGTGCAGACAGGAAAAGCCAGCGGTTCATCGATTACGGCCGTCGCCCCGGCGGCGTAGCGATGTAGCCGTTGCGAGTGCGTACACGGTACTCGGCGCCCCCGGGGGTGCGGATTCTCACCCGGATGCTGTGGTACTGGTTGTCGGCTCCTCGCGGAGACGTATAGCCGAGCACGTACTGGCTGTTCAGCTCCTCGGCGATCCGCGCCGTCGCCTCGACGAGGTCAGAAGAGCTGCGAACGATTTCGGTCCTTCCGCCGCTCTCTCCCGTGATTTCCCGCAGCACTTGCGCGTTCACACGCGTATTGATGGGCTGTCGCTCGGGTGAGTCGATCGCGATCGCGTAGATGAAGACGTCGCTCCGCAGAAGGGCCGCTCGGACATCGCGGAGTCCGGCGGTGCTGGCCGTGTCGGCGCCATCAGAGATGACCAGAAGCGCGCCCCGGGTGCGTGTCCGCACCTCGATGAGTGGCATCGACTCAACAATTGCGTCGTAGATCGCCGTCCCGCCGGAGGGCCTCAGGCCGGCGAGCGCGCGCTGCACGTCGGTCTGGACGCGCGTCCATCCGGTCATCGCCCGCGGCTTGTGGTTGAACGCCATCAGGAAGAACTCGTCTGCCGGATCGAGCAGGTCGAACAGAAACCGGTCGACGGCCGTACGCGCGTCTTCGATGCGGCGGCCGAACATGCTGTCGCTGATGTCGAGGAGCACGCCCAGACCGACGGGGACGCGCTCGCGAGTGAACTGAGTAATGGGCTGCGGATCGCCGTCCTCGAACACCTCGAAGGCCTCGCGCGGCAGGTCGACGACCAGATGACCTTCACCGTCGGTGACGGTGGCGGTGATGCTGGTGACCTCGATACCGGTCCGAAACGGACGTTCGGCCCTGAATGGCGGTTGAGCGGCCAGCGTCGCGCACGCGGCGACAACGCCAAAAATCGGCCAGCACGCACGCACGGCCCATGCTACCATCAACCTCCCCGGGACCCTTTACCAGAACAGGACTTATCGTGACGAGACGTGTCATCTGCGCGATGACGCTGGCATTCGCCATCAGTGGCGTATTGTCGGCGTCCCTGTCGGCACAGTACTTCGGATCCAACAAGGTCCAGTACGACCGCTTCGACTTTCAAGTGCTGCCCACGTCGCATTTCGACATCTACTACTACGCGGACGAGGCCGAAGCGACGAAGGTGGCGGCCCGACTCGCGGAGCGCTGGTATGGCAGGCTGTCGCACGTACTCGGCCATACGCTCACTGAGCGTCCGCCGATTGTGTTGTACGCCAGCCATGCGCATTTCACGCAGACGACCATCCTGCCGGGGAACATTCCCGAGGGCGTGGGCGGCTTCACCGATCACCAGCGTGGGCGCGTCGTCCTGCCGTTCACGGCGACGCTCGGCGAAACGGATCACGTCCTCGGACACGAACTCGTCCATGCCTTCCAACGCGACATTTTGAAGCATCAGGGCGCGGCCATGGGACTGCTGCCGCTGTGGTTCACGGAGGGGATGGCGGAGTACCTGTCGGTCGGCCGCGTCGACACGAACACCGCGATGTGGCTGCGGGACGCCGTGCGCCGCGATCGGCTGCCGACGCTCAAGCAACTCGACGATCCACGCTGGTTTCCGTACCGGTACGGCCAGGCGTTGTGGGCGTTTCTGAGCGAGCGCTATGGAAACGATCTGGCGGCGCGCGCACTGGACTCGAAGGCAAAAGGCGGCGCGATCGGCCGGCTCGTCGCGACGACCGGCGTCGACGCGGCGACGTTGGCGCGCGACTGGCACGCCTCGCTGCGTTCGACGTACGGAGCGCCCGCGGCCGAATCGGACGACGGGGAGGCGCATCCGGTCCTGCTCGCAGGACGGAAGGGCGATGTCGGGCGTTACAACGTCGGACCGGCGCTGAGCCCGGATGGTCGTTACGTCGTCTTCCTGTCGGAACGTGACGGATACTCGATCGACGTCTTTCTCGCGGAGACGGAGACCGGCAAGATCGTCCGCAAGCTGGTGAGCACTGCCGCGGATCCGCACTACGACAGCCTGCAGTTTCTCGAATCGGCTGGCGCGTGGGATGCGCAAGGGTCACGTTTTGCGATGGCGACTGTTCGGCACGGCCAGGCGGTGCTGGCCGTACTCCAGATGCCCGCCGGCACGATCCAGATGGAGCGGGCGTTCGCGGATCTCGATCAGATCTACTCGCCGACGTGGTCGCCGGACGGCACGCGCATCGTCTTTTCCGCGCTGCGTGGCGGTTCCACCGATCTCTACGAGTTCGACGTGGTCCGGCGGGGGCTGCGCCGGCTGACTCACGACGCCTACGCCGATCTCGAACCGGCGTGGTCGCCGGACGGACGGACGATCGCGTTCGTCACCGACCGGTTCACGTCGTCGCTGACTGCGCTGACGTTCGGCGACTTCCGCCTGGCGGCGCTGGATGTGGAGACGGGTGACGTGCGGCCGCTGCCATCGATCCCGGACGCCAAGAACATCAACCCGCAATGGTCGGGCGGGGACCTCTACTTCATCGCCGATCCCAACGGCGTCAGCAACGTGTTTCGAACTGTCGTCGCCACCGGCGAGGTCAGGCAGATTACCCGCGTCGAGAGCGGGGTCAGCGGCGTGACGTCGTTGAGCCCGGCGCTTTCGCTCGCGCAGGGCCGGGTGGCTTTCAGTGAGTACCGCAACGGCGCCTACGAGATCCGCGCCACACCGACCTGCACCTGCGACGACCATCCGGTGGTCGTCACCGAGACGCGTCCCGCCGTGGGCGCGTGGCTGACGGACGATGCGCCTGACGAGGCACCGGCGTCGAAGGCGCGTCCGTACGATCGCACGTTGTCACTGACCGGTTTCGGTCAGCCCTATCTCAGCGCCGGCGGCGGCAGCTACGGCGGGTTCTTCCGCGCGGGGACCTCGTTCACGATCTCCGACTTGCTGGAAGAACAGCAGATCAACACCGCGGTCCAGGTCGGGCTTGGCGGGAGCCGCCGCGACTTCGCGGTGCAGTCGGTGTACCTCAACCGGCAGTCACGATGGAACTGGGGTGTCGCTGGCACGCAGATTCCGGTACTGCTGGGCGTCGTGCGAACGCCGGCGTCGACAGATAGCCTTTCGGCGCCGACAGTGACACGGCAAGTCGATCTCCTCAGTCAGACGCATCGCCAGCTTTCCGGTGTCACGGTGTATCCATTCAGTCGGGCGAAGCGGGTTGAGTTTTCAGGTGGCTTCCACTCGATCACCTCGGAGCGGCAGGTCGCAACCCGCGTCTACGCGCGAGGGTCAGGGGCGTTGCTCACGGAGACTCAGGAGCCGGCCGCGCGCGAAGCAGCGGCGTCGCTGTTCGAAGCATCCGCGGCGATGGTGTACGACACCGCGCTGGTGGGGGCAACCGGTCCGGTGCTGGGGACGCGGTATCGGTTTGAAGCGTCGCCGACGCTTGGCAACCTGTCGTACACGACGCTGCTTGCAGACTATCGGCGGTATGTGATGCCGGTGGCGCCCATCACGGTGGCGGCGCGCTTTCAACACGTCGGCCGCTATGGCGCCGACGCCGGCGATTCGCGTCTGCTCCCGTTGATCTGGACGATCCGGGATCTCGTGCGCGGCTACGATGCCCAGGACGTGCTGACGACGAGGCGGCTCTCGGTCGCGAACGTCGAGGCGCGCATCCCGCTGATGGGACCTGTCGGTCTGCTGTCGCGCGTCGGTGCTCTGCCGTTGGACGCAATCGTGTTCGGCGACGCCGCCGCGTTTTGGAATGGCGGGACGGCGAACCTCGGCGCGCCACGGGTGCTGCGCAGCGCCGGAGCTGGCGTGCGCTTCAACGCGGCTGGATTCGTTTTCGAAGTAGACGGAGCCCGTGTGTTCGATGTGAGCCCTCGCGGCTGGCGCCTTTCGTTCAACTTCATGCCGGGGTTCTAACTGGATCAGCTCTCAGCGAGAACGCGCCGATAGCTGAAAGCCGATCTTGACAATTGCGGGCGTTCGGCCGTTAATTAACGTGATGTTCGTGGTTCGCTGTTGCGAGTGCTCGTGTTGCGTGGCCGGAGACTCCTCCGGCCTGCATCGCGCTGCGTCCACGGAGGTTGTGCGTTCGTAGAAGTTCAGCACACCCACAGGTTCACAGTCGTATCGCAGGCCCGGGAGGCGCACCGCCTTCCGGGCTTTTGTTTTTTCCGCCTTCGCGCGGTGCGCTACGGCGGACAAGCCGCCTTCGCACCGTGCGTTACGGCGGACAAGTAGGAGCACTGAATGAAGAGAACCATGCCTCTCCTGTTCGTCGCCGGGCTGCTGGCGCTGGGCGCGCTGTCCGCTCGTCTGGAGGCGCAGTCGATCAGCGGACTGTGGGACGCCTCCGTCGTGGTCAACGGCGGCATCGAGATCCCATTCCGGTTCGAGATCGCTGGATCGGGTAAGTCGATCAGAGGGTCGTTTTTCAACGGCGACGAGAAGGTGACGTCGACCACCGGTTCGTTCGAGAACGGCGCGCTCATCCTCAGCTTCGACGAATACGGTACGAAGGTCGAGGCCACGTTCAAGGATGGCCGGCTCGATGGCCAGTACTCGCGCGGCACGCGCGGCGCGCCATATCCGTTCCAGGCCAAACGGTTCGCTCCGGCTCCGGTCGGCGACGCGCCGATCCCGGCGATCGCCGGCCTGTGGAACGTCCAGGTGGGGAAGAGCTCGAAAGGCGAAGAGGCGTGGCAGCTGATCGTACGGCAATCGGGCGCCGAAGCGTCAGCGGCGATTCTTCGTGTCGACGGCGACACCGGCACGCTGACCGGCACGTACCGCGACGGCAAGTTCGTGCTGAGCCACTTCTCGGGAGCGCGTCCGCTGCGGCTCGAGCTCACGCCGGGCAGCGACGGCACGCTGTCGGTCGTGCAGAACAAGGACAACCCGTTCACCGCGGTCCGCGCGGATCAGGCGCGCGCCAAGGGTTTGCCGCAACCGAGCGATCCATCGCGTTTCACCAGCGTCAAGGATCCGACCGAGCCGTTCCGTTTCAGTTTCCCCGATCTGAGTGGCCGCGTGGTTTCGAACACCGATGAGAAGTTCCGCGGCAAGGTCGTCATCGTCAGCATCTCGGGCAGCTGGTGCCCGAACTGCCACGATGAAGCGCCGTTTCTCGGCGAGTTGTACAAGAAATACCGGAGCCGGGGACTCGAGATCGTCAGCCTCTCGTTCGAGGAAGAAGCGCAGCTGAAGAATCCGGTGCGCCTGCGGGCGTTCATGAAGCGCTACGGCATCGAATACACCGTGCTGATCCCTGGCGAGCCGAAGGAACTGGCCGAGCGCGTGCCGCAGGGCGTGAACCTCAGCTCGTTCCCGACGACGTTCTTCATCGGGCGCGATGGCCGGGTGCGGGCGGTCCACGCCGGCTTCCCGGGCAAGGCCAGCGGCGAATTCCACACGCAGGCGAAGGAAGAGTCCACGGCGACGGTCGAGCGCCTGCTGGCCGAAAGCGCGCAAGCCTCCTCCTCTAAGTGATCGATCCGCACACAGCGGTCGGCGAGGTCCACCTCACCATTTCGGACCTCGACCGATCGCTTCGGTTCTATCAGAATCAGCTCGGGTTCACCGTCCACACCCGTAGCGATCGGATCGCCAGACTCGGCGCCGGCGGTGCGGACCTGCTCGTGCTGTCGCAGTGCGAGGATGCTCCGCGCGTCCGCGGCACCACCGGCCTGTATCACTTCGCCATCCTCGTGCCGTCGCGCGCCGATCTCGCGCGCGCCCTGCGGCGCCTCGTCGACACCGACACGGTCATGCAAGGCGCCGCGGACCATGGCGTCAGCGAGGCCCTGTATCTGGCCGATCCTGACGGCAACGGCATCGAGGTCTACCGCGATCGCCCACGAGAGCAATGGCCGTACGTCGGCGGCGAGCTGCGAATGCGTGCGGATCCGCTGGACGTGGAGTCCATCCTCGCGGAGCGCGCCGGCGGCGACGGCGCGGGATTGGCGCCGGAGACGACGATCGGTCACGTGCACCTGCACGTTTCGCGGCTGGCCGAGGCCGAGCGGTTCTACGTCGACGTCCTCGGCTTCGAGCTGATGCAACGGTACGGTCCGAGCGCGCTCTTCGTATCGGCCGGCGGTTATCATCATCATTTCGGGTTGAATACGTGGGCCGGCGTCGGCGCGCCGCCGCCGCCTCCCGGCGCGCTGGGCCTGCATCACGTGAACGTGCGGATGACCATGCAGGGCGCGGCCGCCGTCGTCGAACGTCTGCAGGCGGCGGCGGTGCGGTTCGAATCGAGAGCCGAAGGTGTGCTGGTTCACGATCCCGCCGGCAACGCGATCCTGCTGACGACCATCGCATAGCCGCGCCAGAACCGCGGCTAACCGGTGCGAGCCAGGGGACAGGGTTATGCGAGTTGCCGTCGTGTCGGACATCCACGGAAACTTCACCGCGCTCGAGGCGGTCATCGCTGACGTCAAGGACGCCGGTGCGGACCTGGTCGTCCATGGCGGCGATCTCCTGGGCGGCGGAGCACGTCAGCGGGAGGTGATCGATCGGATTCGGGACCTCGGCTGGCCCGGAGTGTTCGGCAACGCCGACGAGATGCTGTGGAATCCGGATCTGGTCGCCCAGCATCTGTCCGCGCCGGCATATCAGCGGATGCGCGACATCGTTTTCCAACACATTGCCGTCACGGTTCATGAAATCGGGCCCGAGCGACTGGCGTGGCTGAGGGCGTTGCCTCTTCGCTGGTCCGCGAACGATCTGGCAGTCGTCCACGCGGGTCCAGACGACGTGTGGCGCAGCCCCTCTGCGAAGGCATCGGACGAGGAGCTCGCGGCGACATACGGCACGCTCGGTAGCTCCTGCGTGGTCTACGGTCACATCCATCACCCTTTCGTTCGCCGGTTGCCGTTGTTGACGGTCGCGAATGCGGGCAGTGTCAGCCTGTCCTACGACGGCGACCCACGGGCCGCCTACGCGCTCGTCGACGACGGCGAGGTCACGATCCGGCGCGTCGCGTACGACATCGAGCGCGAGGCGCGCGACCTCGCCGCTGTCCGCTTCCCATTCGCGTCGTGGATCGCGGCCATGCTCCGCGGCGGCACATTCCTGCCGCCGCCAGCCGACGACGAAGCGTGAAGGTGGGATGATCGACGCGCGTTTCGTCGAACGGCTACGCGAGGCGCGACGGATCCTGATCGTCTCCGGCGCCGGCGTGTCGACTGCTAGCGGGATACCGGACTTTCGCGGACCGGGCGGCGTGTGGTCGCGACGGCGTCCGGTGTACTACGACGAGTTCCTGGCGTCCGAGCCGGCGCGGATCGAGTACTGGGACTTCAAGCTGGAGACATGGGAGATTTATCAGCGCGCCCGTCCCAATGCGCTTCACGCGGCGGTCGTCGCGCTCGAGCGGGCGGACAAGGTTCTGGCCGTGGTGACGCAGAACGTCGATGGTCTCCATCGCCGCGCCGGCACGTCGCCTGAGCTGCTCGTCGAGCTGCACGGGACCGATCTCGTGGTCGAGTGCCAGGCGTGTCACCAGACGAGCGACCCCGGACCGCATTTCGAACGCTTCAGGGAGACGAGACGTCCGCCGACCTGTGCCTGCGGCGGGCCGCTCAAATCGGCGACGATCAGCTTCGGTCAATCGCTGCGCGAGGAGGATCTCGAACGGGCGAGCCGTGCGGCGTTGCGGGCCGATCTCGTGCTGGCGCTGGGTTCGACGCTCTCGGTGCATCCGGCGGCCGCGGTGCCGCTGCTGGCCGCCGAACGCGGGACGCCGTACGTCATCGTGAATCGAGGACCGACCGCACACGACGCGCACCCCTCGGTGACGCTGCGGCTCGAGGGGGACGTCACGACGATCGTTCCGGCGGCCGTGGCCGCCGCGCTATTCCTTGTCGTGTTTCTGGCGGTACTCTTCGTCGGCGATCAGCGCGTCCTTGCGGGCCGCGATCTGCCGTTTCCGGCTGTCTCTGGCGGCCGCCTGGGTTTTCTCGGCGTAGCTGAGCGCGAACGTGGACAACAGCCGCTCGATATCGCGGCTCTGGCACGACGGACACGCGGGGCTGTCGTCGCCTGTCCGCACGAGCGTTTCGAATTCGTGGCCGCAACCGCGGCAACGGAAATCGTAGAGGGGCATCCTTACGGCTGCTTCGATTTCTTGGCGGCCTCTTCGGTTTTTTCCTTCAACCGCGCGCCGCGCAGGATGTTGCCCATCGCGTAGTTTCCCTCGTGGCACGCGTACTCGTACATGAGGTCGTCGGTGAGCGGCCACGCGTATTCCGCCGTCCACGGCCGCGTCCACGTCTCGGGGTCCTCGATGGTGAACTGATAGCGCAGGGTTCGGGCGTCGAGACGCGTGAAGCGCTCGGTGACCTTCAGGTGCTGCGACGATCCGCGGAACCGCGTCTTGTCGCTGAAGTTCGTCGTCTCGACGACGAGCGTGTCGCCATCCCAGCGGCCGATCGAGTCGCCCAGCCACTTCCTGACGGTCGGCGGCGGATGCTGTCCGTTCATCCGGACGACGCGCGCGTCGTGGACCATCTCGGTGAGGATCATCACGTGATCGCGCGTCTGCACGATCTGGTGCAGGTTGTTGTAGAAGTAGGTCGGCAGAATCGGCGGACCCGATGTCGAGCTGAAGCCGACCAGGCACCGTTCGGCAAGCGGACGAATCTCCGGGTCGTTGTAGGCCTCGGGCCCTTCGAACCCCGGATCCTCCTCCCGCGCAGCCTGGTCCGACGTCGGGCGGCTGTAATCGCCCGCCGTTCGGCGCTGCCGCGCCGCTTCGGTGAGCGGCGGCACGCGACCGTCCGCGGGGTCGATCAACAGCGACGCGCGCTTCTGGCCGTCGATCATCGTGAAGTGCGATCCGGGATCGAGCCAGAAGTTGTTGTAACCGCCGACGTTGCCGTACGGTCCCGGCGTGCCGTCGCCGCCTTTCGGCGGCGCCTGGCGGTTACCGTCGATCGCCGCGTTCAGGCCGGCGCTGCGCTGCGCGACCTGCGCCTCGCGCTTCTTCGCCTCTTCTTCGGTGAGCACGAGTGGCGAGCCGGCGGCACGCTCGAGCGGCGTCAGCGTGCCGAGGTCGTAGGTGCCCTGCAGATCGGGATGGCCGTCGGCCATGCGTGGAATGCCACCAGCGGGGGCCGGTTTTTTCGCCGGCGTCTGAGCCGCGACGCCGGCGACCAGCAGCGGAATCGCGAACACGGTCAGGATACGTTCGCGCATATGTTCCTCGTACTCCAGTACGTACGTAGTGTCCGGCTTTAGCCGGACCTACGCGATCGTCTTTGGCCGGACCTACGCGATCGTGACCTTGCGCGTTACCTGCGAGTTCTCTTCGAGGAACGATTTCTTCGACTCGAGCTCCGCCGGCGTCGGCTGCACTTTGCCGTTCATCTCCGTGACGCGAGACACCAGCGCGTGCTCGCCTGGCGTCGCGCCGTTCCAGGTGTAGGTGAACAGCTTCCAGCCGAACTTGTCCTTGGTCGTGGGGTCCAGCGTCGCCGGCTGCCACGGGCCTTCGTCCACCTTGACCTCGACCGACTTCAGCGGCGAGCCGTCGTTGAGGATGACGCCAAGCACCTTGTAGCTGGCGCCGTTCTTCGTCACCCGCGCGATGAACGACTTCGGGTTCATGTGCGTGACCGCGGTTTCCTTCCACTTCACCTCGCCGTCGATGGTTTCGCCGCGAAGCGTGCGATACCATCGCGCCTGGTACTTACCCAGATAGGCGTCTTCCTGCACGTGGATCTGCGCCAGCCACTTGACGTTCGCGACGCCGTACCAGCCGGGAACGATGAGACGCAGCGGCGAACCCTGATGCTTGGTGAGCGGCTCGCCGTTCAGCGCCCAGGCGAGGAACGGTTCGGCCGACATCGCCTTCTCGCGATTGAGACTGCGTCCGAACTGCTGATCGAGCTTGAACTTCTGCGTGCGCCACTCGATTTCCTCTTCGCCGTGATCGGCGCCGAAGAACACGAACTCGCGCGCCGCCGCCTTGACGCCGGCTGCATCGAGGACGGTCTTCAGCGGAACGCCGGTCCACTTGCCGTTTCCACACAGCCCGTTGAGCGGCCCGCGATTGCCCGAGCACTCGAACCCCGCCACCAGCTCCACGGTGCCCAGCTTCTTGAGATCGTCGAGCGACAGCGCCTTGGGCCGGTCCACCAGCCCCGACACCTTCAACTTGAACGTGGCCGGGTCGACGTCGGGGTGGCCGTAGTGCTGCGTGGTCGCGAACTTGTCTTTCGGCGTGAACGGCCCCTCGATGGTCCGAATGTCCAGAAGCCGCCGATCGGGCCCAGGCTCGAACCGCTGGTTATCCGGGATATCGGTGAACTTGACGACCGTCTCGCCCTGCGCGAGCGCGGGAAGAACCCAGTCTGGGA
>Ga0207658_10003722_pt1 | contig 10739 bp, 11 predicted proteins | sample KBSS33metaG_FD_184322 | JGI IMG/M metagenome (GOLD analysis project Ga0207658, IMG submission 184322) | Switchgrass rhizosphere microbial communities from Kellogg Biological Station, Michigan, USA - KBS S3-3 metaG (SPAdes) (version 2) | ecosystem: Host-associated > Plants > Roots > Rhizosphere...
TGCGCGCCAATCGGGTTGAAGTAACGCAGGATGACCAGTCGCTCGCCAGGCGAGCCGCGGGCGGAATCGATCAGCATCCGCTCGCATGCGAGCTTCGAGGCCCCGTAGGGATTCGTGGGGTCGGTCGCCGCATCCTCTCCCACCGGACACGCGGCGGGCTCGCCGTACACGGTTGCCGATGAGCTGAACACGAACGGGCGGCCCTTCGTGGCGGCCCGCACGTTCGCAGTGCCCACCAGATTCACACGACCGTAGAGGTCTGGCTCCCGTACCGACTCGGCAACGCCTTTGCGTCCCGCGAGATGCACCACGCTCTCGATGGACTCGCCTTCGATGGCCTGCCCGAGCGCGCGCGAGTCGGCGATATCGATCCGCGCAAAGCGCGGGCGCCGCCCTGCGATTTGCGCGATTCTCTCGATTACGTCATGCCGGCTGTTGGAAAGGTCGTCCACGATCAGAACGTCGAGACCGTGCGCGAGCAACTTCACGCAAATGTGCGAGCCGATATAGCCGCACCCTCCGGTGACGAGCACGCTCACCGCAGGCCTTTGTCCAACCAAGCGGAGTTCACATGGACCAGCGGATCGTTATCGATCGCGGATGCGGATGCGAGAAGAGCCGGGGCGCGCAGCGTCGCACGGAGGAAGGAGAGAGGGCCTCCTCGCGGCATTTGCGGGACAGGGCTCCTACGAGGGTCTCGTCGATCTGTCGAATATTCCGCATCGGATGGGACCATGATCTCATGGCGCGGAGCAGCGGCCGGCGCCAGAATTGGGTCACGCCTGCTGAAGGAAGGATCACAAGTCGACGCTTTCGGGACTTCCCTTCGCAGGCCGGTGAAACAGGAGCATGCATCATGTCGCAGAACGGTCTTACGCTGTCCACCATCGATCGCATCGCGATCGCCGTGACCTTTGTCGCGATTTTCGCCTCCGTCGGTGTGGTGGGATTTGCCATGCCGCAACCTACGCTGTCGACCGTCGCCTGTGCGACCACCGCGATCCACGAGGTTCGCATGATTGCCAAAGGCGCGGCTTCGCGTGGCCTCCAGTTTGCGCGCGCGGCATCCGGGCATCTGCCGCTGCAGTAGGGGGTACACGCGCACTGCGGAATCCTCCATCCGCAGCGCCGAAGATAGCGTCGTGTGCCGTCCGAAGGGCCCTGTCGGCCAGGCCAGCTGCTCGCCACGATCGTAGTTCGGATCGTTGGGAGCTCTGGGTCTCGGCAGCGATTGGGAGCACGACGGATCCACGACGGCCGGGCAGCGGGATAATATCGTACCCATGGGCCCTCTTGCCGGCGTGCGCGTGCTGGAATTCGAGGCGATCGGTCCCGCGCCGTTCTGCGGCATGATGCTGGCGGACATGGGTGCCGACGTCGTGCTCGTCGACCGGACCGAGGATGCGGGCCTAGGACTCGGCCGCGAGCGGTGGTCCGACCTGATGTTGCGCGGACGGCGGTCGGTGACGCTCGACCTCAAGACGCCAGGCGGGCTGGCTGCCGCCCTCGAGCTGTGCGACAGGGCCGATGTCGTCGTCGAGGGATTCCGGCCCGGCGTAATGGAACGCCTGGGGCTCGGACCGGCAACGCTGCTCGCCCGTCATCCGCAGCTCATCTATGGCCGCATGACCGGCTGGGGCCAGGAAGGACCGCTCGCCGCGCGTGCCGGGCACGACATCGACTACATCGCGCTCTCCGGTGTGCTGCACGCGATCGGACGCGCCGGCGGCGCACCGGTTCCTCCGCTCAACCTCGTCGGCGATTTCGGCGGCGGCGGCCTGCTGCTTGCATTCGGCATCGCTTGCGCGTTGTTCGAGGTGCAGCGCTCGGGAAAGGGACAGGTGATCGATTCCGCAATGATCGACGGTGCGTCGCTTTTGACCACGATGTTCTGGGGCATGCGGGCGGCCGGACGCTGGAGCGACACGCGAGGTGGAAACTTCCTCGATTCCGGCGCGCCATGGTATGACACCTACGAAACAAAGGATGGGCGGCATGTTGCGGTCGGCGCGATCGAACCCAAGTTCTACGCGGAGCTGATCGAGCGGCTCGGCATCGGCGCCGGCGACTTGCCGCCGCAGAACGATCCCGCCACGTGGCCGCAGCTGCGACAGCGCTTCGCCGCCGTCTTTCGCACCAGGACGCGAGACGAGTGGGCGACGATCTTCGAAGGATCGGACGCCTGCGTGGCGCCGGTGCTGACCTTCGCGGAAGCGGAGCGCCATCCGCATGCACGGTCGCGTGGCAGTCACGTCAACCCGGGTAACGTGACACAGCCGGCCCCCGCCCCGCGATTTTCGGCAACGCCCGGTACGGTGCGCGGTCCGCCGCCCGAACGGGGTATGCTCGGGCGTGATGCGCTGCTCGACTGGGGCTTCTCGCCGGACGCCATCGATCGGCTGGTGAGGAACGGTGTGGGGTTCCAGGGATAGCACCGGGGCATGTCTGCCCGAACGCTCGACGGGGTGGGACGTCCGGTTGTCATCTGCAACGAGCATTGACGATGGAGGTACCGATCATGCCCAACCAGCTCACCGATATCCTGCTCAAGCTCGACGGCATCGACGGCGAGAGCACCGTGCGGGGCCACGAGAAGGAGATCGCCGTCCTCTCCTACGAGCAGGTTGTGGATGTCGACGTCATCCACAGCGGGGGTGGAGGCGGCGCATCGTCGGGCAGGGCGAGATTTTCGGGCGTGCGCTTCCGCAAGAACGTCGATATGGCCTCGATCCCGATACTGCTCGCCTGCTGCTCGGGCACGCACATCAGGGAGGCCCGGTTCACGTTTCGTCGTGCTGCCGGCGGCTTCGAGTTCTACAAGGTGACGCTCGACGACGTGCTGGTGACGCACGTGGGGGAGCGGGCGGGCACCGGTGCGCAGTATCCGCTGTCATTCGATACGCTGCAGGCGGGCGATCCGGCCGACGGATTCCTGGACGAAGTCGCGCTCAACTTCTCTCGCATCCGCTGGGAACATCGTGCGCAGCGTCCTGACGGATCGGCCGGGACCACCACCAGCGGTGGATGGGACGTCCGGTCGAACACGAGACTCTAGGTCGAACGTGGCGCACGGGCATGGTCTTGACGTGAACGGCGCGCTCATCCTGCATGCGCAGCCAGGCTCCTGCCGATAGTGCCGCACGCAGCAGCGGTGCGCTGTCCGCGCCGCTCGAAGTGGAGGTGGTGATCGAGGTCCCGCGCGGGAGCTTCAGGAAACGCGGGTCCACCGGTCATGTCGATTTCATTTCACCGTTGCCCTGTCCGTTCAACTACGGATCCATTCCGCGTTACATAGGATTGGAGGGCGACCTCCTGGACGCCGTCGTGCTGGGTCCGCGCCTCCCGCTCGGTGCGCGCACACGAACCCTGGCCTGGCAGGCCCTTACGCTGATCGATCGCGGCATGGCGGACGACAAGGTCATCTGCTGCGATCGTGCGCCGAGCCCCTCCGAGCTGCAGCACGTGCTGCGGTTCTTTCGCTTTTACGCCCGGTGCAAGGGAATCCTGAACGTCTGGCGACGACGCACGGGGAGAAACGCCTGCGAAGGGTGGTGCGGCGCCGACTTCGCGTTTGCGCGGGCGCGCCTCCGCAGCCCCCAATGGCACGGGCCGCCAATCGATTTCTGAGTTGGCGGACCGGTACCTGCGAACGCGGAAGTGCGTCTCGCGGCGGATGCGCCGACGGCGTGCGGCGACCCGCGAGCGCTCCCTACTCGTCGACGCGCCGGCGCGCCGCCTTGATCTTGCCGCGCAGCACCTTGCCGTCCACGCGCCGGCGCTCTGCGCCCTTGGTGGGCCGCGTGGGCTTGCGTACCCGCGGAACCGCGGCCGCATCGTCGATCAGCGCCTGCAAACGCGCCATCGCATCGTCGCGGTTGCGGTCCTGGCTGCGGTAGCGCTGCGCCTTGATGACGATTACTCCGTCGTCGCTGATGCGCTGGTCGCCGAGCACGAGAAGGCGCGCCTTGACGGCCTCGGGCAGGTGCGATGCGCGGACGTCGAAGCGCAGGTGCACGGCGCTCGACACCTTGTTGACGTTCTGGCCGCCGGCGCCCTGCGCGCGGATCGCCGTCCACTCGACATCCGCGGGATCGATCGCAAGCGGCGTCACGAATGATCCCGCATCATGCCCGCGCATGTCCGGACACGACGGTGCCGGCATCCGGGGACAAGCGCAAGTGCACCAGCGGCGATACGACCGACACCAGCGCGATGGCGAGGAAGGCTGGCCAGAAATCGGCGGCGACGATCGTCGTGTGACCTTGCAGCACGCTCGAGATCTCGAGGAAATACGCGCCGACCGCAATGCCCATGCTTTGTGAGAGGCGCTGCGCCATGCTGGAAAAGCTCGCCGCCTGGCTCATGCCCGGCGGCGAGATGTCGGCGAACGAGATCGCCTGCAGCGCCGTGAATTGCAGCGAACGCAGGCAGCCTGAGGCGAGCAGCACGATCGCAATGATCGCGTGCGGCGTCGCCGCCGTGAATAACGCGAAGACCGCGATGCTGGCCGATGCCACGACACCGTTCACGACGAGGACGGTGCGAAATCCCCAGCGCCTGAGAATGGCCACGGTCAGCGTCTTCATGAACATCGCACCGACGGCCGTCGCGCACGTCAGTATGCCGGACTGCAGCGGGTTGAGCCCGAACCCGATCTGCAGCAGCAGCGGAAGCAGGAACGGCGTTGCGCCAAGCCCGATGCGAAAGAGACTTCCCACCATTACGCCGTGGAAGAACGTCGGCAGCTGCAGGAGCTTGAGGTCGAGCACCGGATGGGGCGTGCGCCGCGCGTGCCGGACGTAGGCGGCGAGTGTCGCGGCGCCGACAACGATGCACGCAGCCGTCACGGCAGGGGGCAGCAGATGACCGCCAAGCGCCGACAGGCCCAGCATCAGAAGCGACAGCCCCACGCCGGAAAGTGCGAAGCCGCGCAGGTCGAAGGCGGGAATTTCCGCCTCGCGGATGTTCGGAATGTGCCGCAGCACTAGGTACAGGCCTAGCACGCCGATCGGAACGTTGATGATGAAGATCCAGCGCCAGTGGAAGTACACCGTGATCGCACCGCCCAGCGCGGGACCGAACACCGGACCGAGCAGGGCCGGGATCGTCAGGTAGTTGAGCGCCGCGACATACTCGTGCTTCGGCACGGCGCGCATCAGCACGAGGCGTCCTACCGGAACCATCATCGCGCCGCCCATTCCCTGCAGGAAGCGGGCACCGACGAACGCGGGCAGGCTGTTGGACGCGGCGCAGAGGAGCGATCCGCCGACGAACACGCCGATCGCAATCGCGAACACCGTGCGCGAGCCGTAGCGATCGGCGATCCACCCGCTGATGGGGATGAACACCGCGAGGCTCACGAGGTAGGACGTGAGGGCGAGCTTGAGGGCCAGCGGGTTTTCGCCGATCTCCTTCGCGATGGCGGGAAGCGACGTCGTGATGACCGTCGAATCCATGTTCTCCATGAACAGCGCGCACGCGACGATCAGGGGAATCAGAACGGCGCGTTGCACGGGGCTCGCGAGTCAGAGGCCGGGGCGCGGCGAATGCGACGCCCGCGGTGGGGATGAATCGACAAGTTGGGGTGATGCCAGCGACGGGATCGCCGGCTCATGGTCGAAGCGCACGAGTATAAGCGAGCGCTGCTTGCGCTTCGGCTTGCCGCAACTCCTGCAAGGCGCGATCCGGTGAACGCGCCGTCGGCGCTGCCGACGAAGTCCGAATCAGCGCTTGCGCATGCCGCCGGGCGCGTGCATCGGTGGAGGCGGTCCCATGTGGCGGCCGCCGCGGCCGGGATTGAAGCGGTGGCCGTTGGGTGGGCGCACGACCACGAAGCTCGCCGGATAGCCCCACCCATACGCACAACCGTACCAGGATGGATTGCAACCGCCTGCGTAAGCGTAGTCGGCCTGCGGCGCGTAGTCCGGCGGCGGCCCCGCATAATCGTTGACATACGATGGTGGCGGCGGCGCCGCGACGACCCGATACTCGACGGCCGGCGGCTGCCGCCTGGCATTGTCCACCTGGTCCTGCAGCTGTGCGACACGATCTGCGAGGGCCTGCATGTCGGCCTGGCGCTCCGCTTCGCGCGCCGCCTCGTTCACCACCGGCGCCTTGGGCGGATTGAGGTGCACCACGTTCGTGATGCGCGCCCCCGGGGGCGGATCGAGATTGCTGATGTTGACCTTGCCGGATGCGTCGACCCACGTGTAGACGTCCGCGTGCGCAAGCGGTAAGCCGAGACTGCCGGCGATCGCAACCAGCCAAGCCGCCCGAAGGAGTCGAATGCGCATGGGCAATTCCCTGTACATGACAATTGTATGCCCGCGCGTCCCGATTGGATAGCGTCCGGGTCCTCGATACCGGGAGCGCATTTTTTCGAACCCGCGGCGCGGTGCGGCGGGGCAGCGTTCAGAATGTGTAGAGAAGTCCAGGCCGGCAGGTTCTGTTTTCAGAGGGGCGGAAATGCGGGTCGCGAGCTGAATGCATCGCGAGCGGGACAACGGCTGATACCGCGATGGCTCGCGTAAGATAATCTTCGTGCACGATTGCGACGTCCTGATAGCCGGGGCCGGGCCCACGGGCCTCGTGCTGGCGCTATGGCTTGCACGACTCGGCGTGCGAGTGCGTATCGTCGACAAGGTGGCCGAGCCCGGCACCACCTCGCGCGCCATCGGCGTCCAGGCGCGCACGCTCGAGTTCTACGACCAGATCGGCCTCGCCGACGAGATCATTGAGCGTGGACTCAAGTTCAGCGCAGCCAACCTGTGGGTGAAAGGTCGCCAAGTCGCACGGATCAGGTTTGGCGACATGGGGATCGGGATGAGCCCGTATCCCTACATGCTGATGTTTCCACAGGACGAGCACGAGCGCGTCCTGATCGCACGCTTGCGTGATGCCGGCGTCGGCGTCGAGCGGCCCGTCGAGCTCGTGCGTTTCGACGAACGTGGCGACCGCGTCATCGCAGAGCTGAAGCACGCCGATGGCCGCACGGAAACCTGCTCGACGGCTTATCTCGCAGGCTGCGACGGCGCCCGCTCGGTCGTTCGCGAAGTCCTGAAGACCGGATTTCCCGGCGGGACCTACGCGCACATCTTCTACGTGGCCGACATCGTCGGCTCGGGACCGGTCATGAACCACGAGCTCCATGTCGCGCTCGACGACGCGGCGTTCCTGGGCGTGTTCCCGATGAAAGGGGAAGGTCGGGGCCGGCTCATCGGCACGGTCAAAGACACGGCAGTGAGCGCCGAGCGCCCGTTGGAGTGGTCCGACATCGGCAGCTCGGTCCTCGAGCGGCTGGGGATCAGAGTCGAGCATGTGAACTGGTTCTCGACCTATCACGTGCACCATCGGGTGGCGGCTAACTTTCGTGTCGGCCGCGCGTTTCTGCTGGGGGACGCGGCCCACATTCACAGCCCCGTCGGCGGGCAGGGTATGAACACGGGGCTGGGGGATGCCGTCAACCTGGCGTGGAAGCTCGCGGCGGTCTTGCAGAATCGCGGCTCGCCGCGTTTGCTCGACACGTACGAGCCGGAGCGAGTTGCGTTCGCGAAGCGCCTCGTCGCCACAACCGATCGTGTCTTTCAACTCGCGACGGGCGACGGCGCGCGCGCCCGCTTCATGCGCACCCACATCGTGCCCTACGTGATGCCGATGGTCTTTTCGTTCGCCGCCATGCAGCGCTTCATGTTCCGCACGATTTCCCAGACGGCGATCGAGTACCGCCGCAGCGCGCTTAGCATCGGCGGCACCGGCCGCATCCGGGGCGGCGACCGGTTGCCATGGATCGAACAGGCCACCGGCAACTCGCCCGGCTCCGACAACTTCAGGTCGCTACGGGCACTCGATTGGCAAGTGCACGTCTACGGCAGCGCATCACCGTCTGTTGCTGCGCTGTGCAAGACGCATCGCATCGATCTGCACGCATTTCCCTGGCGCGATCCGATGGGCGGTGTAGGCCTCGTCAAAGACGCAGCGTATTTGCTGCGGCCGGACGCGTATATCGGCTGCATGGACGCGACGCCGGCCGGCAGAGAAATCGCGACATATCTCGAAACGTGGGGCGTGCATCCGCTTGCCGTGAATGCGTGAGAGAGATCGGGCACCAGGCGGCGATGAGCCGGTGCGATGTCATCTTGCGAGAACGACGGTCCATGGGCCTGCGAGCCGCCGGCCAATCCCGAATACAGCGGCGCCTAGCGCGACTTCCTGCTCTTCTTCGCGGGCGGATTCCACATTGCACCCGTCCAGAACCGAACCATCTGCTCGCGCTGCGCGGCCATCATGCGTGCCGCCTGGCGGTGCGCTTCCGCAGTCGCATGGCCTCGCGCCGTGCCGAGCATACGATTGGCGCCGGACAGCCACATGCTCATGAAGGGATTTTTCTGAAGCCAGGGATTTTTCATGGTAGACAGCTCGAAAGAAGGGGGACCTCGCACTCTAAGCCGTCATCACATCGATGAATAGAGGCGATGTCCTACACGCCCCCGTGCACGGCGGCGTGCGCGGTAACGCTGGCCGAAATCCTGCGGGAAAATCCGGGCGACGTCGGAGCGGTGCTCGCGGTGTTCGTCTACAGGGGGCGGCTCGAAGGCGACGCTCCGGAGCCGATGGTCACAGGCCGCAGGTAATTTGCGCCGGCGGGCCACGCGATCCTCATCGCGCGGCCACGGATTGCTCCGCCGACCAGCCGCCGCCCAGCGCCTTCATGAGATCGACGCTGGCGGCGAGTTGCGCCTGCCGGTTGATGATCTGCGCAAGCTCGGCCTCATTGACGGTACGTTGCGCGTCGAGCACGTCGAGGAACGGCGACAAGCCCGACGTGTAGCGCCGGTTGGCGAGACGTAACGCGTTCCGCGCAGCGACGACGCGCGCATCGTGATCCACGGCCGCAGCGGTCGTCTGCTGCACGTCGGTCAGGGCGTCCGCGACCTCGCGAAATCCGGTCTCGATGGATTTTTGATAGGCCGCGAGCATCTCGCGGTCCTTTGCTTCCTGCCCTGCGACAACGGCCTGGCGCCGGCCCGCGTCGAAGATCGGCTGCGACAGCACGAAACCGATGGCCCAGATGCGCGAGCCATAGTGAAGCAGGCTCGACAGGCTCGCGCTCTCCGCACCGAAGTCCCCGGTCAGCGAAATCGTCGGCAGCAACGCTGCGCGCGCGACGCCGATCTCGGCGTTGGCGGCGATCAAGTCCTGCTCGGCGCGACGGATGTCGGGGCGGCGCTCGATCAGCGACGAGGGCAGTCCCGGCGGCGGTTCCGGCGGAAGCGGGATGCGGTCGAGGCCGGCTTCCTCGATCCGGAGATCCAGGCGTCCCGTGAGCGTCCCCAGAAGGTGTTCCGCGGTGTAGCGGAGCCGCACCAGCAGCTTGAGTTGGGCCGAGGCCTGCGCACGTAGTCCCTCCGCCTGTGCGACATCGAGGTCGGACGCGACGCCGCCGCGCGCCCGGCGCTGGACCAGGGCCAGGGACTCTTCACGCGAGCGCAACGTCTCCCGCGTGGCGATGATCTGCGCATCGAGCGAGCGGAGCGAGAAATAGGTCTGCGCCGTATCGCCTGCCAGCGTCAGCGCGACGACGTCCTTGGCGTAGTAGGTGCCAAGCGCCTGGGCCCGCGCCGCTTCCGCCGCGCGGCGCAGCCGCCCCCAGAAATCGAGCTCGAAAGACGTGGAGATGGCCAGCCGGAAATCGTTGCGGATGGGCAGCGAGCCCGGCGAGAGCAGAGCCGGATTGGAACGCGCCCGCCCGCCGAACCCGTTCAACCCGAACTCGGGGAACATCAAGGCATCGACTTCCCGTACTGTGGCATCGGCCTCTTCTATCCGGGCGACGGCGATGCGAATATCGGTATTGTTGGTGAGGGCTGCCGCGACGAGATCGTCGAGCGTCGGATCCTTGTAGAGCGTCCACCAGTCCGGTGCCACGGTCGGCGCCGTGACATCGGCCGTCGCGGTTGGAAACGCCGCGGGCAGCGCGATATTGGGCCGCTGATAATCCGGCCCCACCATGCAACCGGTGAGAGCGAGCGCAAAAATGCCCGCGACATACCGGCGCGATCTCACGTCGGCGTCTCCGCGAGGCGCGGCGGTGCGTCGGGCAGCGACGCCGACTCGCGCCGCCGCAGCAGAACGTAGAACAGCGGGATGAACAGCGTCGCCACGAACGTCGCGATCAGCATGCCGCCGAACACGCCGGTGCCCATCGAGCGCCGGGCGGCTGCACCGGCACCCGTCGCCAGGACGAGCGGCAGCACACCGAGCACGAACGCGACCGACGTCATGACAATCGGCCGGAAGCGAAGCCGCGCTGCTTCGATCGCCGAGTCGAGCTTGCTCATGCCTTCAGCCTGCTTTTGCGCCGCGAACTCGACGATCAGGATCGCATTCTTGGCCGCAAGTCCGATCAGCACCACCAGGCCGATCTGGAAATAGACGTCGTTGTTCATGCCGCGAAGCGTGACGGCGACGAGCGCACCAAACAGCGCAAATGGCACCGAAAGCAGGACCGCGGCAGGCAGCGACCAGCGCTCGTAGTTGGCGGACAGGATCAGGAACACCATGATGAGCGCGAAGCTGAAGGCGATGACCGAAGCGGAGCCGATGCGCTTTTCCTGGTAGGCCTGCCCCGTCCACGCCATCGTGTATCCGGGTGGCAGCGTTTTCGCCGCCACCTCTTCCACCGCGCTGATCGCCTGGCCCGAGCTCACCGACGGCGTGTTGCTCCCGATGACCTTGGCGGC
>Ga0207658_10003732_pt1 | contig 10723 bp, 9 predicted proteins | sample KBSS33metaG_FD_184322 | JGI IMG/M metagenome (GOLD analysis project Ga0207658, IMG submission 184322) | Switchgrass rhizosphere microbial communities from Kellogg Biological Station, Michigan, USA - KBS S3-3 metaG (SPAdes) (version 2) | ecosystem: Host-associated > Plants > Roots > Rhizosphere >...
CGAGCGGTTTGACGGGCCGAGGCTGCACCCCCGCGGAGCTGACCGTGAAATAGTCGCCCGTGAACGCGACATCCTGCTGCTCCAGAACGGATCTCAACAGCCGCAGCGATTCGTCGAACACACCGGCGCGCTCGCCGTCGGGCACCACGAAGATCTCGCGTTCGGCCGGAATCGCCGACCGCAGACCGAATACCGGCAGCACACGTTTCGGTGCGAGTCCGGCCAGCGACGCCAGTTGCTTGGCCACCAGAACGGGATGGCGGCCGGGTAGCACCGCCACCGAGGTGCCGACCTTCAGATGTGTGGTGCGGGCCAGTGCGAAGGCCATCCCGACGAACGGATCGACGGCTTTCGAATACACCAACTCGGAGAACCAGAGCGAATCGACACCCGTCGCCTCCAGGTGGTCGACGATGCCAGCCAATTGCTCAGGACCTGTGTCCGCGCCCAGCCCGATGCCGAAGCGAATCTTCACGACCCGATGCTAGGTGAAACGGTCTCCGAACCCTTGTGCGCCGTTGCATCAGGGGCCAGAGTGAAAATATGAGCGAACCGTGGATCCGGGGCTGTGTGGTCCAGCGGATCATGTTTCGCGGCGGTCTGGTGCTCAGCCTCGACGACAACGAACTCGTCATCTCGGTGCCCTTCTACTTCACGTTGCCCAAGACCGCGCGCGACGAGGAAGAGGCGGTGCTCATCGATCCGATGATCGCGCGGCCCGAGCATCGTGCGCTGTTCGACTTCGCCGGATCGATATGCACCAACGCGAGCTGGGACGAGGACGGCAGCCTGCATCTGGGGTTCTCCGATGGCCACGAGATCCACGCGCACAGCGACGAGCGCCGCACTGCGTGGGAGCTCTACGGCAAGCGGCATGGCTACGCGGCGTGTCTGGCCCACGGGCAGGTGCGGGTCGTGCGGCACGACCTTCCGGAAGACGAATCCGCGGAGCGATAGGCCTGAAGGACATAACCTGGCGGGCGATGAGATCACGGATGATCGTCTACGCCGCTGCGGCGATACTGCTGACGACGTCCGCGTGCGGTGAGAAGTCGGTATCACAATCGCCGACGGCCGCTCCCCCGTCCACTTCCGCGATCACCAAACCGATCGACGACACCCTCGCGAAGCGACTCGACGCGGCAGTCGACCAGGCCATGACAGCGGCCGGCGTGCCGGGTGCCATCGTGGGTATCTGGGGGCCCGACGGCGACTACGTGCGCGCCTTCGGGGTAGCCGACAAAGCCACCCGGGCACCCATGAAAACCGACTTCTACAGCCGAATCGGCAGTGTGACAAAGACGTTCACGGTCACCGCTATCCTGCAACTCGCAGATCAGGGCAAGCTAGGCCTCGACGACGCGATCGCCGAATTCATCGACGGGGTTCCCCTCGGCAACAGGATCACGTTGCGCCAGCTGGCCAGGATGCAGAGCGGTCTGGTCAACTACACCGCGACTCCGGAGTTCCAGAAGGCGATGTTCGCCGATCCCCGCCGGCCGTTTACCCCCCACGAGTTGATCGATTTCGCGTTCACGCAGCCGAATACGTTCCCGCCGGGCCAAGGATTCGAATACTGCAACACCAACACGGTGCTGCTCGGCATGGTGGTGCAGAAGGTCAGTGGGCAACCGTTGGACGGCTACATCCAGGACCACATTCTGGCCCCATTGGGCATGAGCCACACCAGTTTTCCGACCACCAACGCCTTTCCCGACCCGCACGCACAGGGCTACACCAAGCAGACGGCTGACGGCAAGGAAGCCGTCACCACCGACTGGGACCCGTCGTGGGCATGGGCGGCCGGGGCAATGATCTCGACCCTGGACGATATGCGAATCTGGGCGCCCGCCTTGGCAACTGGCAAGCTGCTCACGCCGCAGATGCAAGAGCAGCGGCTGCAGACGGTCGGTTCGCCCGGCATGCCGCCGCAGGACGGATATGGGCTGGGCATCTTCAACCTCGGCGGCTGGATCGGGCACAACGGAAGCCTTCCCGGCTATCAGACCGTCGTGGTCTACCTGCCGCAGAAACAGACCTCGTTGGTCATCCTGACCAACACGGATATCGAATATCAGGGCGGCGAACCGAGTACCACGCTGGCGACCGCGATCACCAAAGTACTGACGCCGGACCATGTCTACTCGCTTGGTCCGCAGATGCCACGTTGAAAGAGGAACACAGATGCAAGGGTCTGCGACCGTGTCCATGTCGGCGCCCGCCGAGAAGATCTGGAACCTGATCGCCGATGTTCGCAACACCGGCAAGTTTTCTCCGGAGGTGATGGAGGCCGAATGGCTCGACGGGGCCAGCGGACCTGCGGTTCCGCGGACACGTCAAGCGCAACGAGATCGGCCCGGTGTACTGGACCACCTGCCGGGTTACCGCCTGCGAGCCTGGCCGCGAATTCGGCTTCGACGTGCTGGTCGGAGACACGGCCGCCAACACGTGGCACTACAAGCTGACGGCGGCACCGAGGTCACCGAGTCGTTCCGGATGCCGGACAGCCTCTTCACGAAGCTGTTTTCCGTACTTGGCGGCCAACTGCGCCGACGGCGCAACGTGCGTACCACCCTCGAGCGCATCAAAGCTGTGGTTGAAGCGCCCGAGGGTGGCTAGCTAACTGTTACTGGCACGCCTGTTACTGGACGCCAATGCCGAAGATCGGGATCCAGAGGCCGAACAGCCAGATGCCCCACTGGCCGAACCCGTTATCCCAGACTGGGTTGACGTCGTAGCCCCAGTAGTTGAACGGATGCGGCGGGCCGCCGTCCCACTGGAATGCCGGCGGCGGGCCCCAGCCCCACGGCGGCGGACCATTGCGGTCGTCCCACCAGTCGTGGCGGTTGTTGGCCCACCACGGCCCTTTGTCGCCATTCCAATCGGCGCCGTTGTTGCCGCACCACGGCGGGCAGTAGTTGCCATTGCCATTGCCATCGCCATGGCCATTACCGCGACCATTGCCGTCACCGCACCACGGTGGACAGAAATCGTCATGCGGCTTCAGTGGTGCCGGCGCAACCGGGTCGGCGGACGCCACGGCCCCACCGGGTCCGATGACCCCGAAGCCGAGCGCGCCGACGATCATGGCTGCGGACACGAATTTCGACAGCCCCATCGTCAATTAACTCCTACCTTGAAGTTCCGTCGTCGCATGCGACGCCGGAACGTCACTATTCATTCCCAACCTGGAGAAACGCAAACGTCTGCTCCTTTACCGATATCGGCTGTTGCGGCGACGCCGTTACCAATCGGATGTTGTTGGTGGATCAGGATTTTGCGGAAATTAGAGGGCGCGCAGGCGACGGATGCGATCGGCGATTGCTCGCTGTGAAACGTCTGCCTCGCGGGCCAATGCTTCGAACGCATGTGGGCAACCGGGATGCAGGTGCAGCTCGGTTGGCACCCCGGCATCGGACAGCCGGCGTGCGTAGGTGATGTCCTCATCGCGGAAGATGTCGAGGTCGCCGATGTCGATGTAGGTTGCCGGCAGCCCGGTCAGATCCGTCGCGCGCGCAGGGGCGGCGTAGACCGATACGGCGTCGCTAGCGGCGCTCTCGCCCAGCAGCGCCGCCCAGCCGGTGACGTTGTCGTCGTAGGTCCACGTCAGAAACGGCAGCAGGTCCGGATCGGGGGTCTGCGCCCGGTCATCGAGCATCGGATAGATCAAGAGCTGCGCGGCGACGGCCGGGCCGCCGCGATCGCGGGCCAGCAGGGCAACGCCCGCCGCCAGGCCGCCACCTGCGCTGTCCCCCATCAGAGCGATGCGGGCGGGGTCCACGCCGAGGGTCGACGCGTTGTCGGCGAGCCAGCGAAGCGCGGCGTAGCAGTCCTCCACCGGGGTGGGATGCGGATGCTCGGGGGCGACCCGATAGTCCACCATCAGCATCGGCACGCCCGAGGTCGCGACGTATTCGCGCACCGCGAGGTCGTAGACGCGACCGAGGTGTTCGAGGCTGAAGATCATGCCGCCGCCGTGCAGGTACAACACCGCGCTGCCCGACTGAGCGGCCGTGTGGTACCAGCTGAGGTCCAACGTCGCGCCATCATCGGTGGTCAGGGAGTGCTTGTCGACCTCGACTCCGGCGACCGGTTGCCAGGTCGTTGCGACATAGTCGAACATCCGGTGGCCGTTGGTCCGGCGGCTTTCGACGTCGCCGATCGGCGGCGCCTCGGCCTGCCCTACGGCGTCCATCAAGGGGGCGAGCCCCGCCAGCACCTGCGCGTCGATACCGAGTGCCATGCCTGCGACAGTAACGTGGGAGCACGTGGCAGACACCGCAATCGATACGCTTACCGATCGGCGCGTCCCTCCGTTCGCGGCCACCGCCGTAATTCCCATCGCAGCCGTCGTCACAGTTTTGCATTGCGTCGCAAGCACATTGGGCAATGCCCACTGGTTTGACGAGGTGTACATGTTGGCGATCGGCCGTAACCACCTCGACTGGGGGTCCGCCGATCAGCCGCCGCTGGCGCCCGCGCTGGCCGCATTGATGGACTGGCTGGCGCCGGGTTCTCAGCTGATGCTTGCGCTACCCGCCGCCCTTGCGACCGGATGCGCGGTGCTTGTGGCCGGGCTCATCGCCCGAGAACTCGGATGTGACCGTCGCGCACAGGCTTTGACCGCCGCAGTGCAGGCCACCTGCCCGTGGACCACGTTCGCCGGTCATTGGCTGACCCCGTACACGCTGGAACCAGTCCAGTGGCTGCTGCTGTTCTGGTTGCTGGTGCGCTGGATCCGGTTGCGCGACGATCGGTTGCTGATCGGAGCAGGAGTGGTGGTCGGCATCGCGGCGCAGACGAAGTTTCAGGTGCTGCTGCTGTGCGTCATGCTGCTCGCGGCGATGGCGGTGCTCGGTCCACGAGCGTTGTTGCGGCGTCCGCTGCTGTGGGTGGGCGCTGTCGTCGCTGCATTGCTCGCGGCCCCGACGCTGATCTGGCAGTTCGCTCATGGCTGGCCCCAACTCAAGATGGCGCGGGTGGTCGCAGGCGAGGCTGATGCACTATCCGGTGGTCGTCCGGGGATCGCCGTGATGCTGATTGGCTACGCCGGCGTCGCCGGAGTGGCGCTCGTGCTGTACGGGCTGTGGCGGTCGTTCCGCGACGACAAGCTTCGCGAATACCGCTTCATCGCAGCCACTTTCATCGCGATGTACGTGCTTTTCGTGATCACCGCGGGCCGTCCGTATTACCTGATCGGGACCTACGCCCCGCTGGCTGCCATTGGCGCGCTCGGGCTGCAGCGACGCCGCGAAGCGGGTCGCGTGCGGCAACAATGGCTCGCATGGCCCGCCTACGCGCTCAGTGTCGCGCTCGCGATCGGTGCGTTGATCCTGTCCGCGTCTGTCGTCAACTCGGGCGTCGTCGAACAGATGGCGCAGCGCACCGCCGATGCCTACCGGACGTTGCCGCCCGATCAGCGTGCGCGCACCGTGCTCATGGGCGAGTCCTACATCGTCGCCGCCTATATCGACCGGTACGCGGATCGATACCACTTGCCAATCGCCTACAGCACCAACCGCAGTTACGGCTATTTCCCGCCGCCGCCGAACGGCCAGGACAGAGTTCTCTATGTCGGGCGAGACCCGAGTGCACTGTCGCCCTACTTCTCCGAGGTGCGCGCGGTCAGCGATGTCGGCGACGATATGCGCGCGTATCTGCTGACGGGACAACGCCAGTCATGGGATGTGCTCTGGCCGCGGTTGCGCACTTTGACGGTGTCTTGAATCCGCTCCGCTGCGGCCGCCGGGCTGGTAGAACAAGTTCTAGTTCTGCACGGTGAGTCGAAGGAGTCTCTTATGGGTAAGTGGTCACGCGAGGAACTCGAAGAGGCATTCCAGGCTTACCAGCAAGACGTGATCGACGTCGGCAAGACCTGGGACTGGTCAAGCTACGCCGACCATTTCACCGAGGACGCGAAGTACGTCGAACACGCGCTGGGGAACATGGAAGGCCGCGAGAACATCCGCGAGTGGATCGTCTCGACCATGAACATGTTTCCCGGCAGCGAGATGCCGGCGTACCCGGTGGCGTGGTACTCGATCGACGCCGACAAGGGCTGGGTCATCTTCAAGAACATCAACACCATGAAGGATCCCGGCGACGGCAGTGTGCACGGCGCAGCGGTCATCACAGTGCTCGAGTACGCAGGCGACGGCAAGTGGAGCTACGAAGAAGACGCCTACAACCCGATGAACTTCATGCTGATGATCCAGGGCTACATCAAGCGCTGCCACGAACTCGGCACCATCTCCGACGACGCGAAAACCTTTGCCAAGAACATGAACTGGGAACTGGCGTAACGGATTACTCGAGAACGCCGTAGTCGCTCGACACGACGAAGCTGTGGGCGCCGATCACGCAGTGGATGGTGCCCTGGTAGCCCCGTCCGCAACTCGCTTGCCCGTTGTCGAGGCGGTGGCCCTCGAGCAGGGCGTCGACGTCACGGGTGAAGGTCGGTGTGTCGGAGCGAACGTAGTGGGCCGGTGCCCCGGCTTGGACGACAGTCTGGTTCATGCCTTCCGGCACGTCCTTCCCGGGAACCAGGTCGCAGCCGGCCACGGTGCCGTTGGGGCCGATTCCGCAGAAGTGCGACGGCGCTCCCTTGATGCTCTCGGTCTTGAAGAAGATCCAGCCCGGGTCGTCCGGTGTGGTGAAGCGGCCGCGGCCCGGCGAATACCCTTCGATGCCGCCGTGCACCCGCTCGTTCGAATCCATGTGGATCGGCCGTCCGGTCGCCGCGGCCATGACTCTGGTGAATTGGCTTTTCGCCGGCTCTTGCCTGCTGGCCTGATCCACTCCGGGCGGCGTCGGCGGAATGAATCCGATGACGACGGTTGGCCCCTCGGCGTAGGCGTAGCCCTCGCCGTCAGGAGTGTTGAAGTACCGCACCGTGCGCCCGTCGAGTGTCACGGTGTCGTTGCGAGTTTCACCCACCCGCGACAGAAACCCCTGCACAAACGCGCCGGCGTCGCCGGATTCAGCTTGGCCCACAAGGGCTTTCAATACGACGATATCGGTCGACGAAAGGCTGTCCGTCACCTCGGCGGCAACCAGGTCGGACAGACCTGCGACGGCGCCCTCGCCTGCGAGGCCGGGTCCGACCTCGGATGCGCAGATCTCCTTGACCAGGAAGTCGTGAGGCAGATGGTCGGAAAACGCGCTTTGGATGGTCGGCGGGCCTGGCGATCCGACGTCGCAGGACGGCGCCGCGGTCGGCGTGCTCGACGACGGCGAGGCTTGCGGGCTCGATGTGTTGGTCGGGGTCGTTTGTGTCGACTCGCATCCAGCGCAGCACACCAACGCCATCGCAATGGCCACCGAGAATGCTGCGCCCCCGCCCCAGTTCACGATCGCCAACGTATACCTCGCAGCAATCGCACAGGAAGTCTTTTGCGAATTCAAATATTGACGGCTGCGCACCGAAAAGGCGTTCGCTGCTAACGGATTACGAAGTCGTCGGGGTCGAGCTCTCGGGTCCAGGTCCAGTAGTCGACGAGCCGCCACGGGCTCAGGCCGTGTACCTCGCCGAAGCTGTTCTTGTAGAACGAGTGCTTGATCGACGGTTGCGACCACACCAGCCTGCGCATCTCGGCCTGGCTTCTCTCATGCCAGTCGGCCGTTTTGTCCTCGCGCGGTTCCATACTGCGATGCCCGCCTTCGACGAGGAGCTCCAAACACTGTGTGATATAGCGCATTTGGCACTCGGAGTGAAAGATCAGGCTGCCGCCGCTGGCGAGGTTGGTGCCCGGCCCGTACATACAGAAGAAGTTTGGATAGCCGGGCACGGTGATCCCCAGATACGCCGACGGCTGCTCACCCCAACGCTCACTGAGGATTTCGCCGTCTTGCCCGACGATTTTCATGGGCCACAGCATCTTGGTCGCTTGAAAGCCGGTGGCGTACACGATGACATCGGCCGGATAGCGTTCACCGTCCGCGGTGACCACGGCGTCGGATTCGATGCGGTCGATACTCGTCCGGACCAAGTCGACGTTGTCGCGGGTCAGCGTGCGCAACCAGCTGCCGTTGTCCTGCAGGGTGCGCTTGCCTGTCGCCGGGTAGTCGGGCACCACCTTGGCCAGCAGCTCCGGATGGTCGCCAACCTGACTGGTGATCCATTCGGTGAACATGATTCGGGTGATCTCGTTGATCTCGCTGACCGCCTTCTGCTGATCCGGGTAGTCCGGGTCGACGTACGCGGCGGCCAGCCCCTTGTCGCACCCCGGCCAGAACACCAGGAACCGGTACCAGCGGCCGTAGAACGGTAGGTGCCGCAGTGCCCACTGCACGCCCGGTCCGACCGCTTCGTGGTAATTCGGGTTCGGGAACATCCACTGCGCGGTGCGCTGGAACACGGTGAGGTGATCCACGGTGTCCGCGATGGCCGGTGCGATCTGGAATCCGCTGGCACCCGCGCCGATCATCGCGACCCGCTTGCCGCGCAGGTCGACGGAATGGTCCCACTCCGAGGAGTGAAAAGCCGGTCCGGCGAAATCCTGTTGCCCGTCGATGTCGGGAAGGTTCGGCCGGTCGAGCTGCCCGACGGCGCTGATCACCGCTCGCGCCGACAACGTCGTCGCCGCCCCGTGGCGGTCACGCGCGTACACGGTCCACTTGGCGGAGTCGTCGTCCCAGCAGGCCTCGGTCACCTCGGTTTCCCACAGCACGTGCCTGCCGATGTCGTGTTTGTCCATCACGGTCTGGAAGTACGCCTGCAGCTCGGGTTGCTCGGCGAAGAAGTGCGTCCACTGGTCGGTCGGCTCGAAGCTGTAGCAGTAGAAGTGGTTGCCGACATCCACACGCGCGCCGGGATAGGTGTTCTGCCACCAGGTTCCGCCGACGCCGGCGTTCTTCTCGACAATCGTGAAGGGAATGCCTGCCTCTTTCAGCCGGATGCCTGCCAGCAGACCCGACTCGCCGCAGCCGATCACGACGACCGGCAGGTCCGCAGGGGTACCGCGAACCGCGCGCGCATCTCTGCCGTCGAGCTCCATCTCCTCCAGCAGCATCGGCACGTACTCGGGCGGCATCGGCTCACACACCAGCCACTGCATCATCTCCTGCAGCAGCTCCGGGCCGATCGGCTCGGGCTCGGGGCAGCCGCGATCGCGATACGACGCTATGACCTCTAGCGCGATCTTGCGCGCGGCGGCCTTGTCCTCCTCGGACATGTAGCCCTGCACCTCGTTGAGGAACAGCCCAGCGGGTTTCAGGTCGCCGCGAATCAGGCTCGGGTCGCCAGACATGTGCACCAGCGACAACATCAACGTCGGGATGCTGACGTCCAGCAGCGCTTGCGTGATCTCCTCGTCCGACGACGTAAAGGGTTGCCCTGCATGTGGGTTACGCACCAGTCGGTGCTACCACGCCGGATGGCCAATTGGAACATGTTTCAGAAATCCGTGACGACGGCTGAGCCGCCACCTACGCTCGGGTACGTGGGTATCGCGGCTCGGGTGAACGGGACGGCTCCCCCGGACGTGCCGCTTTCCGACGTCAACCTGGGCTCGTGGGACTTCTGGGCACTCGATGACGACATCCGGGATGGCGCCTTCGCCACGCTGCGCCGCGAGGCGCCGATCTCCTTTCATCCGGCGTTCGTCGTAGACCCGGCGGTTCACGTCGCCGGTCACTGGGCGGTCACCCGCTACGACGACGTCTTCTACGCCAGTCGCCACCCCGAGGTCTTCAGCTCTGCCAGGGGCATCGTGATCGGCGACCAGAATCCCGAGCTCGCCGAGTACTTCGGTTCGATGATCGCCATGGACGACCCTCGGCATACCCGACTGCGAAACATCGTGCGCAGCGCGTTCACGCCGCGGGTGCTTGCACTGATCGAGGACTCTGTGCGCGACCGTGCGCGCCGACTGGTCGAGGCGATGGTCCGCGATCATCCGGACGGCACGGGTGAGGTGGTCGCCGAGCTGGCGGGTCCGCTGCCCCTGCAGATCATCTGCGACATGATGGGCATCGCGGAAGAGGACCATGACAGGGTCTTCCACTGGACGAACGTGATCCTCGGCTTCGGTGACCCCGACATCGCGACCGACCCCAACGAATTCTTCGATGTGGCGGTGGAAATCGGGGCGTTCGCGTCGGCGCTGGCCGACGATCGTCGTGCTCACCCCGGCGACGACCTGACGACAAGCCTGGTGGCGGCCGAGGTCGACGGTGAACGACTGACGTCCGCGGAAGTCGCCTCCTTCTTCATCCTTCTCGTCGTGGCCGGTAACGAGACCACACGCAACGCGATCAGCCACGGGGTGCTGGCGCTGAGCCGCTACCCCGAGCAACGCGATGACTGGTGGTCCAGCTACGACGAGGTCGCGCCGACGGCCGTCGAGGAGATCGTGCGGTGGGCGTCGCCGGTGGCCTACATGCGTCGCACCACCACCTGTGACACCGAGTTGGGCGGCGTGAAACTGGATGCAGGCGCAAAGATCACGCTGTGGTACGGCTCCGCCAACCGTGATGAATCGAAGTTCACCGACCCGTGGACATTCGATGTGCGCCGCCACCCCAACCCGCATGTCGGTTTCGGCGGCGGCGGCGCGCATTTCTGCCTCGGCGCCAACCTGGCCCGTCGCGAGATCACGCTGGCGTTCGAGGAGCTTCACCGGCAGATACCCGACATCACCGCCACCGAAGAACCCGACCGGCTGCACTCGGCGTTCATTCACGGCATCAAGCGGCTACCGGTGTCCTGGACACCACATCAGAT
>Ga0207658_10003738_pt1 | contig 10717 bp, 9 predicted proteins | sample KBSS33metaG_FD_184322 | JGI IMG/M metagenome (GOLD analysis project Ga0207658, IMG submission 184322) | Switchgrass rhizosphere microbial communities from Kellogg Biological Station, Michigan, USA - KBS S3-3 metaG (SPAdes) (version 2) | ecosystem: Host-associated > Plants > Roots > Rhizosphere >...
AGACGCTGTTGTTTCTGTGCGAAGGGCACAGCACCAACAGCGTCTGGTCGCTGATGGAAGTGACCTTGCCCCAGGATGCCGGGCCGCCGCCGCACACCCACCGGTGGGACGAGGCCTACTTCATCACGGAGGGCGACGTGGAGTTCTGCGTCGGCGACCAGCGGTTCATGGCAACCGTGGGCGACTTTGTCTACACGCCGGGAGGTGTCGTGCACGGCTTTCGCGGCGCTTCGCAGCGCCCTTCGCGTGTGCTCATCTTTGACGCGCCGGCACATGCCGGTGCTTTCTTCAAGCGCGTCGACCGGGAAGTTGAGGAACTGCCGCGAGACCTGCCCAAGGTGCTCGAGATCGGCGAGAACGTTGGGATCCACTTCCTTCAGGCGGCGTGAGCCCCACGGTCACCGAGCAGCCCCGTCCAGGCGGGCCTTCGAGGGCCTGGCGTGCCTGCACAGCAGCGCCTGGAGCGGGGGACCGCGGTGGCGGTATGAAATTGAACCCCAAAGAGAAGCGTCACTGAACCAAAACTCTCGCAGTCGCGCCTGGCTCTGCGTGGCGGTCGTCTACTTCTGCATCAGCGTCGCATTGAGCGTGCCGTGAAAGCCGCCGGTGCCTCCGTGGTCGGGATATCCTCGAACGTTAAGTCGATGGCCAGTAGCTGTCGCACGACGGCTCGGATCGACCATCCGCAACCGCTGCAAAGCCGTCCGGCCCAGGATCAAGTCCGCTCACACCGACTTCGGATGCCCAGCTCGCGCCCCTCAAGGGTCTGCGCTCGCCGATTGCGGGCACTCGTGTTTCATATGCCCAGGAGACGCGGCTCGGCGTCGACTCCATTCAGCTTGGGTTCACGGTAGGGCCCTCAAGATACGCCCATCGCCAAGCCCAGGAGTCATCCGTGAAGCGCAGTTCAGGTTCGCGTGTCGGTGGATCCTGTGGGACGATAGGGGCCGAGTCCGTATTCGCTTCCTCATGAACGTCCTCATCAAGCCGCTGTGCGCACTGTTGATCGTGGTGGCCGTCCCCGCCTGGGCGGACATCAGCCGGGACGAGGCCGCGACGGCAGCGCAGCGCGTCGCCAGTGGCCGCGTGCTGTCGGTCGACAAGACCGAAGCAGATCGTCGTCCAGCGTGGCGGGTGAAGGTCCTCACTGGGCAAGGGGAGGTCAGGGTGATCCTGATCGACGCGGCGAGTGGGCGGGTCATCGGCTGAGCCGCGGGAGCCTGAATGCGCTTGTTGCTGGTCGAGGATGAGGCGCCTCTGCGACTCGGGCTGGCGCGCCAACTGGAAGCCGACGGCTATCGGGTCGACCAGGCCGCTGACGGCGAGGACGGCCTCTTCCAGGCGCGCGAGTATCCGGTCGACCTGGCGATCGTCGATCTCGGCTTGCCGAAACTGGGAGGCCTCAACATCGTCAAGGCCCTGCGAGCGGACGGTCGGGCCATCCCCATCCTGATTCTCACGGCGCGTGGCAGCTGGCAGGACAAGGTCGTGGGCCTCGAAGCGGGGGCCGACGACTATCTGGTCAAGCCCTTCGAATACCCCGAACTCGCAGCGCGCATCAAGGCGCTGCTGCGGCGCTCGATGAAGGCAACGTCGGACGTGCTGACGCTGGGCCCCATCGCCATCGATTTCTCGGCACAGAGCGCGCGTCTGGACGGCCACGCGGTCGAGCTGACCGCCTTCGAATACCGGCTGCTGGAGCACCTGGTGCGCGAGCGTGCCCGGATCGTGACCAAGCAGGAGTTGTCCGACTACCTGTACCCCCACGACGAAGACCGCGACAGCAACGTCGTGGAAGTGTTGATCGGTCGGTTGCGGCGCAAGCTCGACCCGGGCGGCACGCTGTCGCCGATCGAAACCTTGCGCGGACGGGGCTACCGGTTCACTCTCGCATGAGGTGGCCCGACTCGATACGCGGGCGCCTGATGGTCGGCGCCACGGTGGTGCTGATCGCCTTCGTGGCGAGCGCGGGCTGGGCGGTCCAGCGCGCCCACGAACAGAGCGTGCGCACCGCACGGTTCGCGCAGTTGCAAGGCACGGTGTATCTGCTCCTCGCCGGCCTCGAACTCGACGGGCATGGCGCGTTGGTCCTGCCGCCATCGTTTCCCGAGCCCCGGTTGTCGTTGCCCGGCTCGGGCCTGTACGCGAACATCGTCAACGTCGTGCGGCGCGAAGACTGGCAGTCTCCGTCCAGCGTCGGAATCCAACCCCCCTTTGTGCGCGACGTGGGGATTGGTCAATGGCGCTCGGAGATCGTCGCCTCCGACGGCCGCGACTACCTTGCCATCGGCTACAGCGTCAACTGGACCGAGCGCGCGCAGACCGCGCCGTTGGTGCTGTCCGTGGTCGAGGACAAGGCCGAGTTCGATCGGGAGGTCGGCGTGTTCCAGCGTACGTTGTGGACATGGCTGGGCGGCGCGGCGGTGCTGCTCCTCGCATCGCAGACGCTGCTGCTCGGCTGGGGCCTGGCGCCGTTGCGCCGGGTCGCCCACGAGATCCGCGGCGTCGAGCACGGTGACCAGGCCGAGATCGCAGGCCGGTATCCGGCCGAGATCACGGCGCTGACCAACAACATCAACACCCTGATCAACCAGGAGCGCATGCGCCAGACAAGGTACAAGGAGGCGTTGAGCTTTCTCGCGCACAGTCTGAAGACGCCGCTGGCCGTGCTGCGTACCGCGCTCGGCGAGCCGACGCGCCTGCCCGGCATCGTGAGCGAACAAGTCGCCCGCATGGACGACATCGTGCAGCACCAACTGGCGCGTGCGGCGGCCAGCGGTGCCTCGCGCTTTGTACCGTGGCTGCCCATCGGTCCGGTCGTGAATCGGATCCGCGATTCGCTGATCAAGGTCTATGCCGACAAGGGCCTCGAGTTCTCGGTCGACATCCCCTCCGACCTTTCCTGGCGGGTGGATGAAGGCGATGCGTTCGAGATGTTCGGAAACGTCCTGGACAACGCCGCGAAGTGGGCGCGATCGCAAATTGCCGTCGGCGCACGCCGGGAAGGGAATTCGCTGCATGTCCGCGTCGATGACGATGGTCCGGGGTTCGACGACACGCGCTCGATCCTGCAACTGCACGTTCGTGGCGACGAAAAGGTCCCGGGCCACGGCGTCGGCCTGGCGGTCGTCAACGACCTCGTTGCCAGCCACGGCGGCGAGCTGGTCCTGACCCGTTCTGACCTCGGTGGGGCGCGGGTCGAGATCATCCTGCGGGCGGGCTGAGAAATCTCGCATTCGTTCAGGTGGCGTTCACGGGGGGTCGCGCAAGATGACCTCACCGCAACACAAGGAGCCACCATGAAGCGCCCCTTCCTCCAGAGATTCATCGCTTCCACCGTACTGATCGGCGCCGTGCTCGGCACCGCATCGGTCGCGCAAGCCAGACCCGATGTCTTCGTCTCGATTGGTCTGCCGGGCTTGCCGGTTCTCCTGCCGCCACCGCTGCTGCGTCCGTTCATCCGGGCCGAGCCGGTCTACGTTCAACCTCGTCCGGTTTACGAGACTGCTCCCGAGGTGGTCTACGAACGTCCTTGGCAGTCGTCGTATCGGTACGAGGCCGAGCGTGACAGGGAGTGGCGACATCGGGAGTGGCAACGCCGCGAATGGGAACGTCGTCATCACCAGTGGGACCGCTCGCCACACGGTGACCGTCACGGGCGCGATTGATGCGCCACCAGCGCGCATCCTGGTCCGATCGCAAAGGGACCACCGCGACAGCGGGTTTCGCCTGCACAGCTTTGCTTCGCCTGCGTTTCCGCCGGTTCACATCGGCGGGCCGGTGATACTCATTGAAGGAGAAGAACTATGTTCAAGCGTCTTTCTCTCATCGCCTTGAGCGCGGCGGCCTTGGCCATCCTCAGCGCGTGCGTGGTGGTGCCTCCACATGCCAATTCGCCGCGCTACGTCTACGACCGAGATCACGATGGCGCGCGCAATCGCCATGACCGCGACCGCGATGGCGACGGCGTGCCCAACCGCTACGACCATCGCCCTGACAACCCGTACCGCCGCTGACCCAGAACAAATTGGTCGCGGCGAGAGGGCGTGCAGTCCACATGGTGACAACCCCGACGACGGCCTCATTCTGGTCGGCATGCCGCTGCTCTGGCCCTACGCGTGGGTCGCCTTCGCGACCATGTGTCTGACCGTCGGCAGCGCGCCATGGATTCAGCTTCGGCTGGCAGGACGAACGTTGTCGGACTATTAGGGCAACTTCGAAACGTTTTGTGCGGCGAGGATCGTTTGTTCGCTCGGGCCTCACCGAAGGAAGATGGGCTCACGACCGCTCTCGGGCCTCAATCAGAAGCGCTGTAAGCCCGCATTGGGTCGAAGGCGCGAACTCCTGAAGTTCACATGAACGTTGGGTGACGCGAACGGCTCGAGGTTTCGCTCGCGCGGGCCGAAGGGTGACGAACGGCGCCAAGTCCTGCGGCCCGTGTCTGACGTGTCCTACGTGTGCGGCCGTCCTGACGCGATCGCCACGGTGCGTCAGCCCAGGCGCGCGCGCTCGATCGTGGCCACGTCGATCTTCCTCATGGTCATCATCGCCTCGAACGCGCGCCTGGCCGCGTCGCGATCGGGGTTGGCCAGCGCGTCGGTCAAGGCCCGTGGCGTGATTTGCCACGACAGGCCCCAGCGGTCCTTGCACCAGCCACACGCGCTTTCCTGGCCACCGTTTTCGACGATCGCATTCCACAGGCGGTCGGTCTCGGCCTGGTCGTCGGTCGCAATCTGAAACGAGAACGCTTCGTTGTGCTTGAACTGCGGGCCGCCGTTCAGCCCGATGCAGGGAATGCCGGCCACGGTGAATTCCACGGTCAGGACATCGCCTAGCCTACCGTCAGGGTAGTCGCCAGGGGCGCGGAACACAGCGCCGACCGCGCTGTCGGGAAATGTTTTCGCATAGAAGTTCGCGGCGTCTACGGCATCGCCGTCGTACCACAGACAGATCGTGTTCTTGTGAGTCATGTTGCTTCTCCTTGAGTCGGTCGGAAGACTGCGATGCCGACGCCGCTGGCTAGTGCCGCTTGAAATACTGGATCTCCCGCTCGTGCCTGGCCGCCGCTGCGCGTGAATCGAACGTACCCAGGTTGCGACGTTTGCCCGTCTTGGGATCGGGTTGCCGGGAATAGAGACGGAATTGGCCGGAGGTGAGCTTGCGGATCATCGAGAGCTCCTGTTGCTGCCGGAAAACTTGACTCTGGACGGGATGAAGACCTCCGTCTGTCGGATTGGGCCTCGACTTCCACTGGCCTTTGGTCTGACCTCGGCGGATGCGGGCTTGATGGCATGCCGCTGGTGGGGCGCGCCAGGTCGTCCGCGATCGCCCTGGGCGACTCCGTGAGCCAAACCCAGGGCAGGTGCGGCGCGAAGCGGCCCAGCGGTGCGACGAGAAGGATGGCAAGCCAACTCTCGAGCAATTCGCCTCAGGGTTTGCGCGAATGAACCGCGCCGGTGGGTCGGACACCGCATCGAATCAGATGCTGGGCGACCGGCGATCCCGTCGCGACCGGCGCGCGCCGAATCCATTGAAATCAAGCAGTTAGAGGGCATCGCGCGCCTCGTTGCCGATGGCACATCGGTTGCTCTGTCTGTGGGCCGGTCGCATCGCCTGATGCGATACAGGTTCACGACAAGAGGAGACATGGATGAGCACGACAGGCGACCTCGATCCCATCGAGACCAGCGAATGGATTGATGCGTTGAGTTCGGTGCAGCAGCACCGAGGCGGCGAAAGAACCAACTACCTCCTGAACCGCCTCGTCGACCAGGGCCGGCGCGATGGTGTCTATGTGCCACGGTCGCTGACCACCGCCTACTGCAACACGATTCCGCCCGAGCGCGAAGAGAAGTCGACCGGCGACCGCGCGATCGAGCACCGCCTGCGTTCGATCATTCGCTGGAACGCGATGGCGATCATCCTGCGCGCCAACAAGGAGAGCTCCGAACTCGGCGGCCACATCGCCAGCTTCCAGTCGGCCGCGACGCTGTACGACATCGGCTTCGGCCACTTCTGGCACGCGGCCAACGACGCCCACGGCGGCGATCTACTGTTCATCCAGGGCCACAGTTCGCCGGGCATCTACGCCCGCGCTTTCCTCGAGGGGCGCCTCACCGAGGAGCAACTGCTCGGCTACCGTCAAGAGACCGGCGGCAAAGGCATCTCGTCGTACCCGCACCCGTGGCTGATGCCCGAGTTCTGGCAGTTCCCGACCGTCTCGATGGGCCTGGGCCCGCTGATGGCGATCTACCAGGCTCGCTTCCTCAAATACCTGCAGGGCCGCGGCTTGGCCGAGACGACGCCGCGCAAGGTCTGGGCCTTCATGGGCGACGGCGAGATGGACGAACCCGAATCGCTCGGTGCGATTTCGCTGGCCGGCCGCGAGGGACTGGACAACCTGATCTTCGTCATCAACTGCAATCTTCAGCGCCTGGACGGCCCGGTGCGCGGCAACGGCAAGATCGTGCAGGAACTCGAATCGGTGTTTCGCGGCGCGGGCTGGAACGTCATCAAGGTGCTGTGGGGCAGCGGCTGGGACCAACTGCTCGCCAAGGACAAGAGCGGCAAGCTGCTGCAACGCATGGAGGAGTGCGTCGACGGCGAGTACCAGGACTTCAAGAGCAAGAGCGGCGCGTATGTGCGCGAGCACTTCTTCGGCAAGTACGACGAGACGCGCGCGCTCGTCGCCGACATGAGCGACGACGAGATCTGGGGGCTCACGCGCGGCGGCCACGACCCTGAAAAGGTGTTCGCGGCGTATGCGGCAGCCGTCAAGCACACCGGCCAGCCGACGCTGATCCTGCCCAAGACTGTCAAGGGCTATGGCATGGGCGAATCGGGCGAAGGCCAGATGATTGCGCACCAGGCCAAGAAGATGACGCAGGACGCGCTGCGCGGCTTCCGCGATCGCTTCCAGATTCCCGTGTCCGATGCCGAGCTCGAGACGATCCCGTTCGTCAAGCCGGCCGAAGACAGTCCGGAGATGAAGTACCTGCGCGCACGCCGCGAAGCGCTCGGCGGCTACCTGCCGCTGCGCCGGCGCAAGTCGGCGTCGCTCGCGATCCCGCCGCTGAGCACGTTCCAGCGCCTGCTCGACAGCTCGGGCGAGCGCGAGATCTCGACCACGATGGCCTTCGTGCAGATGCTCGGCACGCTGGTGCGCGACAAGGCGATCGGCAAGCACGTCGTGCCAATCGTGCCCGATGAGTCGCGCACCTTCGGCATGGAGGGCATGTTCCGCCAGCTCGGCATCTACTCGTCGGTCGGCCAGCTCTACAAGCCGCAGGACGCCGACCAGCTGATGTACTACCGCGAGTCGAAGGACGGCCAGGTGCTGCAGGAGGGCATCAACGAAGGCGGCGCGATGTCGAGCTGGATCGTCGCGGCGACCTCGTACAGCACGAACAACGTGCCGATGATCCCCTTCTACATCTACTACTCGATGTTCGGGCTGCAGCGCGTCGGCGACCTGGCCTGGCTGGCCGGCGACATCCGCGCAAGGGGCTTTCTGCTCGGCGGCACGGCCGGGCGCACGACGCTGAACGGCGAAGGCCTGCAGCACGAGGACGGCCACAGCCACATCCTCGCCGGCACGGTGCCGAACTGCGTCTCGTACGACCCGACCTTTGCGTACGAGGTGGTCACCATCGTCCGCGAAGGCATGCGGCGCATGTACGAGGAGCAGGAGGACGTCTACTACTACGTCACCCTGATGAACGAGAACTACCCGCACCCCGGCATGGCCGAGGCGGGTGAGGGCGCCGAGAAGGGCATCCTCAAGGGCCTGTACAAACTGAAGGACGGCGGCAAGACGGCGAAGAAGGGCCTGCGTGTTCAGTTGATGGGCAGCGGCACGATCCTGCGCGAGGTGATGGCCGGCGCCGAGCTGCTGAAGGCCGACTTCGGCATCACCGCCGACATCTGGAGCGCCACCAGCTACAACGAGCTGCGCCGCGACGGCATGGCGACCGAGCGCTGGAACCGGCTGCATCCGACCGAGCCGCAGCGCCAGAGCTGGGTCGAGTCCTGCCTCGAAGGGCATGAGGGCCCGGTGATCGCTTCGACCGACTACATGCGCAACTACGCCGACCAGGTGCGCGAGTACGTGCAGGCGGCCGGCCGGCGCTACGTGGTGCTCGGCACCGATGGCTTCGGCCGCAGCGACTACCGCGCGAAGCTGCGGCGCTTCTTCGAGGTGGATCGCTACTACGTCGCCGTCGCCGCGCTGAAGGCCCTTGCCGACGACGGCCTCGTGAAGCCCGCGGTCGTCGCCGAGGCGATCGCCAAGTACGGCCTGGACACCGAGCGCGCCGCGCCGTGGACCGTCTGACAGGAACCAGAACATGAGCCAAGTGATCGACATCAAGGTTCCCGACATCGGCGACTTCAGCGACATCCCGGTGATCGAGGTGTTCGTGAAGGTGGGCGACACGGTCAAGGCCGAAGACCCGCTGCTCTCGCTCGAATCCGACAAGGCGACGATGGACGTGCCGGCACCGCAGGGCGGTGTCGTCAAGAGCATCGCCGTGAAGGTCGGCGACAAGGTCAGCGAAGGCAGCGTGATCATGCAGTTCGAAGGCGCCGGGGCCGCTGCCGCGCCCGCCGATGCTGCGAAGCCCAGCGTCAGCGCGCCGCCGTCGCCGGTCAGTGCGCCTGCCGGGTTGGCGGAAGTGCGGGTCCCCGACATCGGCGACTTCACGGACGTGCCGGTGATCGAGGTGTTCGTGAAGGTCGGCGACACGGTGAAGGCCGAGGATCCGCTGGTCTCGCTCGAATCCGACAAGGCGACGATGGACGTGCCGGCACCGCTCGGTGGCGTGGTCCAGGAGATCCGCGTCAAGCTCGGCGACAAGGTCAGCGAAGGCAGCGTGATCATGGTGGTGGCCACCGGCAGCGCGACCGCCGCGCCGACCGCGACAACGGCATCGACCGCCGCAGCGACGCCGACCACCGCGGCCGCGCCAGCGGCTCCGGCAGGCGCAGCGAGCAAGGTCGACGAGGCCGCGTTCGCACTCGCCTACGCCGGGCCGGCGGTGCGCAAGCTGGCGCGCGAACTCGGTGTCGACCTCGGCAAGGTGAAGGGCAGCGGCGAGCACGGCCGCATCGTGCGCACCGATGTCGAGTCGTTCGCAAAGGGCGGCGGCGCAGCGGCGGCGCCAGCCGTGAAGAGCGCCTCAGCCCCCGCAGGCGGCTCTGGCGTCGGCGGCATCGACCTGCTGCCGTGGCCGAAGGTCGACTTCGCGAAGTTCGGCCCCGTCGAGCGCAAGGAGCTGTCGCGCATCAAGAAGATCTCGGCCGCGAACCTGCACCGCAACTGGGTCGTGATCCCGCACGTCACCACGCACGACGAGGCCGACATCACCGACCTCGAGCAGTTCCGCGTGCAGATGAACAAGGAGCTCGAAAAGTCCGGCGTCAAGATCAGCATGCTGCCCTTCATGATGAAGGCGGCGGTCGCGACGCTTAAGAAGTTCCCCGAGTTCAACGCCAGCCTCGAAGGCGACAGCCTGGTGCTGAAGAACTACTGGCACATCGGCTTCGCGGCCGACACGCCGAACGGGCTGATGGTCCCGGTGATTCGCGACTGCGACAAGAAGACGATTCCCGAGATCACCAAGGAGATGGGCGAGCTCGCCAAGCTCGCGCGCGACGGCAAGCTCAAGCCCGACCAGATGTCGGGCGGCACCTTCACGATCAGCTCGCTCGGCGGCATCGGCGGCATCTACTTCACGCCCATCATCAACGCGCCCGAGGTCGCGATCATGGGCGTGTGCAAGAGCTACTGGAAGCAGCACTCCAGCGACGGCAAGAACTGGTCCTCGCGCCTGACGCTGCCGCTGTCGCTGTCGTGGGACCACCGCGTGATCGATGGCGCCGCTGCGGCGCGCTTCAACGTCACGTTCGCCAACCTGCTCGCCGACATGCGGCGCGTGCTGTTCTGAGGATCCGGGCCATGGCCAATCTTGTGGAAGTGAAAGTCCCCGACATCGGTGACTTCAAGGATGTCGCGGTCATCGAGCTGATGGTCAAGCCAGGCGAGACGATCGCGGTCGACACCGGGCTGATGATGGTCGAGTCGGACAAGGCGTCGATGGAGATCCCTTCGTCGCATGCCGGCGTCGTGAAGGAGATCAAGGTCAAGGTCAACGACAAGGTCAGCGAAGGATCGGTGATCCTGGTCGTCGAGGCGGCCGGTGCCGCCGCGGCCGCACCGGCCGCCGCGCCGGCGGGACCCGCCAAGGCCGCGGCGGCCGCGCCAGTTGCCCCACCTGCCGCGCCGATCCCGAACGCCGCCAAGTACGGCGGCAAGGCCGATGTCGAATGCGAGATGCTGGTGCTCGGCGCCGGCCCCGGCGGCTACTCGGCTGCGTTCCGCAGCGCAGACATCGGCATGAAGACCGTGCTGGTCGAGCGCTACGCCACCCTCGGCGGCGTCTGCCTGAACGTCGGCTGCATTCCGTCGAAGGCGCTGCTGCACACCGCGTCGGTGATGGACGAAGTCAAGCACCTGCCCGACCACGGCATCAGCTACGGCGCACCGAAGATCGACATCGACAAGCTGCGCGCGTTCAAGGACGGCGTGATCAAGAAGCTCACCGGCGGCCTGGCCGGGATGGCGAAGGCGCGCAAGGTCGAGGTGCTCACCGGGGTTGGTGCATTCCTCGATCCGTACCACGTCGAAGTGGTCGCGGCCGACGGCAAGAAGACCGTCGTG
>Ga0207658_10003751_pt1 | contig 10701 bp, 12 predicted proteins | sample KBSS33metaG_FD_184322 | JGI IMG/M metagenome (GOLD analysis project Ga0207658, IMG submission 184322) | Switchgrass rhizosphere microbial communities from Kellogg Biological Station, Michigan, USA - KBS S3-3 metaG (SPAdes) (version 2) | ecosystem: Host-associated > Plants > Roots > Rhizosphere...
CGCGATGAGCCAGGGCAACGACGGATCGCTCTCAACAATCCATGCCAACTCCTCGATCGAGGTCTTTAACCGGATCTCCACATACGCCTTGCAAGCGCAGGAAAACTTGCCGGTCGAGGCTTCCCAGATGCTTATCGCCGGATCGATCAACTTCGTTGTTTTCATGCGTAAACGCAACGACTACGCCCACGGCGGGGCACTACATCGAGGGGTGGAAAGCATCCGTGAGGTCACCGGCGTCGACGGACGAGTGCTTTCCAGCGAGATCTTCGCTGCGGGGCCGGATGGGCGGGCCGTAGCCCACGCACCCATCGCCTGCATCAACGACCTCATCGCTCACGGCTACGACTCACCGGTTCACGCACGATGGGCATAAATCCGATGGGCTTAATCCGATGGGTATAGCTGACCTTTCGATTCAGCTGGCCATCCTCTTCGGCGCTGTGGTGGGCTTTGGCCTGTTTGTTGTGGTGCTGGCCTTCATCGGGCTGCCGTCTCGTCCAGCGGGTAGACCGTCGTCGCGGCGCAAACGCCGTACCCAGAGCGGCAACGAACGCCTGATGCGTCTTACCCGCGGGTTGGTGGTCGGTTCGTTGACCTTGCTCGGAACACGATGGATCGTCGCCGCCGTTGGCCTCGCACTGCTAGCGGCGTACTGGGATCGCGTCGCGGGTGGTGACGCTGCCGAGCGCGCGGGGATCGCCCGGTTGGAGGCCCTCGCCTCATGGACCGAATCGCTGCGCGACACGATTGCGGGCGCCGTCGGCCTCGAACAAGCCATTCCTGCAACAGCGGCTAATGCAGGCATGGCTATTCGCCCGTCATTGAACCTCCTCGTCGATCGGCTCCGTATTCGTGAGCCACTCCCCGAGGCATTGCTTGCTTTTGGGCAGGACATCGACGATCCCAGCGCGGACGTCGTCTGTGCGGCGTTGGTGCTCAATGCGCGATTGCGTGGACCGGGCCTGCGGGATGTGCTCACCGCGCTGGCAATCTCGGCTCGCGAGGAGCTCGACATGCGTCGCCATGTAGAAGCCGGCAGACGCAGCACACGACGCAGCGTGCGCATCGTGCTGTTGGTGATTCTGAGTGTGATGGGTGCACTCGCGGTGCTCAACCGCAGCTACGTGGCGCCTTACTCAAGCGCAACCGGCCAACTCGTTCTGCTGGTGGTTGGTGCACTGCTCGTCGCTGGTCTGATGTGGCTGCGCAGCCTGGGCATGCCGCCACAGACCGAACGTTTTATGGTGCACAACGCCGCCGGCGGATCAGCCGAGGTACGAACCGACGAGTTAGACGGGATCGACGCATCGCGCTCGGCTCAACCGCCGAGGACTGGTTCGCGATGATCGCTGCAGCCTTCGTAGGGGCACTTGTCGGCGCAGGAATCTATGCGCTGATCCGGGTATTCCTCCGCCCTAAGCCCGGCTTAGCGACGATGCTTGCGCGCATCGACAGTGGACATCGGTCGATGAACACCCACACCGTCACTGAGCTGGACGTATCCAAAGAACAGAGTCGGATCGATTCGGCGGCGAGGCGTCTCGGCGATCGGCTGGAAGTACTAGCTGCCGATCGCGGCTGGCAGTTCGGCAGGACCCGGCAAGATCTCTCGTTGATGAATCGCACGTTGGGTTCGTTCCTTAGCACCAAGGTCATCTTTGCCGTGCTCGCCTTCCTACTCACCCCGGTGCTGTGGTCGATCCTGCTGCTCTTCGGTGTGCCGCTCGCGCCCGCCGTACCGGCTGTGGCGGCGCTACTGTTCGCTGCGATCGGTTTCTTCCTTCCCGATCTGGGTTTACGCGGTGAAGCAGCGGACCGTCGCCGCGAATTTCGACGCAGCGTCGGTATCTTCCTCGACCTGGTCGCACTGAACCTCACTGGCGGACGCGGCCTGCCTGAAGCGCTGATGACAGCCTCCACGATCAGCGACCAATGGTGCTTGATCCGTATCCGTCAGGCGCTGGCCAACGCCCGGCTGCTCGGCACCACCCCATGGGCAGCACTGGGGATACTCGGGGAAGAGATCGGCCTGGAGGAACTGCGTGATCTCTCCGGCACGCTCTCCCTCGCCGCGCAGGACGGGGCCAAGATCCGTCAGTCGTTGGCGGCGCGTGCAGCGACAATCCGACGCCGCGAACTCGCCGACGCCGAAGGTGAAGCAGGCGAAAAGTCACAGTCCATGCTTGTCGCGCAGTTGGTGCTCTGCACCGCATTCCTCATCTTCCTCGTGTATCCGGCGGTAGCCCAGCTGCAGGCACAGTGAGAAAGTCCGCGCGGTAAAGTCATCCGAAGTTAAAGAGTTTGTCGATACGGGCAGACGACGAGCTGAATGCCCATGATTGGGCGACGGCTGACCGCGTGGGGGACCTGTGAAATACATTGCTCTTGTTGGCTTCTACCTGGCTGTCATGGCTACGGCGCTACGCGCGCGGGCCAAAACCTTCCGTTCGCATACCCGCGAAGTCGGGGCCTCCACCATCGAATGGGCCATCATTGCCGCGGTAAGCGTCATCATGGCCACACTCATCGGCGGGGTGATCTACAAGGTCGTTACCGACAAAAAAGACGCGATTAACAAGTGCAATACGACCGCCCCTGCCGCTAACGCCACCTGCTAGCTCTGGTGGGCACGGAGCCAGCCGTGAAGCGGACCCGTACGGATGACAGCGGCGCGAGCGCTGTCGAGATGGCGATCATCGCGCCCAGCTTGCTGCTGCTGATCTTTTTCGTCGTGCAAGTCTCATTGTGGTTCTATGGGCGCTCAGTGGCGCTCTCCGCGGCGCGTGAAGGTGTCTCCCGACTGCGACTGGCGCAGACCGAAGAGGTCTTCAAAGCCAGCTACCCCGGTGTCAACGATTCGGTGAAAAGATACGCCTCCACTATCGGTAGTGGAGCGCTCAACAATCCCAGGGTCAACTCCGTCTACGGCCCCGACTCCGTCACGGTTACTGTCAGCGGCACCACGATCAGCCTCATTCCGTTCGCCACTTTTACCGTGACGCAGAAGGCCCACGGCCGAATTGAGCGGTTCGGCAACTAAGCATGAAAAGGCCGCTTGTTAAAGGAAGTTCAAGGCGTGCGGAGACCGAGGAGACCGGTTCGCTCTCGCTTGAATACGTGTTCTGCGCCCCGCTCATCTTGATCGTGTTGGTGTTGATCTACGCGTATGGACGGGCGGCGAACGTCAACGGAAATCTCGACGCAGCCACCAGGGATGCCACTCGCGCGGCGAGCCAAGCCCCGTCCTACCGGCAGGCCGCCACTACCGCTTCGGCAATCGTGGACGACGCAATGGGCCCTTCTCTGCACTGCACAACCGTCATCGACGGCGGGGCGGCTGCCTTTCAACCCGGCAACGAGCTCACCGTCCGGGCCAGCTGCCAATGGACGATGACTGGCCTGCCTGGACCAGCGATCGTGATGCGTCCGACGGCTCAATTCACCAGCGTCATCGACCCTTATCGAGTGGTCGCCACTCCAGGTCCAGGAGGTTAGATGCCTCGTCTCACGTCCGCAATCTCCTCCGAGCGCGGCGCTCTCGCACCTGCAATGCCCATTATTTTGTTGGCAATGCTTCTCCTGGGAGGCTTAGTCGTCGACGGTGGAAGGGACCTTGCTCTGCGTGGCCGCGCACAGGCCTACGCCGAGGAGGCTGCGCGTGCTGGCGCTACCCAAGTGCGATTAGGCGCAGCGGACCTTCAGCTCGACGAGCACGCCGCGATCGCCAAAGCTCAGGAGTACTGCAACACGATCCTCGCCGAGAAACGTGCCCGCGTCCTGCGCTGCGCCCCGGACCAGACACTCGGTGCGGTCAACCCACCCAGCGATATGCGACAGCTCGTGGTCACCGTGCGCGTGACGCTTCAGATCGACACCACGCTGCTTTCGTTACTTCCTGGCGTCACGACGATGGAGGCGACTGGAGTTGCAAAGGCACGACCATACGAGGGCCTAACACCGAATGATGCCCGGTAACGCGGCGGATCACGGGAGAACCAAGATCGCTACAGTAGGTAGTTGCATGTTGAAATCTGGCGCCGAATGGTGGGGGATGCACCGATGCCAACAATGACTCAGCCAGATCGTCCGTCGACGGGGCCGGGCGGCGCACGCCTGCCCAGACCTGCCACGCAGCCCAGTCGCGGTCGCGAAATCGCCCTCGGCCTGTTGGGGGTGCTCGGCATCGCCACACTGGTGCTGGCCATTCCTGCAGCGCTGGTGGCTTTCGTTGGCTATCCACTGCCTCGCTCAGCGCCGACTCGGGACTGGCTCACCACCTCCATCAACGCGACCCTGATCATCAAGGCTCTGGCCTGCGTGGTGTGGGTGGTCTGGGCGCACTTTGTTGTCTGTCTACTTAGCGAGTGGCGCGCGATCCGTCGAGGTCGTATGCCGTCAGTCGTCCCACTCGGCGGCGGGAGCCAACTGTTGGCGCGCCGCCTTGTTGCTACTGCCTTACTGCTCAGCGGCGCGGCGATGCTCGTTCCCCATGGCGGTTCAGGCCCTTCCACGTCGACGTCGGTCGCTGCTGGCACTCACAACGCGACAGCGGCAGTTTCAGTGGCGTCGCCCTCGACAGGTACGACGAGGCCCGCCACCTTCGATACTTCCAAGCCTTTCGCGGCGAATGTCTTCGGACCAGACAGCACGATCGACGACTCGACGGCCGCAGCGGCGCAGGCGACGACGCAGACGAAGTTCTACGTCGTCCACCCGCCGCAGGGCCGCCATCATGACAGTCTGTGGGACATCGCGGGCCGTACCCTCGGCGATCCCTTACGTTATAAGGAGATCTACGCCCTCAATCACGCCCGCACGCAAGCTGACGGCAGCAAGCTCACCGATGCCAACCTGATTCGCCCTGGCTGGCAGCTGATCCTGCCTGCGGATGCGACGGGTCCCGGTGTGCATGTCGTCACCCAGGCAGCGGCACCACTTACTCCAGATCTGCCTGCACCGAAGCCGTATGGCACACCTAGTACACCGGAATCTTCCGCTGAGGCGCCGTTGGCGGCCCCTACCCCGGGCGGTCCGGCCGTTCAGGAATCACCGACCACGGCGTTCACCCAGCAACAATCCCCTGATCGTGACCTCGGCGCTAACTCCGTGGTGGGCGGCAGTCTGCTCGTCGCTGGTCTCGCGGTGGCCGCCTCGGGCCGGCGCGGCCCCTATGTCTCCCCCGCTTCGGAGGAGCAGTTGCTCCTTGCGGGAGGTTCGCCGGAACTCGCGGAACTGCTCGACAAGGCGCTGCGCAATCTGGCGTACCGGCGACGCGAACAGGCACGACCGCTACCTCATCTTGCTATCGCCTGGCTCGCACCGACGCAGATTGTCCTGAGTTTTATGGGTGGTGACGTTGCCGACCCACCTGCACCGTGGCGGGTAGGTGAGGAGGAACGGTCGTGGTTGCTGAACCCTGCTGAGCTGACGGGCCCCTTCGACGCGGCTGCCCCGTATCCCGGGCTGGTCAACGTGGGCACCGGTCACGGTTACGAGGTACTGATTGATCTTGAGCAGGCGCCGGGCCTGATCAGCGTCGGTGGAATTACTGACGTGGCGAGGGAGATCGTCAGCTCCCTAGCGATTCAACCCACGCTCAATACGTGGAGCGACGGAGCACGCGTCACGTTCATTGGCTTTGCTGATGCCGAGGCCATGCGCCAAATCAGTCCCCACAGCATCACCATCGCTACCGACGTTGCCCAGGCCATCACTCAGGTCAGTGGGGACCGAGAGGACCGCGTCAAGATTCAGCGTGAGCTGGGAATTGATGGCGTACTCACCGGCAGGCAGAACCGCAAGGACCTGGATTGGCGTCCGTCGCTGATCGTTCTCTCCGCACCGCCGTCGGCTGAAGAGGCACTGCAGCTGCACGATCTGACGCAGACCGAACGTGGCGACGTGATCGCAATCGTAGTGGGGGATGCGCCGAGTGCACGTTGGCGTTTCGCCGCCGATATGACGGGCTCATTGGATCTCGGGGTCTTTGGTACTTCGGTGAAGGCCCACCGTCTCTCCCCCGCTTCGGCAGCGTCGCTGGCCGCGATGCTGCAAGGCGCCGATCGCGCACGGGTGGACGCCGATCGCGAGGTCCGCGCGATGACGCCTGCCACAGCGATTGTGAATAGGCCATATTTACCGAGACAAAGTGGGGTCGCGGCCGCGACTATTCGCTTGCTTGGCCCTGTCAGGGTGAGTGCACCTGGTCCGTTGCGATCGGGCACCGAGGCCTTGGCGACGGAGATCATCGTCGCTATTTCCCTCGCTGAAGATGGCTTGCACGATGCTGTGTTGCGTTCCTCGATCTGGCAACGTGGAGTGAGCGACACGGTCGCAGCATCGGCGATGGCGGACGCTGCCGAATGGCTGGGCACTGCGGCTGATGGCACTCCTCGGATACAGCAAGGTGCCGACGGTCTGTGGCGCCTGAGCAGCGAGGTACACAGCGATGTCGTTACATTGCGGCAGCGCGTCGCCGCCGCTCAAGGCACCAGCGAGATCGACTCGCTGCAGGGCGCCATCGCTCTCTTCGCCGGTGAGGGTTTTTCTGTCAGCGAGGCAGGCCGTTACGCATGGCCGCAGTTCGCCGCCGCCGCACGTGACACCAATGTGCTTGCCACGACCGTGGTGTGCAGGCTGGTCGATCTACTGCAGGCCGCTGGCCGTATGCCCGAAGCGGCCGCGGCTTTACGTTCTGGACTGATTCTGATTCCGACTTCAGAGGTGCTGTGGCAACGTTTACTGTCGCTGCCCGCGCACGTTGTTTCCCCGTCAGATCCTACGAACGGTTCACGCGTTGTGGCAGACGAGATGTACGCGACCTTGCACGCCCACGGTGTCTGGCCTGATCCGCAGACCGATGCCTTGGTTTCCCAAGTAATTCCGGGGTATGAGACCGCGATGTACGTACCGAGCCGTCCGGCGCTCGTGTAGATAGGCTGATGTTGACGTACTGCGAAGGTTCGGGAGGTAGTCGTATGCGGGGAGCAGTTTCGGCAGCGGTGGTGGCGGGCGCTGTGTTGCTGGCTGGATGCTCGTCCTCATCGAAGGCGTCGAACGTTCAGCCTGGCACGCAGTCAGGCACTAAGCCGTCGCTGTCGGCATCTCCTTCGCCGACAGCGGCCGCGCCTTTGTCGCCGTTTGAAGACGACCCTGCGGTAAAGGCGTTACGCGCATGGGCAGCACAATCGGCCGTAGACATCAACGCTGGCGTCTATACCGATCCCAAGCTCGACGCGATGATGACGCCACAATTTGCCCCACAGATGAAGCAGATCGCAGGCTCGGAGGTAGGGCATCACTACCCGGGACCGGTACCGTTCGTGCCAATATCGGCGGTCTCGCTTACCGACAAAGCTCGGAGCTTCAACCTCTGCTTACTGGCCGGCGGCTTTGCTCTCAATCCTCAGACGCGCCAGCCCGCTGATCCTTACGAAGTGGATCCTATGATCGGTGAAGCTCGACTAGTGCAGGACAAGTGGCTAGTTTCGAACTTCTATCCAGGTACGTTTTCGTGTGCGGGTGTACATGTTCCTGAGGTGAAATCGTGAAGCGTGGTCTTCTCGGTCTGATCATGGGTACGTCGCTCACCTTTGCCGTTATGGCGACAGCTCTGCCGGCAGATGCCAAGTACGGCGGCGGCGGGCAAGTCAGTTACGGCGATCCGACGCCGGCGCCGGTGACGCCTGTTCCGCCGTCTTCTTCGCCTTCGGGTGGTATTCGTTCGGGTTCTGATACCACGGCGAATGAGGGCGGGTGTCACTTCTACGCCGGCCCCGGTGGTTTCGGTCAACACTGCTACCACCCAGGATCCACGTCGACCGGGCACATACTCACAGTCGGAGAAATTCTTGCCGGCGACCCGCTACCAGTGTGTTGGGACACCGCGCTCACCCCAGACGAACTCACCACCGACCGCCTAACGAACACCGCCACCTACACCTGGTTCTCCCGCCAATGCCTCACCGGTATCGGCCCCTCACCCGCCTACACCATCGGACCGGACGGGCCCTCCATCACCCACGCCATCATCGCCCTCCCGGCTGGCTCCACCCCACCGACGTTGACCACGAATCAGCAGCATCTTGTGGGGCTATACGCCGCCGGAAGAGGCGACTACCCCGCCGTGATCGCCATACCCAACAACTCCGGCGTCGCTAGAGTCAACCAACAAGTCGCCTTCCACGGTGCACCCGCTGCCACACCCGTCGAGACCGTGGGTGGCACCGCGATGCAAGCCCGCGTCACCCACCTCACCATTCACCCACTCGGATCAGGCAACACCGCCACCACCGACTGCACCGGCGCTGGCGCCTCCACCAGCCTCACCGACACCCCCACCATCACAGCACCAGGCACCGTCTGCTGGTACCAATTCCATACCTCATCGGTCGACCAACCAGACCAAAAATTCCCCATGACCGTCACCGCCACCTGGGAAGTCCGCTACACCACCAACCCCAACCAACCCTGGAACAACTGGACCACCCTCGGCACCAACATCCACACCACCAACACAACAAACCAAAAAGTCACCCAAATACAAACCATCGTCATCAACTGATACGAACGGGTATTGAGCCGCGGGTGGCGAGAGCCTCCCTAGTACCAACTCGAAAACTCGTGCTTGATTCCGTTGGAGCGCAGCCACTTGGTCTCACCCGTCTCGACAAGCATCTGCGCGTTGGCACGGAGTAGCTCAAGAACGTTCGAACCTGGCTTACCGCCCAATGCATGTACTACCAATGCAACGTCTTCTGCGGCAACGGTGATGAAGTATTCGTACTCGTCGCCCCCAAAGGGCACCGTCTTCAGGTCCTGACCAGAAATCTTTAACGCACCAGACTCGTCGACGACCGCGTCCACATAGAGCCCGTCTTTACCCCATAAACTGGCCAAGTTTTCGCCCTTTCTACGTAACCCGAGGACCCAGCCCTGTCTACGGAGAAACGTCAACTGGCTTCGCCTTCAGTCGAAGTCTGAAGCGAAATGTTCTGCGCCCCTTCGGGAATCGACACTGCACGCCAACGCGCGCGAGCGGCATCCTCAAGCATCCGGAACTTTGCGATCGTGTCCTCATCCGGACGATCATCTTGATCAGGATCAGGCATCTTCTCGATCCGCCCACGTGCCACCCATGCCTCAAGAATTTTCTGGGCGCGATCAGGCGTGACATCTATGAAGTCTTTATCCGTCGAGCCCATCATCCGATACCGATAGAGGGCATCGCTTCGCTTCCAAAGGCCCTCGGCCGTTACGAACTCGAGCAAAAGCAACGGATCACCTTCGCGAAGTCGGAATAGCCCTCCCAAGCTTGTCTCGATGTTGTCCGGATCGTAGCTACGGATCATGTACTGCCATTGAGTCACTCTGATGCCCCTTTAAGTCTGATCGTTGCGGCGCAGTAAGTACTCACATTGATCGGACCAGGCCATAACGACGCTTAAGAACGACCAATGTTTTCAGCGCCATCAGGCACCGGCACAGCGGACCAGATCGCTCTAGCTTGGCCCTCCAGCGCCTTCATACGTTCTACGTTTTCCTCAGAAGGACGATCATTTTGTCCAGGAGTTGGCAGTCTCTTAATCCGCCCGTTCTCGACCCATGCGTTCAGAATCCGCTCGGCACGAGCCTCATCGATCTCATGAAAATCGACGTCGTCAGAGCCCATCATCCGACAACGGTAGAGCCTGTCGCTTCGACTCCATTCGCCTTCAACGGTGACGGCTTCAGCGAGCATGAGCGGGTCGCCTTGCCGCAGGCGAAACAGCCCTGTCTTCTTGCCAAGTTCGGCGTCGTCTGGGTTGTCAGTACTTACGAGGTATTGGTATTCGGCCATATCAGGGTCCTCCAAGACCTACTGTATCTGCGCCCTCCGGTATCGGTACCGAGGAGAAGATATCGTTCTGTTGTTGCTGGAGTTCCATCCAGCGTTCGCTGCCCGGTTCGAGAAGGCGCTGTTTTTCGTAGATCCCGTGAGTGACTTCTTTAGCTGTGTGGCTTTCGGGCGTATGGAACTGCACCTCGAAGGTGTGACCGCTGACCGGATCCCGCCATGTGGTGTTAACTCCCTGATACCCGTCCGGTGACCAGAAGTTCTTTTCGCCCAGCTGCTCGAAACCGGCTGATTGCAACTGCTCAAGGCCCGATTGCGCTTCAGCAGCATAGTGCTCAGCTGGTGAGTCGAGGGTATATCGCACGGTGTCTCTCATGTCACCGATGTAGTCTCCGGCGGCTCCACCATCGTCCGCGATGCGCTGAGCGATCTTCCGTTTGAGGGAGTCTGGGCCTTTGAGGCGGTAGTCGAGTCCTTCGAGCTTCGAGTTGGGTAGAGCAGTTTCGATGTCATTCATTTGCGCCGTGATGCCCGGTTCTGCGGCAGCGGCCTTTTCTAGATACCGGTCTACTGCGAGGTTGTCCCGCACCGACAGCTTCAGGCCTTCGCCTTCCCAGCTGCCGTCCAGCTGTATCGCTCCGGTCTCATCTGCGAGTGCACGCAACACGGCCCCGTCACGGAAGTCGGTGACGATGGTCTTAAGGCCACCACCGAGGGCGCGGATGCTTTGCACCATGTCCACGAGCATGGTCTTGGCGGAACTGAGAACGTGTAGGCCTGCACCGAGCATCCCCCCGGCTTTGAACGCTTCAGAGAGTTCGGCGAGGGTAGTCAGACCCTTCGTCATCGGGATGCACGCCAGG
>Ga0207658_10003759_pt1 | contig 10690 bp, 9 predicted proteins | sample KBSS33metaG_FD_184322 | JGI IMG/M metagenome (GOLD analysis project Ga0207658, IMG submission 184322) | Switchgrass rhizosphere microbial communities from Kellogg Biological Station, Michigan, USA - KBS S3-3 metaG (SPAdes) (version 2) | ecosystem: Host-associated > Plants > Roots > Rhizosphere >...
ACGATGTAGGCGCAGCCGATGCTGGCCGCCTGGGACGCCACGTTGACGATGTTGCCGTTGCGGGCCAGCAGGTGCGGGATGGCCGCCTGGCTGAAGTAGAAGGGCGCGCTCAGGTTCACCGCCAGCACCTTCTCCCAGTCCTCCTGGGTGACGTCGGCGACATGGTGGAAGCGCAGGGTCGCGGCGATGTTGCACAGCACGTCGAGACCGCCAAAGGCGTCCACCGCGGCGTCCACGGCGGCGCGGCAGGCCTCGCGCCGGGAGATGTCGCAGGTCATCGACCGGCAGGCCGCGCCGGCGGCCTCCAGCTCGGCGCGGGTCTCCGCGAGCTGGCCTTCCAGCACGTCGACCAGGAAGAGCGAAGCGCCGCGGGCGGCGAAGATGCGGGCGCAGGCCCGGCCGAGCCCGCGGGCGGCGCCGGTGATGAGCACCACGCGGCCCTCGAAATCACGCTCCACGGCGTCCTCCCGGCTTGTCGTTGTTATCGTTGCCGTCGGCTGGAGCGCCCGGCGCTCAGCAGACGTCCTCGGCGGCGACCACGGGTCGGCTTTCGCGGGTGGCGCGCATGCGGCTCGACGGGTCGTTGGGGTCGGAGGTCAGCACCACGTAGTCGTCATGCACCTCGAGCAGGACGCCGGAGAACGGAAAGTCCTGGAAGGTCTTGGGCACGCGATAGCTGACGGCGTCCCCGACCTTGAAGGTCGCGGGGTCGAAGTTGAAGTCGAAAGGGCATTTCTCGCCCGGTGCGCCTGCGCCGATCACGATGGCGTCCTCCTTTGATCGTCCTGCGGCGAATTGAGCCGCCGCGCCTGCGCCGACGCAAGCGGATTCGCCGGAACCCGTGTGTTGACGGGGGGAGCGTCGCTCCGTCAATTGGCGGAATTGTGAAGGGGAGCGCCACGGCATGAGCATGGCCGAAGCCTGCGAAGACCTGGCCGCCGAAGCCGCGGAACTGAGGGCGCTGGTGCGCGGCGCCGAGCCCGAAGCGGTGACGCCGTTCGAAGGCTGGCGGGTGCGCGACGTCGTCGAGCACATGGTGACCATCGACCGCCTGGCGACGCTGAGCCTGACCGATGCGGCGGCCTTCAACGCCGAGCAGGGGCGGTTCGTCGAAGGCACCAAGCCGCCGTCTGCCGACCGCCCGCGGGCGGAGGCCTTCGCGCGGATCAAGGCCTATGAGACCAGCCGGCTCGCCTTCCTGAGCTGGGCGCAGCTCCTGGCGGCGTGGGACGCGGGGCTGGCGGAGCTGATCGCGGCGGGGCGCGGCGCGGCCGAGGACGCCAAGGTCGGCTGGTTCGGCCCGCCCATGCGCGCCCGGACCCTGATCAACGCGCGGCAGATGGAGGTGTGGGGCTACGGCCAGGACGTCTTCGACCTGATGCGGGCGCGCCGCGCGGAGGGCGAGCGGTTGCGCAACGTGGCCGAGTTCGGGGTGCGGACCATGGGCTTTTGCTTCGCCAACCACGGGCTGCCGGCGCCGGACCCGAAGCCGTTCGTGGCGTTGACCTCGCCCGGCGGGGCGACCTGGGCGTGGAACGATCCGGGGGCGGACTCGCGGGTGGAGGGCTCGGCCGTCGACTTCTGCCGGGTGGCGGTGCAGCGCCGCAACGTGGCCGACACGGCGCTGAAGGTGACCGGCGAGGCCGCCCGGACCTGGATGCGGATCGCCCAGTGCATCGCCGGCCCGCCGGCGGAAGGCCCGGCGCCCGGCGTGCGCGCTTGGGACTTGCCCGGAGCGGCGGCGGACGCCTAATCAGGCGCCAAGCTTCAAGGGAAGGGATGCGGATGGCCGATCTGGCGGGACGGGTGGTGGTCGTGACCGGGGCCGCGCGGGGCCTGGGGCGCGACTACGCCCGCAACTTCGCGCGCGAAGGCGCGAACGTGGTGGTGGCCGACGTGAAGGGCGCCGAGGGCGCGGCGGCGGACGCCTCGGCGGCGGGCGCGCGGGCCATCGCCGTGGACTGCGACGTCACCAGCCGGGCCAGCGTCGAGGCCATGGTGCAGCGGACCCGGGACGAGTTCGGCCGGCTGGACATCCTGATCAACAACGCCGGGCTGTGGCGCGGGCTGGCGCAGGCGGGGCTGCTCGAATGCCCCGACGAGCTGTGGGACGCCGCCTGGCGGGTCAACCTCGACGGCACGCTGAAGTGCTGCCAGGCCGCCGTGCCGCTGATGAAGGCCAACAACTGGGGCCGGATCGTCAACGTCTCGTCGGTGGCCTCCGCGCAGGGGAACAACGCCTACGGCCTGACCAAGGCGGCGGTGGAGCACATGACCGCGGGGATGGCGCGCGAGGTGGGCAAGTTCGGCATCACGGTGAATTGCGTGGCGCCCGGCATCTCGGCCTTCGAGGGCGCCAAGAGCCAGCTTCCCAACTTCGACGAGATTGTCGCCAACAGCGCGATCCAGCGGGTCGGCACCACCCGCGATCTGTATGGCGCGATCCGCTACCTGTGCAGCGACGACGCCGAGTGGGTGAGCGGCCAGACCCTGCGCGTGGACGGCGGGGCCTCGGCGCGCTGACGCAACGTCAAGCAAGGCTCGGCGCCGGGTTGCACCAGGGGCTCGAACGTGGCTGGGTGTCCCGCGGACGGACCGGCCCCGAGGCCGGCCGCCAGCGACGATTGGGAGGAATTTCGGAGTGCAGAAGCATGCGCTGGGCGGCCTCAGGGTCCTGAACCTGTCGTCGACGTTGGGCGGCGCCATGGTGGGCCAGTTCTTCGCGGATTTCGGCGCCGACGTGGTCATGGTGGAGCCCAAAGGCGGCAGCCCGCTGCGGACCCAGGCCGGCTGGCCGGTCTGGGCGCGCGGGTCGCAGAGCCTGGAAGCGTCGCTGGACGATCCGGCGGTGAAGGCCCTGGCGCTGCGCGCCGACGTGCTGATCGACACCTTCCGGCCGGGCGTGCTGGAGCGCCACGGCCTGGGCCACGAGCAACTGGCCAAGGACAATCCGCGCCTGGTCACCACCTCCATCACCGGCTTCGGCCGCAAGGGACCGCTCTCCAAGCTGAAGGGCTACGAGGGGATCGTGATGGCCAAGGTGGGCGCCCACGATCAGTTCTCGGCCCTGGTGAAGCGGCCGGGACCGGGCTTCGCCACCGTGCCCAACTGCACGGCGAGCGCGGCGGAACTGGCGATCTCCGGCGCCATGGTGGCGCTGTACGAGCGCGAGACGAGCGGCCTCGGCCAACGGGTCGAGACCTCGATGATCCAGGCGCTGGCCGCGCACGACACCTGGAACTGGATGGTCAGCCACTGGGCGCGCAAGTATCCCGAGGCCTACACCGCCGCCCCGGTGATCAACACCCAGCGCCGGGTGCCCAATAGCTGGCTCTCGTACGGCCTCCTCCAGGGGCTGTCGAAGGACGGCCGCTGGATGCAGTTCAGCCAGGCGACCCCCAAGCTGTTCAAGGCCTTCCTGGAGGTGACCGGCCTGGACGACCCGGAATGGAACGACGCCTGGGAGGACGAGGACCTCGACCGCCGCGAAGCGTTCTGGGAGCGGCTGCTGGGGGCGGTGCGGTCCAAGACCCTGGCGGAGTGGCAGGAGGCGTTCGACGCCAATCCCAACGTGTTCGCCGAGGTCTTCCGGTCGGGCACCGAGCTCCTGCACCACCCGCAGATGCTGCACGACGACCAGATCGCGACCATCGAGGTTGCGGGCCTAGGCCCGGTGCGCCAGGCCAAGCCGTTCGTGCGGCTCTCCAAGACGCCGGGCCAGGTGAAGCCGCCGCCCGCCCTGAACGAACACGGCGCGGCGTTGCGGGCGGAGGCCGAACAGCCTGCTCCGAAGATCGAAGCGCCGGCGGAGGCGCCGTCGGGACTGCCGCTGGCCGGCGTGACCATCGTCGAGCTGGGCAGCTTCTACGCCGCTCCGTTCGGGATCACGGTGCTGACCGACCTCGGCGCGCGGGTTCTGAAGATCGAGCCGCTGGACGGCGATCCGATCCGCTTCCAGCTCGCCATGCCGGAGATCGGCGGGGTGAAGGTGACCCAAGGCAAGGAGAGCGTCGCCGTCGACATCGGCACGCCCGAGGGCCTGGAGATCGTCAGGACGTTCCTGAAGAGCGCCGACCTGGTGCTGCAGAGCTTCCGTGCGGGCGTGGCCAAGCGGCTGGGCCTGGACGAGGCCTCGGTGCGCGAGATCAATCCGGACGTGGTCTACCACGAGGCGCCGGGCTTCGGGACCGGCGGCCCCTACGGCCACCGGCCGGCCTATGCGCCGACCATCGGCGCGGGCTCGGGCATGTCGCGGCGCAACGTCGGGCCGGCTGTGCCCGAACGCGCCGACCTGTCGCTGGACGAGACCAAGGACGGGGCGATCCGCATGGGCGCGGGCAGCCTGTCCGTCGCCCACGCCGACGGCTTTGCGTCGCTGGGCGTGGCGTGCGGCCAGACGCTGGGCCTCTTGGCGCGGGCGCGCGGCGCGGGCGGGCAGGGCGTGGTCACCACCATGCTTTCAACCATGTCGCAGATCCTGTCCGAGGACATGGTCGAGTACGAGGGCCGCCCCTCGGCTCCCACCGCCGACTCCGGCCTGCACGGGTTCGGGCCGCTCTACCGGCTCTACGAGACGAAGAGCGGCTGGGTGTTCCTGGCCGTGACCACCGAGCGGGAGTGGGCCTCGCTCAAGCGCGCCGCGCCGGGCATGGGCCTGGACGACGCGCGGTTCGCCGACGCGGCGGCGCGCAAGGCCTCGGCCGACGCGCTGGTGCAGACGCTGGGAGCCGTCTTCATGACGCGGACGGCGGCGCAGTGGGAGGCCGCGCTCACCGAGGCCGACGTAGCCTGCGTCGAGGCGGTCAAGGGTCCATGCCAGGACGTGCTGATGGCGCCCGGCGGGCTGGCGATCGAGCTGGGCATGACCTGCGAGGTCGACCACCCGCTGTTCGGCGAGCACCAGCGGCTGACCTCGGTGATGCAGTTCTCGCGCTCGGCGACGCAGGCCGGCGCCGGGGCCATGATCGGCCAGCACACCGAGAAGGCGTTGAAGGACTACGGCTACAGCGACGCGCAGATCGCGGCGCTGGCCGAAAAAGGCGTGATCCTGCTGGGCTAGGGAGAAAACCATGGCGGTGGACCTGGCGCCCCATCTGGAGCGCATGAAGAAACGCATCGGCCTGACCAGCGCGCCCGTGACGCGACGCATCGAGCTGGGCGAAATCGTCAAGTTCGCCCACTCCATCGGCGAGACGCGGCCGATCTACACCGACGAGGACTATGCGAAGACCACCCGCTTCGGAGCGGTGATCGCGCCCCCGACCTTCGTCTCGATCTTTCCGCCCCTCTTGATGAGCGACCTCTTGGACCGGCAGCACCCGCTCGGGCGGTTCCTGCACTCCGACGACGTGGTCGAGAACGACCGGCCGATCTGCGCCGGCGACGTGATCACCGGCGTCGGACGCTACGCCGACGCCTATGTGCGCCAGGGCCGCGCCGGGGCGTTGCTGTTCCAGGCCGCCGACCTGACGCTGACCAACCAGCGCGACGAGCGCGTGGCCCTGGTCCGCGTGGTGTCGGTGAGCTTCGAGTAGGGGAGGGGCGAATGGCGATCCGCAACCTGGCGGAGGCCCAGGAGGGCCAGGAGATCCCGGTGCTGGCCACGGAAGTCGATCGGTTGACCCTGGTGAAGTACGCCGGGGCGTCGGACGACTACACCTATGTGCATTGGGATCATCCCAGGATGATCGCCGATGGGTTCCCGGACGTGGTGACCCACGGGTGGCTGACCTTCGCCTACATGTGCCGGGCGGTAACCGAGTGGGCGCCGGCCGAGGTCGCCGACATCCGGAGCTACGCGGTGCGCTACCGCAAGCCGACCTATCCAGGGCCGGTGACCTGCGGCGGGCGGGTCGTGCGCCGGCGCCACGAGGCCGGGACGGACCTCGTGGACCTGGAACTGTGGTCCAAGGACGGCGACGGCCAGACGACCACCACGGCGACCATGACCCTGGCGGGGGCGTAGTCGCGGGGGCATGAGGATGCCTGCGAATCCCTTCGATCTGACCGGACAGACGGTGCTGGTGACCGGAGCGGGGACCGGGATCGGGCGGGCGATCTCCGTCCTGTTCGCCGGGCACGGGGCGGACCTGGCGCTGGCGGGCCGCAAGGTCGAGCCGCTGGAGGCGACGGCGGCGACGGCCCGCGCGCTGGGCCGCAAAGTGAGCGTGACGCCCACCGACGTGAAGGACGCCGCCGCCTGCGAGGCGCTGATCGACGCGGTGATGAAGGAGCACGGCCGCCTCGACGTGCTGGTCAACAACGCCGGCGGCAGCCGCGCCGGGGCCCTCGACACCTGGACGATGACCGACTTCAACGACATGGTCGCGCTGAACCTGACCAGCGTGTGGGTGCTGTCGCTGGCCGCGGCGCGGCGGATGCGCGAGCGCGGCGGAGCGATCGTCAACATCTCGTCGATGTCCAGCCTGAGGCCCGTGCCCCATTCGGCGCCCTATGGCGCGGCGAAGGCCGCGGTGAACAACCTGACCATGACCCTGTCGGTGGACCTGGCGAAGTTCGGCATCCGGGTGAACTGCATCGCCCCGGGCGTCGTCCGCACCGAGGGCTTCGACCGGGCGATGAGCAGGATGAACCTCGACCCGGCGACCATGGGACGCAACGCGCAAGGCCGGGTCGGCGAGCCGGAGGAGATCGCCTGGCCGGCGCTGTTCCTGGCCACGCCGGCCTCCAGCTTCATGACCGGCCAGACCATCGCGGTCGCGGGCGGTCCGAGCGAGGGACCCTAGAGCAGGTTTGGTTCAGTTCGAACCAACCTGCTCAGTAAGTCTTTGAAATTAGAGTGTGACGGGCGCCGAAACCGCACACACTTTCGGCTGTCACGCTCTAGGCGCCGCCGGCGCGCTGGCCTGCCCGGCGCGGGCCGCCTAACATGGCGCGAAACGGTTTCAGGCCGGCCGGGCGCGCGCCCCTGGCCAGGGGAGAGAGATGCAGTCCGTGACGTCAGACGGCGGGTCGAATCCGCCCGAGCCACCCTATCGGCCCACCGCCGCGGGCCTGGTGCGCCATATCGCCGAGACCTACGGGGACCGGCTCAGCCAGGTCGGCGGCGCCGACCGGATGAGCTTCCGCGACCTGGAGCGCCGCTCGGCGCTCTACGCCCGCGGCCTTTTGGCGTCGGGGGTGACCAAGGGCTCGCGCGTGGCCCTGATGATGCCGAACGGACCGGAGTTCGTGGCGGCCTTCCTGGCCGCGGCGCGGATCGGAGCGCTGGTGGCGCCGCTCAGCACCCTCTACCAGGCGCCGGAGCTGAGCTGGGTGCTGAACAACGCCGACATCCAGGTGTTGATGATCGCCGACCGGTACCTGCGCCACGACTACCTCGCGCGCCTGGAAGAGGCGTTCCCCTCGCTGCGCGGCCAGACGGCGGGGCGGCTGGTGCTGCCGCAAGCGCCCTACCTGCGCTCGATCCTGGTGTGGGGCGAGGGGCGGCGGGACTGGGCCCACCCCGGCCCGGAGACGCTGAAGGCCGTGGCGGCCGAGCGGCCGGAGTTCGACGAGGCGCTGCTGGCCGCGGTGGAGGCCAACGTCGCGCCGGCCGACCTGCTCTGCATCATCCATACCTCCGGCTCGACCGCCGAGCCGAAGGGCGTGGTGCACAGCCATGGGGCGATGATGCGCCACAGCTACCAGAAGGCCTTCCACTATTGGTCGTTCGGCGAGGGCGACGTCCTCGTGGGGGTGCGGCCCTTCTTCTGGATCGCCGGCCTGGCGGCCAGCATGTTCCAGATCCTGCAGGCCGGCCGCACCTTGTTCACGCCCGACGACGACACCGCCGCCACCGTGGTCAAGCTGATCGAGACCGAGGGGGTGAACGCCGTCTGCAGCTCCGAGGCCTGGATGGCCAGTCTGCGCGCCGATCCGGCCCTGGAGGAGGCGGGCTACGAGCTGTTCCGGCTGGCCCAGGACACCGGCGCCCTGGCCCGCCGCACGCCGCAGGGTCCGGTGTTCCTCAACCCGCTGCGCGCCAAGGCGACGCCGCATCCGGTCCATCCGCACCCGGACCAGATCGCGCGGTCCTACGGCATGACCGAGACGCTGAGCGCCCACACCACCATCCCGTCCGGCACGCTCTTGCCGGACGACAAGCACAGAACCTGCGGACGGCCGATCCCCGGGGTCAAGCTGCGCATCGTCGACCAGGAGACCCGCCAGCCCGTGCCGCCCGGCCAGGTCGGCGAGGCGGAGGTGGCCGGCTACAGCCTGATGATGGGGCTCTACAAGAAGGAGCGCCAGGACACCTTCACGCCCGACGGGTTCTATCGAACGGGCGACCTGCTCAGCGAGGACGCGGACGGGTATCTGACCTTCTCCAACCGCATCGGCGACATGATCAAGGTGCACGGCGCCAACGTCGCGCCGCTGGAAGTGGAGCGGGCCATCGAGGCGTTGCCGCAGATCGCCCGCGCCGCGGTGGTGGGCCTGCCCGACCCGGACGGGGGCTCGGTGCTGGTGGCGGCGGTGGAGGTGCGCGCGGGCCGCGAGTTCGACGAGGCCTCGATCCGCGCCGAGCTGCGCACCAAGCTGTCGTCCTTCAAGGTGCCGCGGCGGATCCTCGCGCTGGAGCCCGAGGAGTTCCCGCTCACCGGTTCGGGCAAGATCGTCAAATCGGGCCTGCGGCCGATCCTGGGCGCCCGCCTGGAGGCCGAGGACACGACGGCGTCTTGAGGCGTTCGCCCCTCCCCCGTCGTCTTCGCGACAGGGGAGGAAAGGGGCTCATATGGTCGCGATGGGGGTGACGGGGGAGCCCACGGCGCCGGGCAGGCGCAGGGGCGGGGCGGTGAGCATGAAGGCGCTGCGGCGGCGCTCGGCGAGGGCTTCGGCGAGCGGCGTCAGCCACCAGTATTCGCCGAGCGGCACGCCCAGCTTGAACAGGCAGAGCTCGTGCAGGGGCAGGAGCGGCTTCAGCTTCGGGCCGGGCTCCGTGGGGCGGCGGAAGGTCTCGACGGCCGCGGTGTCGGCGGCGATGGCGGCGACGCCGGAGTCGATGACCCATTGCAGCAGCCGCGCGTCTCCGCCGTCGAGCTCGGCGCCTAGGGTGCGCAGGACCTTGGGGTCGGGGTTGCCCGCCATCCGCACCAGGGCCTCGCCGAATCCCGAGTGCAGGCACATGATGTCGCCGGGCGCGATCTCGATTCCGTCGGCGTCGATCACCCGCATGAGGTCGTCGTAGCTCACCGCGCGGCGCTCCGGCCCGAAGTGGCGGCGGAAGTCGAACATCACGCCGCGGGTCTGCATGCCCTTCTCGGCGTAGGTCTGGATGCCGAGCCGCCGGGCGCCGCCCTCGTCGTGGCCCTTGACGTCCACCCCGGCGCGCCAGCCGTTGTAGTAGACGGGCTCGTCCACCCCGTCGCCGTCGGCGTCGAACCTGTGGCCCACGTGGCAGAGGCCGTCCCACTGGGTGGAATACTGCAGCGTCAAGACCACGCCGTCGTCGCAGAGGACGTCGCTGATGCCCGGGTACTCGGTCATCCAGTGGTTCATGCGCGGCTGGTCCGGTTCGCCGGTGGCGAACAGCTTCGGCGGCTGGCGCGAGCCGCGGCCGCCGCCCGGCAGGTCGAGGGGCAGACTGAGGCAGAAGCTCAGGCCCTCGCGGATCTCCCGCGCCGCGGCCATGACCCGCTCCGGCGTGATCAGGTTCAGGCGGCCAATCTCGTCGTCGTCGCCGAAGTCGCCCCAGTTGGAGCCTTCCGGCCGGATTTTCCAGCGGCGACCTTGTTCCACGCTCATCGGCTGTTTCCTCGCGTCCCTGTCATTCACAGGCAGGCTAGCCCCTCGCGGCTCGCGTTTACAACGCGCGGCGAATGCGTGCAGATGGCCCGGCGGCCGGGAGCGCGGGAGAGCGAGGCGCGTGGACAGGTTCGGCGAGCTCAAGGTCTTCACCCAGGTGGTGGAGGCGCGGGGATTCTCCGGGGCGGCGCGGGCGGCCGGGCTGACCCCCTCGGCGGTCAGCAAGCTGATCGCGCGGCTGGAGGCCCGGCTGGGGGTGCTGCTCTTCCACCGCTCGTCGCGCCAGGTCGGCCTGACCCGCGAGGGCGAGCGGTTCTACGACGACGCGCGCAACATCCTGACGTCGCTGGACGAGGCGGAGTCGGCGCTGGCCGGCGACAGCGCGACGGCGTCGGGCCTGCTGCGGGTCTACGTGCTGCCGACGTTCGCGCGCTGCCAGCTCGCGCCCCGGATGCCGGCGTTCCTGGCGCACAACCCGAAGCTCAGCATCGAGTTCCAACTCGGCAACGAGCCCCTGCGCACCCTGGACTCCAACATCGACGTCGCCATCCAGGGCGGGCGGCTGCAGGATTCCGCGTTGATGGTGCGCCGGATCGCCACCAGCCGCTGGGTGCTGTGCGCGAGTCCCGCCTACCTGGCGGCGCGCGGGGCGCCGAACGACGTCGCCGATCTCGAGGATCACCCCTGCCTGACTTTCGCGGTGGGGGGCGACTGGAACAGCTGGACGTTCCACGACGGCCACGGCGAACTGGCGTCGCACGTCCCCAAGGGACGGCTTTCGTCCAACCACGGCGACATGGTGCTGGCTGCGGCGCTTGCGGGGGTCGGCATCGCGCGGCTCACGGAATTCCACGTGGCCGAAGAGTTGCGGACCGGACGGCTGGTGCGGGTGTTGCCGCAGTATCATTCCGTCGGGGACGAGCCGGTCTACGCCATCCACCAC
>Ga0207658_10003769_pt1 | contig 10676 bp, 7 predicted proteins | sample KBSS33metaG_FD_184322 | JGI IMG/M metagenome (GOLD analysis project Ga0207658, IMG submission 184322) | Switchgrass rhizosphere microbial communities from Kellogg Biological Station, Michigan, USA - KBS S3-3 metaG (SPAdes) (version 2) | ecosystem: Host-associated > Plants > Roots > Rhizosphere >...
AGCGTGAAACCTTAGTCAAGATAAATTTTCCCAATTAGCCTCCCGGAAGACTACCGGGTTGATAGGCATCAGGTGTAAGTCTAGTGATAGATTCAGCCGAGGTGTACTAACAGGCGATCGACTTATTTTGTATTCATCTTTATGTACATCTGTCAGTACATAGTCCCGCTTGCGGGATTGTGTACTGACAACAATGTACACATTTAACTAGCTTTGAGTGCATACTCTAGCTAGGAAGTTGCAGTTTGATTTTCTTTCTTAAATTAAATTGCGAGGCCCAGTAAAAAACAAGCAGTGCACATAGTTAAAAGGCACTGTCTTGGAAGCTCTAGAGATTGGGTCACACCTGTTCCCTTCCCGAACACAGCAGTTAAGCCAATCTTCGCCAATGATACTCATAGCATCGCTAAGGGGAAAGTAGGGCGCTTCCAGGACAGTGCTTTTTAAAAAATATTTCAAACGTCGCGCTACTGCGTCGACTGCGAATAAATTCTTCCTCGCCGTATTTTCATACGGCTCAGTCGAATTTTTCTTGTCTCCTTGTATCGCTTGTTTGAAATATTTTTTGCTATTCTAAACTTTATTTGTAGCTCTTTAGTCTAACTCTAAATTCCGCTACTTACGCAACATTTTTTTCGTACCAGCCTTTTACGAATTCAGCTTCTGCTAGTTCTTCTTTGCGGAATTGCTTACCGTCTTCATTGAGATCTGGTTTTTCAAGTTGTGCTAACGCGCTTTTTCTAATTTCTTCGATTGCTTTAAGAATTTCGCCTCTTGGTACTTCCAGTGTTTCACGTGTCACTGCGCTGTAAAGGACTAAATCTTGTGCCAACGTTGGCATTTTTAATTGTGATCTTAATGCAATGGCAATGAGTGCCGAAGATCCACTATCATCATCTTCAGTGTCATTGAGTTCGGATAGTTGTTGGGTTAGTGCTTCAAGATTTCTGAGTTGTTCAGCAAAAATTTGAGGTTCTTTGCTTGAATCTTTTAAAATTTCAGCGGCCATGGATCCTCGTTTTTGAATATCCTGTTTGTTATCAATATTACCTCGAATGGTTAAGCCGTCTGTAAAACCGTTGATGAGATTTACAAGTTCAACATTTAAAGCAACGTCTTGTCCCATGCGTTCAGCGAGCAATGGATGTCGAACCCTCACAAGTCTTTTGTCTGCGATGAGTTTATCGCGATCAATACCGTCCAATATTTCTTTCATAAAATCACGGAGTTTTGTTTCATCCATTCCTTTTGGATAAGCTGGTTCTTTGAAAGATTGAACATCGTTACTCATAGTCGTTGTTGATTAATAGGTGCAATAAAAATACTGCGTTCTTGATAGATCGTCAAAATGTTTTTTATTTCAGCTTGCTGGATTATTATATCTGTTCCAATTACAAAACGTTTTTTTTGCCGAGGATACTATCTGGAGGAAGTTCAGACCCATAATCTGCAGCAGCAGCGAAAATTCCACCAACAGATCCACCCATGGTTTCTTGAATATCGCTGATAGCTTTTGGAGGGATTGGTGATCTTCCTTCTGCAACTTGCATTGGGTTTCCAAAATTGGCAAATTCTTTGCAATTAGTTTTTAGAACAGTGAGAACTTTTTCTGTATGTGGTGTTTTATCGCATATTTGAACAAGTTGTTCCCAAGGAATTACATATCCGTCTGAATCTTTGTTGTTTTTCATTGCTTCACGTTGGCTTACACACCATTGAGCAATTTCTGCTTTTATTTTGAACTTAGAAGCTTGATCAATACTTAAAAGATCAAATGTTCCACCATCAACGAGACAGCTTTCAATTTCAAGCATGGCTTGGGTATTTTCTGTGTAAATTTCACATGCCGCACTTTCAATTGCCTGAGCTGCTAGCGTCATAGTTTTTAAGGTGAAGGATAATTGATTCTATACCATTTTAACTAAAAAAATCAAGGTTATTGTGGATTATTCGTGGGTAAATGGGATTCTTAAAACTGGTTGTTTCCCTTCTTTTTCTCTTAATTTAATACGTTGATGAGCTGTAGCTGAGCTATCCATTGTTTCGATCCAACGTAAGAAATCACGTCGATTTTCCTGAGTTACAGTATCAACGCCAGGAACAGGGGAGATTGTCATATCATCAATTCTTACAGCAATGCGGACTTCTTCATCTACTGAAAATCCTTTGAGAACTTCCAAGATTTCCTGTGCAGTTTTTCCTCGAATTCCTTCGACGTTTTCTTCAGTATAGACAGCCAATATTTCATCTCCACCAATGTTTGCTACAACAGCTTTTCCTTTCCCAAAGAGTGAATGGAATTTTGCTTCAACTTCGCGAAGTTCTTTTGTTATTTCATCGTTAAATGAAAGAATGCTTTTTTGGAAGTCGGGATCTTTTTTTGCTTCAGCTACTTTTTTATTCACTAAATCGCGTATTTTTGAGCTATTACCTCCTATGGCACGAATGTCTTGAGGAGTAATACCTGCTTTTTTTATGAGTTCGATGAATTTTTTTTCATTGCTACGTGCGTTTTTTGGGCCAACACCTTTTACATCTGCACTGACGATAACTTTTTGGCCTGGCTGCATGAGTGCTTCAATAACTGCATGCATCGTATGAACAATTTCGCCAACTTCATGATCCGTTTTGAGCGAATATTTAAGGAATTCGTTGCTTAATTCAAGGCACGTTCTAAGGTTATCTTCATCTTTGGGTGATACTTCACCTTTTTCTAAACCTTCTTGGTATGCTTTGAGAACTTCTTCACATTGTTCTAAATGTCGGACATACATTTCGATCATCTCGAAATATTTGTCGAAATTTTCGATTCGGAAATTTTTTAAAACATCAACAATGTTGATGCTGTTGTAGTGTCGATTGAATACTGCAAACTGTTCTTCAAGTGCAGCTTTTTCTTTGTCACTTCTGGTTCCATATTCTTTGGATTGTCGGTATTCGTTGAGTTTACGATAAAGTTGAATCATTCCCAAACCCATGAGGATGTTTCCACCTTCAGTTTCGAAAAATTTTCTCCAATGTTCTTTGATTTGATAATCAGGGCCAATGATTTCCCGACCTGTTCTAAGAATGGCTTTAAGTCCGTAATAAACGAGGTCTTCTTCTTTGTATTCACGAAGATAAACTTCGGATGTTTCAGGATGATGGCTGTTGCCATTTCCGTTCCCGTTCCCGTTCCCGTTCAAAACACTTGGATCTCTTTTTTGCAAAGTTGCGATATTCGCTCCGGATTCAGCATTATTGATGGCTGCGTAATTTTCAAGTTTGCCTGGATGTAATTTTCCAAGACCAATAGTGATGTCCACGGTTTTGGCGCCGGTTTCAATTTCACGGATGATTTGTCTGACTTGGCGGATGTTTGCTACTAAATTTTCGTTTTCTTCAGCCAATTTTTCTTGTTCTTTTTTGATGGCAATCATTTCTTCATTTCCAGGCATTTGATCAAGCTTTTCATCAATTGTCAGGATTTGTTGATCCAATTCCGCTCGTTTACGGGTAAGCTCTTTTTTGCGTAAGTTCAGATGTTTTAAAAGTTTTTTACGGGCAGTTTCTTGAAATAAATTAAGTCTTTCTTTAAGTGCAGCAACTTTCTCCTGTCCTTCTGCAGTTTCTATTTTTTCTAAATCAATGATAAAACTTCCGCCTTTAAAATGGCTTTGAAGTACCTTTGCTTTATTTTCACCCAGAATTTTTTCGATTTCTTGCTGAAGTTCATCGATAAAATTATCAGTATTGTTGGGACCAAGATAAATATCATTGAGATCTTTAATGCTTGGAGAAATAAATCTATTTGCTCCAATACGCATGTCACCAACACTTGGATCCCATTCGGCTTTTTTTAAAGCCATGGTTAAAGGAATGAGCGGATCACGATTCGTAAGCTCTTTTGCGTTTTGTTCAAGCATCTCTGCTGCTTTATCCAAGGGAAGAACATATTCGCCAGTTTCTTCATCTTTTTTGTGAGGAGGAAGACTTAATCTTTCAACGATTTTTTGAATTTGGGCAAATCTTCTTCTGTGTTCTTCTTTTTCAGGCACGTTGCTTCGACTCGCTGCGTAGGGCGGTTCTGAAGTTGGTCGTTCCGGATTGATTGATGGGATGTTTTGGGTCATTTCCTAGCTAAAAGTGTGCATTTAATTTAAACATATTATGATTTTGATGTCAATGGTTTTGGTCAGCATTTTGTCATATTTAAAAACCCCGCCGAGTGTAGGCGAGATTCTTGTGAGTGCCAATACCAAATTAGTGGATCAGAATACGGTTTTTATGGTGAAACACCTTTAGTTTTCAGGGAAATCCTGTGCGATTTTTTCTGCGTCAGTTTGAACATTGAGATCTTGAACCTCTTTTGCTTTTTCGTAACGTGCCACAGTTGGATTATAGATGTTGTAGAAGAGCTCAATGAGTTCTTTGGTAGTTAATTCCTGAGCTTTTAAGCCACAGTTTTCCAATCCTACTTTTACGGAACTTACACGTTGGATGAGTGTTTTTTTGAGCTGATCAAACTCTTCATGACGGCGTTTGATATTTTCGTAACTATCTTTGGCATTCATATTCTGGAAGAATTTTTGGACGATACTCACTTTTTGAGCTCGCAAAGGATCTTCCGGAATGATAACTAAAAAGTCTTTTTCCATAATATCGGCATACTCAACGAGTTTTGCGATATATTCCACATATTCGTAGGTTTGGGTTTGAAGCAGGGGATTTGTCTGTTTTTCACCAATCTTTCGGAGTTTGTCGAGATAGTTATCGATATCCAGTTTTTTTGATCGAACCACGATTTGAATCGGGAATTCCAAAGTATTTAAAAATCCTTGGTATGAATATACGATGGAATTTTGTTCTTCTTCGGATTTTAAATTAAAGTTAATACTGGAAACGCGCAATACAGAGCGCAATCCGCCGTTTTTAAGAACAACCGTGTCATCACGAATTTCGGCAATTCTTAAATAAGTTTGGGTACTGGAAGCAGGATTTTTTTTGGCTGCGCCTTGTCTGGTTGATTCGCTGTTTTGACTTGGATTTGCCATAAGGGTCGTTGTTATTGTTGAAGATTATCGTTGTGAGTATTGAGGATTTTGCTGAGTTCCTCGAGTTTTTTTCTTTTATCGCTCATGGCATCTGCTTTTGCTTCTGCCTTTTTTTCTTCTTTGTCTTTTGTTTTGAGGCCGGTGTTATACATGGAAGTAATAACTTCTGCGCTGGATTGAACCCATAATCTTTTTTGCGGAAGCAGAACGAATTCTAAATAAACAGCTAGAAAACGGGAAAAATCCATGTCCAAAGGTTTTACAAAGGCAAAGAGCACGGTGATAAGGCCAATAATTGCAACTGGTGGAAGCCAGGTAATCCACAAATATTCCTTACCCAAACTTACATAAATCGCATATGCAATACCTCCGCCAACGCCACAAATAATGAGCTGACGTAAGGTCAGTGGACCTACGATCTTATCTTCACGTTGTACATTTTGAGGAACTTTGAACTGCATAAGTGGTTTTTAGAATCTTTCTATTATAGCAGAAATTGCACTTGCCGACAATGTTTGATAGACTCTCTGCGACTTGGAAGAAGGTAGTTTTCTATATCTGAAAAAACAACGGTTCGTATAAATTTTTTGTTCATCAAAATGCGTGACAGTTCCAGCATAAGAAATTTCTGCATTATTGCCCATATTGATCATGGAAAATCCACATTGGCTGATCGCTTTTTGGAAGTGACGGGAACAGTTTCAAAACGTGAAATGAAGCACGAACAGCTTTTGGATACGATGGAACTTGAGCAGGAAAGGGGAATTACCATTAAATTGCAGCCGGTTCGTATGAATTGGAAACTTGATGGCAAAGATTATATTTTGAATCTGATTGATACTCCGGGTCACGTCGATTTTACGTATGAAGTTTCACGCAGTTTAGCGGCTTGTGAAGGAGCGATTTTGGTTGTTGATGCCACACAGGGAATTGAAGCACAGACGTTGGCAAACTGTTATTTGGCGCTTGAACATGACCTTAAATTGGTGGCTGTTTTGAATAAAATTGATCTACCTTCCGCTGATGTTGAAAGACGAGCTCAGGAAATTGAAACAGTGTTGGGAATTCCAAAAGAAGAAATTATCGCCATTTCGGCAAAAGAAGGAACGAATGTGGAGAAAGTTTTGGAAGCTGTGATTAAAAATGTTCCGCCTCCACCAGAAACAGATCAAAGTGATGAAACGAAGGCGCTGATTTTTGATTCGGTTTATGATTCTTACCGTGGCGTTGTGACGTATGTTCGTTTGATGTCCGGGGAATTAAAACGAGGAGATAAAATCTTTTTGCTTCATAATCAGACGGAATTAGAAGTGTTGGAAGTCGGCTATTTTAAGCCAAAATATTTAGCTGCTGAGAAACTGGTTTCCGGCGAAGTTGGGTATGTGGTTTCCGGACTTAAAAATGTTGGTGATGCCCGTGTTGGTGATACGATTTGGAAATCTGGAACGGTAAAAATAGATCCACTTCAGGCTGTTCCTTTGGAGGGTTATAAAATTGTAAAACCTTTTGTGTTTGCGAGTATTTTTTGTGTGGAAGGTGATGATTTTCCATTGCTCAGAGATGCGCTTCAAAAATTGCAATTAAGTGATTCGGCATTGAGTTTTGAACCTGAACAGTCCGGGGCTCTTGGTCATGGTTTCCGCTGCGGATTTTTGGGTCTTTTGCATTTGGATATTGTTCAGGAACGTTTGGAACGCGAATATGATTTGAATTTGATTGTTACTGCGCCTTCGGTTTCTTATTATGCAGTTATTCGGAATGGGGAAGAGGTTTTTGTGGCGAATCCGGCAGACCTTCCGGATCCAGCTATCATTGATGCTATTAAAGAACCGTGGGTAAAAGTGGAAATTCTCACCCCAAAAGAGTATGTGGGAACGATTATGCAAATGACGCTGGAAAAACGTGGCATCAATAAAAGTATTCAATATATTGATGAAAATCGTGTGATTTTGTTGTTTGAGGTGCCGTTGGCTTCGATTGTGGTTGATTATTATGATTCGTTAAAGAGTTTGAGTTCCGGCTATGCGTCCATGAATTATGAGTATTTGGAGTATAGAGAAGGGAATTTGGTGAAGCTGGATATTTTGATCGCGACAGAAAAAGTTGATGCTTTGTCGATGATTATTCACCGCGATCAAGCGCATCATATTGGGATTGATATGTGTAAGAAATTGAAAGAATTGATTCCAAAACATCAGTTTGAAGTGGCGATTCAGGCGGCCATTGGAGCGAAAATCGTGGCCCGAGAGACGATTTCGGCGATGCGTAAGGACGTAACTGCCAAACTTTATGGGGGAGACAGAACCCGTAAAGACAAGCTTTTGAAGAAGCAAAAAGCCGGTAAAAAGCGCATGAAGAAGGTCGGAAGGGTTGATTTGCCACAAGAAGCTTTTTTAGCGGTTTTGAAGAAGGATTAGGGTTGACAAACATAGTTAAATATGGTATAAAATTAAGGTGATTTATCATAAAAACCTTAAGATTTTTGGTGGTAAATCCATTGCACTTTGAAAACTTGATAAGGATTATCCTGGATGAAAGTTTGATGCTTATATAAGCCCTAAACTCTCGTTCAGGATACTGAATTTAACCCCGTTTGGAGGATTCCATGAAGACCATCAAGGCGTTCGCGCTTCTGTACACGCTCGTCATTGGCTACAAGACCACGATCGCTGGCAGCGATCCCGACGCGCTCATTTCGCGCGACGGCAACCCGAACTACGGCGGCTTGGATGCATGCGGCATTTCTGATGATGATTCCTGCATTCTTGGCCTGACGCGCATCACGACCTCGTGTGCGTCAGCCCAGTTGTAGCGGCCAAAGGCGCCCCGTCCCTCTGCATTGTGCAGTGTGTGGACGGGGCGCACTTCGCCTCATTTTCCTTATCAAGTTTTCACTTCTTTTTTCAACATATCTGCCCTTTAAAAATGGGCGGTTTTTTGGTATAATATAAAGATAAATTTGGTTTTCAAACAAAATCAATCAACACAAAAACTGTGGCTCAAAAGTTCGACATTAAGAAAAATTTAAAACGAATGGGTTTTGGCCTCTATGTTCTGGCGTTGATTCTCCTTGGGGCTCAATTGTTTTTGGGAGATCAAATTATGTTCTTTGCCAACTCTTTTACTGGAACGACTCCTGCTCATGGTTCTGCGGAAACGTTGACGATCGGTTATGCCCAGGCTCCACAAAGTTTGAATCCAACGTTGTTTGATTCTGTGACCAGAAGCCGCCTTGTGAATGTCTATGAAGGTTTGGTTCGAACAGATAAAAATTTAAAAATTGAACCTGCTGTTGCGATTTCTTGGGGTTTGATTGATCCAACCACGTGGGAATTTAAACTTCGTCCGCATGTGAAATTTCATAATGGATTGGAAGTGCACGTTGATGATGTGGTGGCAAGTATTGAACAAGCCCGAAATGGTGATGGTTCGCAACTTACCAATCTTTTGAATAGCATTACGGATGTGAAGGCAGTTGATGATTCAACGCTGAGAATTACAACCAAAACTCCAGATCCGCTGTTGTTGAATAAACTTGCGCTGACTTTTATTTTTCCTAAAGATTATTCCACTTTTGATCAACCGATTGGAACTGGACCTTATCAATTTGTTTCAATGGATAATAGCAACCAGCTCACATTAAAACGGTTTGATGGATATTGGGGAAATGAACCGTATTATGCACAAGTTGTGGTGAAAACGATTGCTGATCGCGATGATCGTATTGATGCTTTGAAAAAAAACTCCATCGATTTTTTGGCTGATGTTCCACCTTCTTCTGCTCAAGGACTGGCTTCGGATTCGATTGGTTTAAAAACTATTCCAAGTCTTCAGGTGAATTTTTTGATGATGAATGTGAATCAGGGTTTGTTTGCTCAAAAACCTTTGCGTGAAGCCACATCTTACGCTTTGGATCGCCAGCAGTTTGTGGATATTGCTGGAGGATACGCTCATGCGGTTGATCAATTTGTGAGTAGTGGCGTGTTTGGATTTGATCCAACAATTAAAGGTTATGATTTTAATATGGATAAGGCAAAAGGTGATGCTGATCCGATTGTTTCGCAATCTTTTGATCAGTTGAATGTGACATTGGATTATGCTGAAGGCAATGATGTGATTGCTCAATATATTCAACAGCAACTTAAACAGTTGGGAATTGATGTGATATTGAATCCACTTTCTGGCGATGCGTTCCAGCAAAAACTTCAAAGTGGTTCGTCTGAAATGTATTTCCTTGGATGGAGATCGGAACTTGGCGATGCCAACGATTTTTTGCAAAGTGTCGTGCATTCTCGTGATGAAAGTGGGCTTTCCGGAGAGTTCAATGGGACGAATTATTCCAATAAAGATGTTGATAATTTGATTGATCAAAGCCAAAAAGACCTCAATGTGAAAACACGTTTAAAGAGTATGCAGGATGCGATGAAAACATTGGTAGAAGATGATATTGTGGGAGTTCCGCTTTTTGAGACCCAGACTCTGTTCGCTTATAAAAATACATTACAGTTCGAACCTCGCGTGGATGGTTATGTCTACGCTGCGGAAATCCAATAAACTCAACAAACGTTCAAACAAAAATTATGCTTCACTCAATTAAAACAAAACTCATTCTTACCATTAGTGCATTGATCATTGTGCTGCTTGCAGCTGCGTCTTTCGTGCTGATTGGTGAAAAACAGCGTGAATTAACGCAAGATATCTTTAGTCGTGCTACGTCATTTACTCAGCTTACTGCTGCGAATATTGTGAATGACTATAATTTGTATTTGGCTCAAAAGAGTTTCGTTTATTTTAACCGTGATATTCAGGATACGTTTGCGAAAGATGTTGATGTGGCTTCGATTCAGGTTGTTGGATACAACGGAACTGTTGCGTATGATTCTATCGCTGAAAAAGATGAACAATATAGTGGACCTGACCGAACGATTCAAAATCCGGATCTGATTCAACAGGTAAAATCCCGCAATGCTTCCGTAAAAACGTTGGATACAAATCGCGTGGTGTATTTAAAACAGAATGCTGATGGAACGGTGAGTGATGTTGATTTTAATGAAAATCCAGTCACAGCATTGGCTCAAGATGAAAAGATCGCTTATTTGGTTCAGCCAGCTACCAACGATTTTGCAGTCATTTATGCTGTAACATATCAAGCCTTACAAGATCGCATTAATCAAACAACACTTCGTATTTTGTTACTTGCAGTTTTTGGAGTCGGTGTTGGTATTTTGATGGCGATTTTATATGCTGGAACGATTACGAAACCTGTGAAAAAATTAACAGAAGGTGCTGCAATTTTTGCGACTGGTCGATTTGATTATCGCGTTGAAGTTAAAACAAAAGATGAACTTAAAACTTTGGCTGATTCGTTTAATAAGATGGCAGCAGATTTGGAAATCAGTACCAAAGCTTTGGTTTATAAAGAACGTGTGGCAAAGGAATTGGAACTTGCTGCGAAAATCCAAAAGCAGTTGTTGCCAAAAGTTATGCCGCAAGTTTTAGGTTTGGATGTTTCTGCCGGCCTTTTGCCTGCGGAAGAAATTGGTGGTGATTGTTACGATTTTATTCCAGTGGGGGATCATCGTTTGGTTTTGTATATTGGTGATGTAACCGGACACGGTGTGCCTTCGGGTATCGTGGTTTCGA
>Ga0207658_10003772_pt1 | contig 10671 bp, 8 predicted proteins | sample KBSS33metaG_FD_184322 | JGI IMG/M metagenome (GOLD analysis project Ga0207658, IMG submission 184322) | Switchgrass rhizosphere microbial communities from Kellogg Biological Station, Michigan, USA - KBS S3-3 metaG (SPAdes) (version 2) | ecosystem: Host-associated > Plants > Roots > Rhizosphere >...
TCTCCGCCGATTGTGATAGCCTCTGTAAACCGAATGGGCTCGATCTTCCTCAGTTACAGGCGAGAGGACACTGAAGGTCAAGCTGGTCGTCTCTACGACGACCTTGTTGCCGCCTTCGGTTCCGATTCAGTATTTATGGATGTTGCGGCCATACAACCTGGGCGGGATTTTCGAAAGTCCATTGATCAGAGCTTGAGCTCCTGCGGGGTGTTTTTGTCTTTGATCGGCAAGAGTTGGTTGACGGCAAAAGACAGTTCCGGTCAACGGCGTCTCGACGACCCTGCCGACTTCGTCCGTATTGAAACGGGCGCTGCCCTAAAGCGTGATATCCCGGTCGTTCCCGTTCTGGTCCAAGGCGCGTCAGCCCCCAAGACGGATCAACTGCCGGACGATTTGAAGGAACTTGCGTTTCGCAACGCAGTCGAACTCACCCACCCACGCTGGGACTCCGATATCCAAGTATTGATAAAGGCATTGCGTCCTCACATCTCTCAATCAAGCTCCAAGCCCGAACCAGAACGAGTTCAGCCAGGCAGTAACCTAAGAGCGCCTAAGTCCCTCGCCGTAATTGCGGTTCTTCTCGTCACTGTCATCGGGCTTGCGTTCTATCTCTGGCCCATCAAGAAGGTAGGGGATAATCCTGCCAACCAGCCGATGGCGACCGCGAGCGATTCGCCCGTGTCCGAGCCCATTAAGCGAAGTCCAGAAAAAGTAGCGTCTTCGGATGTAAAAGCAGATGCGGCCCCCATCGGAGTCGAAGACTTTTCACTGGTCGCGCGACGCGAACCTCTCGCAGACAATCCCAAGCGTTATACATTCACGTTGTCACTTGATGCTCCGGCATTGGTCGACGACATCGCCCGCGTTCGTTACGATCTTGTCTATGACCCGAACCCCCTTTCGCTTGAAGGCGGTGCCGCGCCTTCGTTCAGCGCCGCGTATGAAGGCTGGGGATGCTATGAAACTGTCGTTGTAACCGTGTACTTGAAATCACCCGGATCGCAGCCGCTCAAAAAAACTTTCAATATGTGTAAAGCCCTGACTTACTAAACTTGCCCCGACTCTCTCAATCTTGCTTTCCGTCGAAAAGAAATAGCTCAGGGGCAGAAAAGATTTCGTTCTGGCGGCGCACGGTTCTCGCCGACGTCTTGGGAAGAAGATTGCGGTCCCATAGTGAGGCCCTGCCGTTAACCGGTCAACGGCATGTGGAGGTAAGTCCCACGTTTTCGGGGGGGAGCCCGTATTGGACTTGTTTAATCGTGTTGCCGTAGGCGACGAACGGAGCGCTGGCTGCCTCCGTGCCAGTCGCCGGACCGCCGCGGCTCGACCCTATGGCGCCAGCGGCCAGCATGAGAAAGAACAGACTTGCGCCGGCCAACATGATTGCAGTAGCGCGTGTGATGCCTCGCCACGTGCGGGGCGCGATCGCCGATCTGCATTTGAGAGTAAGCTCCGTTGTCATGCGCATAACTCCTTTCCCTCCCCAACGCATCAGGTCCTGACGGCACACGTCACATATCTGAGATCAAGGCCGCTGAAGTATTTCGTAAAGCGCCCGAAGTGGCCGGGCAGACCGGCATGCATGTCTCATTTCAAGGTGAGCTGAAATTTACTCTCCCAGGTAGCGCGCGAGGGCAAAATCTACCCGTGTGTCGGTGAATGTAGCCTGAAACCCGACGGCCACGATCTTGCCATCCGATTGCAGCGCAGCCCCCAAGGCTCCGCCGTTGAGATTGCCGAATGATGTTCGCACTTTGCCGCCAGTGCCGAACGTGTTGTCAAGAGCGCCTGCCGAATCCAGACGCGCCACCACAAAATCGGAATCAGATGATTCGCTATCCGGGAAACCGACGGTGACAATTTTGCCATCGCTTTGCAGGAGAACCTCATAGGCAGACTGACAGCAGCTACCGAAGTCGATTTGAGCTTTCCCGTCGCCACTAAAAGTGGTGTCGAGGACGCCGCTTGAGTTGTAGCGCGCGACCGCGAAGTTCTCAGATCCTCCGCTCACGGTAATAGCGAACCCAGCCGCGACGATGCTGCCGTCGGTCTGCAACGCAGCCGAGTGCACCCGATCGAAACCACCACCGCGGAAGTCGGTGCTGACTTTTCCGGCCACGCCGAAATTCGTATCTATTGTTCCGTTACTGAGATAACGCACCGCTGCAAAGTCGTAGAAGTTCACAGGATCATTGGCGGAGCCGACTGCGATAATCTTTCCATCGGGTTGGATCAGGACCGCAAAAGCATCGTCTTCCTTACCGACGAAATCGGTTGTCACCTGGCCGCCCGCACCAAATGTGGCGTCCGGGGTTCCATCCGGGTTGTAACGCGCCAGGGCAAAATCGGTATCGGACATATCACCCGGATTGAAATCTACGAAGTGGGTCCCTGCGGCAACGATCTTGCCGTCAGCCTGCAAGGCCACATCGAACGCGTAACTACCTGCGGGAAAAATCGTCGTGACGATACCTCTGTTCCCAAAGGAAGTATCGAGCGATCCATTCCGATTATAGCGGACTATTTTGAAATCGCCGGCAAAGGTAAAAAGCGGAAAGGCTCCGCCCGCGACCACGATTTTGCCGTCCGGTTGAATGACAACCGATGAGGGCACGGCGGCCAGACCGGGGAAGTCTGTCTTCACTCTGCCGCGAGAGCCGAAGGTGCGGTCGAGCGTCCCGTCCGGATTGTAGCGCGCGACGACGAAATCTTCGGCGCTGAAGTCGTTGTTTTGGTAGGTTTGTCCGACGACCACTAACTTGCCATCGGCCTGGATGGCCACCGCGCTCGCGAGGTCAGTACTACGCTTAAGATCGGTCGTGACCTGGCCGTCAACCCCGAACGTAGAATCGAGATCACCGGCAGCGCCTTGCGCCAGGTGCGGGACGATCAAGCAGATTAACATGATCACCGAAAACGCGACCGCGCAGGAACGAGTGAGATATCGGCAGTTTCTTGAATATAACATGAGCATAATCTTTCCTCCTTTTACCACGGCACTAGCATGAGAGATGGCTTATCTCCATAAAGGGTCCGTAACAGTTCTGTTACACGCCGGAAGCGAAGAGATTAAGAGCGAGAGGACCCAAGTCATCATGATCGAGGATCCTGCGGGCAATGCGCTGGTCTTCGTCTAAACGCCCGACAGGTCGATGATGGCTCGTTAGGCTAAGTGGGAATGTTCGCCCGGTCGTGCAAGGCCTGGGCGAAGCGCGCCGGCGCTGCTGCATCCATGCGCAGGTAAAGCGAAGGTTCGATGAGTTCCAGCTCGATCAACCAAAAACCGTCGCCATGATTCGCCCGCACGAAATCGGCACGGGCGTAGAGCGGAACGGCGTCGAGGGCGCGTAAAGCGGTGTCGCCGGCTTCGCGCAATTCTCTCTCCGCCTGGACAGCCCGAATGACTCCGCCGTGCTCCTCCTGCACGCGAAAATCGCGCGCCTTCGGTGTCTTCAGGATGGTGTGACTAAGTTTGCCGTTGAAATAAGACAACGAAAACTCGCCTTCGGTGACTACATGGGAAAGAAACGGCTGCGCCATGAATTCGCGCTCCGCGTAGTGAGCGCTGAGTTCAGCGGATGGCTGCCGGGCGCTACGGACATTTGCTCGAAAAACTCCGTGCGCGTTCAGCCCGACAACTGGCTTGAGCACGACTTCGTCGGTGCCGACTTCCTCGATCAAGGCTGACAGCTCTCCTGGAGCGAGCCGCTCACGCCAGATCGTCGGCACGACTGGAACGCTACGCTGGGCCAGCTCGCGCAGGTAAGTCTTGCGAATGTTCCAGCGGACGAGATCGAGGGCGTTGAAGAGCGGCGTGCCGGCGCGATCAATTTCGGCCAGCACGGCGAGGAATGCGTCGGGATCCTCGATGTAATCCCAGGTCGAGCGGATGACGACCGCATCGTAGGCGCTCCAATCGGATGAAGGCGTGCGCCAGGAGATCGCTTCGACGCGCCAGCCGAGAGCAACCAGCGGCGGGTAAGCCAATTCATCGTCGATGACGAAGCCAGTCGAGTCGTCGAGAGTGAGGAAAGCGCAGCGAAGCATGTCTTTGGAATGCGGAAAGTGGATATTACGGAAACCATGCCGCAGCCGTGCCCGGTTCGCCAACCCCGACGTGTGGCAAGAATGGTCATATTTCAATTGAGCCTTGCACCAGCTGTGACGAGAGAGCGGCAGCGAGTATCCAGCCAGCCGAAACGAGAAAGTTATCCCGACGCTGGCCTGTTTCTTGGTTTTGCGGGTGCCGGGTTACACGGCGACTTACCGACCGCTGCGACATGTCCGCTCGTGTCACTCTCGGAGAAGCGACCCGATGATCGTTCTCGCGCCGGGCGATGCTAGCCTTGGGATAAGAAGTGCCCGGTTTGACTGAGGCTGGACAAGAATCGCGCCCGGTCTCGGTCGAGAGCGTACTGCTCAATCCTCGGCGAATGCCGGACTTTGCGCGCCGACGGCTCGAGCGGCAGCACGATCATTGCGACCGCGACTGGCCCGAAGCCGTCGGCGATTGGCTTTCAACCGTAGCCGAGCAAAGCTAACTCATCTCTAACCATTCTGAGTCCGGCCTTAGCCACAGAGTTATACCGGCGTCAAAAACCGCGTTTGGCGCGGTCTGCATCTTGTGCCAGTTGGGTCATGTAGGCAAAGAACCCAGTCGATTGCCCAATGAAAAGCCCCATGGCTGTTAGAAACGCGAGAGCACCCATGGCGGCGCCTTCCGTGTTCGTTGGTCGAATGATCGAAACGATGGGAAGGCTTCGATCCAGAAACGGACACGGCTCGGGCATGATCAGGGCCTTATCGAAGAGCTCGTCCTCCACCTCCAAATCGGGAAAGGTCACACTAACACCCGTTACCGGATCGACCGCAGTCAGAGGAGGCGCACCACCCGCCACATCCGACCAGGTTTGGAAGTGCATGGTCTCGGTCGGGCCGATGCTCATGAGGATACGCAGCACTTCCACATTGGTAGCTCTTTGCGCCAGTGATGGGTAAAGGCTATTGCCACCCTGTTCAATAGTGGGGAAGTGGAAAGCCGCAGTATTCGCGATCGCCTGCAGGAAATTGGGATCGCTGGTATCGGCGTCGGTCCGAGGAATGGCCGTGTGCTGGTTTACACCCAGGGTCGGGACGGCCTGTTTAAAGACAAAGTTTGGATCAAGATCCGGATTATGCTTGTCGTCGCGATAGCGCGTCCACCAGCTGGTATCCACCGTCAGCTGGGTCAGGTTCGTCAGCCGCTTTCCGATTCGGTTTGGATCGACCCCGGTCGCAGTGCTACCCATGAGCGTGCGAAACGCATTGAGATTTGCCGGTTCAGCTCCCTTGGAGACCAGGTAGGCATTAAGGAACTGGTGATGAGTGATCTCATCATCGGTGTTGTCATGGATGTAGTCTCCCATTTCATCCTCGATGATCTCCAAGGCCTCAGCATAGTCTGGATTGCCACTGCCGCCTCGCACTTCATTATCCTGGATGCCGCCGAGTTCGTTGTATTGGATCCAAAAGTCGGCTTCGATTATCTCGAGCGCGGCTGGGAAGCGCAGCAATGCCGCGTCTCCTGGTTTAAGACTGCCACTTGTTTCCGCGGCCCCGAGGCCGGTCAACAGTCCCGTGCCGCCCATGGTTCCTGCTCCGAGGGCAATCGTTTTGCCCAGGAAGGAACGGCGGCTGATATAACTTCTTCGAGGCGTGACTCTATTCTCAAGAGTCTCGCTCTTGCTAGAACCATTTGTTGTTTTCATGTCTATTGTATCGTAGCGCTTCGCGATTCGCGCTGCATCGGAAACGTAACGACATTGTTACGTGCGGAAATCGCGCCAACTGCGCCTGCCCGAGTCGTCTCGCCGTGCTCGAGGTCTACACGAAGGATGCGAGTTCCGAGGCGGAGCGTAGCAGACCCGTCTGCTCGATCGAAAAAATGTCCGGACGGATTTGCGGTTAGTGAATGCTACGCAGGCGGATACATCGATGAAAACGCTCAGGCGCGGCGGCACCTGACAAAAGCGACAGAACGTCTCAGCCTAAGCCAGCTCACACTAACCGAGGGTTAGCAAAGGCGGCCAATTTTGTGAAGGCGACCTCATTCGAAATTGTAGACCTCTGTTAGCGCCACGCCGGTTGTATTGTTTGCGCCGCGAACGATTACCGTGTACGGGCTGCCCGCAAGTGTCGTCAAGACGGCAGATTCGCGATCGTCCGTTGGCGCAAAGCCTGTAGCCATAATCTCGGACGCTTGCGTATCTTTCCAATTGTTGTTGGCCTGGAGCAGAGCCCCGTTGGAATCACGCAGCTCCAAAGTGGGATCCTGCAGCGTACTGGCCACGCCACTGCTGCTTAGGGAAGGTCCAATTGCACGGACCAGAATCGTGCCAGCGCCATTCAAAGAATTGCCGGAGATGAAGCCAGCAATCATGGCGTTGTCTTCAACATCGACGAAGCCACGCGAACTGATATTTGCCAGGGTCGAATTAACGGCTTGATCCAGGTCATATGCCTCAACCAATCCGATTCCGGTGCCGCCATCGTCCTGCCGGAGAATGACCGTGTAAGCTCCCGGGGCGAGAGTAGCCACGATGGCCGCTTCTTTGTCATCGGTCGGCGCAATCCCGGTCGCTTCGATTTCGCTCTCCTGGGTATCCTCCCAATTTTCGTTCGCAGCGACGATTCCGTTCTGATCGTGCAACTCCAGGTAAGGGTCCGAAAGAAAGCCGGTCACCCCGGCGTTAGCCAAGGATGGGCCAATTCCCCGAAAAAGCACCTCTTTGGCTTCCAAACCAGTGATGATGAAGCCTCCAATCAGAACAGTTTCTCCCTTGAGCACCTGCAGTCTGGTTGAAATGTTCAAGAGGTTGGGCGCAGGCGGTATCGTTATGTTTCCGGGGGTAGCGAGAAAGGCATGCGATTCATTGTTGTGTAATCCCGAGCCGGCTATCTGCCCGGCGTCGTTAATGTCGCTTGCCATTTCAAGGGTCCAGTCGGAAGCCTGAGACACTAGATTAGCCAGGCTGTATGCAGCGCCGCCCGAGTAGAGAAAGGCGTGTTTCGCTTGATCGCCTGTTTCGTAATAGCCGACGACATCGCCTGAGTTGTTTATGGCATTGGCGAAACTACTCGTGCCGATCAAAGGGCCAAGAGTGCCAAGATCAAGGATGGTTCCCCCGGAATAAAGGAAGGCGTGGTCATGCCCATCGCTAGCAATGTAAGAGCCCACTGCGTCGCCCAAGTTGTTCATGCCACGGGCGTAACTAGCATGGCCGGCTAACACGCCCAGGCCACCCAAATCAAGCATGGTGCCCTCCGAGTAAAGAAAAGCGTGAGTGATCCCATCGCTGGTCTGGGAGTAACCCACTATCTGGCCCGAATCGTTAATGTCGTAGGCACGGCTGTCGGAACCACCGAGGGAGCCAATATCCTGCATGACTCCTCCAGAATCGAGAAAGGCGCCAGAATAACCGCCGGACTTATAGGAGCCTACCACTTCACCCGAGTTGTTGATCCCCAGTGCTGCGCTCGTCTCGCCACCCAATGTGCCCAAATCAATCATGGTACCGTCAGCGTAGAGAAAGGCATGATTAAGGTAGAAATCTCCATCATTGGTCACTGCGTAGCCCACTATCTGGCCGGCCTCGTTAATGGCCTGGGCCAAAGCGAAGGGCTCGCCGTTGAAGTCAGGATTGGTGAGGCTGCCCAAACTAGTCACGATCCCGTCTGAGTACAGAACCGCATACGACCAGTAGATTATGCGATCGTTGTACGAAGTTCCTACAACCTGACCGGCGTTGTTGAGCCCGTTAGCGGAGCTCCCAGGATTTCCGAAGAGCGTGCCCAGATCGAGGACCGCATACTGCTGGACTGACTGGGCCGGAATGGCTGCGGCGAAGGTCATGAATCCAACCGCGTTGAGGATAATCGCTGCGATCTTTTTGTTCATAAGCGTCGCAGCGCTGCGAGAAAGGTCGTCTGCTCGGAACGGAACGCGTCGAGGAATTGCGTGGATCCAGTTGTGACGCACAAGTGCTCTGAGGTCAACCAAATAAGTGCCTGGGCAAGGTGAAAGCCAGTGGGGTCGCATCTAAACCTTTGACATTTAGGTTCAATGCGACGGTGCCTGCTGCGAGAGTGATTGCTGGCGCGAGAACTTCGGAACCGGCGTAATCTTGGCAGCTCCCATGGAAGTGATTCTCGAGACCAACCGGCTCCTGTTGAGAGAGTATTTGGAAGAAGATGCGGAGGCCTTCTTCGAGTTGAATAGCGATCCGAGAGTGTTGCGGTTCGTTCCTGATGCGCGGCTACTCGATGTCGAACAGGCGCGCCAGATCTTGATCGATCATCCGATTGCCGATTACCGGAAGCATGGGTTTGGCCGTGGGGCCTGCATTCTTAAGAGCACAGGCCAACAGATCGGCTTTGCGGGATTGAAATATTTGGAAGAGTTCGGCGAGGTCGACGTCGCATACCGCCTGCTGCCGGCGTACTGGGGGCAAGGATTGGCAACGGAAGCGGCGCTGGCTTCGGTGCGTTACGGCTTTGATAAGCTCCGTCTCAAACGAATCATCGGCCTGGCCATGCCAGAGAACGCCGCGTCGATACGGGTACTGGAAAAAGCCGGACTGCATTACGTCGAAGAGGTGTCCTTTTGGCGGCACCGGTTTTCAAAATATGCGATCACTCTTGAGATTAAAGCGGGGAGTGGGTCGGAAATTTGAGGCGGGGCGCCGACCGGTTGGGCAACGACTGCCAAAAGTCGCACACGAGCCGCGTTTTGAGTGGCCTTTCCTTTACTTTCGGGAAAGTATGGAGTCGGTCGTAGCGTGACCCAGTATGCGAATCCTCGAGAAGACAGCTCGCTTTGCCGCAATTACCCTTGCGGTGCTGTTTATTGGCCTGAGCCTTTTCGGCATCGTCGGCGTGTGGTTCGTTAGTCGCACGGCGAGCGACGTCGCACTGAAGGGGTTTGGCGTTATTGAGATCGGCGTCGGAGTGGTCGATGCTGGAGTGGGGCGGGTGGACGACCTCGTCGCGACGAGCCGAACGGAAGTGCAGCAGGCCGCCGAGACAATCACCTCGGTCGGCGGACAGACGTTGGCGAACAGCCCCGTGCTCAACGCGCTGAACGAGCGCCTGGAGACAGATTTGGCACCCCGCATCGCGCAAATGCAGCAGGCGTTGGGTCCGGTACGGGATGCGCTCGGGACCGTGAGCAACGCGTTGAGCGTGGTGAGCTCGTTGCCGATGATGGCCGAGCGCGCGCCGCGGCTGGCGGTGTTGAACGAGACCTTTGATCGGCTCGAAGGGCTGTCCGCGGACGCGACGCAACTGCGCAGCACGCTGCGCGCGCTGGTGGTGGAGCAAAAGAGCGATATCACCCCTGAAACCGTTGCCGCGCTCAAAGGACTCACGCAGCGCATCGACAGCCGGCTGGGTGAAGTGCAGGCGAAGGTTCAGGCGGTGCGCGCGGATGTGGACGCGCTGCAGGTCCGGCTGGACAAACGAAAGTCGCGGCTGCTTTTCATGTTCAACCTGGTGGCGCTGTTCTCGACGCTAATGCTGGTCTGGGTCGTCTACACACAAGTCGTCGTGATCCAGCACCACTGGGCGCGGGTGCGACGGCCAGTAGCCTAACCCAGCGGAAATTGGTATACGAAACGGCGCCTAATGCGGAGGCGCGGGTGCATCTTCGAGTTTCAAAACCTCCGCCGGTACACCGAGCCAGACGGCGGCCTTCTCGCGGTCGCGAAATGCGCGCGCGTCGATCATCGCCGTTTCCTTCATCAGACCTTCGTACATGCAGGCAATGCCAAAACCGATCCAATCTTCGCTAAACAAGGCCGACTTCACCGGCGTCACCCCTTCGGGGAATTGTTCTGCCCGCTTCCTTGCAAATTCGAAAACATGACTGGTGCGAACTGCCACCTCGGTCAATCGACTGAAATCAACGAATCTCCTCGACGGCGACCACGCTTTTTCGATATCACAAAGCCATTCACCAATCTCGTCCAGCAGACTATCATCCAGGACACCTTGTGGTTGCCAGGCCACCAGATCATGAGCGGGATATGTCCGCAGGTGAGCCGGTCCAGGCAAAATTCTAGAAACGGGAAAAGATTTCGAGACGTGAATCGAATCGTCAGGCATAACGGTTAGTTCCTAGCATAATAATCAATCCGACGCGAGGTAGCCCGAATATAAGACCTTGGTCCAATCCGACGCGGTAAAGTTGTGGATCACTGATCTCCGTCCGCATTGGCCGTGCGACTCCTTCGAGCAGATCGGGACCTCTCAAAAGCCCGTCAGGGGCCGGTCCTCAGCCTGCCGGCTTCGCCACTGGTAATGTAAAGTAGAAGCGGGCTCCGCCATCGGCAACGTTCTCCGCGTCGATTTGACCGCCATGAGCTTCTACAATTGAACGCACAATCGCCAACCCCATTCCCAGCCCCTGCTCCTTGGTGGTAAAGAACTGGTCGAACAAGCGGTCGTGTACTTCAGTGGGAATGCCTGTGCCATGATCGCGCACGCTCAAGCGCACTTCGCCATCGCCATTGCCGGCAGTGCTGATCTCCACCTTGCGCCGGTCCTGTGGCGTCTGCTGCATGGCATCAAAAGCATTACTGACCAGATTAACCAGAAGCTGCTGAATCTGGACCGGATCTCCCTCGATCAGTGGCA
>Ga0207658_10003774_pt1 | contig 10670 bp, 10 predicted proteins | sample KBSS33metaG_FD_184322 | JGI IMG/M metagenome (GOLD analysis project Ga0207658, IMG submission 184322) | Switchgrass rhizosphere microbial communities from Kellogg Biological Station, Michigan, USA - KBS S3-3 metaG (SPAdes) (version 2) | ecosystem: Host-associated > Plants > Roots > Rhizosphere...
TCCTGGGCCGCCGCCAGTTTCCGACATTCAAAAGCCTCCTCAAGCCCCTGCACCGCCTTGATTTCCGGCAGATGCATCGAACGCCGTCAAAGTGAACGCGCCGTGACGGCGCGAGGCAAGGAAAACCGCATTCGATCGTTGCGCGATGAATTTACGGCACCTTTCATCGAGTTCTGCGTTACGGCTGCGCTTGGCGTTGAAGGGGGGACTCGGTGCCGACATTTCGCCACCTTGAGTTGGTGTTCATGGCCTTCGCATCGGCGGGGCTGCTGGGCGGCGCGCGGGAAGCGTGCGCGCAGACCGCCTCCGACCTTTCGCAACTTTCCCTGGAGGAGCTGGGCGACGTTCAGGTGACCTCGGTGTCCAAACGTGCGCAGAGCCTCAGCGAGGCCCCATCGGCGATCTTCGTGATCAGCCACGACGACATCGCCCAGTCGGCGGCCACGTCGATCCCCGAGGCCCTGCGGCTCGCGCCGAACCTTCGCGTCGCCCAGACCAGCGCCAGCCGGTACGTGATCACCGCGCGCGGCTTCAACGGCAGCCCGGCCGCGCAGAACTATTCGAACAAGCTCCTGGTGCTGATCGACGGCCGCACGGTCTATTCGCCGCTGTTCTCCGGCGTCTACTGGGACACCAACGACGTCGTCCTTCAGGACGTCGACCGCATCGAGGTGATCAGCGGTCCGGGCGCGACGATGTGGGGCGCCAACGCCGTCAACGGCGTGATCAACATCATCACCCGGCGCGCCGCAGAGACCCAGGGCGGGCTGGTCGCCGTCACGGCCGGCGACGAGGAACGCAGCCTCACGTTGCGCTACGGGGGCAAGCTCGGGGACGAGGTGAGCTGGCGCGTCTACGCCAAGTCCTTCCGGGTCGACAGCGCCGACCTGGCCTCCGGCGGGTCCGCCGGCGATCATTGGCGCAAGCCGCAGGGCGGGTTCCGGCTCGACTGGGCGCCCTCGGCGTCCGACTCAATCACGCTGCAGGGCGACGCCTACAAGGGCTACGAAGGCCAGGCTTCCGCCGCGGCGGAAGACGTCAACGGCCGCAACCTGACCGCGCGCTGGAACCGCACCTCGGAAAGCGGCGCGGCCCTGCAGGTTCAGGCCTTCTACGACCGCGCCAAACGCAGCGCGCCGGCTGACGGATCGGGGTTCCGGGCGGACACCTACGACCTGGACCTCCAGCACAGCTTCAAGCTGGGCGAACGCCATGAGATCGTCTGGGGCGGAGGCTACCGCGCCGTTCGCTACCGGATCGACAGTTCCTCATCGCTGCGGTGGGAGCCCGCCAGGCGGACCCTGAAGCAGGCCAACGCCTTCGTTCAGGATTCCGTGGCGCTGGCCCCGAACCTGGGACTGGTCGTCGGCGTCAAGGTCGAGGACGACCCCTACGTGAAGGCCGAGGTGCTGCCCAACGCGCGTCTGTCGTTTCAGCCGAACGATCGGCTGAGCCTGTGGGCGGCGGCGTCGCGGGCGATTCGCTCGCCGACTCCCTTCGACCGCGACGTTGTCGAGCTGATCGGGACCATGCGGTTCCTGGTCGCCGGCGACAGGTTCCGCAGCGAAGAACTCACCGCCTACGAGGTGGGCGCCAAGGCCGAAGTCTCGCCCCGCACCCAGGTCTCGGTCGCCGCCTACTACAACGACTATGACGACCTTCGCAGCATCGAGTTCACGCCCGTCACCCTGCTGCCGCTGCGGTGGGGCAACCTCATGCGCGGGCGCACCTGGGGCGTCGAGGCCTGGGCCGACCACCAGATGGCGTCGTGGTGGAAGCTCTCGGGCTCGGTGAATTTCCTGGAAGAGGAATTCGACTTCAAGCCGGGGTCGAGCCTCATCCTCGGCACCTCTCAGGTGGCCAACGACCCCAAATACCAGGCGACCCTGTCGTCCTCGATGAACCTGCCGGGCGACCTCGCGCTGGACGCCACGCTTCGTTACGTCAGCGCCCTGCCCGACCCGCGGACGGCGTCCTACACCGAACTCAACGCGCGCCTGGCGTGGAATGTCACGGAAAAGGTGCAACTATCACTGGCGGGGCGCAACCTGCTGCATGACCGGCACGTGGAGTACGTGCAGGGTGAGGGAATTCCAAGGAGCCTGTTCGTCGACTTGCAATGGCGTTTCTGATCGACAGGACATTGCGCGCCGCGGCGCGCCTGGCCGCCGGCCTGGCGACGGCGGCGGGCCTGGCGTTCGCGCCCGGTGCGGCGAACGCCGGCGAGGCGTCCCTCGAGTACGCCGTCAAAGCCAACTTCCTCTACAAGTTCGGGCCTTTCGTCGACTGGCCTGCGACGGCCTTCGCCACCCCGTCCAGCCCCTTCACCATCTGCGTCGTCGGCGATGACCCGTTCGGCAGCGGCCTGGAAGAGGCGGTGCGCGGCCAGACGGTGGCCGGGCACCCGGTGGCGGTCCGCCGGCTGGCGGTCGTCAGCGGCGAGGCGGCCTGCCATGTGATCTACCTGGGCCGGTCGCGGGTTCAGGCGCCGGCCGAGGCGCTGAAGGCCCTGCGCGGCGCCCCGGTGCTGACCGTCACGGACGAGCGCCAGGGCTTTTCCGGCGGCGTGGTGCACTTCGTGCTGAAGGATGGGCGCGTGCGCTTCGGCCTCGACATGGACAACGCCCGGGCGAACGGGCTTACCATCAGCTCGAAGCTTCAGGGCCTGGCCGTCGCGCTGCGGAGGGGATCCGGATGACCGCGGTCGGATGGCGCGATCGCATCGGCCGGCAGTTGTCGGTGACGCCCGCCGTGGCGGTGGGCGTGGCGTTGGCCCTGCTCGCCGTCAGCCTTGGGCTGGCGGTCTACAACGAGCATCTGGGCCGGGCCGAAAGCGTGCAACGCTCCCGGGTCCAGGCCGATATCCTGGCCGCCAGCGTCGCCGCGCCGCTGGCCTTCGACGACACCGAGGCGATGCGCGAATACCTGAACGCGCTCGAAGCCAACCCCGCCGTCGAGGCGGCCGGCGCCTATGACCTGCAGGGCCGCCTGGCGGCCGAGTTCCGACGCGCGGGGCCGCCGCCGCCTGCCGTCAACCACCTGGCCGCACCCGAATCCCAGGCGGAGCGGCTCTCCGTCACCGCCCCGGTGGTCCAGGGCACCACCCGGCTGGGTTCGGTCTACCTGAGGGTCTCGACGGAGAGCGTGCTTCGCCGCGCGCTCCGCTATCTCGGCATCGGCGTGGTCATGGTGATGGCCTCGCTGCTGGTGGCGGTGCTGGGATCGTCGGCCGCGTCGCTGCGCGAGGCGCACCGCAATCTTCAGGACGAGATCCGCGAGCGCGAGAAGGCTGAGGAGGCGTTGCGCCAGGCCCAGAAGATGGAGGCGCTGGGCCAGCTCACCGGGGGCGTGGCGCACGACTTCAACAACCTGCTCATGGTGGCCTCCAGCGGCCTGGACCTCATGAACCGCACCACCGATCCGGCCCGGCGGGAACGCATGGCCCAGAGCATTCGCCAGGCGATCGACCGCGGCGCCAACCTCACCCAGCAACTGCTGGCCTTCGCGCGCAAGACCCCGCTGAAGACCGACGTGGTGGACCTCGCCGCCCAGCTCGAGGCCATGCACGACGTTCTCGACCGGTCGCTGCGCGAGGACGTCGCCGTGCGGATCGAGGCCGACGACGACCTGTGGCCGGTGGAGGTCGACCCGGCGCAGTTCGAGGTCGCGATCCTCAACATCGCGCTGAACGCCCGCGACGCCATGCCGAACGGCGGGACCATCACCATCCGGCTGAAGAACCTGGCCCGGCAGGGCGGCGCGGCGGACCAGGTGCTGGTGGAGATAAGCGACACCGGGATCGGGATGGCGCCGGAGGCGGCCTCCCGGGTGTTCGAGCCGTTCTTCACCACCAAGGGCGTCGGCAAGGGCACCGGGCTGGGGCTGAGCCAGGTTTACGGTTTCGTCCACGCCTCCGGCGGCGAGGTGAAGGTCGAGAGCGAGCTGGGGCGCGGCACGACGATCTCGCTCGCCCTGCCGCGCTCGGAGAAGGCGGCGGCGATCGCTGCGCCCGCGCCGGCGGTGGACGAGTCCTTCGCGCCCGGCAAGCGCCGGGTGCTGCTGGTCGAGGACGACGACCGGGTGGCCGAGCTGGTCCGCGAGATGCTGATCGAACTGGGCTACGACACCATCCGCACCCCCACCGGCGCGAAGGCCATCGAGGCGCTGGACGGATCGCACGCCTTCGACCTGGTGTTTTCCGACATGGTCATGCCCGGCGAGATCAGCGGCATGGACCTGGCGCGGCGGATCGCCAAGGAGCGTCCGCACCTGCCGGTGGTGCTCACCACCGGTTTCAGCGCCTCGGCCGCGGCGGCGGCGGCGGAGGGCATGCGCCTGCTGGTGAAACCCTATAGGCTCGAAACCTTGGCCGCCGAGTTGGAGGCCGCCCTGGGCGGAGCAAACGCCCTGCACTGAGCAAGACGATGGAAACAGGCCTGGCCGGCAAGGTCGTGGTGGTCACCGGCGCCACCGCCAACATCGGCCGCGCGATCGCCATCGCCTTCGCGCAGGAGGCCGCCAAGGTGGTCGTGGTCGGCCGCGACGCGGCGACCGGCGCTCAGGTGGTCGATCAGGCGCGCGCGGCCGGGGCGGCCGACGCGCTCTGGGTCCAGGCCGACGTGACCCGCGAGGACCAGGTGGCGACCCTGGCGGAAGCCGTGCGCGCCCGATACGCCGGCGTCGACGTGCTGGTGAACAACGTCGGCGGCAACGTCGACGTGGGCCCGTTCGTGAACTCCGAGCCCGCCCAGTGGCGCGCCGACATCGACGTCACCCTGATGAGCACGCTCTTCTGCACCCGGGCCTTCCTGCCCGGCATGCTGGCGCGCCGCGCCGGGCGGATCATCAACATCGGCTCGATGTCCGGCGAGATCGGCGATCCCTACCTGGCGGTCTATTCGGCGGCCAAGGCGGCGGTGCACGGCTTCACCCGCGTGCTGGCCGCCGAGGTGGGCGAGGCCGGCGTCACCGTCAACACGGTCGCCCCCTACGCCACCAGCCCCGACGATCCCGACCAGGCCGCCAGCGCCGGCAGCCGCGCGCACCCGACACGCGGGGTGTTCCGCACCCTGCCGCCGGAAAAGGCCGCCCTTCTCCGCTCGATCTTCAAGCAGGGCCTCACGCCCGCAGGGCGCGCCAAGGCCAGCCAGATAGGCGCCGCGGCGGTGTTCCTGGCCTCGGAGGCGGCGGGCTTCATCACCGGCGAGACCCTGCACGTGGACGGCGGAGTCCGCTGGGCGTAGGCGCGCGAATCGCCACTTGAGGTTGGTGTCGCTCTGGGCGCAATCTCGCCACGTCCCCGCGGGAGGCCCGCCATGAGCGACGCCAACATCCAGATCGTCAAGGACCTCTACGCCACGTTTCAGCGGGGGGACATCGAGGGCGTGGTGGCCGAGTGCGCGCCGGACATCGAATGGCACTCGGGCGGCGGTCCGCACCATCCTACCTTCTTCGAGGCGTTCGGGCCGCGCCGCGGCCCCGCCCAGGTGCACGAGTTCTTCCGGCTGGTCTCCGAGTTGCGGCGCTTCGACGAGTTCCAGCCGCTGGGGTTCTACGCCGACCAGGACAAGGTCTTCGTGCCGGGACATGCGCTGCTCACCATCCTGCCGACGGACCGCCAGGTTCGCACGGACTGGATGCACGTCTTTACATTGCGCAACGGCAAGGTGGCGGCGTTCCGCGAGTACTTCGACACCGAGGCCGTGGCCGCGGCCTATCGCGGCCACGGCGCAGCCTAGCTAACCCACCGGCTCCAGCGCGATCACCGGGATCTCGCGGCCCTCGGCGCGGGCCTCATAGTCGTCGAAGGGCGGATAGGCCTCGCGCATGCTGTTCCAGATCTTGGCGCGTTCCTCGCCGGCGGTGACGCGGGCGCGCACTTTCAGCTTCTTCGACGCGACCCGGATCTCCGCCTCGGGATTGGCCTGCAGGTTGAGGTACCAGGCGGGGTGGTCCGGATAGCCGCCCTTGGAGCCGATGATCACGTACTTTCCATCGATGTGCTGGTAGAGCAGCGGCGAATGCCGTGGCTCGCCCGACTTGCGGCCCGTGGTGGTGAGCAGCAGCGTCGGCATCATCTTGTTCACGCCGGCCGTGCTGGCGTCCCACAGGTGGGCGGCCTCAGGGTCGGTCAGGTACTTCTCGATATGGCCGGGAACCCACGGCGGCGTGCGCCACACCCACTTCTTCTTCGGCTCTTCCATCACATCCTCCTGCGGCCATGTGGGACAACCCTATCCGCGGGGGCGGCGGGGTCCAGTCCCGGCGCGTCAGAAGGTGACGCCGCGCACCGCCGGCGTCACCGCCCCGTCGATCCGCACGTCCGCGCCCGAGATGAAGGTCGCGCGGTCGGAGGTCAGGAAGTCCACCGCGTCGGCGATATCGAGCGCGGTGCCCCAGCGGCCGAGCGGCGTATTGGCGCCCAGGCGCGCGGCCGCGGGATTCCCCTCCGCCTCGGCGCGGCCCATGGGCGTCCACATCAGGCCGGGCGAAATGGTGATGATGCGGGCGCCTTTCACCGCCCACGCCGCCGCCCGGGCTTCGCAGATGCGGATGACCGCGCGCTTGGACTGGCCGTAGGCGGGCCCGCTGGTCCCGAACTGCTCCTCCGGAGTCGTCAGCGCGTCGAGGTGCGGCTTCATGCGCTGCAGGAAATCCGGGCTGAGGGGCTCGGCCGCGATGGCGTCGATCTCCGGCAGCCGCGCGGCGAAGTGGCCGGCCACAGAGGCGATCATCACCACCGCAAGGCCCGGCTCCAGCCCCGCCTCCAGCGCCAGCAGCAGGCGCTCGGTCCCCACCAGGTTGGCGCGCAGGATCAAGTCCCAGGGCCCCAGCGCCGGGGAGACGCCGGCGGTGTGCGCCACCGCCGCCACGCGCCCCGCCGCGCGGGCGGCGGAGACGAGCTTTTCGGCGACGCCAGGCTCCGACAGGTCGCCCGGCACGGCCGCGGCGACCGTGAAGCCCTCCTCGCGCAAGGTGTCGGCCAGCGTCGTGAGCCGGCCCGCATCTATGTCGCACAGGGCGAGGTCCAGCCGATGGCCGAGCTGGCGCGCGCAGGCGCGGCCCATGCCCCCATAGGCTCCCGTGACGATGGCGACGGGTCGTGCGGCGGCCATGGCGGCTCCTCCCGATGTTAAGCGTGCGGACTCTTCCGGTCCGCTCAGTTCCGCGAAGGCGGGACCCTAGGCTTTCTAACCCCGCCGTGCGCAACCCGAAAACGCCCTGTTCTGCTATCGGGAAGACCTACGACAGGTAGTGTGGCGGAAATCCAACGGAGGGAACCACATGAGCCGCAAACTGAAGGTCGGGATCGTCAGCGCCGCCTGGGGCGCGCACGCGCATCTGCCGGCCTGGCGCACGCTGGACGATGTGGAAGTGGTGGGGATCTGCACCTCCCGGCGCGAGACCGCCGAGGCCGCCGCCCGCGAGCACAATGTGGAGCGTCCCTACTGGAGCGTGGCCGACATGGCCGCCTCCGACCTCGACATCATCGACGTGGGCACCCGCCCGCCCCTGCGCCAGCAGATGGTGATGACCGCGCTGGCGGGCGGCAAGCACGTCTACGCCGGCGTGCCCTTCGCCGCCGACCTGGAGCACGCGCTGGCCATGCACGCCGCCCAGGCGAAGGCGGGGCTCGTGGGCGTGGTGGACGCCTACATCCAGGCGATCCCGGCCATCATGCTGCTGAAGGAGAGCCTCGCGGCGGGGACGCTGGGCGAGATCTTCGCGGTGCGCTGCCGCTTCGACCTGCCGCTGTTCTCCAGCCGCTGGGTGGGCGTGCCGACCTACGCCTGGTTCGCCGACGCCGCCAATGGGGCCAGCGCCCTGCGCAACCTCGGCGGCCACGCCTTGCATGCGCTGGTCAACCTGTTCGGCGACATCGCCGAGGTCGACGGCATGGTCGACGTCCGCCTGAAGGAATGGCCCAACGACGACGGCTCGATCACCCGGCCGCAGACCGACGACACCGCCTTCGCCAATCTGAAATTCCGCTCCGGGGTGATCGGCCAGCTCTACGCCGCCTGGTCGGCGGTGGAGGGCCAGGGCTTCGAGCTGGAGGTGCAGGGGGCGCTCGGCCGCATGGTCGCCAAGGCGCCGCCGTTCTTCCCCGACGCCTTTTCCACCACCCTCGTCCACGCCCCGATCGGCGAGCCGCGCGGCCCGTCGACAGCGCGGACGCTGGAGATCCCCGAGCGGCTAAAGCGCATCGACCGGTCGAGCGCCCACGCCGACGAGCCGCGGGTCGCGGTATTCTGCATGGCCCGGCTGTTCCGCGGCATGGTCGACGCCATCCGCGAGGGCGGCGATCCGCAGCCAAGTTTCCGCCAGGCTGCGCACGTGCAGCAGGCGGCCGCGGCGGTCCTGGCGGCGTCCGCGACCGGCGCGCGACAATCGCTGGCGAATATCGCGTTCTGAAAACAACTTGCGCCCGTCGCTTGTGGCGCAGCCGCCCAGTTGGGTAAGATTGCCTGATGATCGACGGACGCTGGACGCCAGCGCCCGCAACCCCTCGAAAAATGGGAGTTTGCGTGCCTCAACTCGACTACATCGCGCCGACCACGGCGGACGAGGCGGTGAGGGCCCTGATGGCCGCCAACGCCCGGCCGCTGGCCGGCGGCACCGACCTCCTGGTCCAGATCCGCTCCGGGCGGGTCCGGCCCGACGTCATCGTCGACCTGAAGGGGATCGCCGGCGCCAAGAGCATCCGCACCGAAGGCGGCGGCTTCGTCATCGGCGCGGCCGTCTCGGGCGCCGAGCTCAGCGAGCACGCCGCCCTGGTGAAGGCGTGGCCGGGCGTCGTGGAAGGCGCCAACCTGATCGGCTCCACCCAGATCCAGAGCCGCGCCACCATGGCCGGCAACCTGTGCAACGGCTCGCCCGCCGCCGACAGCGTGCCGGCGCTGATCGCCGCGCGCGCCGTCTGCGTGGTGGTGGGCCCGGGCGGCCGGCGTGAAGTTCCAGTCGAGTCCATCCCGACCGGACCCGGCCGCACGTCCCTGGCCGCCGGGGAGTTCGTGCTGGAAATCCGCCTGCCGCCGCGCCCGGCGCGCTCGTCGGACGCCTATCTGCGGCTCATTCCGCGCACCGAGATGGACATCGCCGTCGCCGGCGCGGGGGTGAACATCGTTCGCGACGCATCCGGCGTGGTGACCGAGGCTTACGTGGCCCTGGGCGCGGTAGCCCCCACCGCCCTGCTGGTCGCCGAGGCGGGCGCGGCCCTGGTCGGCTCGAAGCTCGACGAGGCGGCGCTGGCCAAGCTGGACGCCGCCGCCCGCGCCGCCTGCCGCCCGATCAGCGACAAGCGCGGCACCATCGAATACCGCACCAAGATCGCAGGCGTGCTGGCCCGGCGCGCGGCGCTCATCGCCTACGAACGGGCAGGACAAGCAGCATGAGCAAGCGTCACGTCATCACTACGGTCAACGGCGACCAGACCGAGTTCCTGGCCGATCCCGGCATGACCCTGCTCGACGCGCTGCGCGACGAGATGGGGCTCACCGGCTCCAAGGAGGGCTGCGGCTCCGGCGACTGCGGCGCCTGCAGCGTCATCGTCGACGGCCGGATCGTCTGCTCCTGCCTGGTGCTGGCCGCCGAGGCCGAGGGCAAGCGCATCGAGACCATCGAGGGCATGGCCCAGGAGGGCCTGCATCCCCTGCAGCAAAAGTTCCTGGAGCACGCGGCCCTGCAGTGCGGCTACTGCACGCCGGGCCTCTTGATGGCCTCGAAGGCCCTGCTCGACGCCAATCCCGACCCGACGGAGACCGAGGCCCGCTACTGGCTGGCTGGCAACCTCTGCCGCTGCACGGGCTACGACAAGATCATCCGCGCGGTCCTGGATGCGGCCGCTGAACTCCGGCAAGTGAGGGCCGCATGAGCGAAACCCTGGACCGTCCCGCCTCCGACCTGAAGGTCGTCGGCACCCGCCCGATCCGCCCCGACGGGGCCGACAAGGTCACCGGCCGCGCCACCTACGGGGCCGACTTCAACATGGCTGGCCAGCTTGTGGGCAAGATCCTGCGCAGCCCGCACGCCCACGCCCGGATCGTCTCCATCGACACCCGCAAGGCCCGCGCCCTGCCCGGCGTGAAGGCGATCATCACCGGCGCCGACCTGCCGGAAGTGGCCTCGGCCCTCCACCAGGGCGGCGAGGCGGCGGCGAACATGCGCGACCTGGCGATGAACGTCATGGCGCGCGACAAGGTCCTCTATGAGGGCCACGCGGTGGCTTCGGTGGCCGCCGTCTCCAACGCCCGCGCCGACGAGGCCCTGGCCGCCATCGAGGTGACCTACGAGATCCTGCCGCACGTCATCGAGGTCGAGGACGCCATGCGCCCCGACGCCCCGGTGCTGCACGACCACGTGTTCACCGAGGGCGTGGAGCCCAAGCCGGACAAGCCCTCCAACATCGTCAAGCGCAGCGGCTACACGCGCGGCAGCCTGGACGAGGGCTTCGCCGCCGCCGACCTGGTGGTCGAGGGCCGTTACACGACCCAGGCCGTGCACCAGGGCTACATCGAACCCCACGCCTGCGTCGCCTCATGGGGGGCGGACGGCCAGTGCACGGTGTGGGCCTCCAGCCAGGGCCAGTTCATGGTGCAGACCTACTGCGCCAAGGTGCTGGGACTGGAGAACTCCAACATCCGCGTCATCCCCGCCGAGATCGGCGGCGG
>Ga0207658_10003781_pt1 | contig 10662 bp, 6 predicted proteins | sample KBSS33metaG_FD_184322 | JGI IMG/M metagenome (GOLD analysis project Ga0207658, IMG submission 184322) | Switchgrass rhizosphere microbial communities from Kellogg Biological Station, Michigan, USA - KBS S3-3 metaG (SPAdes) (version 2) | ecosystem: Host-associated > Plants > Roots > Rhizosphere >...
CCACGGAAATTATTAAAGCGAAAAAACTGAAAAACATGATCCACGGAACCAAAGGCAAAACGAAAATATTAGCAACAGGCGCTATAAGTGAAAACCGCCCAAACTGATAAAACAGCAGAGGCGTAGTAAAAACCTGAGCAGCCAAAGTGACATAAAAACCTTCTCGGACGAACGCAGGAATTTTATTCAGCCATGAAAAATCGAGTCTCTTTTTTGCGCTGGAAGACTGGTTTGAAGAAGAATCAGATATTGAAGTTTCGGGAAATTTTGAAAAACTGGTTGATGCTGAATTGGATAAAAGCTTTTGTTCCCAAGCTTCGATTTTGGGCATGATAAGGAGAATCCCCAGAGTAGAGAGAAAAGAAAGTTGGAACGACAAATCGACCAAAATCATTCGCGGGCTAAAGAGAACCATAATGGCCGCACTGACGAGCAAAAGATGAAGCGCACTCCCTTTTCGGCCAACGGCTTGAGCAAAAAGGGCTATGCACCCCATCCAGGCCGCGCGCAGCACGCTGGAAGAAAACCCGGTAAAAACCACCAACACCATTACTCCCAAAAACATTCCGGCATAACGCCAACGTCGCGCGCCATTTTTGCACAAATATCCGAACACCGCGATCATCATCGAAACGTTATATCCGGAAATCGCCAACACATGCGTAAGCCCCGCGGTATTAAAATCGTTTAAAATGGTTTGCGGAATGGACCTGCGTTGCCCGATCAAAATACCGGCCACCAAGCTGGCTTGCGGTTCGGCGAAAAGTTCGTTGATACGAGCGATCGTCAAAGACTTTAGCGTAAAAATACCGACCCAAAAATTTCGCCAAATTATGGTTAAAAAATCAGAATGAATTGCTGGATTAGCAGAAGCGGATATTGATGGAGATGATGGTGTTGCAGGTGCCATTGAGTTTGCACCGACAGCACCATTTTCTATAAAGCCCAAATTCTGTCGATTTGGAACTATCGGGAAAGCGCCCAATTTTTTAATGCCAGCTTTAGTACAGTAAACAAAAATATCACTCTCCGCCAAATAAGCCGCATAAGAAAAAGTATCAAAAACCGGCGGAGTCTGAAGTTTACAAACCACATCTAATTCATCACCGTAAAAAAACTGCGGATAACGATCGGCTTTGATCATAATTTTTCCATGCACCGGCCGGTCCGATTGGCTTTTGTCCGAACCAGCTATCTTGGAATCGGTTAAATTTTGGGGCAAAAAAATCTGCTGGGCTTCGACCACCAAATTTTGACTGTCACTCCGTATATCAGGCTCGCCATTGACAATAACGATCAAATAAATTTTTTGCGGCAAATCACGATAATAAGCAATATCTTCAGTAGAAAAACGAGGAATGGCGATCCAGGGTTGAATAAAAACATCGAGAGCGATAACCAAAATGCAGCCCAGTTTCATCCATCGGGACCGCGACATTGAAAAAAAACGAACCGATTTTTTTAGTACAAAATTGATAATTTTTTCCATATCGATGGAATAAATTTTCTTTAATCTACAGCCAAAAAATGAAAATTTGATGAAATCGGCATAAAATAAACCTAAAAAATTGACTTCATAAAATAAACATCTTAAGCTTTAAAGCTTAAGGACTTTTTTCTTACCTCCAAAACAACTCTCCATGGAAAAACTGATCGAGAACCTAAAAAGTGTAGGTTTGAACGAAAAAGAAGCTCAAACCTATCTGGCACTCTTAAAGCTCGGGCCGCAGCCTGTGAGCGTCATTGCAAAAAAAACCAACATGAACCGGTCAAGTTGCTACATGCTTTTGGATCGTTTGAGCCAAAAAGGAACGGTCGAAAAAATCATCCAGGAAAACAACACTTTATTCCGAGCCGTTGAACCGATCTACATTCTCGATCAACTCAAAAGCAAAAAATACGAACTGGAATCCAAAATTGAAAACCTCGGCTTCGTGCTCAAAGATTTCGATGAACTTAAGAGCGGTTACGTCGTAAAACCCAAGGTCATTTTTTTTCAAGATGAAAGTGGATTACAAAACGTTTTGGAAGACACTTTCAGCTCTTCGGAAGCACTTCGTTGCTATGCATCTGTGGAAGAGCTTTCCTCGCTCCTTCCCAATTACATGCCGCGATACTATAAAAAACGGATCGAACACGGCTTAAGAGTAAAAGCTATTTATCCTGGAACAGAAAAAAGTTTTTTACACAAAAAACGTGACCAAATGGAGCTTCGTGAAAGTCGCCTTGTTCCCAAAGAGTTCGATTTTCACCTCGACATCATGATCTACGACAACAAAGTGGTCATCACTTCTTTGAAAGAAAAATTCGGTGTCGCGATCGAAAGCAAAGAAATGGCGGAAGCGCAGAAAAAAATTTTCGACCTGATCTGGAAAGCCAGCTCAGCATACGACAAAAAAATCACCGCCTATTTTGAAAAAATATTCAAAACAAAAAGAGCCCCGCTCATAAAAGCGAAGGCTCTTGAAGGTTCAAAGCAACGACTACGGAAAGTGATGTAGGCGCGCTATCGTTCACATTTGGATTGCTTAATTTCCCTCTGTCATGGAAGCGTTATCGAGCGCTCCCATATTGCCGCTTGCCCCCATCAAACCGCCCAAAAGTTGATCGATTGGGAAGAGTTGAGCATCTGCAGGAACCTGAACCGTAACAGGCTGATTAAAGGCCCATAAAGTTGCCTTAGCGGAAATCGTTCCGGTTGGATCACTTGGGCCAGGATGAACGAATTTAAGATCGCAAGAAACCTGGTCCAAATTCCCGGTCGCGGAATCAACCCAAAGATTTGCGGTAATATCAAACTTTTGCATAGCATCTTCCATGTCCTTTTTATCGGAATCGCTCATAGTTTGGCCCTGTACAACAGCTGATTGTTCCACAAAACTCACGAGAGCTTTTTTATCGATATCGGCACTATAATGATAACTTTGCATGCCTTTCACATCTTCGTTATTGACAAATTTGATATTGGTAAAGAATTGAGCGTTTTGAACCATATCTTTCAATTTTTGCTGTTCAGGACTCAAATTTTGTTGGCTTCCTCCTTCCGGGAGATTTGCAGCAAACTCTTTCAAAGTATCGGGTGGAATCGGCAATTTCCACCATTTGCCGACATACATATTTTTAAGATCCGCTGGCAAAGTTGGGCCACCCTGAAGATCAAGTTTAGCTAAAGTGAAATACAGATTATCTTTGTTCATGCGAAGTTCAGCGGAAAGGCTGCCGTTTTGATCATCAGCGTTGCCTGAACCATCAAGCTTAAGATTAATTTTTGGATCTTTCAAATCTTTAAGATCGCTTCCACCATCAAGGGTCAGATTGAATTTAACCTTTGCCGGAGCCTGACCTTGAGGACCGGTCAAATCACCGTTAAGAGCGATTCCAAATTGATTGGCAGTCACGCTTGAAAGATTTTTCACAGCGTCTTTGACAACCTGTTCCGGAGTTTTTTGGGGAGCTGATGCTTGTTGACAGCCGGTAAAAATAGCCGCTGCTGTAAAAGCAAATACACCACCCGTAATAAGTAACTTACTTTTCATAAAGGGGGTAAATTAAAAAATAAAAGATTCAGAATTATAATAGAGAGTACCCCGAAGACTGTAAATTGATCAATTATAAAAATATTTTATAATTTTGAAATCATTGTGTTACCAAGAAGTACGAATGTACTCTATAATAATGACATGAATAATGAAAAAAAATGTCTTCGGCATAAACCTCGCCGCCTTTTGAATACGATAATAATTGTTGTAACGTTTTTAAATAACTTTTCGATGACATTCGCGGCAACAATAACGACCTCGGCAAATACCACTGCTACTTCACCATCCAACAGTACAACTCAAATCTTCAGCGACGTATCAACTACGAACCGCAATAACGTCGCGATCGATTATTTAGCAAATAATAAGATTATCAGCGGTTATCCGGACGGAACATTCCAACCGGATAAGCCGGTTTCACGCGTGGAATTTTTAAAATTGGCGCTCTTAAGTTCCAATATAAAACTCAACGTCACCACGCCGACAAATTTTAAAGATATTGATGAAAACGCCTGGTATGCTCCTTATGTTCGGGAAGCCAAACAAAAAGGTTGGGTTGAGGGTTATCCTGACGGAACATTCAAGCCGGAACAAAGCGTCAACAAAGTTGAAGGGTTAAAAATGATAGCGGCGATTCAAGGATGGAATCTTCCTTCCACTTATCAAGTCGCGTTCAAAGACACACCGGTAACGCAGTGGTACGCTCCCTACGTAGCCTATGCGAAAAGGCATAATTTTTTGGAAGAAACCAGCGACTATTTTATTCCGTCAGGAAATCTTTCACGAGCCAAAACGAGCGAAATTCTCTTCCGAACGTTGGTCACGATTGAAACAAAAACGCCTATTTACAGCGCCGATCTCATCAACAAGATGCCTGAACGACTTTCTTTTTCAATACCAACCTCCGCGAGCCCATCCACCAACAACAACGAAACCTCTTCATCAGCAAACGCCCAACTAAATTTCACACCGGTAAAGTATGCGACTGAGTCAAAAATCTCTTTCGACAACATCACTTTGAACGATGATTTCCCCAATACTTTCTACCTCAACGAAATCTATTCTTTCAAGGGAAAAATCAATAGCGGAAGATATGCCGACGCTTTCGTTTTTTTACAAAACGACATCGATGAAACCTTTGAAAACGTTTCGGATCAAATCCAAAACGGCAGTTTCGATATCCCCGTAATTTTCAGAAAACCGGGCAACTATAAATTAGGCGTAATCCCCGGAAACATCAGACAAAGCAAATATGTGGAAATTTCCGTTTTGCCATCTTTACCGAATCCTCAGATCATGGATTCTTCACAAACAAATAGCAGCTCCTCCACGATCCCGACGAACGTTCATGCACAATACCTCAACCAAAAAACGACTTTCAGTTGGAACAACGGCACTGATAATCTTGCTGAAATCACTTTCACTCAAGGCAACCTGACCAAAACTTTCTTCTCGCGCCAAAACCTCAAGTCGTGGAATGCCATTTATAACGATTTTCAAAATTTCCAACAGGGCCAAATCACCTTGAAAGTCTCAAGCGCCAGGGCGATTCAAACCAAACCTTTAAGCATCGTTTCGTCTTGGGTCAGCAGTACGCCCCAAACCATTTCAGTAACGCAACACACTTTCAGCGAAACTCATCCGGATGAAACAACTTATAATACGCTTCCGGAAATCATGGCGGCTCCAGCAAAAATAACTTTCAGTGGCAAAGCTTTGGAAGATATTTACCAAGACGCGGAAGTGATAAGACCGGATGGAAAAGTCGACAAATTTCCGCTGCAAACTTCTTCACCGACCTCCGCCTACTTTGGATTAAATATCATTGATACCGGGGGAAATTACAGCTTCAATTACAATGCCGCCACCAATGGAACCTATATTCTGGAAATCAACGGGAAAAACGGGCTTGCCACCATCAACACACCAGTTTTCATCGGCGAAGGCATTCCGCTCATTCCGGATTTTTTTGACCTCGTTAATGCCGACGCGCCGGATACTGCCAGCAATAATATTCTTACCAACAAACTTTTGAATCTCATCAACCAAGATCGGACCAAAGCCGCAGTTTCAAGCGTAAAGGCGGATCAGCCACTCAACACGCTCGCCCAAAATTATGCCGACGAAATGGCGACTCAAAATTTCTTTGGACACGTCGATCCTTCGGGAAAAACGCCTGATGATCGCCGATTAGCCGCAGGAATCACGACCGAAGTCGGCGAAAACCTGGCAAGCGCGCCAAATCTGCTTTATGCGCATAACGGTTTAATGCGAAGTGCGACCCATCGTATGAATATTATAGATGCAGACTGGACACGAGTGGGCATCGGTTTGGCCAAAACTTCCGATGGTTATCTTTTGGTTGTGGAAGAATTTTCGACTGATGCTCTTGATGCAGCCACGCTCAGTAATCTCAAAACCAACATGTTGGATCAAATCAACCAAAAACGCCAGAGCAACGGAGTGGGGGTTTTGATCAACGACCAGACGCTTGGCAGTATTGCCGAAAACTGGAGTTCTCTGATGGCTTCACAAAAATTTTTCGACATCACGGCGCCTGATGGGAGTTCGCTAGTTCAAAACATCCAAAAAGCCATTACCAACCATCCGGTACAAATTTACATTCTTGAATCGCAACATCAAAACGATCTCCTCAACGACATTTTTTCATCGACGCAAACAACATCAGCAATATGGAACAGCATTGGAATAGGCTTGGATCCGGACAATGATGGAGCGTTTAAGCTGACTTTATTACTTTCGACCTGAGAACCAAGTAATGGCGTTCTGGGCAAAGCGAAGCGCACAAAAAAATCAACTATTTTTTCCTAAAAAAACGTCTACAATAATGAGGACGATTTTCTGTCACTTTGTGTACTTTTTTTTGTAGCCATGGAATTTCAAAGCAAAAAGATCCGAAACCATAAAGAACATACTACCCCACATCCAAAAGAAGAAACGAAAATATCTACGCCCAAAAGAGACAAAAAAAATTCGGAACGCTCGCAATGGATAACCATCGGAATAGGCTTGGCAATAATCTGCATCCTGGTTTTTGGAATTTTTGCTTTGATTAAAAGCTTGGATTTTTCCAGCATCATTTTTTCTTTCGGCAAAAGCTTACGCACTGATGCCAACGGTCGAACCAACATTCTTTTAACCGGTATCGGCGGAGAAGGCCACGACGGAGGCGAATTGACCGACACCATCATGGTTGCGAGCATCGATTACACCAACAATCAGGTCACTTTACTTTCGATTCCGCGCGACCTTTACATTAAAGACGCACATTCAAACGGAGAACGCATCAACCAAGTTTACGTGGAAGGGAAAAACCGCGTCAATTCGGCCTCTGGTATGAACGGACTCATCGATATTGTGAGCGGTATCACAGGATTACAAATCGACTATTACGCCAAAGTGGATTTCGGTGGATTCGTAAAAATCGTGGATAGTTTGGGAGGTGTCGATGTCGTGGTAGAAAAAGACATTTACGATCCTTATTATCCATTGGGAGAAACGACGCGTTACCAAACGTTTTCGATCAAAGCCGGCCCACAGCACCTTGTTGGCGCAACCGCACTCAAATATGCGCGTAGCCGTGAAACCACCAGCGACTTTGACCGTGCGCGCCGCCAACAACAGCTCATGACCGCCATTAAAGAAAAAGCGCTCAGTTTAAACATTCTCACCGATCCGGGGAAGATCCAATCGCTGTATGATTCCGTCAAAGGCAGTATCGAAACCAATCTCACCGTTGACGAAATTATCGAACTCGCCAAAATATCCAAAGATTTCAACAAAAATAATATTGTTTCTCATGTTTTGAGTGACAACGAAGATGCATGCGGAGGATTTTTATATACCCCGGCGCGAGAATTTTTTAGCGGCGCATCGGTCTTATTACCGGCAGGAAAAAACTACGACAGTATTCATGAAATGACCGACCTTATTTTTAACCATGACGATATACTCAAAAATGATCCACCAATTCAGGTTCTCAACGGTACAAAAAACAAGATCGCTGGTCCGGTCGCAGGCTATCTCAGTCGTGATTGCTTTAATGTGGTTTATTATGGCAATGCTTCAAGCAAAACCATCGCGAATACTACTTTGTACTATCAACCTGGACCAAAAGGCGAAAAACCGCCGATTCTTGATTTGATCGCAAAAATACTGCCATATCCGCAAATAGCTGGAATTCCAGCCGCTTATTTGAATTCCGATAAAAAAACAGGCACCCAAGTCGTGATCGAATTAGGTGCGGACTATTTAAGCAACCAGCTCAAAGATCCGTTTACGGTCCTCCCCTATTCCGTTGCTCCTGCAGCGCCTAAATCCTCGACCCAAGCCACTTCCTCATCAAGCCAGGCAACAAGATAATCGTTCATGCCACCATGCTTACAGCACTTCTTAGTTTATACGCTTCAACGAAGCTTCTGGGAGCAGAACTCCCGGGAGATGCGGTTGATGCCTGGAACAGCAACAGCTTGCTTGAAGCAACAGCTATTCCTGAACATGATACCGCAAATCTTGAGCCAATATTAAAAGCCAAATCCGTTTTAGCGGTGGACCTGAAAAACGGCATGCTTTTGTATGAACGAAACGGCTACGACCACCGTTCCATTGCCAGCATCACCAAACTTATGACCGTGACGATCATCTTGGAAGAAAACAAACTCAGCGACGTCGTAACGGTTTCCAAAACCGCTTCACAAGTCGAAGGATCAAAAATTTGGTTAGCTCCCGGAGAAAAAATTTCAGTTGAAAACTTGCTCTATGCCGCACTCATTCCTTCCGCCAACGATGCAGCTTATGCTCTCGCCGAATACAACAGCGGAGGAAACATTACTGATTTCGTAGCAAAAATGAATCAAAAAGCACAAGAATTAGGCCTTCACGACACCCATTTTACCAATCCTATCGGTCTTGATGAACCCGGCAACTATTCTTCGGCGTACGATCTCTCGATCCTTGGCCGCTACGTTTACAACAAAAGCTTCGTCAAACGTGCAGCCGTCATCAAAGAAATGACGATCAGTTCAACCAACGGCAAACTCAATCATGAACTCAAAAGCACCAACGATCTTTTAGGAAGTTATTTAAAAGTTCTCGGCCTAAAAACCGGCACGACCGATTTAGCGGGACAATGTCTTATCGCCATCATCGAAAATTCCAAAGGCGACGATATTTTAACAGTGGTTCTGGACAGCCCTTCGCGCTATGATGAAACAAAACTCCTGGCTGATTGGGTATTTAGAACATTCAGCTGGTCATAAAAACTGGTGTAAATCGATGATAAAAAAACGGTCAAAAATCTGAAAAATTCCGGGGGAAAATCTTGCTTAAAACCATTTTTTCATGAACAGCAGCTTCGTCGAAACAATTCGTAACCTTGCATTGATTTTCGGCTCCCAAATCTCGGCATCGTTATAACCATCATCATTGCGCCAAAATTCATCAAACTGCTCAACAAATATAAAATCGGCAAACAACTCAGGGAAATAGCTTCCAGTGGAGAAAAAGCCACGATTTTCACCGAACTTCATTTTAAAAAAGCCGGAACCCCGACCATGGGCGGCATTTTGATTTGGGGGGTAACTTTTATTGTCGTGGCGCTTTCCGGAATTTCCACACAGCTTGGCATTACGGAACACTCACTTTTTAATCGCGAAGAAACATTTCTTCCTATTTTCACGCTTTTGACAACGGCTATTTTGGGAGCGATCGACGATTACTTAAATTTAAAAGGCCAAGGCAAAAGCAAAGGACTTAACATCAAACCAAAATTTTTGTGGTTAACGGTTTTAGCCACACTTGGAGCATTATGGTTCCATTATCGCCTCGGCATCGACCAAATTCATATTCCTGGATTTGGAAATATAGGATTAGGCGTCTGGTATATTCCCCTTTTCATTTTCGTCATCACCGCGACATCGAATGCCGTCAATATTACCGACGGACTTGATGGGCTTGCCGGTGGACTTTTGGTGATCGCATTCGGTGCGTTCGCGATTTTGGCTTTTGCCAAAAGTTTGTTCATTCTTTCAGCCTTTTGCGCCGTGATTGTTGGAGCCTTACTCGGTTTTTTATGGTTCAATATTTTTCCCGCACACTTTTATATGGGTGATACAGGTGCGATTTCCCTTGGTGCCACGCTTGGCGTGATTGCCATGATGACGGATTCCGTAGCGGTTTTACCGATCATCGGTTTTATTTTCGTTATTGAAACCATTACGGTTATCATACAGCTCGTTTCTAAAAAATTTTTCAAACGAAAAATTTTCAAAATAGCGCCGCTGCATCACCATTTTGAAAAATCCGGATGGAGTGAACCCAACATCGTGATGCGTTTTTGGATTATCGGCGCATTTTGCGCAACCTTAGGAGTTATTCTTGGACTTTTAGCGATCAAACTGTAGATATCCACGGCTTAAAGGTCGTATTTTTAACCAAATTCGACGAACCTAAAAAACCATCAAAAAAGCCGTCGTGCTTTTGCCACTTACGCAGCCATAAAAAATTGCTTAACAGCTTTGCGCTCCTCCGCATTGAACATTTTTCTGGTCTTTTGAGTGAATTTGCGTCTCTTGGGTTAAGCTGGGATTTTGGTTTGGATCATTGGATTTTAAAGGTGCTGGAGCAGACGAAGAAGAAGGTTCTACTTGTTGCGATTGTGCATCACCAGATTGAACCGATGGCGTTGCGGGATCTTCAACCAAGGTCAACACACCAAGTTCCGAAGGAAGCTTACCGCCCAAAGGGGCCGCATTACCACCATATTTCATCAACATCCGGTTGAGCATCGTAATAAAAGCATGGTCGTAAGCGCCGTTATCCATATAGGTTTGTAACAAATCGCGCAATTCCTGGATCAAATCCAAAGGCAGGCTACTGTTCACTTTTTCCATAGCATTCATCAGCTTTTGCAGTAATTCCTGGCGCATGGCACGAATCATCTGCAACAAATCAGGTTGGTTGAGATAAATAGATTTTTCAATAGCGGTAAGAACTTTAATCTGCTCGATTTGCTGATCAAAAAGAGAAACCAATTTATCCTGCAATTCAGAGGCATTGTCGCTGGTGACTTTCAAAACAAGATTATCCAGTTGGCGCTGATAGC
>Ga0207658_10003782_pt1 | contig 10658 bp, 12 predicted proteins | sample KBSS33metaG_FD_184322 | JGI IMG/M metagenome (GOLD analysis project Ga0207658, IMG submission 184322) | Switchgrass rhizosphere microbial communities from Kellogg Biological Station, Michigan, USA - KBS S3-3 metaG (SPAdes) (version 2) | ecosystem: Host-associated > Plants > Roots > Rhizosphere...
GCTTCGCAAGCACTTGTCGCTCGAGGGCCGGCGCGTGCTCGCGGCAGCTGGTATCGACGTGATCGCGGAAGACGAGTTCGACCGGCGCGTGGCTGCGCTCGGTCCACCAGTGCTCGTCGCAGGCGAGCCGTTCGCGGGAGGATCCGTGTGGCAGAGCCTCGCGCGGAAGTCCGGCTCGATCGAAGTCGATTATCTCAACGGGGAGATTGGGCTCCTCGCGCGACTCCATGGCGCCAGCGCGCCAGCAAATGCACTCGTACAACAGCTCGCCGCGCAGCACGCGGCCGCAGATCTCAACCCGCGCCAGCTAACCGCGAGCGCCCTACTGGCGGAGCTCGGCCCGGACTGAACCGGTCGTTCCTTCAGTAGCGACCCGCACTCGATCGGAGTGATGCAACGGCCGATGACCGTTTGAAGCCGCGGAGCACGGCCAGCGTTCCGCCGTCCACGTGGAACACGCAGCCGAGGCGCGGCAAGCTGCTGGCGAAGCGTGTCGTGGAAGCCGGCCGCGCGGACCGGGCCAATCGTCGTCGCGCGGTCCGCGAACCTGACGGCGCCGATGCGGTCCCCAGGCTCGCCGGAGTACTGGCTCAGCCAGTCGCAGAGTTCGAGTAGCGCCAGATGGCTGCTCTTCCCGGGGTCGGTGCTCGCGGTCGAGTCTTCGAGCTCGTCGACGGCGAGAAGATCGTCCAGGTGAAGCAACGGGTCGTGGAAGGGGGCCAGCTCGAGGAGCTGGTCACGGAGGCCGAAGCCTCGTGCCGACCCGCGCAATTCATCTCACGAAGGGTGCGTAGAAGTCAGCCGACGACGACGTCGGCGCCGAGCCGCGCGTGCACGAACCGCGCGTCGGGGGGAAGAGACGGATCGATCTCGTCGGCGCGCGGGTCACGCAGCCACCGCCACATCCAGCTGCCGTCGAAGGGATTGTTCACCGCGCCTCGGCCGAACGCGTTCGTGTAGTAGTTCTGCGCCCGCGGGTCCCGGTAGATACCGAGCTGATCCGCCTCGTCGAGGCGCGCGTTGCACCGGGCTGGCACGTCACACCAGTTATCTAGTTCGGCGCGCGTTTCACCGAGCCGTCATCGTCTGTGTAGGCCGACGACGTCGCCGCGATCAACGTGCGTGGCGAGCCAGCGCTCGCGGCCACTGCATTCACGCGCGTGTCGAACGAAATCCACTAATGCGGGCTCAGCCTCTCCCGTCCGCCAGGCGATCGCGAAGCGGAGTGTAACGGCGGGCACGAAAGGGATCCGGCGGCCCCACCCGGAGTCGAATTCGTCTGTTTGCACCCACACGAACCGATCGGCCTGCTCGTGTTCGACGATCGGCTGCTCGCCGACGGGACCGTCGAGCGGGACGAGCTCCGGATGGAGCCCTTGCGCGATGAAGACGCCTTCGAGAGCCGGAGCCCAATGGCCGGTGCCGGGGATGCGTACGAAAGCGATCGGATAGCTCGCAACTTCGGAGAGGCTGACCTGATCTAACGCCGCGAGCGGGTGGCGATCGCTGACGACGCACACGAGCGGCAGGTCGCGGAGAGGGAGCGATTCCAGTTCAGCCGGGAGCGGTTGTTCGACCAGGAGAGCAGCATCGAGCGCGGCTGCACGTAGGTCTGCGACAAGCTGAGGTGTGTATTCCTGACGGTGCGTCACCTCGATCCCGGGTCGGACGCGCGCAATCTCCGCAATGAGACGGACCGCCGTCTTCCGGACGAGGGCAACGTAGCCCACCGCGAGCGTTCCGGCGCCGTTCTTGGCGGCTTGACGTGCTCTACCGACCATGCGCTCCATCTGAGCAAGCGTCGCGACCGCGTCTTCGAGAAATACCTCTCCCGCCGGAGTAAGACTGACGTCGCGGGTCGTGCGGACGAACAGCTCGAACCCGAGCTGCGCCTCGAGCTTGCGGATCGCTTGCGACAGGGCCGGCTGGGACACCGAGAGGATCTGGGCCGCTTTGCCGAAATGCTTATGACGTGCGACCTGGACGAAGCACTCCAACTGTCGTTGGTTGAGCACAGCGTTATTGACAATAGCGCCGCGAGGGCGTCAAGGATGGGTCGCTGACAGGTGCGTCAGCTCGCGATGCTCCAGCTCGAGCTCAGCCTTCGGGTGAGGAGCGGACCTCCATCCGCATGATCTCGCCGCCATGGAAACGCCGGCCCGGCCACTCGTCCTTCCGAAGGTTGAGGCTCAGGTACTCGGTCCACGCAGTCTCGTCAGGGTTCTCGAGGCTGAAGTCCGCGAATGCCGGGATGAACGCGATGTCGTGTGCCACCAGGTCGTGCGTCTCGGCTGCGACCTGGAGCCTGAGTCTGCCCGCGAGCGGCACGAGCAGGTGCTCTGTCGAGAATCCGTGCTCTGGAACGAGATGCCCGGGTGCCATGCGAACGATCGCCGCCCCGCAACTCGACGTGAACACGGGCCTGAGTACCTCATACGGCCCGAAATCGGCGGCGAGTTGATGGTTCGTATAGGCGGCCATCTCGGAGCGGTGGAGAATGTGGTGGTGGTCGAAGCGGAAGCCGCCCCGCTCGTCGTACTTCGGAATGTTCATCTGGTCATGCCCCTTTTCGCTTCTCACGGGAGACGGTAGTCGGGAGATATGGAGTCACACCCGTATCAGGCCAAGAGCCACCGCAACAGCTTCTGCCATCCGTGTGTGTCCGAGCGCATTTGGGTGGATGCCATCGCCGCCGTCGCAGCAGCAATCCAGCGCGGTCGGATCGCCAGGATCGGCCACCGCCGCCGCGAAGTCGGCGAGCCGCCCAAACGGCGACGCCGATGAGCGCAGCCACGTATTGACCTCGGCGACGGCCGCAACGCAGTCACGCCCGTAATCGCTCGCTCCAGCACCCGGGATCGTGCAACCGATCGCTTCCACACCCGCCGCCGTGAGCTCGCTGGCGAGCCTCCCGAAACCCGTTATCACGTCGAGTGCAGAGGCTCCTGCGACGAGATCGTTGAGGCCGCCGGCGACCGCGCATGCAGTAACTCCGTCGCGATCGAGCACGTCGGAGCGCAGGCGCTCGAGCGCGATTGCCCCGCAGTTCCTGCATGGATCTTCCGACGGCTCACCCACTAGCTCGCCGATCAACTTGCCGTTTGTGCGAAAGCCGATGCGATTCGAGCCGATGCCGGCGTTGAGCGCGACGAAGTACGGGGCGAACTGCTGCGAGAAGACATCTGTCCAGCGCTCGTACGCGTCGACCCCTAAGGTCGTCCCGTCGGTGAGTGAATCGCCGATTGCTATGAGTACGTTCGGGGGCTCGGCCGACCGCACAACGACCTCTGACAGCCAGAACCACGAGTGCAATGGGACGCCCGCCGCGGCACCAGCACTCAGGTCCCCAGATCCCGGCGCCGACGCCCAGGACGTTGTGAGCGCCTTCGCGTGCCAGGTCATCGAGCCGGAGCAGCCTCGAACATGCAGCGCCACGACGAGCTTCTCGAATGCGTTGACCGAACGGTCGATCGGATCGCTGAGGATCTCCGCGCCCGCAATGACGACACAGCTTCGCCTGCCTCCGAACTCCACGGGTGCGCCGCCAGCGGTTACCGCTCCGAACTCCACCGGTCGATCGCCGTAACGGTTCGACAACCTGATTATCAGCCCATCGCCAGAGACGACGGGACGTACGACAAGAAAGACCGTCTGGTCGCGCGCCTCCCATTCGGGGAAAACACCCTCGAGCGGAAGCGGCTGCTCGACGAATCCGTACGGGCACGGCCCCTGCTGAGCCGCGAACCACGCCGAGACCCATTGGCTGGTGGGGCGTGAGCCGCGGCCGCCCCGCTCCGCTACCAGCACAGGTGAGTCGACATCGCGCGTCGCAGTTACACAGTCGCCGAGAACTCGACTGGAAGAGTCTTCGGAACGCGGAAGTGACGGCTGTCGATGTTCTCGAGCTCGTCCAGCGTGCCGACAAGCCGGATCTCGCTGAAGCGGGCGAACAGGCGCTCGAACGCTATCCGGCCTTCAAGACGCGCCAATGGGGCTCCCAGGCAGAAATGACGTCCCAGGCCAAAGCCGAAATGGCGCTTGATGTTCGGTCGACCGATCCGGAATGCTTCAGGTTCGTCGAATACATCAGCGTCACGGTTGCCGGAGGCGTAGAGCATCGTCACTGTGGCGCCGGCCGGGATAGTCACACCGTCGATCATGACCTCATTCATGACGTACCGCTGCATCCACTGCACGGGCGATTCCAAGCGCATCGTCTCCTCGAGCACAGACGTGATCAACTCCGGCTGGCTGCGAACTCTCTCCAACTCCTCTGGATGCGCCAGGAGCAGAACCATCGCATTGGCGATCAACTGCCCGGTAGTCGTTACCCCTCCGGCGATCATCTCGGTCGCGAACACATTCCCCAATCCCGGGTCGTAGCCACCGTCTCGAGTGATCTGACGTTGCAGGAAGTCACTCAAGATGTCATCGGTCGGATCGTCGAGCCTTCTCGCGATCTGCTTGTCCATGTAGTCGTGCATCTCGGCGAACACATCGAAGTCGTGAAACTCACCTGACGTGAACGCTCCACTCCAGCGCAGCAGAAACTCGAAGTCAGGGCCCGAAGTGGGAAACCCCATGAGCGATGAGATCACCAACGTGGGCAGTGGATAGGCGAACTGTGTTGTCAACTCGACGCGCCCGTCGCTCGGAAACGCGTCGATCAACGCATCAACGTGCTCGCGAATCATCATTTCGTACCCGTTCAGCCGACCGGGCGCAAACGGACGCGACAACAGATGGCGATTCGGGCCATGCGCCGGCTCGTCCTGCGCTCCCAGGTGGATCGCGCCGCGATAATGCAAGCCCTTGCTCTCATGTGCAGTCGGCACGTAGGCGCTGAAGAGATCCTCGTTTTCGAGGACCTGTCTGATGTCCTCATGCCTGAACAACAGATAGTCCTCGCGGCTCGGAACTTTGTGAATGCGTCCGGACTCGCGGCCTGCCGCGTAGAACGCAAAGGGATCGCCGATCAGTTCAGGTGACGGAAACGACTCGAGTTCATCGTTGGGCATGTCCGACGCGTGCACCATCTCAACTGAAAGAGCGGGAGTGAATGACGTCAATCATCTGTTCGCGCGGGCGCGTGACCGCGAAGAGCATGGCTCCGGCGACGTGCTCCGCCGGAGCCCGTCTTGCACCGGCGACTTGCTGCATATACCCCGAGTCGTGCCACGCGGGCCGTGCCCGCGCAGCTTCCGCCTCGGTGTACTTGCTGGCGCTGACGGGAGACTCTGTGCTGCCGGCGACGAAGAGCGTCATCCGGATGCCGTGCGGCTTCAGTTCGTGCATGGCCATCCGGGTGAAGCCGTCGAGACCCGACTTACTCGCCGTATAGAGTACCATGTACGGAAGGTAAGCCATTGTCGACTCGGACGAGACGTTGAGGATGTCACCGCCACCGGCGCGGCGCAAGAGTGGAATCGCAGCTCGAGTCGTGTAGATAGGGCCGAGAAGGTTCGTTCCGAACACGGCCGCGATATCTTCGTCGCTCGCCTCATCGATTGTACGAATGCGGCCAACGGCCGCGACGTTCAGAAGGACGTCAAGGCGCTTATAGCGCCGCTCGACAAGATCAAAGGCTGCGCGCACGGCGTCCGGATTGGAGATGTCGGTCGGCACGGCAGTGCCGCCCGTTGCGGCCGCGGCCTCTTCCAGCCGGACGCGGTCGCGCGCGAGGAGCACGAGCTCGGCGCCCTCGTGAGCAAACACCTCCGCGGCTGCCCGCCCGATGCCGGTCGAGCCGCCAGCGATGACAACAACTTTTCCCTCGAGCGCGCGTGACATAGCGTCAGTTCGGCGCGAGTTCCTCGAGGTAGCTCATCCGCGGCGTGACGTCCTCGTACGCGATCGGCCACACCTGCTCCCCAACCCCTCGGGCGACCCACACCCGGCCCGTTTCGCCGGAACGGAGGATGTCGAGCACCGACTCCGCGATGTAGGACGGCGGCGAGAACGTCTTGTCGGGAAGCTCGCGTAGGTCCTTCGGGATCATGCCGGTGAGGACGCTGTGCGGGCAGATGACGTTGATGCGGATCCCGCGCCGCGTCATCCATGGCGTGAGGCTACGAGCGAGTCCGACGAGCGAATACTTCGAGGCGGCGTAGACGGGATCCGGTTCGTACGGCTGAATGCCGGCACCGGACGAGGTGATCAGAATGTCTCCGCCCCCGCCCCGCTCGAGCAATGGGATCGTCGCGGCGAGTCCATACGCGACTCCACCGACGTTGACGGCCATAACGCGTCGAAAGTTTTCGGGAGTCAGCCAGCCGACTGGATCGTCGAGGATCGGGACATGCGGGGGGCGTGTCATCACCCCCGCGTTCAGGAATGCGATGTCGAGGCGGTCGACGTCCCGAAGTGTGGTTTCCCACGCTGCAGGATCCGTTACGTCGAGGCGGACATATCGGTGCGGCGCGCCGAGGAGCTGGAAGCGTTCGTGGCCAGCGTCCGCCACGTCAGCTCCGATGACGGTTGCGCCGAGGGACGCGAGCAGCTCCGCCGTTGCAGCGCCCATTCCCCCAGCGGCCCCGGTTACCAGGACGACCTTGCCATCGACGAGACCATGTGGAGACGGAGCCTTGGTGGGGTTCATGGAGCTCACGCTAGGGAGTTCGATTCTTGGGTGTCAAGTCAGATGACGGTGGATTCATAAGCAACGGCCGGAGGGCCGGTCGGTGTTTTGGATTGTTTTGATGTGGCTTATGAATCCACCGTCATCCGTCTTGGACAAAGCGAACAAACCACTCCTATGGTCGCGCAAGCCCCTTTATGAGTCGAGGAGGAATTCAGGTGCACAGACGGATACCCTTGGGCGTTGGGATCGTCCTGGTGGTGGGCTTGCTGGCCGCAGGCGTGGCTCAGTCGCGGCCTTCGGCAGGAACGATCAACATCGGATGGGTCGGAGACAAGAGCGGTCCGACGGCTTCGTCGCAGCTCCCGGCCCTCCACGGGCTCGAGTCGTACATCCAGTACATCAATGGCAAGGGCGGGGTCAACGGCAACACGATCAACCTCGTCGAGAAGGATGACCAGTACAGCCCCACGAACGAGCTGTCGGCCGTCAAGTCATTGATCTCCGACAGCCATGTGCCCGTGATCACGGGCCTTGGGCAGTCGACGGGCTTCGCCTCGGTCTTGCCGATCCTCAGTCAGAATAAGGTGATCGGCCTGCCGTACCAGACGGTGCTCAAGGCCGCCAGCTACCCGTTCCAGCCATATATCTTCGCGGGCACGTGCAGCTACGGAGACCAGGCGTATATCGCGGCTGCCTACGGCTTGAAGCGCCTACACAAGAAGTCGTACGCCGGCGTCACGATCGGGATTCCCGTGATCGGCGTTGCCTCGGGCCAGGAGTGGACAGAGGCCGTAACCGCCGCTGTGAAGAAGCTGGGTGCGACGAACATCGTCAACGAGACCCTACCGCCGACGCTCGTGAGCGCCGACGTGCAGATTCAGGACATGCAGAGCAAGGGCGTCAACCTTGTCTTCCTCCACGAAGGTATCGGTGCAGCGATCATCTACGCGGGGGCTGCAGCGAAGTATGGGTTCGACGTACCGACGCTCATGTCGTCGGGAGCAACGTCGGAAGCGACGTTCACCGTTTCGCCTTACTCGGTGAGCAAGGACTTCCTCGGGACGCAGTGCGCCGACCCCCCGTACGTCGCAAACACGCCGCAAGGGAAACTCATCAGCACGGTCGCCAAGCAACAGGGTGCAAACGCCGACGACCTCAGGCAGACGGGCTACAGCCAGGGCTGGGTCGCCGGCATGATCCTCGTCCAAGCTTTGAAGAACGCCAAGGGCGACTACAGCTCGCAAGGAATCAAGAAGGGACTCGAAGCGATCAGGAAACTCGAAACGGGCGTCACACCGCCGATCAGCTATGCCCTGAAATGTCACCTCGGCTGGTCGACGACGCGGCCGTATACGTACAACTACAAGACGAAGGGTCTCGCACCCGTCGGTACGTGGGCCCAGTGGACACCATTCGACCCACACCCGTACGCGGCGCCGGGTACATGCGGTGTGGCTCGTGGAGCCGCCGGCTGACAACAATCCGTGGTGGCGGTCACGCATTCGGCGCGTGACCGCCACCGCCTCGATGTTCGGTGGGCGGCTCTCCCTCTCGCACGTCGATTGGCGAACGGCCAGCCTGCCGGAAATCTGGGCATTTCAGGCGCTCGGAGATATGGAACCAAGGGAACGAAGCCGGAACGTCTGCTCCGAAGGGATCCATGATTCGTGACGCACGTTGAACGCACCAGCCAACCACCCGTTCGCGGTTCGAAGATAGCGGACGCCGCCCTTCATCCCGGAACGTATCTCGTCCCGGGTGCGGGGGAGCCTTGGACGCTGATCGAGCGTCTTCACGACCGCGGCGACCTCATCCGGAATGAGGAGACCCATGCATGGTTCGCGACGTCGCTCGAGCTGTGCAAGATCATGGGCCGCCGTGACGACGCTCTGTGGCAAAGCGCCCTGATCCCGACTGACGCGCGCGAGTTGCCAGGCGGCCTCGACCTCTAAACCTACGTCGAGATCATGGGCGGAGGCAGCCGCAAGACGATCACATTCCTCGATGGTGAGGAGCACGACCGGCTGCACCGATTCATGAGGAGCGAGTACTCCCCGAGAGCGCTCGAGCGTTGGCGGCCTGAAATCATCCGGGCGATCGTCGACCGCCAGATCGACTCGTTCGCGCAAGCCGGCCGCGCTGAGCTCGTCGAGGACCTAACCATGCAGGTACCGCCTCGCGTCGTCGCAACGCTCATGGCGCTTCCGACCGACGATGCATGGTCTCACCCATTGTCTCGAGCTCGTCGTCCCGAGCACCGACTTCAAGCAGCGCCAGGCGGGCGGCCTCTCCGACGACGTCGTCGACCGGGCACTTGCAGCCGCGCGCGACCTCAAGCAGCTCTGATGCCGTACGTTCTGGGCAGGCGCGATGGCAGCGGAGACGACTTCATCAGCCATCTTTGGCGCAGGGCACCCGAGATCTTCGTGTCCCCGTGGGACGAGCACGCCATCTACGGGAACGTGAAAGCGCAGTTCGAAGGCGGGCAGAGCATCACGGCACACGCCGCCGCAAACCTCGTCTACCTCCTGCTCACAACGCCCGTACGGGACGAGCTCAGCGGGAGCGACCCGAAACCGGCCGCGAATCTGGTCGAGGAAGCACTCAGGCTGTTCGGCGGCGTCGCCTTCCGCCCTCGCCACGCGAAGGAAGACGTCGAACTCGCGGGCGAGCACGTGCGGGCCGGTGACCTTGTGGTCACCCTGAACCTATGCGCAGGCCGCGCTCCCGATCGCTACACCTGCCTCGCCTCCGTCGATCTTCACCGTCAGGCTCCGGGCGACCACGTTGCGTTCCACGTCGGACCCCGGGCATGCGCCGGCCAGGCTCTCGCGCGAGCGCAGCTCGGTGAGATCCTGCGTGGGGTCGTCGAGCGTCTGCCCAACGTTCGGCTAGACGAAGACGCGGCACCGCCCGTCTACCAGGGCGGCTTCCAATCGCGGCTGGGTGCCGCTGCACGTCCGGTTCGAGCCGAGGTCTGGCGAATGACGGCCATCGGAACAGGTCTCGACGGGCGCGTCGCGATCGTCACCGGCGCGGGGGCACTTCGCGCCAGCGACATTCGCCGTTCGCCATTGGCCTGCGCGGGCGATGGCCGGCGAGGATCGCCTTCTGCTCGTCGGTGCCGTTGCGGGCGAGGATCTGGCCGCTGACCGCCGTCGAGATGATGAGCTTCGCAGCAGGGAAGCCGCCCGCGCCGAGGCGCTCGGCCGCGATGCAAAGCTCGAGGATCCCGCCGCCGCCGCCAAACTCCTCCGGCAGGCCGAGACCTGTGAAGCCGCTTTCGTAGAGATCGGACCATTGCGACATCGAAGCTTCGTGGTCGTCGAAGCTGCGGTCGGCGTACTTCGAGCCGAGCTCGAACGCCAGGTCGGCGATCGCGCGCCCTTCCTCGCTCAAAGCCTTGGGGGTGTCGATTGACAGGCTACGAAGCGTTCCTCTCGTGGCTGGTACCGGCTCCCAACCGGAGCTCGGCGTCGGGAGCTACCGACCGGGATCCCGCTGAGAGTTCAACGACGGGACGTCCAACGCGGTCGAGCAAGTCCTCGAGCCGAGGGGCCGCGAACGGGAGAAGCTCACGGTCAGCCCACGACGCGATCTGGTTCACGGTCCAGGTGCCGTCGAAGAATGCGGCCGACGACTGTTCGAAGCCGCGGAGCACGGCGAGGGTTCCGCCGCCCATGTGGAACACGCAGCCGGTGATCGCGGCGGATTGATCGCCGGCGAGATACGCGACGAGGGGCGACACACGTTCGGACGTCAGACGCGCAAGTAGCTCCGGCTCAGCTGCTGGTCGGGCGCCGTGCGTGTCCGCTTCCGGGCAGATCGCGTTCACGGTGACGCCCAACTCTGCGAGCTCGCCCGAGAGCTGGAGCGTGAAGCCGACGATGCCGGCCTTCGCTGTGGCGTACGCGGCGCTCGTGTGGGCCGAGCTCACTCGAAATGCAACCGATGATGTGGTCGTGATCACCCGCGCGGATCGTCGTTCGCCGAACCCGCGGCTGCGCCAGTACCGCGCAGCGAACGTCGCCGGGGCGAAATGCCCCTTGAGGTGAACCCGGATGACCTCGTCCCAGTC
>Ga0207658_10003791_pt1 | contig 10640 bp, 8 predicted proteins | sample KBSS33metaG_FD_184322 | JGI IMG/M metagenome (GOLD analysis project Ga0207658, IMG submission 184322) | Switchgrass rhizosphere microbial communities from Kellogg Biological Station, Michigan, USA - KBS S3-3 metaG (SPAdes) (version 2) | ecosystem: Host-associated > Plants > Roots > Rhizosphere >...
GCGGCTTCGAACGCTCGGCCAGACCGATGCGGCCATTGGGGCTTACGAGCAGCTGCTTGCAGCCAAGCCGGACCTGCCGGACAGTTGGTACAATCTTGGCTGGCTGCAGCGCAAAGCGCGGCGGTTCGAGGCCGCCCTCCAATCCTATCAAAAGGCACTCGACCTTGGCTTGCGCGAGCCCGAGGAAGTGTACGTCAATCGTGCGGTCATTCTGTCCGATCATCTCGCCCAGCCGGACGCCTCCGAACGAGAGCTCGAAGCCGCGCTTGCGGCCAATCCGGCCTATGTCCCGGCTCTGCTCAATCTCGGCAACTTGCGCGAAGACCTCGGCAACCGCGATGGCGCGCGCACCGCCTACACGCAGGCGCTCGACGCCGATCCGGCCAACAGCCTGGCGCTGGCGCGCCTGGCCGGCGTCTCCCATTCAACGAACCTGGACACGAAACTGGCGCAACGGCTACGCATCGCCATTGCCGGCGCGGAAGATGCGGCAGGCAGCGCCGACCTCGGCTTTGCGCTGGCCGGCCTGCTCGACGCTGCCGGCGCTTACGACGAGGCATTCGACGTGGCTCGAGCGGCCAACCTGGTGAGCCGGGTCGCAACCGGCGCGCATTACGATCGCGCCGCCCAGGCCGCATTCGTTGATCGCTCCATCGCGGCCTTCGCAACACCGGCCGCTGGCGACGAACCTTCGCCGGCGGTCTTCATTGTCGGCATGTTCCGGTCGGGCTCGACGCTCGTCGAGCAAATCCTGGGCGCGCACAGCGGGATCAGGGCGGGCGGCGAACTTGACCTCGTCCCGGCGCTGGTCGCGCAAATCGACAATTATCCCGAGGCCGTCGCGCGTGCGTCCGATGTGCAGGTAGAGGAGTGGCGGGAGGCCTATCGGCGCGGCCTTCCGCCGCATGGCGGTTCGATGCTGACAGACAAAAGGCCGGATAACTTCCTGCACGTCGGCCTGATCAAGACGCTCTTCCCCCGCGCGAAGATTGTCCACACGCGCCGCAACCCGCTCGATAATCTGCTGTCGCTCTACTTTCTGCATCTTGATCCGGGCATGGCCTATGCCCTCGACCTCGACGATGCGGCGCACTGGCTGAAGGAGCATGACCGCCTGATGGCGCATTGGAAGGCGCTGTATCCCGACGACATTTGTGACATCGACTATGACGAGCTCGTGCTTGCACCGAAGCCGGTCATCGAGGGGCTGCTCGCGTTCCTCAACCTAAGTTGGGAAGACGGCGTTCTCCAATTCCACCGTGGCGCGGCTCCGGTGAAAACGGCCAGCGTCTGGCAAGTACGCCAGCCCTTGCATGCACGTTCGTCGGGTCGTTGGCAGAACTACAGGTCCGTGCTTGAGCCGATCGCCGGCCTGTTCATCCGCTGACCGGGACGCCTGTCCCCATTTGCTGGACCTTTTCCAGCGTTTCCCGGTGCTCGCTCTGCAATTGCTGCCACTCGAGCGCCGTCTTGCAGACCTTGCGCGCGCCGAGGCGTGTTCCGGTCGTCTCGAAGACGAAGCATTCGACCTTCGTCAGATCCTGAGAGTGAGCGCTTTTCGGCGGCGGTCGCCAATGGCCCGCTGTACTGGATCCGATGCTCGCTACCTGTGACGCAGCTGGCGAGCCGATGATCAGTGCGGCTATCGCCAGCGAGAAGACCTTCTTCACCTTCGCACCTCCGCGATTGCGATAATTCAGCGGCTGATCGGCGGGTCGTTGCCCATTTGCTGGACCTTCTCGACCGTCAGCCGGTGTTCGGCCCTCAGCTGCTGCCATTCCAGCACTGTCTTGCAGACCTTGCGCGCACCCAGCCGAGTGCCGGTCGTCTCCTCGACATCGCACACGACGCGATCGAGATCCTGGCCGTTGCCTTTCGGCATGGGATTGCTGGCCTGAATGCTGCTCACCTGGGCACTCGCAGCCGAACTCACGATGGTTGCGGCAAGCACCAGTGAGGAAATTCTAACCATGTTCGCACCTCTACGCCTGTGTTCGAACAGACTCTAATAGCGCATCGGCGGCCGAGTTGCGAGCAACCTGACGATTACCGTCCGACGTCGAATGCGACCGTCATTCGCTCGCCCTCCCCGAACTTGCGGGTGCCATGCCACATCCACGACGGGAACAGCGCCAGTCGCCCGGGTTTCGGCTCAATCATCCGGTGCGGCGGAAGATCGAGGCCGAGCTGCGCCTGTGGTTCGCCGAGCGTCAGCCAGCCGGCGTTGTCGCGACCGAGGTCAGGTGGCAGCGCAATGTACAATGCCGAACTCAGCCAGCCCATTGGATGGACATGGTTCGCGTGATGTCCGCCAGCCAGGAGACGGACCGACCACGAACCGGTGAAGGCAATCTCGCGCGGCCGCCAGCGCAGCGTCGGATGCGTCGGATCGATCGGCGGCAACTGCGCCGCGTGCTCGGCGACGGTCTCGCGGATCGCTTCGCGCAGCTGGACGATCTCGGGCTCGATGCGCTGGAACAGGTTGCCGTCCGTCTGAGTCCCGCCCCGCACCGATTGCGAGATGAATTCGCTGTTGGAAACGTGGAGCTTCCGAATGACCTCGGCCAGCCGATCCAGCGGTGGCAGCCGGTCAGCGATATCGTAAGCGCCAACCAGCCGGTGATCGCCCTCCAGCCAGTCAGAGCGCTGATCCCCGGTCAGCCGCCAGGCGGTCGCGGCATAAGGCCAGAACATGTCCTGATCGGGGGTTTCGAGCCAGCAGTCCATCACCGTGCTCGCCTCGTCGGGACGCCCGGCGCGCAGCAGGTGGCGAACGTGCCACATCTCGATGTTGGCATAGTCTAATGCTGCCAGCTCGTTGAACAGGCGATCCGCCGCTTCGATCTCGCCCGTCTCGGAGAAGATGGCAGCGGCGTGCGACGCGAATAGCGGATGGTTGCCGAACCGGGCAAGACCGCTCTCGACGCGCTCCATCGCCTCCTCGAAATGCTCGGCGTCCATCAGGGCGACAAGGTGGTCTCGCCACAGGTCCATGCTTGCCGGATGCTGTGCAAGCGCGTCGGCAAAGCTTCGGGCGAAACCGTGCCGCTCGCCATTCGACCAGCGCAGCTGCGCGAGCAGGACATGGCCTTCGGTCCACAACGGTGACCTCGCCAGCGCTATTTCGAGTCCCTGGCTTCCCTCTTCGGCCCGGCCATCCGCGATAAGCGCCGCTACCAGGCCTTTGACGACCTGCGGATTGCTCGGCCCGAGTTTCAGGGCACGCCCAAAGGCCTCGACCGCCGGCACTCCGGCTTCGAGGAGCGTCGACGCATAGCCGTGGGCAATCAGCGGCTCCGTCGGTGCCAAGGCGACGGCGCGCTCCAGTGCGGGAATAGCCAGCTCCCGATGTTCCTGCGCCCGATGGATCAATCCTTTGACGTGCCATAGGCGCGGATCCCCGGGCGCGGCTTTCAGCGCGCGGTCGACCTCCTCGAGCGGCAACGGTGCACCGGGCCGGTTGAGGGCAGCGATCGCTTCGTCGAGCACTCGGCTCGGATCTACGGAGGCGTGGGTCGTGATCACGTCGGTACCGCTTGGGAGCGCAGAAGGTTGGTCAATTGAATGTTGCTTAGCCTCGTTATTGGGTCGGGATAAGGTTTGGATCCGTGGACCCAATCACGGCAGCGACCGCCTGCCGCTCCGCATCGCCCAGCGCTGGCGGCCAGACGTCGATGATTAGGACGACGCGAAGTTCGTCACTGTCATTCCACGCCTCATGCTCGATCGAATCGTCGAACACGAAGGCCTCGCCGACGCGCCATTCGCGCGTCGTCGCGCCCACGCGGAAACCGCAATCCGGTGGAACGATCAGCGGCAGGTGGCAGACCAACCGGGTATTCGCCACGCCGGTATGCGCCGGGATACGCGTCCGGGGCGCAAGCAGCGAGAACATCGCGACAGGTGATGCTCCGGGGACCCGGGGCTGGTCCATGTGGCCGATCGCCTCCATCGTCCGCGGACAGTGACGGGCGTTTATCTCGACCGGGCTGCCGTCCTTAAGCAGGTGAATCGCGGTCCAATCGCGGTTGTTGTTTAGCTCCCGCCATTGTCGAAGCGGCACCCGATCGGGATATTGGACATAGGGCACCATCTCGGCTGCTTCGGCTGCGATCAGAGCGTTGAACTCGGCGCGGATGTCCGCCGTGGCCTGCTCAAGCACTTCGATATTGGGAAACAGGTCTCGATCGTGGAATTCGATCTCCGGCAAGCCGGGGTAATGAAAGTCCGACGGTTCCTGGTGATAGTGGCGCGTGCTGCGTGAGCGGTTGGAGATGAAGCGCTCGACCCGGCCGCGCTCAACTGCCGACAGGCTTGAAGGCAACCGCGTGGTGAGATTCTTTTCGAGCTGGCGGCGGTATTCGTCCCGCCGTTGGCGCGCATACTGGACGGCAGGAATCATCTGGACCGGAATCGAGTCCTCGGAATCGATTTGCGCCAGCGCGTGACCGTAAGCCTCGCCGGCGTCCGGATGGCGCAGGCCGTCGAGAATGACAGCACGCGACAGCAGGGCCGGGAAATTGAGCGGTGACAAGGCGAGCGCTTGATCGATTGCTTGAAGCGCTCCCTTCAGATCGCCCGACGCCTTGCGCATGGCCGAGAGCTTGACCCACAGCTCGATCGGCGCGTCGGCCGCGCCAACAGCGCGCTCCAGCAGCGAGCGCGCCGCGTCGACCTGGCCGGCAGCGGCGGCGCGATCAGCTTGTTCCTCGAGGAGGCGGGCCTCAGTCATTTCGACGCATCATGCCCGTGAGGATTGAGAATGCAAAGCAGGGCCAATCCGGCGCTCTTCAGCTGTTCGGAAAACGGTCCCTGATCCACTGCGAGAAGACCCACTTCTCGCCCGCCGTGGGCGGCAAGCCCGCGTGGAGCGTTTGAACGTCGGGCGCACCGTCGCGTAACACGTTGGCGAAGAACAGGGCGTCGCCCTGCCGGGCGCGAAAGGTGAGATCGATCTTGGGAAAGCGCGTCTCACCGCCGGAATAACGGTCGTTCAAATAAATCAGGAAGGTCGCGATGCGTTGGCCGAACCGGCCGAGGCTGTCGTGATAGGCCGGATTCGCCGGATCGAGGAAGTCATGGTGCGGCCGGAACCGCTGGCCGATCGCATAATGAAGGACCTGAGAGGGCTCGAACAGCGGGACCGGAAGGTTCGTTGCCGCCGAGATACGCTGGCGGATCACCTCCGTGAGCAGGTTCATCTCGCCCAGGCGCAAGAGCAGGAAGCTGTTATCGCGCGCGGGATCGAGTGTCTGTGCCCCCGTTTCCTGGTCAAACACCGTCGCCGGCCCGAGCCGCGGCGAGGCAAGCCCGATCAGCCAGCGGCACTCGGCGGGCGTCGCGAAGCCGCGAATCGTCCGGATGCGAGGACTTTCAGAGAGACTCTCTTTCGCGCCAGGCTGCTGGCGCTGGTCGAGCGGAATGGACCGACGGATGGCGTCCCAGTCTAAGCTCGTCCCGTCCTCGATGACCGGATCGATGGCATTGTTGGCGAGCAGCTGGATCTGCTCGCTGGCCGACCGCGATCCCTGCCGAGCGGCGAGAACCAGGAAATCGAGTGCCCGGTCCCAGTCGGGGGGACGCGCCGAGCCGAGTGCGTCGAGCAGGGCAAGCCGCTCGCTGGCCTCCGCATGGCCGGCCGCCGACGCTTGTTCGAGCAGCGCGGACGCCTGCTGGACATCGCCGAGCGATGGCCGATCGGCGAGCAGCAGCTCCATGGCGCTCGAATAATCGTCGCTCATGACGGACGAGGTTTAGCGGCAGGGCGCACAAAAGAAAGCGGCGGGCCCCACCGGGAGGCCCGCCGCAATCCTTGTCACTGCCGATCGGCTTAGAAGTCGATCGTCACGCCGGCGAACAGGTACCGTCCCAGCGCGTCATAAACCTGCGGGAAGGTGTTGCCGTTGCCGAACGGCGCGTTCGACACTTCGCCGCCAACGATCGGTGGCTGCTTGTCGAGGATGTTGTTGGCGCCGAGACGGAAGTTGTAGCGATCCGCGAGACGCGCCGACAGAGCCAGATCGAAGTAGCTCTGAGCCGGAATTTTCGCGTTCGCCGGTGCCGGGTTCCCGACGCAATTCGGTCCACCGTTGACGTCGCAGTCATGCAGCGCCGCGTCGTTCTTGACCGACGAGAAGTAGCGCCACTGGCCCGAGAGCCCGAGCCCGTTCGGCATGGTGAAGCCGAGCCGGAGCTTGTGGCGATATTTCGGGTTCGGAGCGCCCGTCAGGAAGCTACCGCAGGTGTTGCCGTAGTAACCGGCGCAGTCGAACTTGCCGTCGCCCGTGCCGGTGAGCGGAACCACGCCCGTGTCGATCTGGAGCTTCTTCAGGATCGTCGCGACGTAGGCCACGTTGACCGTGCCCATGCCACCGAGGCGGCGTGAGTAGGTGCCGTTAAGGTCGATGCCCTTGGTCCGGAGGCCACCGATGTTGGTGTTGGTGGTCTCGATGAACCCGGTCTGGCCCTGCCACAGCGACCCGTTGTTCGGGTTGCGGTGGATCTTCGAACAGAAGAACGGGTCGCCCGAGGACAAGCACTGGCTGAGGATCGTCTGGAAGCCCAGGGTGCTGATCAGGTTCTCGATCTTGATGTCGAAATAATCGACCGTCAGCGCGAGGCCCGGAACGAAGCGCGGCTGCACCACTAGACCGACCGTATAGGTATCGGCCTTTTCGGGCGACAGGTTCACGTTACCGCCGAACTGGGCGTTATACTGGTTGGCCGGGTTGGCATTGATGTTGCCGAACTGGCCCGCCGTAACACCCGTGAATGCGCACTGCGCGGCGGTGAAGCCAGCAGCCGCAATCTGAGCCGCGGTACCGGCGCAGCTGTCGACCGTTCCGCCGAGACCGACGAAGGTCTGGGTGAACAGTTCGACCACGTTCGGAGCGCGAACCGCTCGGTTGTAGCTGCCGCGAGCCCGGATGTCGTGGATCGGGGCGAACTCGACCGACAACTTGTAAGTGTCGGTGTTGAAGTGCTTCCCAGCGATCTTGTAGTCCGAGTAACGATAACCCGCGCCGAGCGTGAGTTCCTCGAAGAAGCCGTGGCTGACGATCGGCAGCTGGAGCTCGGCGAACGCTTCGCGAACGTCGAAGCCGCATTCACCGCCCTGAGTGACCGGAACGCCATGGTTGCACTGGACCGGAAGGGTCGGCGCACCCTGGCCGGCGCCATCGCCCGTCTGGAACGACAGATCCGGCTCGGTGATCAGCGCTTCCTTGCGGTATTCGCCACCGAAGTTGAGGCCGATGCCGCGATCCGACCACGGCGTCTGCACGCCATACTCGCCGCCATCGAGCGTCATGTTGACGTCGGCGACGGTCTCGTTGACGTGGCCGCGCTGGATCAGCGGGATCTGGAGGTAGGCGAGCGCCTGCGGCGTCACGCCGCCCGTCTGGAAGACGTTGTAGGGGACGCAGTTCGGATCAACGCCGAGCACCGTCGAACGGCAGACGGGCGTACCCGTCGGAACACCGGCAACGCCGCCGACCGCCGGGTTGGCGATGACGTCGAGCGCGCGCCCGAGGCGAACGACCGAGAAGTCGTTCTGATAGACCTGCGACAGGCGGGTCGTGCCGAACTGGTAGTAAGCGTCGTAAGACACGCCCTTCAGCAGGTCACCGCGGACACCGCCGACGATGCGCCATGCCGTGTGCTCGAGGTGGTCGGAACGGCCACCGCCTTCAATGTTACGACGACCGATGTAGGCGATTGCCTGGGTCACGCCATTGGCATCGACGAACGTGTTGTTCGGAACGCAAATGGTGTTGAACTGCTGGGTCGACAGCAGCGGGTTGTCGCAGTTGACGGTGTTCGTGTTGAAGAAGTCGCCCGACGGCGCAATTTGCGAGTTGGACGTATCGTTCATGAACATCGCTTCGAGGTACGGCTTCGCACCCGGAGAGATTTCATATTCAGCGAACGTACCGAACGTGTAGCGCTCGTCCGGCCGCTGGTAGTAGTTGTACGGGCCGAAGTTGAACGGCGTCGAACCCGGAACGAACTGGTTGCCGTTCACCTGGAACGTGCCGACGTTGGTAAAGAACGTACCGGTCGCCGAGGTGCCCGAACCGCCGCAGTTGAAGTTGCTGCCACGGGTGCCGCTGCCAAGGCCGCCTTGGGCCGCGGTGCGTGCTGCGAGCGAGCAGAACGAATAGTCGCGGCTCGCCTGCAGGACGGCGTCCTGCTTGCGGTAGGTCGCATAAGCGGTGATCGAGCCGCGGTTGTCGTCGAAGCCGGCACCGAACGCGACCGCGATGTCCTGCGCGCCGCCGTTGACGCTCATGCCATGCGGCGGGCGGAAGTTGCGGTTGGCCGCGAAGTTGCCGCCGATGATGCTGTCCGAGGCGTCGTTGTTGTGCATGAACGTCGAAGCCTGGGCGTCGATGCGCAGGCCGCGGAAGTTCGTGTCCATGATGAAGTTGACGACGCCCGCGACCGCGTCCGCGCCGTAGACCGACGAGGCGCCGCCGGTGAGCACGTCGACGCGCTTTACAATGGCCGACGGGATGAAGTTGATGTCGGCGATCGAGCCGAGACGGGGATCACCCGGCTGCAGACGACGACCGTTGACCAGCACCAGGGTGCGCTGCGAGCCGAGGCCGCGCAGGTTGACCGAGGCGGTACCCGTCGAACCGTTGGAGATGTTCGAACCTTGCGCCGCGAAGGACTGCGGCAGCGAGTTGATGATGTCCTCAGTCCGGGTCGTACCCTGGAGCTTGATATCCTGGCTCGACAGCACCGTCACCGGGCTGGCCGAGGTCAGGTTCGGCTGCGGAATACGCGAACCGGTGATGACGATGTCCGACGCGCTCGACACCGGCGCACCTTGCGCGTTGGTCGACGGTGGAGTGGATGCCTCGACCGGAGCGGTCGTTTCAGGCTGCGAGCCATTCGCGGTGTCCGCGGGATTGGCTGGCGGTGCGTCTTGCGCAAAAGCTGGCGAACCAACCATGCCAGCACCCACGAGAAGCGTGGTCGCAAGCAGGCGCTGACGGAAATCGAGCTTCATTTAATCTTCCCCTTCACTAGTCGCGCCTTGAGGCACGACTGCCGTGGAACGGCAAACGCAACTTTGCCGAACTGCACCCCGTGAATAAGTTGAAGCAGGAGAGGCTGGCAACGGGCGCGATGGGTCCAGCCGCGAGTTGTCGATGCGCTGTATCAATTATGCAACAGCGCTCGCTTGTGCTTTTCCCTAGGGTCGGCGTAGGGTTCGCAAGCACGGTCGGGGGCCAATGAAGATGCGAAATTATCTACTGATTACAGCGACTTTGGCAACAATTCTCGCGAGCGCGGCGACAGCGCGCAAGCCAGTCTCAACGGGGACACCGGCCAGCGTTCAGCATCTGCTGGCCTGCCGCTCGATTCAGGACAGTGCGCAGCGCCTCGCATGCTTCGACCGTGAAGCCGGAGCAGTCGATCAAGCCATCACCAAGAAAGATCTGGTGCTGATCGACCGTGCTCGAGCAACACAAGCGAAGCGCTCCTTGTTCGGCTTTTCCATTCCCGATTTCGGCGGCCTGTTCGGCGGCGGAGAAGATGAGGTGACGGAAATCGCGAGCACGGTCACGACCTTCACCCATAATGCTTACACCGGTTGGACGATCACGCTTGCCGACGGCTCGACCTGGATGCAGACCGACGATGCGCAGCTCGGCCTGCCGCCGCGCAAGGGCGACAAGGTCGTCGTCCACCGCGGTTCGTTTGGCGCCTTCTTCCTGCGGCTCGCGGGGCAGCCCGGCTACAAGGTCAAGCGAGTCGGCTAAGCGCCGCGGCGCTCGGCGGTAAGGCTGGCGTCGGCATCGACATAGGGCTCCTGGCGCTCGACGCTCCAGTAACGAAGTTCGTTCAGCGGGATTCGCGCGTCCGTCACCGCGCAGACGACATGGTCACCGTCCGTCAGCAGGCGGAACGAACCGGCCATATAATGGATTCGGGCGGCGCGCCCGCTGCCAGACATCAGCATCGACATCACTCCTCCGGCGGATCGAACAAGCCGGGCTGAGGTGGGACATAGGGGCGCCGCGTCTTGCGCTCAACCGGCCGCGGCGGGGCGTCGCCCGAAGTCTCCGTAGCAACGTCGACGGCCCCGTCCGAGAAGTGGAGCGACAGCAGGCGACGCGCGCGCGCCTCCCCCGCGCTAGTCAAGGTGCGGCCGTCCCGATCAGTGACCCGCGCGAAGCCCCGCTTCAAGGGTCGGTCCGGGTGCGCCAACTCGGCGAGACGCCACAGGCCTAGCAGACGCTCGGCCGCGCGCTCGATCCGTTGGCTCAACAGTTCGGTGCGAAGGCGTGGCGCAACGCCGTTAAGGGTCGCACGCGCAGCGCTGGCACGCGCGGACAAGGAGCGAGGCAGACGTTCGCCGAGCTCTTCGAGACGCTGGGCCTTGGGCACGAACAGCGACCGCGGCTCCGGCCAGCGGCTCGCGCTCAGCTCGAACCGTTCGCGAGCACGCTCGGTCCGGCGGCAGAGGCACTGCCGGGCCCGGTGGGCAAGCTCGCCCAGCTGTCCGACCAATTCCGCGCGAACTGGGACAGCGAGCTCGGCCGCCGCGGTCGGGGTCGGCGCGCGCAGGTCCGCGGCATGGTCGATCAGGGTCGTGTCGGTCTCGTGGCCAACGGCGGAAATCAGCG
>Ga0207658_10003798_pt1 | contig 10633 bp, 10 predicted proteins | sample KBSS33metaG_FD_184322 | JGI IMG/M metagenome (GOLD analysis project Ga0207658, IMG submission 184322) | Switchgrass rhizosphere microbial communities from Kellogg Biological Station, Michigan, USA - KBS S3-3 metaG (SPAdes) (version 2) | ecosystem: Host-associated > Plants > Roots > Rhizosphere...
GCTGCTGAAGGAGCTTGCCGCGTCATTAAGCGAAGCCCTCGGTCCAGATGCCGTCATCGCCCGCCTCAGCGGTGACGAGTTCGCCGTCGCGTTTACGCTCGAGCCTGACGAACTGGCGCGCGTCGACCTCGTGGCCGAAGCTGTGCTCCGGTCAATCACCCGGCCGTTCCTCCTCGACGAGCGCATGATCCAGGTCGGCGCCTTCGCGGGAATTGCGACTGTGCCGGCACTCGAGGCTCGAATCCCCGACCTCCTGCGGCGCGCCGATATCGCCATGGACCATGCCAAGAGCGGACGGGTGGCGCGGCCGGTCTGGTTTGATGCCGGCATGGAGCGTGCGCTCGTTGCCCACGGGGAAATCGAGCAGGGCATCCGCTTCGGCCTCGAGCATGGTCAGTTCGTCCCCTATTTCGAACCGCAGGTGGACCTCACCACGGGTGAAATCGTCGGCTTTGAAGTCCTGGCTCGGTGGAACCATCCATTATCCGGAATCATCGGGCCCGACGTCTTCATCCCGGTCGCGGAGGAGATCGGCGTCATTGGACGCTTGTCCGAACAGGTCATCAGCGAAGCCCTCGCCCAGGCCGCTTCATGGGATCCGTCGATCAAGATCTCGGTCAACATCTCGCCAACTCAGTTCACTGACGGCTGGCTCGCCCAGCGCATCGTGAGGATGCTGACCGAAACGTCGTTTCCGGCGGAGCGGCTCGTCGTCGAAGTCACCGAGAGCTCGCTGTTTGCCGACATGGATCAGGCGCGCTCGATCGTCACCAGTCTGAAGAACCAGGGCGTGCGCCTGGCGCTCGACGACTTCGGCACCGGTTTCTCCTCACTGTCCCACCTGCGCTCGCTTCCCTTCGACATGATCAAGATCGACCGCAGCTTTGTAACCAACATCCACCGCAACAAGGAAAGCATGGCGATCATCCGCGCGGTGACCACGCTTGCCAGCGCGCTGTCGGTTCCAGTCTGCGTCGAAGGGATCGAGAGCGAACCTGCCTACGATGCTGTGATGATGCTTGGCTGCGCTGTCGGGCAAGGCTGGTATTTCGGTAAGCCGATGCCCGCCGAGGAAGCTGGCGAACTGCTCGCCCTGCGCAATCATCAGTCGGACCAGCCGCCGCTCAGCGCAGCGGGCTGACACCTCCAACATCGTTGCAAAGGCTTCCACGTCCCACCCTGGGACACGGTGGACCGACTTACCGCCAATCCGGTTGTAGACATGGTAAAGATCGCGTTAAGGATTTGCCATGCAGTTCGTCCGGCCTGCCATTGCTGCCGATCCGCGCCGTTTCGGGCGCGGCGCTCGCCGTGTCCTTTCGACCGGCGTAACAACGAGCGGATTGAGCGAGGATTTCAAGCTCTTCGCCACGACCTTCATCGCGGGTTTCCTGTTCGTTTCGATGCTTCTCGCCTGACTTGCGAATAGCGGTCGCCCGCTCAATCGCAGGCGAGGTGAAGCTTCCATCCCAGCCAAGCCGAAATCAGGCACATGGCGGCGACCAGCAACAATTGATTGGCCGGTCCAACTCCCGCCAGGTTGAGTGCAATCGCCAGCCCGCTTCCGACGACCATCGCGCCTGAATTCACGATGTTGTTTGCTGCAACGGTGCGGGCGGTCTCGGTCTTTGGCACCGTGGTGGTCAGAAATGCATAAAGTGGCACGACGAACATCCCGCCGGTGACTGCGACGCCAAGCAGGGCGAGGATGATTAGTCCGGCCATCGGGTGGGACACGAAATTTCCCAACGTGGTCAGTTCGGGCCCGTGCTTGCCCCATGCCAGCGATACGAAATGCAGCAGCAGCACGAACACGCCCATCGCGATCACCGAAGCGGGAGCGAAGCGCGCCGACACCTGGCTCTTGAGCAGCCGGTTGATCAACACCGATCCAATCGCAATCCCGACCGAGAAGATACCGATAAACAGGCTGGCGACCTGCTCGTTGCCGCCCAACACATTCTTCACCAGCGGCGGAAAGATGATGATCAGCACCGCGCCGATGGTCCAGAAGAAGCTAATCGACAGAATCGCCAGGAACAGCCGTGGGACGTGCATCGTCGCGCTGACCAATGCGACCGAGGCACGGATGATATGCCGGTCGAATGGAATCCGATCGGCTGCCGGCGGCGCGGGTGGTACTTCGCGCCCCGCAAGGAAACCGCAGAAGGCGAAACCGACGGTCGCCGCGGCAGCCAATACCGGAGCGGGTGCAAGCACGCCGGCGAGGATCGTGCCAAGCAAGATGGCGATATAGGTCCCCGCTTCGACCAAGCCGGTGCCGCCAAGGACCTCGTCCTTATGGAGGTGCTGCGGCAGGATCGCGTATTTGATCGGACCGAAAAACGTTGAATGAACGCCCATCGCGAACACGGCGGCGAGCATCAGCGGAATATTGGCCAACAGGAGTCCAGCACCTCCGACCGCCATAATCCCGATTTCGGCCAGCTTGATGATGCGGATCAGGCGCGCCTTGTCATGGTCGTCGGCAAGTTGTCCCGACAGGGCCGACAGCAAGAAGAAGGGCAGGATGAACAGCCCCTGCGCGATGGCGCTGAACTGCAGCTCCTTCGCTGGATCGGAAAATAATTGGTAGGTGACGAACAGGACCACCGCCTGTTTGAACAGACTGTCGTTGAACGCTCCGAGAAACTGAGTCGAAAACAGAGGCAGGAATCGCCGCGAGCGCAGCAGGTGCGTGACGTTCTGAATCACGGGCGATGGGCGGCGGCTGTCATGGACGAATGGCAATTAGCCACCTTTGCGCGCCGCTCCAAACCTTATAACGCCCTGTGCTCAGGAATGATGCTATCGCTGCCCAATCTGTTGACTCTCTCGCGCATCCTCGCGGTGCCGATCCTCGTATTCTTGTTATGGCGGCCTGCACCACTCGACTACGCGATCACCTTCGTCCTCTACTGCATCGTCGGGATCACCGATTATTTCGACGGCTACTTGGCGCGCGCCTGGGGAAGTATCTCGCGGCTCGGTCAGTTCCTCGACCCGATTGCCGACAAGATCATGGTCGGCGCGGTCCTGATCATGCTGATCTCCAGCCGCAAGGCGAATCCCGTGCCCGAAATCGCCGGGCTTCATATCATCCCGGCACTGGTCATCTTGCTTCGCGAAATCATCGTGTCGGGACTGCGCGAGTTCCTCGCCCCGCTTAACGTGTCCGTTCCGGTCAGCGCGCTGGCGAAATGGAAAACCACGCTCCAGCTGGTCGCGCTCGGCGCGCTCATCCTCGGCGGTGCGGTTCCGGGTGTGCCGTGGGTGCATAATGTCGGCATCTTCAGCCTGTGGGCGGCGGCCGCTCTGACCCTGATAACCGGCTACGGTTATTTGCGGCTCGGCATCAAACACATGGACTAATCGATTTCGATTGTTTCACTGACCAAGTTTAATCGTTTCCGTCGCTAATTCGCACCGCCTAGGGCGAGATCGAACCCGCTAATTCGAATTGGAGTATTGCAAGCATGGACGCGAAAACTGGCGCATCAATGGGTTGTCCGGTCGATGGGCCGATCACCGTTCGTTCGCTGCTTGGCCGCACCAACCGTGACTGGTGGCCGGACGCGCTCCCGCTCGACATTCTCCATCAGGGCGGTGTTTCGCCCGATCCGATGGGCGACGATTTCGACTATGCCGAAGCGTTCAAGAAACTCGATTACAAGGCACTCAAAGCCGACCTGACGGCATTGATGACCGATAGCCAACCGTGGTGGCCGGCGGATTACGGGCACTACGGCCCGTTCATGATCCGCATGGCCTGGCACGCGGCGGGCACGTATCGCACCGCCGACGGACGCGGCGGCGCCAATAGCGGGCAGCAGCGCTTCGCCCCGCTCAACAGCTGGCCAGACAACGGCAATCTCGACAAGGCGCGGCGACTGCTATGGCCGATCAAGCAGAAGTACGGGAAGCACATCAGCTGGGCGGACCTGTTTATCCTCGCCGGCAACGTCGCCATCGAATCGATGGGCGGACCGACCTTTGGTTTTGGCGGGGGCCGCGCCGACGTCTTTGAGGCCGAGCGCGACATCTACTGGGGCGCTGAGGAAAAGTGGGTGGAGGCGACCGAAACCCGCATTCAGCCCGACCGCGAGTTGGACCTCGAAAATCCGCTCGCCGCAATTCAGATGGGCCTGATTTACGTCAATCCCGAAGGCCCCGGCGGTAACCCCGATCCGCTGCAGTCGGCGCGCGACATCAAGATCACGTTCGAGCGCATGGCGATGAACCATGAGGAGACGGTCGCGCTTACCGCCGGTGGGCATACCTTCGGCAAAGCTCATGGTGCGGGCGACGCGGGCTTGGTCGGCGACTCACCCGAGGGCGCAGACATCGCGCTCCAGGGCTTGGGGTGGGCCAGCGCCTATGAAAGCGGGATCGGCGAGCACACCATCACCAGCGGCATCGAGGGCGCGTGGGTCAATACGCCGACCAAATGGTCGGAAAATTATTTCCGCCTGCTGCTCGACTATGATTACGAACTGGTGCGGTCGCCCGCGGGCGCGCAACAGTGGCAACCCGTCAACCAAAAGCCCGAAGACATGGCGCCGGCGGCGCACGATCCGTCGAAACGCGTCCCGACGATGATGACCACGGCCGACATGGCGCTCAAGATGGATCCGGAGTTCCGGGTCATCTCGGAGAAATTCCGCAACGACCATGAAGCGTTCAAGGATGCGTTCGCGCGGGCGTGGTTCAAGCTCACCCACCGCGATATGGGACCCAAGCAGCGCTATCTTGGACCGGAAGTCCCGGCGGAAGACCTGATCTGGCAGGATCCGGTCCCGGCAGGCGCCAAGCCAAACGACACCGACATAGGTGATTTTAAAGCAAAAATCCTCGGCGCCGACCTGAGCGTCGGCGATCTGGTGCGGACCGCTTGGGCATCCGCGTCGACCTACCGCAAGTCCGATCATCGTGGCGGCGCCAACGGCGCCCGCCTGCGGCTCGCCCCGCAAAAGGACTGGGCCGTCAACGAGCCCGAAAAATTGGTCACGATTCTCGCAAAAGTCGATGAATTGCGCGGTTCCCTGTCGATGGCTGACGCAATTGTCCTCGCCGGGAGTGCAGCGGTCGAGAAAGCGGCGAAGGATGCCGGCTTCAATGTTGCCGTGCCGTTCACCGGCGGCCGCGGTGATGCGTCACCGGAATGGACCGATGTCGAGAGTTTCGACGTGATGGAACCTGCGGCCGACGGCTTCCGCAATTACCTGAAGACCAAGCATTCGGTCAGGACGGAGGAGCTGCTGCTCGATCGCGCGTCCCTGCTGGGACTGTCGGCGCCCGAAATGACGGTGCTTCTCGGTGGCCTGCGGGTGCTCGGGGCGAATTACAAAGACTCCGCACATGGTGTCTTCACCACGCGCAAGGGCCAGCTGACCAACGACTTCTTCGTCAACCTGCTCGACAACGGCACCTTCTGGGAGGTCGTCGACACCAGCGGCGATGAGGAATTCATCGGTTACAATCGCGACGGCAAACAGGAGAAGTGGCGGGCGACGCGGACTGACTTGATCTTTGGGTCCAACAGCCAGCTGCGCGCGACTGCGGAGGTTTATGCCGAGAAGGGCAACGAAGAAAAGTTCGTCCGCGACTTCATCAAGGCCTGGACCAAGGTCATGAACGCCGATCGGTTCGACTTGGCCTAGGCCGGTTCGAGCGTACCTTCGCTGGGCACCGTATCAAGCGATGGAATGATCTCGCCCGCAATCTGGCGCAGCGTGTCCGCGAGCAGCTGAAACTCCACTTCGCGCGGGCTCGAACGACGCCAGATCAGCGCGATCTCCCGAAACCCGTTTTCCGATTGAAGCGGGCGAGCATCGACGTGCGTCCCTTCCAAAATTCCGGCCTCGATCGCCATGGCCGGGACAAAGGTCAGCCCGAGACCATTGTCGACCATCTGAACCAGCGTATGCAGGGAGGTGCCCATCATCGCCGCGCCGGCGCGAAGCTCCGGCCGGTTGCAGGCTGACAGCGCGTGGTCCTTGAGGCAGTGGCCGTCCTCGAGCAGCAGCAACCGGGTTTCGTCGATCGCCGCCGCTTCGATCGTGCGCTCCGGCGGCGCTTCGCCCCGCGGATAGGCGACGAACAGGCGGTCATCGAACAAGGTCGCCTTGTCCACCTCGCCGGACGCGTATGGCAAAGCAAGCAACACACAATCGAGTTGGCCGCGATGCAGAGCATCGCACGCGGCCTGGCTGGTTTCCTCGCGCAGATAGAGTTTGAGGTTGGGCCACTGCGACCGGAGCCGGGGCAGCATCGCCGGCAACAAAAAGGGCGCAATTGTCGGGATCACGCCCATCCTCAGCTCACCGTGCAAAGGCTGACCTTCGGTTCGGGCAATGTCGGCCAGTTCCTCGCATTCGCGAAGCACCTTTACCGCCTTATCCGCGACTCTTCGTCCGAGTGGCGTGAACCGGACTACTCGCCGTGTGCGCTCGACAAGCGTCACGCCCAGCAGAGTTTCGAGCTCACGCAATCCGGCGGACAAGGTCGATTGGGTGACAAAGCAGGCGTCGGCCGATTTGCCGAAATGGCCGTGCCGCTGGAGAGCGACGAGATATTGCAGTTGCTTGATGGTCGGGAGGTGGACAGTCATCGGAATTTCCAATCAGTCCAATCGTTTTAATGAACTTGAACGCCTAATGCCAGCTTCCTAAGTTGCAAATCGCAACGGCTGAGTGAGTCTCTCGATTTCCCCTCCCCGAGAGAGCCCAGCCTCCGAGCGGCCCCCCCGCCGCTCGAATTCAAGGGGCGGGCCTTCCCCGAGGCCCGCCCCTTCTGTTTTGTGGGGGCGCCTAAGCGATCAGCGCGCGATAGAGTCCGAACGTGCTGACGAGGGTCAGCAACCCACCAACGAACGTCAGCAGCGTGTCGGGATTCACGCGCTTGGCGATCCAGGCCCCGAACGGAGCTGCGCAGACCCCACCGATCAGCAAGCCGATTGTCGCGGTGGTGAATGCCTGCCAGCCGAGCGCGAAGATGAACGTCGCCGAGATGGTCACGGTAAGGAAGAATTCGGCGGTGTTGACGGTCCCAATGGTCTTGCGCGGGTTGCTGCCCTGGACGAGCAGGTTGGACGTGACGATTCCGCCCCAGCCACCGCCGCCGGCAGCGTCGAGAAAGCCGCCAAGCAATCCGAGAGGTTCGACAATGCGCGGCCGCCGTTCGGTGTGGCGGTGCATAATGCCGCGATAGAACAGATAAAGGCCGAGGGCAGTCAGATAGGCGAGGACAACCGGTTTAGCCCTGCTGGCATCGACATTGGACAGGACATAGGCGCCGAGGACCCCGCCAATCACACCGGGGATGACCAACCGTGTGAACAGCCGCCAGTCGACATTGCGATGCGCGACGTGGCTGATGCCGGACACGGCTGTCGTGAACGTCTCGGCGGTATGAACGCCAGCGGACGCCGTTGCCGGAGGAACGCCCATGCTGATCAGAAGGGTGCTTGAGATCTGGCCGTAAGCCATGCCCAGCGCGCCATCGATCAATTGCGCCGCGAATCCGATCAAGATGAACGGGATCAAGGCCGCCGGATCAGCAAGGATTGACGGGAAGATGGCCTACTCCATCCCTGTTCAGCTTGTGGGTTTGCCGAACAGCGACGGGTTCAGCAAGCGCCGCGATGCAGCCACCGCCATTCCCTCTCTGGTATTTGCGCCAGTCCGTACCTAGATTGCGGCCAAGCAACAGCTAGAGGTTCTCACGCTTGCAATCCGGGCTGATCGCCTATCTGGACTCCGTGAAATCCCGCGATCCTGCGGCGCGCTCGCGCTGGGATGTCCTATTCTATCCCGGCGCGTGGGCCTTGGGCTTGCACCGTTTCGCGCATTGGTTGTGGGTCGGGCAGCTTTATTTCCCAGCGCGGCTGGTGAACCATTTCGCTCGTTTCCTGACAGCCATCGACATTCACCCCGGCGCCAAGATCGGCCAGCGATTTTTCCTCGATCACGGATTCAGCGTGATCGGCGAGACCGCCGAAATCGGCGATGACGTCACGATCTACCAGAATGTGACGTTGGGCGGGACCAACCCGACGGCGGGGATCGGCGGCAAGCGCCATCCGACGTTGTGCAATGGGGTAGTCGTTGGGTCGGGCGCGCAAGTCCTTGGGCCAATCGTGGTCGGGGATGGGGCGCGCGTCGGCGCCAACGCTGTCGTCACCAAGGACGTCGCCCCCAACTCGACGGTCGTTGGAATCCCGGCCAAGCCGGTGCCGATGGATGCGGTGCACTACAGCCCGGGCTTCATTCCATATGGCACGCCGTGCGGTGAGGACGTCGATCCCGGGCGGGTACGGCTCGCCGAGCTCGAAGATGAAATCGCCCAGCTGCGCAAGGAGGTCGCCGCGTTGAAAGACGAGCGGCAGCCGCAGCCCAAGGCCAAGCGCGCTTGAGCGTCGTCGCGCCGTTCCCCCAAATCTGGGACCGGCGCCCGCTTTCCAGTTTCGACCGTGCGGAGCTTTCGCGGATCCTCGACCTCTATGGACGAATGGTCGCTGCCGGTCATTGGCGCGATTATGCGCTGAGGATCGATCCCGACGTGTCGATTTTCGCGGCCTACCGCCGCCACTCGGAAAGGCCCGAGGTGCGGATCGAGAAACGCCCCTCGCTTCGCTTGAAGCAAGGGGCGTTCGCGTTGGTCACCGAGCATGGCCAGGTCCTCAAGCGGGGGCACGACCTTACGGGCGTGCTGGCCCCGCTCGAGCGTCGGCTCATGCGGCTGGTTGGGTAACCGCAACCGTTCGATCGAGAATCGGAAGCCGGTCGCGCAGCCGCTCCGGAAGTGGCCGGACGATCGCGCCACGAGCCTGGTGCCAGAAGGCCGACAACATCAGCAGCGCCGAGCCGATCACCAATGCCGTAAGCGCGACGTTGAGTTCAACCGCGCCAAACTGACGGAACAGCTGCTGCATCGCGAACAGCACGTAAGCCAGCGCCGAAACCAGCAGGGCACGGCGGTCGATCGCCAAGGCTGTGAGGCCGAGTGCGACATAAAGCAGGATCACGACAAACCCTTCGCCGATCGTCGCATTGCCGTCGTTCAGGCCAAGTAGCGTGAACACCGGATGGACGATCATCGGGGCCGCGAGCAGATGCAGCCAGAAGGCGACATCGGCCCGACGCGTGACCCGCGCGCGGTCGGACGAATCCCACCACATCGCAAACAGGAACACGCCGATCCCAAGGACCAGCACCGACCCGAGGATCACATTTTTGGCCTGCTCGGCATTTTCGCCGAGCGCCGCAACGAGCAAGGCAACGGCGATGCCGGCAACCGATGCCGCGCCCGCCGCAACCGTGATCGGGACCCGGAATTTCTTCCAGTGCAGCCACGCGGCGCCCGCGCCTACCGCGGCGGATACCGCCGCAAGGACGCCGCCGAGTTGCGGATTGTTGTCGAGCATGTCCGGGCCGACCGCTAACCCCAGCGTGATTCCGGTCGTCGCCACAACGCCGACGACAAAACTCAAGAGGAGCAGGATCGAAGGTAAGGCCATGCGCCGTTTGGCGGTAAAGAACTGGGCCAGGCCCCATGACGTGACAACAACCGCAAGCGGCGCCAGCGGCGATGGGCCGTCTTCGCCGATCGTCAGGCCTGCGGACTGACCGATCGACTGACCGATCCAACCGACCGCGAACAACAGGATCGCGGCGGCAATCGAAACGAAAATGTCGTTGAAGCCGGTGATGAGCCTGAACTGCTCCTCATCCGGAATTTCAGTTGAGCGTTGGCGCGCGACATGCGCGCGAAGCGCGTCCGCCGCGTCGGCGGTGATCACGCCGGCAGCAACCGCGTCGTCTAGCTCTTGCTGGCTGTACATCGGTCTATTCCTCCCACTGTCGCGGAAGAAATAAGCCAAGTGTATTATAGTGTCAACACACTAAGGCGCGCGTCCTAGCACCCCTTGTTCGACGCGTTCGTGTTTCGGTATTGATCGGTCCATGTTCGACGGCTGGGGCGAATTTTACCTTTTGGCGGGATCGGCGGCGGCCGTTCTGATCGGCCTCATTTTTGTCGTCGTCACACTGATGAGCGACCGGCCGCGATCGAGCGTGTTGAGCGGCTCCCGACTCTACATGGGGCCGGTCGTCCTCCAGGTGACGTTCGTTCTGGTGCTGAGCGCGGCCGCGTTGACCCCCGGAATTTCGCCAACGAAACTCGCCGCCGTTGGTGCGGGCGTCTCGGTCTGGGGGCTGGTTCGCGGGCTGATTTCGATCCGCGGCATTCGCGCGTTGACCGGTAATGACAAACCGCACTGGACCGACGTTTGGTTCTACGGGGCGATCCCATCCTTGCTCTACGTGTCCCTCGGCGTCGTTTCATTTGCCGCTTGGCGAGAGCTGTCGTGGGCGACGCAAGGCGTCGCCGCCGTCATCACCGCCTGGCTCCTTTTGTCCATTCGCAACGAGTGGGATTTGGTTACCTGGCTGGCACCGCGCCCCGATTCGTCGGACGCTTCGGACTAGTTGCCCAAACGCCTCACTTGGGGTGCGCTGAAGCCACAAAATTGTCGCTGACTCTTGCGGCGGAATCGCGGGTTTGTCAGTTAGGTGATTGATGAAGTGGACAATCATCGCTGTCGCGGCCTTGACCGTGGCTGGATCGGCCGCGG
>Ga0207658_10003803_pt1 | contig 10631 bp, 10 predicted proteins | sample KBSS33metaG_FD_184322 | JGI IMG/M metagenome (GOLD analysis project Ga0207658, IMG submission 184322) | Switchgrass rhizosphere microbial communities from Kellogg Biological Station, Michigan, USA - KBS S3-3 metaG (SPAdes) (version 2) | ecosystem: Host-associated > Plants > Roots > Rhizosphere...
GCAGGAGGGCGTCTACCAGCTGCCCGAGGCACAGCGCGACCGCTTCCTGTTCAAGCTCAACGTCGGCTACCCGTCGCCCGAGGAAGAGCGCGAGATCATCTACCGGATGGGCGTCAAGCCGCCGGAGCCCAAGCAGATCCTCACCACCGAGGACCTGCTGCGCCTGCAGGACGTCGCCGCCAACACGTTCGTGCACCACGCGCTCGTCGACTACGTGGTGCGCATCGTGACTGCCACGCGTGAGCCGGAGAAGTTCGGCATGCCCGACGCCAAGGCGTGGATCGCCTACGGCGCCTCGCCGCGTGCCTCGCTGGGCATCATCAGCGCCTCCCGTGCCCTGGCACTGGTGCGCGGACGCGACTACGTCATCCCGCAGGACGTCGTCGAGGTCATCCCGGACGTGCTGCGGCACCGTCTCGTGCTCACCTATGACGCCCTCGCCGACGAGATCTCCGCCGAGACCGTCGTCAACCGCATCCTGCAGACCGTCGCGCTGCCGCAGGTGAATGCCATTCCGCAGCAAGGACATTCGGTTCCGCCCGTGATGGCCGGCGCAGCTGGGGCCTCTGGTCGGTGACCGCGCCCGGGTCTGATCGTTCGGCTCAGCCGACGCATGGCCGGTCGGTCGATCTGCCGTCGTTGCAGCGCGGCCAGATTCGCGATCCCGAACTGTCCGCCGCGCTGCGCAAGCTGGAGCTCACCGTCCGGCGCAAGCTGGACGGTGTCCTCCATGGCGACCATCAGGGTCTGATCCCCGGCCCCGGCTCCGAGCCGGGGGAATCCCGGCTGTACCAGCCCGGCGACGATGTTCGCCGGATGGACTGGTCCGTCACCGCACGTACGACGCATCCGCACGTGCGCCAGATGATCGCCGACCGGGAGTTGGAGACCTGGCTCGTCGTCGACATGTCGGCGAGCCTGGACTTCGGCACCGCGGGCTGCGAGAAGCGTGATCTGGCGGTTGCCGCGGCGGCCTCCATCGCCTTCCTCAACAGCGGTGGCGGCAACCGGCTGGGCGCGGTCATCTCGAACGGCGACACCGTCCGCCGGGTACCGGCGTTGTCCGGTCGGCTGCACGAGCAGGAGTTGCTGCGCGCCATCGCCACCACACCCAAGGCCCCGGCCGGGGTGCGCGGTGATCTGGCCGCGGCCATCGACGCGCTGCGCCGGCCCGAGCGCCGCCGCGGCATGGCGGTGATCATCAGTGACTTCCTCGGGCCGATCAACTGGATGCGCCCGCTGCGGGCCATCTCGGGGCGGCACGAGGTGCTGGGCATCGAGATCATCGACCCGCGTGACGTGGAGCTGCCGGCGATCGGTGACGTGGTGCTGCAGGATGCCGAGTCCGGCATCACCAAGGAATTCACCATCGATGAGCAACTGCGGGACGACTTCGCCCGCGCCGCGCAGGCGCACCGCGACGAAGTGGCCCGCACGCTGCGCCGATGCGACGCCCCGCTGCTGACCCTGCGGACCGATCGGGACTGGATTGCCGACGTCGTCCGGTTCGTGGCGAATCGTCGCCGCGGTGCCATGGCGGCGCGCTGACCCTGCGCGCCGATTTCGGCCTCCACCGGCAAAGACGATAAGTTGACCAGCATGAGTGACACTGTTGCCACCGATGGCGCCACCACGGCTGCCGGCGGCCGCCCCGCCTTCGTTTCCCGTTCCGTGCTGGTCACCGGTGGTAACCGGGGTATCGGCCTGGCCATTGCACAGCGCCTGGCTGCGGACGGACACAAGGTTGCGGTGACCCACCGCGGTTCCGGCGCCCCCGAGGGCCTGTTCGGCGTCGAATGTGACGTCACCGACGCCGAGGCCATCGACCGGGCATTCAAAGAGGTCGAGGAGCACCAGGGTCCGGTCGAGGTGCTGGTGTCCAACGCCGGTATCTCCAAGGACGCCTTCCTGATGCGCATGACCGAGGAGCGGTTCACCGAGGTCATCAATGCCAACCTCACCGGCGCATTCCGCGTGACCCAGCGGGCGTCGCGCAGCATGCAGCGCAAGCGCTTCGGCCGCATCATCTACATCGGCTCGGTCTCTGGCATGTGGGGTATCGGCAACCAGGCCAACTACGCGGCCGCCAAGGCCGGCCTCATCGGCATGGCCCGCTCCATCTCGCGTGAGCTCTCCAAGGCCGGCGTCACCGCCAACGTCGTCGCCCCCGGTTACATCGACACCGAGATGACGCGCGCCCTCGACGAGCGGATCCAGGAAGGCGCGCTGGAGTTCATCCCGGCCAAGCGCGTCGGCACCGCCGAAGAGGTCGCCGGTGCGGTGAGCTTCCTGGCGTCCGAGGACGCCGGCTACATCGCCGGTGCGGTCATCCCGGTCGACGGCGGCATGGGCATGGGTCACTGACCCCGAATTCCTTGGCTTACCAGAACTTTCGTTTAGAAGGAGTCAGCACAATGGCAGGTTTGCTCGAAGGCAAGCGGATCCTGGTCACCGGGATCATCACCGACTCGTCCATCGCGTTTCACATCGCGAAGGTCGCCCAGGAGCAGGGCGCCGAGCTGGTGCTCACCGGTTTCGACCGGATGAAGCTCATCCAGCGCATCGCAGACCGGCTGCCCAACCCGGCGCCGCTGCTCGAGCTCGACGTGCAGAACGAAGAGCACCTGGCCTCGCTCGGCGAGCGCGTCACCGAGGTGATCGGCGCGGGCAACAAGCTCGACGGTGTCGTGCACTCCATCGGTTTCATGCCGCAGACCGGTATGGGCGTCAACCCGTTCTTCGACGCGCCCTACGCAGACGTCGCCAAGGGCATCCACATCTCGGCGTACTCCTACGCGTCGCTCGCCAAGGCGCTGCTGCCGATCATGAACGAAGGCGGCGGCATCGTCGGCATGGACTTCGACCCGACCCGTGCCATGCCCGCCTACAACTGGATGACGGTCGCCAAGAGCGCCCTCGAGTCGGTCAACCGGTTCGTCGCGCGCGAGGCCGGCAAGTTCGGCGTGCGGTCCAATCTCGTTGCGGCAGGCCCCATCCGGACCCTGGCGATGAGCGCCATCGTCGGTGGTGCGCTGGGCGACGAGGCCGGCCAGCAGATGCAGCTGCTCGAAGAGGGCTGGGATCAGCGGGCGCCGATCGGCTGGAATATGAAGGACCCGACGCCCGTCGCCAAGACCGTCTGTGCGCTGCTGTCCGAGTGGCTGCCGGCGACCACCGGTTCGATCATCTACGCCGACGGTGGCGCCAGCACCCAGCTGCTCTAGTGGAGTTTGACGCACTGCTGCTGCTGTCGTTCGGTGGGCCCGACGGGCCCGCCGACGTCCGTCCGTTCCTGGAGAACGTGACGCGGGGGCGTGGGGTGCCGCCCGAGCGTCTGGACGCCGTCGCCGAGCACTACATGCATTTCGGTGGCGCGTCGCCGATCAACGCCATCAACCGGGCGCTGGTGTCGGAACTCGAGGCGGCGATGCCGGAGCTGCCGGTGTATTTCGGCAACCGCAACTGGGAGCCGTACGTCGAAGACACGGTTGCCGCCATGCGGGACAACGGGATTCGTCGGGCGGCGGTGTTCACGACATCGGCGTGGGGCGGTTACTCCAGCTGCCGGCAGTACGTCGAGGACATCGCGCGCGGCCGGGCCGCGGCGGGACCGCAGGCGCCGGAACTGGTCAAGTTGCGCCAGTACTTCGACCACCCGCTGTTCGTCGAGATGTTCGCCGAGGCGATCGGGGGAGCGGTCGCGCAACTGCCCGCCGAATTGCGCGACGAGGCCCGGCTCGTGTTCACCGCGCACTCGATTCCGGTCCGGGTCGACGACCGGGACGGGCCGCGGCTCTACAGCCGACAGGTCGGGTACGCCGCCCGGCTGGTTGCCGCGGCTGCCGGCTACGACGACTACGACCAAGTGTGGCAGTCGCGGTCCGGGCCACCCCAGATTCCTTGGCTGGCACCGGATATCGGTGATCACCTGGCGGCGCTCGCGGCGGCCGGCACCAAAGCCGTCATCGTCTGCCCCATCGGGTTCGTGGCCGACCACATCGAGGTGGTGTGGGACCTCGACAACGAGCTCGCGGAACAGGCCGCCGCGGCCGGAATCACGTTGGCGCGCACCACGACCCCGAACGCCGACCCGCGGTTCGCGCGGTTGGCTGCGTCGTTGGTCGACGAGCTGCGGACGGGTGTGGCGCCGACGCGGGTCACGGGTCCGGACCCGGTGTCCGGCTACGGCTGCAGCGTCAACGGGGCATCCTGCCTGCCGGGCTGCTGCGGCTCCTGACGGGTTCTAGCGCTCCCATGCCGAATGCAGGATGGCCGTCACAGCGGCCAGCCGGGCGGAGCGCACGATGTCGGACAGCGGCCGCATGGCCTCGTTGGCGATCTGCATCTCCGATGCGCTCTGCAGGCCGATGGGTGCCAGCCCGGCGCTGACGGTGATGATCGCGTCGATGTGTGCCGCTGTCTCCAGCACCCGCACCGCGCGGGTGGGCGCATGGTCAGGGAGCCGGTGCAGGTGCCCGGCCTCGAGCAGCTGCTCGACCATCTCGCGCGGATCATCGATGTCCGAACCGGGTTCGGCGCGCAGCCGGCCGAGGGCGTCGGCCGCAGACCGGACCGCGTCACGCAGCCGGTACTCCTCCTCGCCGAGGTCGAAGTGGCCGGCCACCGGTGCGCTCGGCAGGGAGTACACCGTCCAGGACAGGGCCTTGACCTCGGCGTCGTCGGTGTCGTCCTCGTATTCGAAATCGGGGACCAGCCCGACAGCCTCGCCGTAGTTGGAGGTCACGACGATGGCTTCGCCCATGTCGACGGCGTCCTGCTGGAATTGGGTGCCCGGGGTCAGGCCGCGGACATCCCCGGGTACGGGGAGTACCAGATTCAGGGCCGGCTCCGAGCGCGCGGCACCGGCCGCGTGTCGCAGCGTCTGCAGCAACGTCACGCCGCCGTAGTTGGTCAGGTCCGGCCACGGCAGACCGGTTCGGCTGGCCGCGACGGCGTCGTACGCGGCGATGGAATGCCTTGGCGCCCATGGCGATAGCGCATCCAGAACATCGTCGGGCGCGGCCAGGCCGGCATGCCAGGCATTGGCCCAGACCGTCAGCGAAACACTCGGACACCACATGATGCAGGCAGTGTAATTCGCTGCGGCCTGTAACGCCTGCAAGGCGCTACTCTGGTCGCATGCCTGTGCCGTTGCTGTGGCTCATCCTGGCGATCGGACTTGCCGGCGCTGAAGCGCTGACTGGCGACATGTTCCTGCTCATGTTGTCCGGCGGGGCGCTGGCGACCGCGGGCCTGAGCTGGGCCACCGACTGGCCGATCTGGGCCGACGGCGCGTCCTTCCTCATCGTGTCGGTGCTGCTGCTCGTCTTGGTGCGGCCGACACTGCGCAAGCGGTTGGGCGCCGCGGGCCTGCCCGAACCGGTGAAGGCGCTGGAAGGCAAGACCGCGCTGGTGCTCGAACGGGTGGCCCGCCACGAAGGGCAGGTAAAACTCGACGGCGAAATCTGGACGGCGCGTCCGATGGACGACGACGATGTCTTCGAGCCCGGCGATCACGTCACCGTGATGCGGATCGACGGCGCGACCGCGGTGGTCTTCCGGGCCATCTGAAACGCTAGGAGAGCTGAAAATGACTGGTGCACTTGTTCTTCTGCTGATGCTGGTGTTGCTCGCCATCGTGGTGGTGGTCAAATCGGTGGCGCTCATCCCGCAGGCCGAGGCGGCGGTCATCGAGCGCCTGGGCCGCTACAGCAAGACCGTCTCAGGGCAGCTGACGCTGCTGCTGCCGTTCGTCGACAAGATTCGGGCCCGGGTCGACCTGCGTGAGCGCGTCGTCTCGTTCCCGCCGCAGCCCGTCATCACCGAGGACAACCTGACGGTCAACATCGACACCGTCGTCTACTTCCAGGTGACCAGCCCGCAGGCCGCGGTCTACCAGATCAGCAACTACATCGTCGGCGTCGAGCAGCTGGCCACCACCACACTGCGCAACGTCGTCGGTGGCATGACGCTCGAGCAGACCCTGACCTCCCGCGACCAGATCAACGCCCAGCTGCGCGGCGTGCTCGACGAGGCCACCGGGCGGTGGGGCCTGCGGGTGGCCCGCGTGGAGCTGCGCAGCATCGACCCGCCGCCGTCGATCCAGGAGTCGATGGAAAAGCAGATGCGCGCCGACCGGGAGAAGCGCGCCATGATCCTGATGGCGGAAGGCAGCCGGGAGGCGTCGATCAAACAGGCCGAAGGCCAGAAGCAGTCGCAGATCCTGTCGGCGGAGGGCGCCAAGCAGGCCGCGATCCTGGCCGCCGAGGCGGACCGGCAGTCCCGCATCCTGCGGGCCCAGGGTGAACGGGCCGCCCAGTATCTGAATGCCCAGGGCCAGGCGAAGGCCATCGAGAAGACGTTCGCGGCCATCAAGGCCGGCCGGCCGACGCCGGAGCTGCTGGCCTACCAGTACCTGCAGACCCTGCCGCAGATGGCCAAGGGCGAGGCCAACAAGGTGTGGGTGGTGCCCAGCGACTTCGGTTCTGCGCTACAGGGTTTCACCAAGATGCTCGGGGCGCCGGGGGAGGACGGGGTGTTCCGGTACACGCCGTCGCCGGTCGACGACGCCCCGGCCAAGGATGACGACGACGAGGTCGCCGACTGGTTCTCCACGCAGACCGACCCGGCCATCGCGCAGGCCGTGGCCAAGGCGGAAGCCGAGGCCCGCACCCCGGTGCAACAGCCCGGCTACAGCGCCCAGCCGTTGCCGCCTCCCGCGCCCCCGACGCAGCCGCTCCAGGCCCGTCAAAACCCTGAAATCGATCCGCCCGGACTACACGCGAGGTGACGATGAGTGTGCTGACTTCCCCGAAGACCTACACCGCACTGGCGCTGCTGATGGCCGGCGACGCGGCGGCGTGCGCCGTCCCCGTCGCGCCTATCGAGAAGGCACTCGACGGGGTGAACTTCCCGCTGGAGTACCGGTGGATTCTCGTCGGATCGAAGGCGGCAGCGGCCGTGGGCCTGCTTGCCGGACAACGCAATTCAGCCCTGGCTCGGCTGACCACCGCGATGCTGGCGCTGTACTTCACGCTGGCCGTCGGTGCGCACATCAGGGCGCACGACAAGCCGGCGAACGCGGCACCCGCCGTGCTGTTCCTCGCGCTGTTCACCGCGATGACGGCGAAAGGCCTGCCCGAGCGCGAGTGATGCTTACGGCGTGGCTTCCACCCGGTGCTGCGCGGCGTGGGCGCGGCGGTGCAGTCGAATCTCGTAGATCAGCCCGCAGATCCCGATGGTCGCGGTGCAGGCTGATACGACGAGCAGCGACGGCCGAAGCTGTCCGGTGAGCGCGTCGCCGAGGATGACGACGGCCGCCGTACCGGGCAGCAGGCCGAAGAACGTCGCGATCGCGTACGGCACCACCCGGACCGACGACGCCCCGGCCGCGTAGTTGAGCACCGAGAACGGCACCGCCGGGATCATGCGCATCGACAGGATGGCGGCCCAGCCGCGCTCCTTGAGCCGGGCGTCCAAGCTGTCGATGTGGCTGTGGGACAACTTGCTCAACTGCCAGCCCAGCACCCGAACCAGCCAGAGCGCGATCAGGGCGCTCAGCGTGCTGGCGATGACGGCCAGCGTGACGCCGAGCGCGGAACCGAACAGCAGGCCCGCGGCCAGGGTGAATGCGGTTCGGGGAAACGGCAGAACCGTGACGAGCGTGTGGGCGACGAGGAAGGCCAACGGGAACCACGGGCCGGCCGCGGCTGCCCAGTCACGCATCTCCACGGCACTGGGCAACGGCACCCAGATGGCAATTGCGACGAGAATCACAATCACCGTTCCGATGCCCACGGCCCGTCTGGGCGGCATCTGCGCCGCAGTCGTCTGCACCGCAGACAGGACCGTGCGCAGCGCGCTGACAACGGGGTTCACGCTTTCCAAGGGTACGGGGCGGCCGTCCGATGATCGCTGTCAGGAGCGGGTCCACGAGGCGGTTGGTTGCGGCCACCCGTCGCCGTCGGAGGTACGGACAGCCGGCGTGCGATAGAGCTACTGGGTAGTAGCGACCTGTGTGATTTAGCCTGAAAATCAAGTGTGATAGGCATTTCTGCATGCAGTGCCATATATCTGATGGCCGAAAGATTGGGAGTCGCCGGTGACTGTCGACGCGTCCACCGTTCGGGACCGCTACGCGCGGTGGCAAGAGAACGTCGCCGGTGTGCTCGCCAAGAGCACCCGCAAGGCAGTCGAGGATCTGCCGGCTGACCCCGAGCGTCTGCTCGATTCTCCTACCTACGACGGATTCCCGGTCCGTCCCCTCTACACCAGCCTCGACGGCCTGGCGGAGCCCGCACTGCCCGGCAACTGGCCGTTCACCCGCGGCGGTGACGCCCACCGTGACGTCCTCGCCGGCTGGAAGGTGACCGAATCCTTCCCGATCTCGATGGATGCCGACGTTGCCACCGTGAACGGGGCGATCCTGCTCGCCCTGACCGACGGCACCAGCGCCCTCGAGGTGCGGACGGGCGCCGGCGGCGTGCCCGTCGACCAACTGGACCGCGTCTTCGAGGGCGTCTTTCTGGACCTCGTTCCGGTGATCCTGGATGCGGGTATTGATCTTGCCGCCGTGGCGGGCGAATTGTTGACGTTGGTGCAGCCGTTCGACGCCGACCAGCGTGCCCGGCTGTCGATCGACCTGGGCGCCGACCCGCTGACCGCGCCGTTGTCGGGCCGCGCCGCCGCGAGCGAGGGCGACGTCGTCGCCACCGCGGCGAAGCTCACCGAGTACGACGGGGGAGTGCGCGCCGTCACGGTCGATGCCGCCGCGCTGCACAACCTCGGCGCCAGCGCCTCGCTGGAGCTGGCGGGCGCCATCGCCGCCGGCGTCGCCTACCTGCGCCTGCTCACGGAGAGCGGACTGTCGGCCGCTGATGCGTTGCGGCAGATCAGCTTCCGCTTCGCCGCCGACGACGACCAGTTCGCCACCATCGCCAAACTCCGTGCGGCCCGCCGGCTTTGGGCCCGGGTCGCCGAAGTGGTCGGCGCGCCTGACGCGGGTGCGGCCACAATTCACGCCGTCACGTCGAAGGCCATGATGTCGCAGCGCGACCCGTGGGTGAACATGCTGCGTACGACCCTCGCCGCGTTCGCCGCCGGCGTCGGTGGCGCGGACACCGTGCTGGTCGAGACTTTCGACGCCGCCATCGACGGCGGATTACCCGGTACCGCAGTCACTTTCAGTCGGCGCATGGCGCGCAACACTCAGCTGCTGCTGCTGGAGGAGTCACACCTGGGCCGGGTCGTCGACCCGTCGGGCGGCTCATGGTTCGTCGAGGACCTCACAGACCAGCTGGCGCAGCAGGGCTGGGCGAAGTTCCAGGAGCTGGAGTCGCTCGGCGGCTTCGTCGCGGCCCGCGATCACCTGAGCACCCAGATCGCCGAGGTCGCGGCCCGTCGCGCGGACGACATCGCGCACCGGCGCACGGCCCTCACCGGCGTCAACGAGTTCCCGAATCTCGACGAAAGCCCGCTCGCGCAGACGGATTCGTTCGCGGGCGTGGTCCGCTATGCGGCAGCCTTCGAGGCCCTGCGCGACCGCTCCGACGCCTACCTGGCCAAGACCGGCAAGCGGCCGCAGGCGGTGCTGCTGCCCGTCGGGCCACTCGCCGAGCACAACATCCGCACGACGTTCGCCTCGAACCTGCTGGCGTCCGGTGGTATCGAGGCCGTCAACCCCGGCACGGTCGACGCGGCGGGGGTCGCGGCCGCCGCTGCCGGCCAGGCCGTTGCGGTGGTCTGCGGTACCGACGCTCGGTACGCCGACGAGGCGAGCGATGTCATCAAGGCCGCCCGGGCGGCCGGCGTCGCGCACGTGTACCTCGCCGGGCCGGAGAAGTCGGTCGCCGACGCGGCCGACAAGCCCGACGAATACCTGACCATGAAAATCGATGCCGTCGACGCGCTTTCGACCCTGCTCACCCGATTGGGGGCATGACCATGACCGCTTCTGACGTCACCGCAATCGGCAGTTTCGCCGACGTTCCACTGCAGGGTGAGGCCGCCGCCGCGCCCACCGCCGCTGCTGTCAGCACCCATGTCGCCGAGGCGGCGCAGGCGCACGGCTATACCGCAGCACAGGTCACCTGGTCGACGCCCGAAGGTATCGACGTCAAGCCGGTGTACATCGCCGAGGATCGCGACGTCGTCGCGGCCGCCGGGTACCCGCTCGACAGCTTCCCGGGCACCCCGCCGTTCATCCGTGGGCCGTATCCGACCATGTACGTGAACCAGCCGTGGACCATCCGTCAATACGCCGGGTTCTCCACCGCCGCCGAGTCCAACGCGTTCTACCGCCGCAACCTGGCCGCCGGGCAGAAGGGCCTGTCGGTGGCCTTCGACCTGGCCACGCACCGCGGTTACGACTCGGACCACCCGCGCGTGCAGGGTGACGTCGGAATGGCCGGGGTGGCAATCGATTCCATCCTCGACATGCGTCAGCTGTTCGACGGCATCGACCTGGGCAGCGTCAGTGTCTCGATGACGATGAACGGCGCGGTGCTGCCGATCCTCGCGCTCTACGTCGTCGCCGCCGAGGAGCAGGGCGTGCCGCCGGAGAAGCTGGCCGGGACCATCCAGAACGACATCCTCAAAGAGTTCATGGTCCGCAACACCTACATCTATCCGCC
>Ga0207658_10003807_pt1 | contig 10625 bp, 7 predicted proteins | sample KBSS33metaG_FD_184322 | JGI IMG/M metagenome (GOLD analysis project Ga0207658, IMG submission 184322) | Switchgrass rhizosphere microbial communities from Kellogg Biological Station, Michigan, USA - KBS S3-3 metaG (SPAdes) (version 2) | ecosystem: Host-associated > Plants > Roots > Rhizosphere >...
AAGGCGGACCCGGAAAAATATGCGCCACAATACGGCGGCTATTGCGCTTATGGAACCGCCGCGGGTCATAAAGCACCTACCGATCCCGAAGCCTGGTCTATTGTTGATGGCAAACTATACCTGAACTATAATAAAAATGTACAGGTATTATGGAAACAAAAGCAAGCGGAGAATATCCGGGCAGCCGATAAAAACTGGCCTGCCATACGAGACAAAGAATGATGGTGGCACAGCCTGCAGGTTTGATTGGAGAGGCTGTCTCAAACGTAAAAATGATCTGCCAGGGAACAGGCTAAATGATTATTAACTTTAGATTGGAAAAAAATTAGCCGCAGATTTGCTGGTATAATCTGCGAATCTGCGGCATTGAATATAAATCAAAGAGGCTGTCTCATGCTTTTGAGACTGCCTCTTTTGTTTACCTGCTTAAATACCTGCAATGTAAAACAACCGACGATCGGTCTGGCCCTTATTAAACAACTTGCAGGCTTATCAACAGCGCATATATGCAGGCCGGTTTAAATGAAAAACAACAGCAAAAGGAAACCGTTCGGATCGAAGCATTCAGTGATGGCATTTTTTGCGTGGCCATTACCTTGCTGGCGATTGAAATTGGAGTGGAAGCAAAACAGAACGAGACCAATGAAGATCTGCTGCAGCGCCTGTTGCAACGCTGGCCCATTTGCCTTGCCTACTTCATCAGTTTTGTAAATGTACTACTGGCATGGATTGGTCACCACGGCTTGTTCAAGCATCTCCGGAACACAAATAATTTTGTAATGATTGCCAACGGGCTATTATTAATGCTGGTGGCACTGGTTCCCTTTCCCACAAAAACATTGGGATTGTTTTTGCAAACAGGCGCTTTCAAGACAGCCGTCATCTTTTATACAGGTTATTTTGTTTTGATCAGCATTGCTTTCCGCCTGCTTTGGTATGCCGCTTCGCGCAGCCCGGAATTACTGGTACATGGAATTGACAAATCAACTATTAAAAGCATTACAAAAAATGAAAACATTGGTTTGATCTGTAATGCAATCATACTGCTGGTGTCATTTGTTAGTCCCTGGACAGCGTTGATACTGAGTTTTGCGATGTGGGTTTACTGGATTGTATTTTCTTAACACCGGAAGACATTTCAGGCTGTAGTTAAACGCTTTGTTTCAATATCCCCGGGGCTGATTACAGGTGCGCTGTACAATTGATAATCTTTTATAACTCTTAATACTTCTGCAACGCCCCAGGCCTGGGCTACACAACCTCGTGGGTGATGCGGCGAATCAGCATCAAATATTTCTGATACACTGCCAATACAGCCTTCGTTCAGGTGGTATTTGAAATTTTGTATGATCTGCAACGCTCTTTCTTTCCCTTTCAAACCATCGATCCCTTCACATTCCGGGTTGGCCATGATGGCGTCTATATAGGGCCCCAGCAGCCAGCTCCATACCGTGCCCTGGTGATAAGATGAATCGCGGCGATAAGCATCGCCCCCATATACCGCTATATATTTTGGATCTGTTTTCGACAAGCTTCTTAATCCAACCGGCGTATACAATTGTTCTTCGGTAATTTCCAGGATGGCTTTTGCCTGTTCACCCTGCGCCAGGACAAATGGCAGACTGATAGCGAAAAGCTGGTTGGGTCTTAATTCAGCAGATGGCTGTTCATGTTCATCTATCACATCGTATAAATAATTTCCTGCTGCCCACCAGAATTTCCCGGTAAAGCTCTTCTTTGTTTTTGCTGCAGCGATTTCCACAATAGTTGCGTCATTCTGCTGGTCATTCAATTGAAGCAGTTCAGCAAATATTTTTTGTGCGTTGTACCATAAGGCCTGAACTTCTACCGGCTTGCCCATTCTTGGCGTCACCACCCAGTTGCCGATCCTGGCATCCATCCAGGTGAGCTGCTGACCCGTTTCGCCGGCATATAACAGTCCATCTTCCGTTACTTTGATATTGTATCGGGTACCTCTGTAATGCCAGTCTATAATTTCTTTTAGCACGGGCAAAATAGTATTCAGCACAAAACTTTTATCGCCGGTTGCCTGCAGGTATTTGTATACCGCTATAAAATACCATAGTGTGCCGTCCACGTTATTATATTCAGGCGGCTCATTATTATCCTGGAAGCGATTGGGCAGCATGCCCATACTAACACTATTCGCAAATGCGGCCAATATTTTTTTTGCATCTTCATAACGGCCCGTGCTGAGTGTGAGGCCGGGCAAGCTTATCATGGTATCGCGGCCCCAGTCGGTAAACCAGTGATAGCCTGCAATAACCGTTTTAAGGTTTTCTCCCCGTTTAACAATAAACTGATCCGCCGCCAGTACCAATTGCTGAAGCATATCATCATTGGGCTGATTGGCTAGCAGTAATCTTCTTCTTTGTTCTTCTTTTTTGAACAATTCCAAAGCATCCTTCGCTGAAGGATCTTCTGTTGAAACAATAATACCCAATACATCTCCCTGTTTCAGCAATACGCTCAGTTTTCCATGCGAAAAAAGATCTTCCGTACAATCAAGTCCGCGGTATTGTTCTACGCTATAACGGAAATTATAGAACCAGTGTGGGTCCGGCTCAAAACTTCCGCCCGGCACTTTAATAAAAACATCCGGTGTGCCCTGGTAGGCTTTTGCTATAAAAACATGATCACTGAATGTTGCCTGTGTGTTGATTGCATCGTTTGCATGCACCAGGCTATGATAGCCTCTAACGGAAAGCAGTGGTAAAAATTCCAGGGCAAAAGGTTTTTCTGAACGAACTACCTGGTAGCAAATCACCACTGTATTTTCATTGTGCACCATGGCGATCGTTTTTTTCAATTCTATGTCGGCAGCAACATACGTAAAAGAAGAAAATAAATCCTTTTCAAAATTTTTGATATACCAATAGCCTTCCGGATGAAATACGCTTCCGTAATTATTGGTGCCAAGCTCAAATCGTTCGTTGCCGCTGATAATAGTTTCATCGAGTTTGGATACCAATGACATTCTTTCTGCCGGTGGCACAATGGCGGCCACCAGCAGGCCATGGTACCGGCGGGTATGGCAACCAACAATAGACGATCCGCTCCAGCCGCCGAGTCCATTTGTTTCCAGCCATTCATATTGAACGGCATCTTCTACCTGTTGAAAACCGGACACATCTTTCTGTAACATGGCTGCTTTTTAATTATGATGCATAAAGGTCGTCGTATTTTCAAACAACTGCTGCTGCAGGCGTTGATATGCTGGTCTTCGTTTTTTCATGCTGGCTGATCCGGTTGATCAGCGCTGCTACCACACCCGTCCACCCCGTTTGGTGCGTGGCACCCACGCCTCTTGAGGTATCGCCATGAAAATATTCGTAAAATAAAACAAGGTTTTTGAAATGTTCATCCTGCTGGTAAATAAGCTGATCGGCATTTACTTTCCGGCAACCGTTTTCATCTTGCCGGAAGATCGATACCAGCCGGTGTGCCAGTTCAAGCGAAACTTCTTCAAGACAGGCATAGTTACCAGAACCGGTAGGCAATTCTACCAGGCAATTTTTTTTATGGTATTCACTCAGCGTTTGCAAGGCATTCACCAATAAATAATTCATCGGCATCCATACCGGGCCGCGCCAGTTGCTGTTACCACCAAACAAAGAAGTATTGCCTTCGGCGGGTTGATAATCCAATCCAAAGTATTGGTCGTCGATGGTTACACCATAGCCTTTCTCATGCATTTTTGAAAGAGACCGTATACCGCCGCCAGAGAGAAACTCTTTTTCATCCAGTAATGCCTTCATTAATTTTTCCATCCTTGCTTTTGGTACCAGCGATAACAGTATATCATCGTGATCATGCAAGTCTTCTACTACCAGGCGCTGGCCGTTGTCTTGCCGGTATTGCTGAAACCATTTCAAACGTCTTTTAAATTCGGGCACTTTTTCCAGCTTTTCCTTTTTCAACACCAGCACCGCAAACAAAGTACTTAAACCCACCAGGCTTCGCACTTTTAGGGGTATATAGCGTCCATCGGGCATTGCCAGAACATCATAAAAAAAGCCTTCTTCATCATCCCAACTGCCGGTCCAGTTTTCTCCAATCCTGTTTAATGATTCGGCGATATAAATAAAATGTTCAAAGAACTTTGTCGTCACGTCTTCATAAGTAGCATCCTGCTGTGCTATTTCCAATGCCATTTCCAGCATATTCAGGCAATACATGGCCATCCAACTGGTTCCATCGGCCTGCTCCAGCATACCACCGCCGGGTATGGCACTGCTGCGATCAAATACACCTATGTTATCAAGACCTAAGAAACCACCTTCAAAAACATTATTGCCTTTGTGATCTTTGCGGTTTACCCACCAGGTAAAATTGATAAGTAGTTTCTGAAAAGCTCTTTTCAAAAAATCAATATCGCCTTTTCCTGTTTGCTGCAGTTCGTTTTTATATACCTGCAGGCAACTCCAGGCATGTACCGGCGGGTTCACATCGCCGAACGCCCATTCGTATGCGGGCAATTGCCCATTGGGATGCATATACCATTCGCGTAAGAATAAAATCAACTGGTCTTTGGCAAACTGCGCATCTACCATGGAAAGCGGCACGCAATGAAAAGCAAGATCCCATGCAGCATACCAGGGATACTCCCATTTGTCTGGCATTGAAATAATATCTTCATTGTTAAGCGTGTGCCATGTATGATTGCGTCCTGTTTTGCGGCGCTCTGGTGGCGCAGGCTGACCTTTATCGCCATTCAGCCATTTGGGGATATCAATATTAAAATATTGCTTGCTCCACAACATGCCTGCAAAAGCCTGCCGCTGTATATTCACCAGATCGGGTTCAGCAGTCGTTGTGATTGCCTCGTAAAAAGTATCCGCTTCTTTGATGCGCGTATCAAACAGTTTGTCGAAATCGCTTCCCAGGGGATCATGGTTTTGCGGCTGTTTGCTTAATCTTAATTTGATACTGATGGAAGATTGGCCCTCAATCGTGCACTCATATACCGGTGCAAATTTTGTTCCCTGCTTTTTCTCTTCCAACCAATCAAAACGCTGTTCTGTTACCGCGCTGTGAAATGCATCTTTTACAAAAGCTGAAGTATTGGGCTCCCCATACAATCGTTCGGTATTGGTTTCATTCTCCGTAAACAGGCTGTGCGCCGGGTGCTCAAAATAAAAATGGTAGTTGCCCAGTTCAGGGTGGGTCAATGCCGTTTCTCCATAGGCATCTTTATTTGCCTGCGCTTCCATAACCGGTTTTTCATGCAACAGCCCAAAGCTCCATAGATTACGAAACCAGATAGTGGGCAACACAGAAAGCCAGGCGGCTTCGCTACTCCGGTTGCAGACAGTTATCCGGATACAGATGTCCTCGGCATCCATTTTTGCATATTCCGTAAACACGTCAAAATATTTCCTTTCATCAAATAAGCCCGTATCCAGCAATTCATATTCAGCTTCAAACTTAGAGCGGTTACGGTTAGTGCTTACAAGATCTGCATAAGGATAAGCAGCTTGCGCATATTTGTACAGGTGCTTCATATACGAATGCGTTGGTGTGCTATCCAGGTAGTAATACAATTCCTTCACATCTTCTCCGTGGTTCCCTTCTGTACCGGTTAGCCCAAACATGCGCTCTTTTAAGATGGGGTCTTTTCCATTCCACAACGAGAGCGCAAAACAAATGCGTTGCAGGTCATCGCTGATACCGGCGATGCCGTCTTCTCCCCAGCGATAGACGCGGCTGCGCGCATGATCGTGCGGAAAATAATCCCATGCTTCACCGTGCTCGCTATAGTCTTCGCGCACCGTGCCCCATTGGCGTTCGCTGAGATAAGGCCCCCATTTCTTCCAACCGGGTGCTGCTAATCTTTTTTGTTCTTCGTTCATGTTATTTTTTTTGAACCTAACTGTACAATTTCAATCAACACTGTTGCGTCGCACACTTCAGCGATACTGCGTTATTCATCTGAGTCCATCAGAATTATCAATGGTCAACAAACAATCATCAATCCTCAACGAAACCTGCCATCGTGATTTACATTGAATATTGAGCGTTGAAAATTGAATCTTCCCGAATAATCAGCAATCAACCAGGAACGATCAATTTTCAATGAGCTTTATGATAGCTGAGGGATCATTGAATACAGGATTAGGTACGATAAGTGCAAAGTTTTGGCCCGATGTTCCAGCGGAACATTTTCCGGGTAGAAAACATTTTCGATTTGCAGCCGCGTGCCGTAGGTACGCTTTGTGACAATTCCGGGTCCTTGCTCCTATCGTACCTACAGCGTGAAAATGCCTTTTATTGCAATAACGCTACCCACAAATACCCCGCGGGGATATAACACCGATGTCATGCCCAACATCATCAGTCATCTATTGTGTTAGCCCTGCGCTTATTTAGCTATTGCTATTTTGAATATTAGCGCTCATAATGATCAATGCCCAACAAACAATAATCAATTTTCAACAGGGTCCACCATCATGATCTATATTGAACATTGAGCGTTGAACATTGAATATTTGTTTCTTCTCCTATCCATTATCCTCAAACCCCGGGTACAGCGTCATTCCCCCATCCACGAACAGGGTGGTGCCATTGATATAATCTGCATCATCGCTGGCAAGAAATACGGCGGCATTGCCAATATCCTGCACCTGGCCAATGCGCTTCTCAGGAATAAGTTTAAGCAGATCCTGCAAATGTGCGGCAGTATCCCAGGCATCGTGATTGATGGGCGTGGCAATGGCGCCGGGTGCAATGGAATTAATGCGTATTTTTTTTGGTGCAAATTCCTGCGCAATGGTTTTCATCATCATCATCACACCACATTTACTGGCCGCGTAATTGGCATGCCCGGCCCAGGGAATCACTTCGTGTACGCTGCTCATACAGATGATTTTCCCTGCTGCCTTGCTCCTGCGCTCATCCAACCCTCTTCGTAAAAATTCTTTAATGGCTTCGCGGGCACAAAGAAATTGGCCGGTCAGGTTTACGCCCAGCACAAAATTCCATTGCTCCAGGGTCATTTCCGTAAACCTGGCATCGCGTTGCAAACCGGCGTTGTTCACTAATATGTCTACAGTACCAAATTGTGCCACCACATCAGTAAACATTTTTATTACTTCTTCTTCTTTACTCACATCGCAGGCATAGGTAATACCATTACCCCCTGCTGTAACAATCTCCTGCAAAACGGCTTCCGCCGCATTTTTTGTAACCGGTACGGGGTAGTTTACCACCACGGTGGCGCCTGCTGCCGCCAATGCTTTGGCAACGCCTGCTCCAATACCGCTACTAGCACCGGTAATAATAGCCACCTGACCCTGTAACTTTTTTTCCATTGATTTGTGTTTAATAAAGTGTTGAATGATGTATGTGATAGTGATCTGTTTTTGCTTTCTGAAGACCGCTCCGGATAAGTCTTATTTCAAAATCAGTTACGATATTAAGGTAATTTTCGTAGGCCGTTACCGCAGACGCAAAGGGGTTAAATGCACCATAGGCATCATTAGCTGCCCGGCCTGTGTCGGACATATAGTAAAAATGATCGGCACTTTGCAGGTGTCCCCACCATTTCCATGCATCTTCACAACCATTTTTTTCCAGCATCTTTTCAATACTGTATATCTTTTTCAGCATATTATTCTGCATGCTGTTTTCGCACCATACGCAACAGGCAATATCCTTATCTTTCCAGGAAATGGTTTGCGGCACATCGTAGATACCGGTTGCACAACCCGCTTCCAGCAGCTCGCCGGGCGTGGTAAAATGCCAGCTATCGTTTGCTATTATCGCAGCAGGCAGTTCTTCAAGAAACCCCAAAATACCGCAGGCCGCTTTTTTGTGGATCCCAAACGTTTCATAGTCCATAAAAAGATTGATATTACCGCCTTCCGTATGCGAGTGAACCCAGGACGCATACTTATCGGCGGTCAGCGGATGTTCGCTCCATTGCACATCATCAAAACGGAAAGCAATATCATCGCTCAGGTTTACATTGCGCAACAGCAACCCCAAGCCTTCATTTCCCGGGGACGCGTAGATTTGATTGGGCGATCTTCCCTTTAAAATTTTGTCGAGGCCTTCGCAAAGCATTCCCTTATACCCCATACCAGCGGCAAATTTTGCCAACTCATTATTATATATAAGTTCGGTATTGCGCAGCACTACAGGTGTAACGCCAAATACTTTTTCGATCAGCGCGGTATGCTGTTTAACCTGGCGTTGAAACTCTTTTTTGGAATGTAACCAGCTCAGTGAATTATAAAAGGTTTCTGCCATCAATTCCACGCAACCGGTATCAACCAATCGCTGAAAAGAGGCGAGTACGTCTGGCCGGTACTCCTGCAACAGCTCAATGGTTGTTCCACTGATAGAATAGGCCAGCCTGCATTTTCCTTCCTGTTTTTTGATAGCCGTTTCCACTATCTTATTGGCGCGCAGGTAACATTCGTCTGCCAGCAGGTTGATGATCGCTTCGTTATCCGCCAGGCTAAAATAATCATCCGTTGAGCCAATACTGCCTGCAGTATACCCTTTTAACCGGTACGGCGCATGTACCCTGAAACAGCATGTGAGTGTTGGCATATTTGTTTATCCATTTGGCCTGCTGGCTGCAGGAGATAAGAGAGACGACGATTTTAATAGGGATATAAAAGTATGCGGACAGGAAAAAGATAAATGTCGCAGAGATTACAAATTGTAAGTTTTAAACAATTAATTCCAGTTGAGCGGGTCGTTCAATTCTATGCATTTGCGGTTATAAAACAACAGGCCAGCGTCTCTCAGTTCATTGAACAACACATTAACGCTCTGGCGCGAAGTTGCTATTACGCCTGCAATATCACTGTGTGTTAAATAATTATTGAGTACTATTTTATCGCCAATCCGGCTGCCGTCTGTTCTCGCCCAGTTTTTAATAAACCGGATCAGCCTTGATTTCGCATCGCGGAAAACAAGATCCGCATGACGTCCTTCCAGTCTTCTTAGTTTGTTATTTACTGTATTGGCATAATTCAGCGCTGCAATAATATTGTCCTGCAATATTTTCTTAAAATCCTGCGCGTTAAAAGCACATACAATCGTATTAGCTGTCAACGCTTCCGCGCATTCGTCCATAGCAAAGTTTCCCTCCAGTCCCAGGTCGCCAAACACATCGGGTGCGGTGAGAATATCTTTGATCAATTCTGTTTCTGTGTCGGTACTCTCCGTTATTTTTATCTTTCCCTTTATCAGCAGAAAAATTTTGCTGTAACTGCGTTCGCCATAGCCCAGCGTTTCACCACGATAAATTGTTCTTACTTTGGCCAACTGGCATGCCTCGTTGATTTTCTGCTCGGGAAGGCTGGCGAAGAGCGGATGACTTTTAAGGTAGACATATTTTATCTCCTGTGACATAGTGGAAGGTTTTAGTATGTGTGAATAAATTAGCTGGTATGGTTTGCGATGGCATTTTCTATTTTTGAGATCAGCACGTTCCTGGGTGTCAGGCCTACCGCGTGATCCACCACTGTGCCACTCTTAAAAAAAAGAATCGTGGGAATATCCGTTACACCGTATTCCTTATCGAGGCCGGTTTCTTTCTCTACATCAATTGTATAAAAATTCACCACGCCGTTATAGGAATTAGCAAGCTCTTCATATACCGGCTCAATGATCTGGCTGGCACCATTCCATTCTTTTTTAAACTGCACCAATACCAGTGATTTGCTGCCCAGCACGGCTGTCCTGAAATTTAATTTGCTAACCATTTGATTCATTCCTTTTCATTTTGTTCAATAGTATAGCCAAGCGCTATGCCATAAAATAACACCGTTACCCAACAGGCCCTGAAACCCTTTACCAGCAAGTGTTATATTGAATCAACCAGATCTTGCCCGCACAAATGAAACCAATGAAAACTCCCAATATTTCGTGATTGTCCCAATATGTTGGGAGCATTGCAAATAGCATCCTGAAAAAACTTCCGATTGTTGTAAGCTGTCAGTTGCCCGACAGGGTCTTTCTGCAACCGGTAATACCTTCGATTCATGATTAAATTGTATTTCCCGATGCTATTGCTTGTATTGCCCTTTACTATTATAAATGCACAACAAGCACACACGAACCAGTTTGCCGACGTCTCGGCCAACGGCGGCAAATCACAGGGCACCCTGGCCCTATCTTATGTGTATAATTGGAAACTGGGTAAAAAGAAAAAATGGGAAGCCGGCCTGGGACTCAGGCTGACCAGTTATTCCGGTACCAAAAGAGATTTTACTACCGCACCCGGCAGGCTGGCCAGGTCTACCAGCATTCCGTTTGTAATTGTATTTGCCGGGCAGGAAACACAGAACTGGGACACATTAACGGTTCAGCGCCCTTTTGTGAGTTCATTTAATCTATCGGCTAATCTTGGTTATGCTTTATCGAGGAGCTGGTCGCTTGGCTTCAATATTGATGTAGTTGGCTTTTCGGTTGGCCGCAGGGGAAGCGCTATACTTACCAGCAATGGCATTACAAGCAATGAGCCGCTTGCTAAACCGGCTGCATTTAACCTGTTGCTTACCGGCGATAATGATCTTGGCAGCCTTAATTCTGAATTTTTCCTGCGCTATACATTAACGCCGCAATGGGGCGTCAAGGCAGTATACCAG
>Ga0207658_10003808_pt1 | contig 10623 bp, 8 predicted proteins | sample KBSS33metaG_FD_184322 | JGI IMG/M metagenome (GOLD analysis project Ga0207658, IMG submission 184322) | Switchgrass rhizosphere microbial communities from Kellogg Biological Station, Michigan, USA - KBS S3-3 metaG (SPAdes) (version 2) | ecosystem: Host-associated > Plants > Roots > Rhizosphere >...
ATGCCACCGCTCACCGATCTTTTCGATCATCCCGAAAAAATTGCCATGCTAGGCAAAAAACTCGCGCTGTTGGCGCAACCTAATGCAACGCATCAGCTGGCAATGGTATTATTAGAGATAGCAGACGGCGAGCCAGCAAGCGCGAAGTCGTAGGCCACAAACCTTCTTAGGCACAAGGCCACCAGGAAAATAAAAATGTTTGGTAAAAAACAGTCTCAACCCCCAGGTCGGCAACGGCCGCTAAACACGGTAGATCGACGGAACGCGGCGGTGTTTTCGTATAGCGCCAGCGCCCGTAATGCGCGTATAGCGGGCGGCACGGGGCGGGATGCAGCCGCCGCTGCGGCCGCATCGGCGCAGGCGCAGCGCGAGGCCTCGCAGCGGCAAGCAGCCAACGCCTTGCGTCTTGGTAAGCTGCCATTGCGTATTTTACTGGTGGTCGTGGGCCTATTCATGCTGAGCAGCTTGTATGTGAGCAGTGAGCCTGCGCTGATAATAGAAACCGATGCTGCCAGCAAAAGCCAGCCCACACTGCTGCAGAATCAACAGATATACGAGCAGGCTGCCGCGCAGCTTATTGGCCGTTCGCCGTTTAACCACATTAAACCGTTCCTGAACACCGCCAGTATTGCTAGCCTGCTTGACGCGCGGTTTCCGGAGTTGGGCGACGTTACGGTTGAGCTGCCAGCATTTGGTCACCGGCTGGAAATTCATGCCGAGCCCGCCGTCCCAGCTCTTATTATGAGTAATAACACCGGTCAATCATTTGTGTTGGATACTAACGGCCGTGCGCTCATGCCCTCGGCGCAAGCGCCAGGCGTGGGTAAGTTGGGACTACCGGTGATAACAGATCAGAGCGGTATTACACTTCGCGCTGGCCAGGCGTCGGTCCCTGGTAGCACCGCACGCTTTATAACAGAGGTGGTGGGCCAGCTTAAAGCAGCAAATCTTACCCCGAGTAGCTTAACTCTGCCGAAGGGCACCAGCGAGCTTGATGTGCGTTTGGAAGGGCAGCTGTACACCGTAAAATTCAATCTCATGGCTAATGGTAGGGTAGAAGCGGGTCAATTTTTGGCGGTGAAGCAACAATTGGACCGTGACAAGAAAACGCCAAGCAGCTATATAGATGTCAGGGTAGATGGCCGGGCATATTACAAATAGCAGAAGCAACGCCTCTCTACTACCCTTACAGTTCGTATTTTGTTCATAGTTTTGCTAAGCACTCTCGCGTGAAAATATATATAAAACTATTAGCAACATAGTTTGTCAAATGTTTGTTTTACAGGTAAGGGGGAAGGAGGGGAAGTATACAAAGTAACCAAAATCACTAAAAAGCAAATAATTTCACGACATTGCTGTGGATAAGTCAAATAGCATATTTACAACGCCACAGGTGTTAATTAGATGACTATAGGTGTTAGTGTGTGGGCGTTAATCCGGACGCTAGAGCTCCTGGGTTGTAAGGTATGTACAAAGGCGTACTGATAGCCAGAAAGCATGCAAGGCGGACACATGCTAATAACCATAATTTAAATGTGTATACATGGCACTTGTAGGGCCTTTGCGCCAATTTGTGTACGAGCTCCCCCACAGCAGTGGTATCGTTAATCGTCCTATTTCTCATATATTGAGTCGTAAAATATACATTGTGCGACGTCTTGTGTATGGTCGTTTGCTCGGCTGCGGCTCGCTGGCTTTTGGCTGTACCGCCCCGCTTATGTGTCGTTGCAATTTTAATTGCCGCCTGCTCTGCAGCTCGTCCACATTTCCTACTGTGTTACGCCACATTTCTTTTAGGATTTCAACGCTAACCGGCCTATTTAGTACTTTAATCGCCGAATAACACCTTACGACCCCTGCTAAATCGAATATGCTTTGTTCGTGTTTTGTATAGTGGGTGCTTTACTTTGGCAGGTCTATTGGCAGATTGTTGCTCATCATATAATCTGTAATCTCGCTAAATAGGTCCGAAGTCTCGTTAGACCCTGTGTGCACGGCTGTGGGCGCAAGCTGAAATAAGAGCCCGTTGAGTGCTACTGTTGCCGCATGGCGTGGCTCAATAAGCGCTGGGCTTAAATCGGACATTTCAAGTCCCTCGTGCAGATTTGAGTGAGTGTATGCCGGTATTGCCCCGGCAACTTCAATGCGCCACGGGCGGATAGACGGCGCTGTGTGGTGAGTAAATATAACCCGTGCTACACGCAGCAGCCTGCGGTGAAGCTCTGTGCCCGGCTTATGGGCATTTCCGTGCAGATATTGCCCTTCTGGTCGCTGCGCAATTGTGTAGAGCCTGGCGGGGCGGTGCGTGCTTTCATCTTGGCCTACGACGTATGTGGTGTGTCGTGGTGTGTCGGCACCGGTAAGTGCCAGAACAGACAGAGTTGTCTCGTAGTCACGCACATGGGATTCAGCATTGTCAAAGGTAATAGGGCGGTATGTTTGAGGGTTGTCCGTGTCCCCTACTTCGTGGAGGTTAGCCCATTGCAGGGTGAGGCCGGGGCGCCCGGGAACATCTGCGCGTATTGCGCCAAGGCTTGAGACTCTCGTAAGAGTGCTTCTTAGATTCTGGTCGGGCACTACCAAAAGAGCCTGCAAGTCAGGAAGGTTAAATCGGGCACCATCAGGGGTGAGTTGGCGAATTTCAGGAACAGGCATAGTGGTTAACTAAAAGTAAGAGGGGGCTTGCGCCCCCGTTAGTTCAGATCTCTTCCCTGCTATTTTACGCTTCTTCTAAAGAATAGGTAGCCTTGGCAACGCGTTTAAACTGTGGTTTGCCTTGCAGGTTCAGGAGGATAGTCGTCTCTTTTACGAAGCGGCTCTTCAGTACGCGCTTGACGATTTCGTCGCGGTGCAGTGGCTCCCCTGCTTCGCGCAATACTTCGGAGATGATGTCGGCGACGGTGCCCTTGCTGTAGCCCCATTCCTTCAGGGCGTAGATGCCGCGGCCAATCAACACGAAGCGCTTGTCTTTGATGAGCTCGTTATGGATGGCCTGAGTGGTAACATCTTTGCGCTTGAAGTCGCTCTTTTTAATAGCGTCAGCGATTTCGTTGAAATGCATGTGCTGGCCGCGCTCTTTCAAAATAACGTAGATTTTGTCGCGGATGTTCTTAGGGTTGACCATAGGCCACTTTACGAGGCCCCAGCGACCATTTAACGTGGCTAGGTCCTTGGAGATGCTGGCAAGGGCGGCGGCTTGCTTGGTGTCGCTAATGCCAGCGGTTTTGGCGGCGTCAGCAATGGCGATGGGTTCGCCAGCCTTTTTAATAGCGTCGGCAAGTTTGGCAATGTCGGCCTTGACGGCTGCCGTGTCGCGGACACTGGTAAGACTGACGGCTTGGAAGAAGTGGTCGTCCTCTTCAACAACGCTCAGGTGCGGGCAGAGAGTAGCAAGGAACACAATGCGGGATTGATCGGTTTTGGTGTTTTCGGCGGTTACACTGGCGGTAAGGTCGCTGATGCGGGCAGCATCACCCATGTGTTGCAACTGGCGGGTTAGCGCAGTCTCAACTTCTTTGATGTGCGGCAGTTGACCCTGCTCTGCCAGTACTTTGAAACGGGCAATGACAGATTTTTCGAGCTGACGGACGCGTTCGCGGGTAATTCCCAGCAACTCGCCAATTTGCTCTAAAGTTTCGCGACGATCGAATAGCCCGAAGCGGCGTGCGACAATTTCTCGTTCCCGCTCGCGGTCGATGTTGCTCAGAATGTCTTGGACGAATGTTTCGGTATTGAGCATAGGTGTTTGGACTGCTCCATCTTCTGCCATACTATTGGTTTCCTATCTGTTAAAACAGCTCACTTATATTAACTATAAAACTTATATCGTTAAAAGTCAATGCGTCTTTGCTTTCAAGGTTATTGTAGCACGAAATGGACAATGACGACCACAATATGTTGTAGAAATATCACGGTAAAACATGTTGCTTATGATACAAACTTGTGGAAAAGTACCATTGTTTTACTACTACAATTCTTGCATGCTACGGAAAATACGCTTTATGCGGCTGGCGTGGGCTTTCTCTGCTTCGAGCTGGTTGTTCAGCGGCTCGTTTGGTGTTGCGGTGCTTTCTTGGTCGAAAGGCACGGCATATTTTAAGCGGTTGCGCATCCGGAAGAACTGCACAGTGCTGAATACGGCAGACATGACAACGCTAGCTCCGAGGGCCTTCTCTGTAGTAATGCTGTCACCCGTGTTCAGGTAGCCATATGCCGTGATAGATGCAATACCCAACAAGTCTGCGGCACCGGTTATGGCTGCCGCGCCAATTTTGGCAAAGGTTTTACGCTTACGCATTTGTTCGTTCAGTTCGGCATGACGTCGGCCTTGCTCTTTGTCTAGCTCGAGCTCGGCGTGCTGCCCAACGTATTCTAGCTGGCGTAAGTTTTCTTCAACGAGCTGTTGATACTGTTGTCTGCGCTCGGCCACTCTTTTTCGCATAAAGCCGTCCAGGAAGGTATTTGTGGGCATTGCGGCCCTGGCATAACTCCTGCGGGCTTTGTTAATGGCTGCTTCTTTTTCTGCGAGTTTTTGTTTATACGCTTGGGCCTCGTCGTTCATCTGTTTACTAAATTCATTGTCGCCCTCCACTACTTCAGGAGCTTCGTTTTGCAGATCTTGCACCATAGCTTGTAATTCTTGGAGCGTGAGCTTGTCTGCGCCTTCGTAGAACGCGTCCATTTCCTCATCACCAATCTTCATCATCTCTGCCAGCCCTGAAATGGCTATGTTTTTGTTGTAGGCGTCTAGCTCTGGCTGGAGATATTCAATAGCTTCCTGGGTCCGTTCGTTGCTGAGCAAGTGTACGCCAACTAGCTTGCCGTTTTCATCAAGGCTAGACATAAGTGGCACACGTACACCGTCTTCGCGGTTAACGTAGCGGATTTGCGTAAGGGTGTCATCGTCATGCGGGAGCTGCACTAACAGATTGGGGTCATCCAGCGGAAGCAAGCGAAAATTGAGCCCCAGATTTTCAAGCATGGCTTGGCTTTGGGCTATAGTGAGGGCGGGCTCCTCGTTTTCTATCTCTGTAAAAGGTGTATAGAGCGGGACTTCTACAGAGGAATCGGGATTATTAGGGTCAAAAATCTGGAGTTGCTCCCCATTCTGTTGGGTGAGCGTAGCGAACTCTTCTCGGAGTAATCGTTGCGAGTACGACACGAAGTCGTCTGGGGAAAGATTGTTCGTCCAGCCGTCTGGCGGCAAATCAGGAACATCAGCCATCGGCTATTCCTGTGAGCTTGGGGTGTACTCGCGGCGGTCGGTTTGGAAGGCGTTTTGTGGGTTGTCTGCAACTGAAGCTATAGTGCCTTGCTCGGCAAGTCCGAATTCCCGGCGCATTTCAGCAAAGCTGGAGCCCCTGCGGGCGGCAGCAATCATATCTAGTACGGTCGGGTCACTGATTACCCTGCCCATAATGTCCCCACCGAAAATGCTTGCATTTTGTGCTTCTGGTTGTCTAAGGTTTTCCATTTGAACTCCGCAGTGAAATTTAGCTACTGCTATTATATCATGAAAACAGTATATAAACAACATTTTTGGAAGTCTACAAGTAGAGGTTAAAATGCAGGACAAACAGAGGCGCGGCGGCGAGCCCAGGGGCTTCTAAGCTTTTTTGCGGCGTACAAAGCGACGCTTGCGATCTGGGGCTTCGTCGAGCAACTTTTTGCACTCGGCTTCGGTGAGCTTCTTGGGGTCGAGGTCTTTCGGGATCTTGGCGTTCTTCTTGCCGTTGGTGATGTACGGGCCGTACGGGCCATTTACTACTTGAATGCCGCTGTCGAATACCTGGATGTACTTGTTGGCTTCTTTTTCGAGCTTGGCTTGGTAGAGTTCACGGGCGTGAGCTTCGGTAATTTCGAACGGGCTTTCCGGTTTAATGCTTACAAATGTTTTCTCTACCTGGATGTAGGGACCAAAACGGCCAATGTTGGCGGTGATTGGCTTGCCATCCGTGGTGGTACCAACGGTGCGCGGCAGTTCAAACATTTTTAGGGCTTGCTCAAGCGTGACGTCTTCCAGGGTAGCGCCTTCTGGCAGTGGTGCAAAGTGGGGTTTTTCTTCGCTGTCGGTTTCACCGCGCTGCAACATGGGGCCATAGCGACCAAAGCGCGCCAGAATTGGCTTGCCGGTTTTAGGGTCAGTACCCAGTTCGCGGGCTTGTGATACTTCTTCGCGGGAGGCACCTTCGGCGCCAGCGATCAGCGGGTGAAAATCTTTGTAGAACAGCGTAATCATCTTTTGCCAGGTCTCTTTACCCTCTTCTACGAGGTCAAAGCCTTTTTCAACGGTGGCGGTAAAGTCGTAATCTACGATGCTCGGGAAGTATTTAGTAAGGAAGTCGGTGGTAACTTCGGCAACCGGGGTAGGAACGAGTTTGCCTCGGTCGGCGCCGGTAATTTCGGTGGTAGTTTCCTCTGTGATGGCGCCATTCAACAGAGATAGTGTTTGCACTTGGCGTTCGGTGCCTTCCAGGTCTTTTTTCTCGACATATTCGCGCGTTTGGATGGTGGAGATGGTTGGCGCATAGGTGCTTGGGCGGCCAATGCCAAGTTCTTCCAGCTTTTTGACAAGCGCTGCTTCGCTGTAGCGCGCGGGTGGGCGGCTGAACGTTTCGGTGGCTGTCATGCTGGCGAGTGGCAATTGCTGGCCGTTTTCTATGGCTGGCAGCAGCGTGTCGTCTTTGCCACCGCCGTACACCTTTAAGAAGCCGTCGAATTGCAGAATTTCACCCTTGGCGATAAGTTTTTCAGGCCGCGTAGAAATGCCGATGGTAACTTCGGTGCGTTCGGTTTGGGCAGGCGCCATTTGGCTAGCCAGGGTACGCTGCCAAATGAGGTTGTACAACTTTTGTTGCTGGGCGTCGGTACCGGCTTGCAGCTTGCGGAAATCGGTGGGGCGGATGGCTTCGTGAGCCTCTTGGGCGCTTTCGTTCTTGGTTTTGTATTGGCGGCGTTGGTGGTAGCTGTCGCCGTATTCTTTCTTGATGTACTCTTCGGCCGAGTTAATAGCCAGGCCACTCAAGATAGTACTGTCGGTACGCATGTAAGTGATATTACCTTCTTCGTACAAGCGTTGTGCTAGGGTCATCGTTTGCTTTACGCTGTAACCGAGGCGGCGGGCCGCTTCCTGTTGCAATGTGCTGGTGGTGAACGGCGCGCCGGGGTTGCGGCTGCCGGGCTTTTGTTCGATTGCTTCGATGGTGAAGGTGGCGCCAGTGGAATCCTGCAAGAATTTGCGCGCATTGTCTTGGGTGGCGATTTTGTCAGCCAGCTCTGCTTTTAATTCTTGGCCGTCTACGGTAAAAATAGCGACTACTTTATAGGCGCTTTCGGCGGTAAAGTCGCGAATTTCGCGCTCTCGTTCAACGATAAGGCGTACTGCAACAGATTGCACGCGTCCGGCGCTTAAGCCGGTGCGTACTTTTTTCCATAACACTGGCGAAAGCTCGTAACCAACCAGGCGGTCTAGTACGCGGCGGGCTTGCTGGGCATCGACTAACTTGAGGTCTACGGTGCGTGGATTTTCGATAGCGTGCTCGATAGCTGGCTTGGTAATTTCGTGAAATACGATACGCTTGGTCTTTTTAGGGTCTAATTTAAGTGCTGTGGCCAAATGCCAGGCAATAGCCTCCCCTTCGCGGTCTTCGTCGCTTGCCAGCCAAACTTCTGCCCCCTTGGCCGCGGCTTTTAGCTCGCTGACTACCTTCTTTTTGTCCGGGTTTATTTCGTAGGTGGGCTCGAAGTTGTGTTCAATATCTATATTAAGGCCCTTCTTTGGAAGGTCCCGGATGTGCCCGAAACTACTCTTAACGGTGTAGTCTTTGCCTAAAAACTTCTCAATGGTTTTGGCTTTGGCGGGGCTTTCGACGATAACTAGGTTTTTGCTCATGCTTATGCTGTGTATCTTATACGTAAGCGCACATACTACGCAAGTGTTCCTCAAAACGCAAATATTTTGTGACATTTTTCACGGAAAAACCTTGACACGTTATGGGTTACAGGGGTAAAACGGAAGAGTCCACAAAAATAAATGGCAAGACGCTGGAAAAACAGCCGCTACCGGGAAACTGTGAGCGGTGTTTCATTTATATAAGCGCCCAGTGATTGCCGCCCAACGCGCGTACGAGACCGCGGATTTCCAGCATAGTAAGCGTCTGATTGAATAACGCTACGCTCAGACCGCTTTGCGCTAGCAACAGCGCGCCGTCACTCACACCGGCCGAAAGAAGGTCTAAAACAGCCTGCTCTTCGCTCGTGGCGCCCTTTGGCGGTGGTTTCCCTGCTTTGAGGAGTTGCTCTAGCCCTAGCGCACGCAAAACATCGTCAACACATGTTACGGGAGTTGCGCCGCTTTTTATAAGATTATTAGTGCCGCGAGAAGTGTTGCTGGTGATGTTCCCCGGCACCGCCAGAACCTCCTTCCCCTGCTCTAGCGCAAAGCGTGCTGTGTGCAGTGTGCCGCTTTTTTCTGCTGCCTCTGTTATAAGGAGAACGTCGCCTAAGCCCGAAGTAATGCGGTTGCGAGCTATAAAATTTACAGGGTACACTCGTTCACCCTCAGCGTATTCACTTACTAGTGCCCCGCCCTGCGCTACAATTTGGCGCGCCAACTGAGTGTGCGACCGCGGGTAGATGTTCCTTAAAGGCGACGGAAGCACGGCTAACGTGACGCCGCTCACATCCAGCGCAGCTCGATGGGCGATGCTATCGACACCAAGAGCCAAACCGCTTATAATAAGAACACCAGCTTTTGCCAAATCTCCAGCCAATGCCGCGGTTACTGCTTTACCATAAGCACTAACTTTACGGCTTCCAACTATAGTTACAGACGGCAGCAGAAGCAGCTCATTAACATCCACACCCAGGGTAAACAACCGGTTTGGTGGTTGGGAAATGTTCCTAAGTTTTTTCGGAACAACAGAGGTAGAAATCGTAAGTTCTTTGACCATTAGGCAATATTGTTAAAAAAGTATTGACACAACCGCGATACGATGCTAAAATCACATCCTGTAAATGTCACTAGGCGTTTACGCACCTTATATCCCCCATTCTAACAATTTGTTAGATTGTTTTAGAACGTGCCACCATAGAGCCAAAGTTGTTACCCTCCACTTATCTCTTAAACCGGCGCTTGCCTGGCGATTTTTTGAACCGGCAGACATGCGTTCTAAAACAAACTAACCCCTTTAACTAGCTGCATCCGGATTCGTCCGGACGGGCAGCAACCCCTGTAACTTGTTACAGAGGCCCTACTTGTGGGTCAGCGAGTCCTAAAAGATGGTTCTTCGAACCGGCACGCCGCTTTATGGAGTTTTAGCGCGCGATGCTTCGCTGGGGTGGGTTGAAGGGTGGTTTCGGTAGCAGTACCAGAACCTGTAGGGGAGGTTTCCCAGAAACGTCCCCAAAAAGACCGGCGAGCGGTGCCCACCCCCTCTCGCCGGTCTTTTTTATACCACAGGTTACCCAGCCGTAAACTCTAGTAATTTATAATGTTTATGATGTAATATAAGTATGTTTGAACAGATACGCGCCTCTATTAAAAGAGCCTGGCATGAGCCTAGCCTTGGCTGCCGCTGGCGTCTTTCAGGCCGCCTCGCACGTTCCTAACCAGTAATTACACCAAGAAATTCCGAGTTTCCTGCGGTAAATTCCCCGCTCCGAAAGCCGCTTCGCTGAGAATGGCGCTTACTTCGCGCGTCAGTTCGGTCAGATGGCTTTCCTGCTCTTTGCTGAAGCGAGCTAGCACAAAATCGGCACTGTCCATCTGTTCGGGCTGTTTGGGACCAATACCGATGCGTACGCGTGCAAATCCTTCCCCAAGGTGCTGGATGATGGATTTTAGGCCGTTGTGCCCGGCGCTGCCACCCCCGGTGCGTAATCTAATTTGTCCGAACGGAATGTCCAGCTCGTCGTGTACTACGAAGATTTTTTCGGCCGGTATTTTGTAAAAGCTGGCAACGGCCTGTACGGCGTCGCCGCTTACATTCATGAAGGTTGTGGGTTTAATGGCAATAACGCGCGTGTCCCCCAGTGTGGCGCTGGTTTGCAGGCACTTCATATCTTTTTTCTCTATCCAGGGCTGAAAATCGTTGGTTTTAGTGAACGCGTCGAGGCATTCAAAACCAATATTGTGGCGGGTGCGGTCGTACTCCTTACCCGGGTTACCAAGGCCAACTACCAACAATGTTTTGTTCTGGCTTAACGTATAAAACTGGATGCTGTCGCCCAACTGCGGGCGGCGTTGAAATAATCCCATATGAGCCAGTATACGACAGAGGTGACAAAAGGCCTAGGTGTTAGCTATGTAGTTGACCAGAATTATTTAACATGTTATTATTTCAGGCTGTTATGAGCGAAATTGTAGACTTACTACCTATTGATCACCCCGAGAGCGCTGTTGCTGCGGCTAGCTCTGTGCGTATGACCTTTGCTGATATGTCGGAGCATTTGGCTGCGGCCGATGAAGTGGTTAAAGGCATGGCTCTAAATGACCAGCGCCGCGCGTTTGCTATGAGTTATTTAGGCGTGCTAAATAATCTAAATGCCGGGCTAGACCTGCACTATGACGTAGGCGTTCGTGAAGTCCCGCACGTGAATTATGCTGAGCTGAGAGCCGCAGGC